>Ga0335073_10001537_pt1 | contig 30985 bp, 28 predicted proteins | sample Lox_Sample_22_FD_207093 | JGI IMG/M metagenome (GOLD analysis project Ga0335073, IMG submission 207093) | Soil microbial communities from Loxahatchee National Wildlife Refuge, Florida, United States - Lox_Sample_2.2 | ecosystem: Environmental > Terrestrial > Soil > Wetlands | place: USA... | reverse complement strand
AGGCCCACGGCGTCGCTGGCGTCGAGGACGGTCAGCTCGCTGATGTCGAAGGTGGCGAAGTCGACGGACATGTGGTTCTCCTTCTTGGGATCGGACCGTCCGTGCACGGTGCCCGGACGGTGGTGTTGCCCAGCTGTCGGCAACGGTCCATGCGCTTGGACGACACAAGAATCGGTGGCTGTGAGCAGGCTGCGCAAGCGGTTTGGCCGTCACGAATACGCCAAAATTCACGGCGTGTTCTGCACCGGCAGGCATCTTCGCGCCAGATCGCGGCGCGCTGTTTACACGGCGGTGCGGCATCGCGCAGGGTGGGGCCCGGACACCAGGTCCACGTCGGGAACGGAGCTGCCTTGACCACGACGACGCACGCCCCGCGGCCGGGCTATGCCGCCACCTCGGCGCTGGAACGGCACCGGCTGGACAACGGCCTGCAGGTGCTCATCGCCACCGATCCGGCGCTCGGCGCGGTCGGCGTATGCGTCGACTACAACGTCGGATACCGCTCCGAGCCGAGTGACCGCACCGGGTTCGCTCACCTGTTCGAGCACATGATGTTCCAGGGCAGCGCCTCGGTGGGCAAGCTCGAACACGCCAACACCGTGCAGGAATCGGGGGGAAGCTTCAACGGCACCACCCAGCGCGACCACACGTCCTACTACGAGGTGGTCCCGACCGAGGCGCTCGACCGGATGCTCTTCCTCGAAGCCGACCGGATGGCCGGGGTCGCGATCACCGAGGAGAACCTGGCCAACCAGGTCGCCGTCGTCAAGGCCGAGATCCGCAGCCAGCTGCTCAACCGGCCCTATGCCGGCCTGCCCTGGATCGACCTGCCGCCGGTGCTGTTCGACCGGTTCGAGAACGCGCACAACGGCTACGGCGACTTCGAGCACCTGGAACAGGTCACCACGGCGGACTGCGCGGCCTTCTTCGCCGACTACTACGCACCCGGCAACGCGCTGCTGACGATCTGCGGCGACGTGGACCCGGCGCGGACGCTGGCGAGCGTGCGGCGGTACTTCGACGCCGTCCCGCCGCGGGCCACGCCGGCCCGGGCCGTGCTGGCCGAGCCGGCCCCGGCCGCCAGCCGCGTCCAGGAGCGGCCCGATCCGCTGATCCCGCTGCCGGCACTGTGCTCCGGCCGGCGGGTGCCCGACCCCGAGGCCGAGTTCGACGCCTACCTGCACACCGTGCTGGCCGCCATGGTGCTCGGCGACGGCCCCACCTCGCGGCTGTCCCGGCGGCTCGTGCGCGACACCGGCCTGGCCACCCACGCCGGCGCGGCGGTCGGCATGAGCGGCAAGCCGTTCGAGGCCCGGGACCCGGATGCCTTTGTCGTCACGGTGTTCCAGCCGCCAGGGCGGACTGCCGAGGCGGCACTGGGCGCGGTCGCCGACGAGCTCGAACGGCTCGCGCTGGACGGCCCGAGCGCCGCGGAGCTCGCCCGGGCCAAGGCGCGGTACACGAGCACTGTCCACCGGGGGATGGGCAGCGCCGGCGGCCGGGCGCGGGCGCTGGGCACGTTCGAGTTGCTGTACGGGCGGGCCGAGTCGGCGTTGCGGCTCGCCGAGCACATCGAGGCGATCGAGGGGCGGGACGTCAGCCGGGCGGCCGCGGCCCTGAGCGCGCAGCCCAGCGCCACCCTGCTGCTGGTCCCGGGACGGGGCGCGGCATGACGGCCATCGCGCAGCTGCCGCCGCTGGCGCCCTTCGCGGCACCCCGGCCCTTCGACCGGCACGCGGCGGTCGCCGCCAACGGCCTCCGGATCCACGCGATCCGGCAGGCCGCGGCACCGCTGGTGACGGTGCAGCTCAGCATCCCGTTCGGCGTCGACTCGCCGGAGCAGACAGGCATCGCGGAGCTGCTCGCCGCGACGCTCTGCACCGGCACGACCGAACTCGACCGCGCGGCCATCGAGGACGAGATCGCGCTGGCCGGCGGCGCGCTGCGGTGCACCGTCGATCCGGAACGGCTCGTCCTGTCGGTCACGGTGCTCACCGGGGGACTGCCCGGCACGCTGGCCGTCATCGCGCGGTGCCTCGCCGGCGCGCGGTATCCCGAGGCCGAACTCGACCGCGAACGCACCAGGCTGATCGAGCGGGTCAAGCTGGCCAACGCAACGCCGAAACTGGTTGCGCGGCAGGAGATCCTGCGCCACTGCTTCGCCGGCCACCCGCTCACCCGGCAGGTGCCCGAGATGGAGCACGTGCTGGCCGCCGACGCCGGTGCCGTCCGGCGCCTGAGCGAGCGCAACCTGGTGCCGTCCGGCGCCACCCTGCTGCTGGTCGGCGACGTCGAGCCGGCGCGCACCGCCGAACTGGCCGCCGAGATCTTCCAGCCGTGGCAGGCCGAACACCCGGCGAGGCACCTGGCGCCGCTGCCCGCGCTGGTCGCCGGCCGGCCGACCGGGGTCGCCGAGTGCCCGCAGCTCCGCACCGCCGCGGTGCGGATGGTGGCCCCGTCGGTGCGGCGGGACGATCCGCGTTTCCCGGCGCTGTACCTGGCAAATCTCGTCCTGGGCGGCTACTTCTCCTCACGGCTGAACACCAACCTGCGCGAGCGCGCCGGCCTGGTCTACGGCGTGCAGTCGCTGCTGCTCCAGCACGCCGGCACGCCGCTGACCATGATCGAGTTCGACACCGGCGCCGCGAGCGGGCAGGCGGCCCTCGACCGGGTGGTCGGCGACCTCGCCGAGCTGGCCGAGCACGGCCCGGGCGGGGACGAGGTGGACCGGGCCCGGCGCTACGCGACCGGGGTGACCGCCATCTACCTCACCACCAGGGAGGGCATCGTCGACAGGGTGAGCGGGGCGCTGGCCGCCGGCCTGGAACCCGGCTGGCTGCACGAGCACCTGGCCAGGGTGGCCGAGGTGCCGCACGCCGAGGTCGCCCGGGCCGCGCGGGAGCTCCTCGCGCCGGCCGGCTTCACCAACCTGATCGTCACCAATACCGCACCGAGCCACCAGGGCTCACCGAGAGAGGAGAGATGACATGATCCGGAACCTCAGGAACCGCCGCGCGGTGGTGGCAGTCGCGCTCGCGGCGACCGCCGTGCTGGCGGTGGCGACCCCGGCGGTGGCCCAGGCCGGCACCGCCACCGCCGACGGCTATCAGGGCGGCGGCGGCTCGTTCGGCGGCGGCGGTGCCAGCGGCAGCTGGTGACCGCCCGCCAGCAGTGACCGGGAGGCCGGCGCCCACCGGCCTCCCGGTGCCGGCTACGAGCCGGCCAGCAGGCCGAGCTGGGCCAGCCGCATGCCCGCCTGGAAGCGGCTCAGCGAGCCCGTGCAGTGCATGATCCGGGCGACGTGCCGGGCGGTGGTGCGGCGCGAGATCCCCAGGGCCCGCGCGATCGCGTCGTCGGTCGCCCCGTCGCCCAGCATCCGGATGATGATGCGCTTGGCCTCGCTGCCCAGCTCCTGCCGCAGGTCGGTCACCGGCAGCGCCGTCGACCACAGGTGCTCGAAGATGCCCAGGAACGCCTTGGCCACCGAGGCCTGCGGCACCGCGGTCAGCACCGGCCGGTCCTGCTCGTCCCGGTCGAAGATGAACGCCAGGTCGTCGCCGGCGAGCAGGAAGTCGTGCCCGGGCCGGGCGGTGGTGACGCGCACCTCGGCCCCGGCGAGCGCCGCGGGCACCGGCCGGTCGCCGTCGTGCTGCAGGACCCGCAGCCGGCCCGCCTCGACGGTCGCCGCGACGCGCTCCAGGACCGCGGCGTCCGGCTCGCTGCCGCCGAGCAACCAGCAGATGCCACCGGTCGCGGCGGCCAGCTGGCTGCCCAGCCGCTCCGCGATGCTGGCGGAGCCGAGGACCGGGCCGGGCGCGCCGGCCGAGCGGTCGAGCTCGGCCAGCCGGGCGGCGGGATGCGACACCGGCCCGAACGACTGCGTGCCCAGGCTGTGCATGCGAGACGTCAACACGATCTCCTTACAGGTCAAGGGTTTTGAGCAGGGTGGCGGCAAGGAAGGCCTCGCGGCCGGCCGCCACCCCGAGACGGTTCTGCATCATGTGCAGGTGTGAGGAGAAGATTCCGGCCGCCCGGGCCGGGCCCAGCTCGGCGAGCCAGCGTCGGCAGGCGGCGGCGAGCGGTTCGGTCCACGCGGACCAGCGGGTCGGCGCGCCCCGGGAGATCGCGATCAGCTGGTCGGCGACCCCGGCCAGCGCCTCTGCCTTCCTGGCCGCGAACTCCTCGACCGCGGCTGCGTCGCCCAGCCCGGCCTGCCGGATGAAGCCGGACCAGCCGTCCCGGGTCTGCCGCAGCAGCAGGCCGCGATCGCCGGGCCAGGCCGACAGCGTGGCGGCCATCGCCTCCAGCCCGTCGTTGAGGTGATGGGCATAGCCCGGCCGGCGCAGGCAGGCCCGCAGCGCGGCGACGCTGGAGGAGTGGAAGAGCTGCTCGCTCAGCGCCAGGTGGGCGGGGCCGCCGTACCGCTCGGTCTCCGGCTCGTACTGCTGCACCAGCACCCCGGCCGGCGCGAGCGTTCCCACCGCCATCGAGCGGCCGCCCTCGCCGGCCCGGGCGAGCCCGGCCACGACCTGGGCGTAGCCGGCCTGATCCATCCGCTGGGCGGCGTCGAGGGTGGCGAGGGCCGGGTCCATCCGGCCGGTCAGCGCCACGGTCACCGAGTCGGCCTGCTCGGCGTCCAGGCCGGCGATGCGCAGCCGGAGGTGCGGGCCGTGCTGCCAGTACCGGATGAAGAACCAGGGCCGCGGATCGGGCTGCCCGTCGGCCAGCCGGACGGCGACCGGCGCGACGACCTCGCGCAGGATCTCATCGAGTGCCTGCCCGGCGCCGGTCTCGACGTGCAGGTGCCAGCTGGACCAGGTGCGGAGGTCGGGTACCGCGTCGAGATGCTGCACGGGCCTAGGCTGCCGGGCAGTTCTGGACCACGACTGGACAGCCTCTGAACTGGCTGACGGGCACCGGCAGACGGCACGTTCGTGCCAGCGAATCGCCTTGTGCGGCAGGCCATTCTCCGGTGAGGCTGACCGTGTTCAGGACCGATCCGGCAGGCTTGGCCGGCGGCACGGTCATCCGAAGACCCTGCGGAGCCGAACGTGACCATTCGCATCGTGATCGCCGACCAGCCGTGCCTCGCCTCGGAGGTCACGGCCCGCGCCCTGGCCGGCGTGGCCGGCTTCGACGTGCTCGGCATCTCCGCCGCGGAACCGGAGATCGCACAGCACGCGGCGGACCGGCCGACCGTGCTGGTGGCAGGCACCGCCGCGACGACCGCGGACGACCGGCTCATGCACCGGCTGGCGGCGTTGCACCGCAGCCAGCCGGCGTGCCCGCTGGTCCTGCTCGCCAGCGACCCGACCCGGGCCCTGGTGGATCAGGCCATCCGGATGGGCGCGCTCAGCGTCGTCGCCCGGCAGTCGAGCTTCCGGCACCTGGTCAACGCGGTGCGCGGCGTCGCCGCCGGCTGCCTGACCCTGTCCCCGGAGTACTACGCGGCCTCCGGCCGCGGCAGCACCCTCACCGACCGGCACCTGGACGTGCTGCGGCTGACCCGCACCGGCGCCCCGCTGAAGCAGATCGCCAAGGAGCTGCACCTGGCGGAGGGAACGGTGCGCAACCTCGCCTCCGCGGCGATCAAGGCGCTGGACGGGCGCAACCGGTTCGACGCGGCGCGGATCGCCGCCGACCAGGGCCTGTTCTAGCATCTCGCGGGGACCGCCAGCCGGGCGAGCAGGCCGTCGGCGAGCCCGGCGATGCCCGCGCCGCCGGTTGCCGTGCCGTACACGTAGCGGTCGGGACGGACCACCGCCGCAACCGCACCGAGCGAGTCCAGCCAGCCGGCCAGCGTGCCGGCGACGTCGACGATGCCCTCCCGGTGGGCCGTCCCGCCGTCCGGCAGCACCGCCACGGTCCGGACGCCGGCCTCGCGCAGCCGGCCGGCGAGTTCCGGGCCGGGGGCCTGATCCGCCCGGACCACCAGGGCGAACTCGGCGCCGAGCCGGTCGTCCAGGCTGGCGTCGGCATCGCCGGCTCGCACGGGGACCGGTGGCAGCAGCCGGCCCGCGCCGGGCCCGGCCGTGCCGCCGGCCGTCAGGTGGTGGAAGCCGCCCGGCGCGGGCGCGACCACCGGGCCCGGTGTGTCGCCGGTGGCGCCGAGCGCCCGGTGCCGGGCGGTCATGGCGCGGTCGCGGTGCCCGGCCGCGACCGGGTCGGTCTGGCAGATCAGCCGGCCGAGCTGCACCGAGGCGTCGATCGCGCGCTGGGCCTCCGGCCGGCGTTCGAGCTGGTAGCTGTCGAGCAGGTCGTCGCCGGCGCCGCCGAGCACCCGGTCCAGCTTCCAGGCGAGGTTGGCCGCGTCGGCGATCCCCGAGCACATGCCCTGCCCGGCGAACGGCGGCATCTGGTGGGCGGCGTCGCCGGCGATCAGCAGCCGCCCCTGCCGCCACCGGTCGGCATTGCGGGCGGCGAGGGTGTAGACGGCGTAGCGCTCCAGCTCGGCCCGGTCCCGGTCGACGCCGAAGAGCTCCAGCAACCGCCAGGCGTTCGCCTCGGTGTTGAAGGACTCCGGCGGCTCCGAGGCGAGCCGCATGAACTCCCAGCGGCGGTGCCGCGGCCCGGCGGCGGCCGCCACCCGCGGCCGGGCGGGGTCCGCCACCTGCAGGTTGGCCGGCGGGTGGTCCGCGAGCCGGTGCGGCACCAGGTCGCAGGCCATCCAGTCGATGGTGAATCCGAGGTCGGTCATCGTGGTCCCGATCCGGTCCCGCACCAGGCTGCGTGCCCCGTCGCAGCCGACCACCCAGCGCGCGTCCAGCGCCGAGGTCGCGCCGGTCGTCACGTCCCGGACGCGCAGGCGGGCCCCGTCCCCGTGCTCGGCGACCGCCAGCACCTCGTGGCCGAGCCGGACCCGCAGCGTGGCCAGCCGCTCGCCCCGCCGGGACAGCGCCTGCTCCAGGCCGGGCTGATAGATCGACGTCGACCGGGGCGGCCCGTACGCGCCGTCCGAGCCGAGGCCGAACCGCAACAGCGTTGCCCCGTCGGCGTTCTGGATCACGTAGTCGGCGCCGGGCATGCCGAACTCGGCGAGGGCGTCGCCGATGCCGGCCGTCGCGAGCACCCGCGCCGCGTAATCGTCGACCGAGACCGCGCGCGGCATCGGGTAGGGCTGCGGCCACTTCTCCAGCACGGTGACGTTCCAGCCGCGCTGGGCCAGCAGGATGGCCAGCACCTTGCCCGTCGGGCCGTAGCCGACGATCGCCACGTCAGCCGTCTCGTCAGGTTCCACGCCGGCGAAGTTAGCCGCCCGGCCGGCCGCCGGCGCCGCGGGTCATGACTCACGTCAGCCGTTGCGTGACGAATGTCAGTCGCCCCCGGGCAGTCGTTGTTCGCCGCCCGCGCGGTGTCGCACCATCGTCGCACCCGATCCGAAGCGAGGACGATTGTGCGTTCGGCAGTGAGGCACCAGGGGGCGCCGTCGTGGGCCGTCCACGAGCACTACGTGCTGCGCCTGCTCTGGTCGCTCGCCCGCGACCCGGATGAGATCGTCCTGCGCTGGCAGGGCCAGGGCATCACCCGGTGGGAGCTGACCGGACGGATCGTGCGGGCCGCCTCGGCGTTGCACGAGCACGGCATCGGCCCCGGCCAGACGGTTGCGGTGCTCACCCGCATGAACAGCCCCGAGATGCTGGTCGCCCGCTACGCCTCCCACCTGGTCGGCGCGGCCGTGGTCTACGTGCACTCGGCCAATCCGCGCGGTGCGGAGCGGGCGCTGCCCGAACAGGTCCAGGCCGGGCTCCTGCGCGAGGCCGCGGCCCGGGTGCTCGTCACCGACCACGACCAGCTGGCGCGGGCGCGGGCGGTGACCGCCCTGCTCGGCGGATCGATCGCGCTCGCCGGGTCGGGCCTGGACGCCGAGGACGTGCTGCGCCTGGACGCCGACAGTGGCTCGCCCCTGCGGTCGGTGAGCTACCGGCCCGACGCCACCGCGGTGGTCACGTTCACCAGCGGCACCACCTCCGTGCCCCGGAGCATCGCCCAGTCCCACCGGGTCTGGAACGCGACCGTCAGCTCGTTCGCCTCGACCACCGACCGGGCGGCGCCCGCGACCTTCCTGGCCGTCACCCCGCTCAGCTTCACCATCGGATCGATGATGGACTCGGTCATCATCGGCGGCGGCCGGGTGCTGCTGCGAGAGGGCTTCGACGCCGCCGACGTGCTCGCCACCATCGAGGCCGAACGGGTCACCGACACCTATCTCGCGGTCCCGCACCTCTACCGGCTGCTCGACGAGCCCCGGCTCGCCGGCACCGACCTGTCGTCGCTGCGCCGGGTCATCTACAGCGGGTCGCCGGCCGCGCCGCACCGGATCGCGGCGGCGGCCGAGCGCTTCGCCGGCTGCCTGTACCAGCTCTACGGCTCGACCGAGTGCGGCGGCATCAGCAGCCTGACGCCGGACGACCACCTGCGGCCGGACCGGCTGGGCACCGTCGGGCGGCCGCTGCCGGGCGTGGCGGTCGGCGTGTTCGATCCGGAGACCGGGCGCGAGCTGGCCCGGCCGGCGGCCGGCGGCAGCGGCGCGGTCGGCGAGATCCGGGTGCGGGCCCGCACCGTGATGACCGGCTACCTCGCCGAGACCGCGGCGCGACCCACCACCGACCCCGCCGCCGGTAGCTGGCAGCGCACCGGCGATCTCGGATACCTCGACGGCCACGGCTACCTGACCCTCACCGGCCGGCTCGCCGGCGTGATCAAGGCCGGCGGCCACAAGATCTACCCGGCCGCGGTCGAGGCCGTCCTGATGACCCATCCGGGAGTGCGGCACGCCGCCGTCTACGGCGTCGAGGACGGCGACCGGCGCGAGCACGTCCACGCCGCCGTCGTGCTCCGGCCCGGTGCGCGCTGCGCCGATCGGGACCTGGCCGAGCTGGTGGCGACCCGGCTCAGCGCCACCCACGTACCGTCAGCCTTCCACCGGTGGGCGCAGCTGCCGCTCACCGAGCGCGGCAAGCCCGATATCGCACTGCTGCAGGCACATTCGTCGACGGAACCAGCCACCGCTAACGAGAGGACGCCCGATGCCACACCATTCAGCGCGTGAGCTGCGGCTGGCCCGGTTGTACCGGCACCATCCCAGCCGGCTCATGATCGTCCCGCTCGACCACTCGATCACCGACGGTTCGGTGGTGCCGCGCGGAACCACCATGGACGGCCTGGTCGGCCAGCTCGCCGACGCGTCGGTGGACGCGATCATCGTGCACAAGGGCAGCCTGCGCCACATCGAGCCGCGGCGGCTGCGGGCGATGTCGGTGATCGTGCACCTGAACGCCAGCACCTTCCAGGCGGCCGATCCGAACTCGAAGTACCTGGTCACCGGGGTCGAGGAGGCGCTGCGGCTCGGCGCCGACGCGGTCAGCATGCACATCAACATCGGGGCCGCCGACGAGCGCGAGCAGATCGCCGACCTCGGCCGGGTCGCGAACGAGTGCGACCGGTGGAACGTGCCGCTGCTGGCCATGATGTACCCGCGCGGCCCGAAGATCACCAACCCCTCGGATCCGGCACTGGTCGCGCATGCGGTGACGGTGGCCGCCGAGCTCGGTGCGGACATCGTCAAGGCGCCCTACGCCGGCACGGTGGCCGAGATGGCCGACGTGACCGCTGCCAGCCCGATCCCGGTCGTTCCCGCCGGCGGGTCGCGCCGCGACACCGTCGACGGCGTGCTGTCCTTCGTCCGGGACGCGCTGGCCGGCGGTGCCGCCGGCGTCGCGATGGGCCGCAACGTCTTCCAGTCACCGCAACCGCATCTCGTCGCCAGCCAGGTGGCCCGACTCGTCCATGCCTCCGACAACAGCAACTACCCGCCAGAACTGGTGGAAGGACCGTACCGTGAACTCGAAAAAGCTGTGCTGGCTTGACATCCGCGCCTCGGGCGCGGCAAAGCCGGCTGTCATCACCGAAGCCATCCACCACCGGATCGACGGCATCGCGTCCGACGACCCGGCCGACCTGGGCGGCCTGCCGCCGACCGTGCGGAAGGTCCTGCTGGTGGCCGGTGAGCAGCTGCCCGAGGGCGCGGAGGCGGCCGACGTGATCATCCTGCCGGCCGGCTTCGCCGACCGGGACGCGGTGGAGGTGGCGTACCCGCACGTCGAGTTCGGCAGCTACGTCGAGATCGTGGACGCCGCGACCCTCGAACTGGCGTGCGAGGCGGCCCGGACCGAGCTGTGGAGCCTGCTCGACTTCCGCGACCCGACCAAGATCCCGCTCGAGATCGTCATCGCGGCCGCTGCCGGCGCGAAGGGCGCCATCGTCGTGACGGTCGCCGACGCGGAGGAGGCGGAGATCGTCTTCGGCGTCCTCGAGCTCGGCTCCGAGGGGGTGATGATGTCCGGCCACGAGGTCGGCGCGGCCGGAGGCCTGGCGGCGGCCGCCCTCGGCAGCCTGGACGAGCTCGGCCTGGTGGAGCTGACGATCGAGGCCACCACGCACATCGGGATGGGCGATCGGGCCTGCGTCGACACCTGCTCCTACCTGCGGCCGGACGAGGGGATCCTGGTCGGCTCGCACTCCAAGGGCATGATCCTCTGCGTCAGCGAGACGCATCCCTTGCCGTACATGAAGACCAGGCCGTTCCGGGTCAATGCCGGCGCGATCCACTCCTACACCATCGCCGGCGGCGGCCGGACCCAGTACCTCAGCGAGCTGCAGGCCGGCAGCAAGGTGATGGCCGTCGACGTCAAGGGCCGCAGCCGGCTGGTGGCGGTCGGTCGGGTGAAGATCGAGAGCCGGCCGCTCATCTCCATCGACGCGGTTCATGCCAACGGGCAGCGGGTGAACCTGATCCTGCAGGACGACTGGCACGTGCGGGTGCTCGGTCCCGGCGGCGCCGTGCTGAACAGCACGGAGCTCAAGCCCGGCGACGTCGTGCTCGGGCACCTGCCCACCGCCGACCGCCATGTGGGTTATCCCATCGACGAGTTCTGCCTGGAGCAGTAGCAGCGATGAGCGGCGGGACCGACCCCGCGCCGACGGCGGTCACCGTCGTCGGCGCGGGCATCGCCGGCCTGACCCTGGCCGCCGTGCTGCGCCGGGCGGGCATCCCACACCGGGTGCTCGACCAGGCGTCGCGGTTCGGCCAGGTCGGCGCCGGCATCCAGCTGGCGCCCAATGCCGTGCGGTTGCTGCACCGGCTCGGTCTCGCCCGGGAACTGGCCGAGGTCGCCGCCCGCCCGCAGGCGCTGCAGGTCCGTGGCTGGCAGGACGACCGGCTGCTGTCGGCCACCACGCTGGGCGCGGCCTGCGAGGACGCCTACGGTGCCCCGTACTACACGGTGCACCGCGCCGACCTGCACTCGGTGCTGGCCGGCGCGGCCGGCGGGACGGGCCTGAGCCTGCGGTCCCGGGTGACCGGCGTGATCGAGCGCGCGTCGCAGGTCGAGCTGGCCCTCGCCGACGGCTCCCACGAGCGCGGCGGGATCGTGGTGGGCGCCGACGGCATCCATTCGGTGGTGCGCGAGGTCGTCGCCGCCGACCGGCCGAGGTTCGCCGGCGGAGCCATCTTCCGGGGCCTGGTGCCGGCCGCCCAGGTGCCCGAGCTGGCGCGGGAGCCGCTGATCCGCATGTGGGCGGGGCCGGCCCAGCACTGCGTGTGCTACCCGGTCGCCGGCGGCCGGGCGATCAGCTTCTCCGCGACCGTGCCGGCCCGGCAGGCGGGGTCGGAATCGTGGTCGGCGCTCGGCAGCGCCACCGAGCTGGTGTCGGCCTACCGGGGCTGGAACCCCGCCGTCACCCGGCTGCTGGCCGCCGCCGACGGGGTGGGCCGCTGGGACCTGCACGACCGGGAGCCGATCCCGCGCTGGTCCACCGCCCGGGTGACCCTGGCCGGCGATGCGGCGCACCCGATGCTGCCGTTCATGGCCCAGGGCGGCAACCAGGCGATCGAGGACGCGGTCGCCCTGGGCACCTGCCTGGCCGCGCTGGGCGCCGGCCCGGCCGCGCTGCGACTGTACGAGGCCCTGCGTGTGCCGCGAACCGCCCTGATCCAGCGCGGTTCGCGGCTCGGGCCGGCCAGCTCCGGGGCGCCCGGCCCGGTGACCGAGCCCGTCCAGGACGGGCTGCAGCGGCTGCGTGCGATGGGCTGGCTCTACGGCCACGATTCCGGCCAGGCGGCCCTGGCCGCGACGGCGCGGGTCCGGGCGGCCCTGGCCGGCTGATGCGGCCGGCCGCGACGCGCGAGCGGGTGGTCACGGGTTCCGGACCCGTGACCACCCGCTCGTGTCGAGGAGGCGCTAGCGCCGCTTGGTGTCCGCCCGGAAGGCACGCACCGCCAGCACGCCCAGCACCGCCGCCCAGCACCCGACCACCAGCCAGCCCTTGGCCGGCCAGCTGCCGCCGCCGGTGGCGACGTGGCCGGCGTTGGTCATCCAGTACGACGGCAGGTACTCGCCGAGCGCCCGCATCCAGCCGGCGAGCGGGAACCACGCGCCGCCGAGCATCCCGAACAGCATCATGCTGCCGCCCATGAACGGGCCGACCGCATCCGCGTTGGTCGCATGGCCGATCCAGATTCCCATCGCGGCAAAGGGAATCAGGCCGATCAGCACCAGTGCCGTCATCTCCACCCAGCGGTCGATGGGGGCCCGCGCGCCGGCCGCGATGCCGGCCGCGTACATCGCCACCAGCGACATGCCGGCCACCATGTAGCCGGTCACCACCTTGCTGGTCAGGTACACCCACGGCTTCAGCGGGGTGAGCAGCAGCAGCCGGTTCCAGCCGAGCGAGCGGTCCACCGCGATCCGGGCGCCGCCGGACAGCACCGCGCCGATGCCGGCGAAGCCGAGCAGCCCGATCATGTAGTACGTCGCCGGCGGGATCCCCCCGCTGCGCCTGGTGAAACCGGACTGCTGCTGGCTCAGCGCCAGGATCAGGAAGGTCACCACCGGGAAGGCGAGGGAGAAGACGAAGCCCATCCGGTTGCGCAGCGTGCGCAGCAGCTCGTACTTGAGGTAGACGGCGTTCACCGGACCGCCTCCCGCTCTCGGTTGCCGGTCAGTTGCAGGAAGGCCTCCTCCAGGCCGGCCGCGGCGACGGAGAGGTTCTTCACGCTGGGGTGGCTGGCGAAGAGCTCGCGCACCGCGGCGTCGGAATCGGTGCAGCTCAGCATGATCGAGTCGCCGCGCAGTTCCGCGGCGATCACGCCCGGCAGGGCCAGCAGCTCCGCCTCGGCGACGCCGGCCAGGGTGGCCCGCACGACCTGCCCGCCGACCAGCCCCCGGATCTCGGTGCTCGCGCCGTCGGCGACGATCTCTCCCTGCGACATCAGGACGATCCGGTCGGCGTACTCGTCCGCCTCGTCCAGGTAGTGGGTCGCGAAGATCACCGTCTTGCCGCTGGCCGCGATGCCCCGCACGGTCGTCCAGAACTCCCGCCGGCCCTCGACGTCCATCGCCACGGTGGGCTCGTCCAGGATGAGCAGGTCGGTGTTGGCGACCAGCGTCATCGCGAACCGGGCCCGCTGGATCTGGCCGCCGGACAGCTTGTTGGTCGGCCGGTCGGCGAAGTCGCCGATCGCGGTGATCGTGATGACGTCGTCGACGGAGAGCGCGTTGGGATACAGCGCAGCCACCGAGGTGATCAGCTCCCGCACCGTGAGGTACGGGATCAGGCCGCCCAGCTGCAGCATGCCGCCGATCCGCCCGGCCCTGGTCGCCGCCCGTGGCTCGTCGCCGAAGATCCGGACGGAACCGGCGTCGGGCACCGCCAGGCCGAGCATCAGGTCGATGGCGGTGGACTTGCCCGCCCCGTTCGGGCCGAGCAGCGCCACGGTCTCGCCCGGTGCGATCTGCAGGTCGACGCCGCGGACGGCCCTGACCGCGCCGTAGCTCTTGCTGACGGCGGCGAACTCGACCCCGTACCTCACATGCCTCGTCATGGGACTCCTCTCCGCCGGTGAGTGTCGCCCGGCGGCGGTGGTGCACGCGATATTCGGATGACATTCGTCAGCGAACGCTGGGAATTCTGCGATCGGAGGGTCGCCCGGTGGGCGCCGACGGCAGAGGTCGCGCAGTCAACGGGCGAGAATTCGGCAGCCAGTCGCACTGCTCGATCCGGAACGGGCCGGTGGCGCCGTCGGGAATGCGTTCAGGAGTACGAGGGCCGGACGTCGGCGATCGCGTCGAGGTGGCCACGCAGCATGGCCGCCCGCTGGCCCACCGAGTCCGGGATGCTCGCCGGGGCCACGCCCAGGGCGAGCAGCATCCGCTGCATCATCCTCGACGGATCCGTCTGGTCGGCCGGTGCCGGTCCCGGCGCCAGCCGGTCCCGCAGCAGCGCCTCGTAGGTCGCCCGCAGCTCGCGCCCGGGGTCGACGCCCAGCTCCTCGGCCAGGGCCTGCTGGGTGCGCTGGTAGACGGTGAAGCCGTCCGAGCGGCGGGCCGTCGCGTGATAGGCGCGCATCAGCAACGCCTGCGCCGCCTCGTCGAGTGGGCGGGCCTGGGCGGCCTGCTCGACCAGTCCCAGCACCTCGCCGGCGTGGCCGGTGCGGATGCCTGCCTCGGCGTACCAGCTCACCGCGCAGGCGTACTGCTCGCCGAGCACCCGGGCCGCCGCCGAGTCGCGCACCGGTGCCACGTCGGCGAACGGGGTGCCCCGCCACAGCGCGACGGCCTCGCCCAGCTGGGCGAACACGGTGGCGTCGTCGTGGCAGTTGCGCGCCCGGGACGCCCGGTGCACGAGCGAGCGGAACTGCCACAGGTCGACCGAGGCCGACCCGCCGTGCAGCACGTAGCCGGTCCCGGCCGAGGGCAGCACCGTGCTGCGCGAGCGGGACATCCGGTTCGGCTCGAACGCCTGCCGGAGCCGTTTCACCTGCGTGTGAACGACGTTCCTCGCACTCGCCGGCGGCTCGCCGGTCCACAGGGTCTGGATGAGCCGCTCGGGCGTGACCGGCGTCTGTTCGCTGAGCACGAGCAGGGCCAGGATGGCCCGCTGCTGTGCCTGCCGGAGGTGGATCTCCTCGTCGCCGAGCCAGACCCGCATGGCCCCGAGTACCTCGATGCGCAGTGCGGGTCGCCGCTGCTCGCCCGGTAGTGCCGTGAGTATGCCCGCGTCGTGCGAAGTCGGTGTCATCGTGCCCCCATACAGATGCTGCCCCGCCGACGATTTCCCAGCGTGCCAACTACAAAGTTGATTTGGCAGGATCGTCATCTTGGGGCTGTAACCGCCGCATGTCAACATAGTGCCAAGGCGCGAAGCCAGGCAGGCGAAAGCTTAAATTTCCAATTCCGCCGGTTAATGGAGGCATTTGTCCGAAGTCGTGTTTCGGGTGCCGGCGCGGATTTGTAACGGTCTCGTATCGGCGCCTCGCGTCGGCGCTGTGCCGGCCCCGTTCGCGGCCAGGATGGGGCCGCGCGTGACGACCCGCACGGGAACCAGGGGAGGGGTAGGAGCGGGTCGGGCGGTTCCGCCCCGCGCGGGCGTGACCGGGTGACCGGTCCTGCCTCGCCGGCGCCGCCGGTCGATCTGGTGGCGTCCCGGCGTGCTGTCCGGTGTTCGGAGCCGCGCGGTGCCGCACCATCGATTCGCGACGGTGATCGGTGCATTCTCTCGCTGGGTGCCCCCGGCAGGATTCGAACCTGCGCTTCTACCTCCGGAGGGTAGCGCTCTATCCCCTGAGCTACGGGGGCCGATCTGGCCCGGCCCGCCTCGCCGAAGCGCCGCGGGCCGTGGAGAAGATTACCAGTCGCCGAACGGCCTCGAACCCCGGCCCCCGGACCAGCCGGTTCCAGCCCGGGACCCCGTCCGGACGGCCGCCCGCGACGCGGTCAGCTCGGCGCGGTCAGCTCGGTGGCGGCAGCGGGCTGGCGCCCCGCTCGCGCAGCAGCTTCTCCATCAGCACGATCTCCGCGCTCTGGCCGGTGGCCATCTTCTGCGCGGCATTGCGCACGTAGTACTCCTGGGCGTGCTCGGCGGCCCACTGGGCCATCGGCAGCCCACCCTGGTGATGGTGCAGCATCAGCTGCAGGAAGTAGACGTCCATCGGCGTGCCGGTCATCGTCTCGAGCTTGCCGAGCTGGGCCTGGGTCGCCATGCCCGGCATCAGGCCGCTGGCCGGGTCTGTCGCCGGGTGCCCGGACGCCGACATCCACGCCATCTGCGGGTACGGGTTCTGGGGCGGCAGGCCCCAGTCGTCCAGCCAGCCCTGCATCTGCCCGACCTGGTTGAACTGGCTGGTCTCGATGTCGTAGGCCAGCTCCTTGACGACGCCGTCGGTGGTGTGGTCGCGGACGTAGCCGGCCATCGTCACCGCCTGCAGGTGGTGCACCGACATGTCCCAGGCGAAGCCGGCGTCCACCGAGTGCGCGTCCGGGGTGCCGTTGCTCGCCGCCCGGTGGCCGAGCACGTAGCCGCCGGCGCCGACCACCGCCAGCACCGCGAGGGCGATGACGGTGACCAGCGCGGTGGTGAGTGCCGACGGCCGGCGCGGCAGGTCCGCCGGCGGTTCGGTCGCCAGGTGTGGCTGCATGACGCCGGTCATCAGGAGTCGGTCGGGTGACCGGGGGTCGACGGGTTGGTCTTGAACGCCGCGTTGGTGCAGCTGGCCCCGAGCTCGGGCGTGGTCTTCTGGTTGAGCTTGAGGTCCTTGATGAACGTCGTCACCCGGGCATCGGTGGCCGAGTCGACGAACAGCTGGTAGCCCCAGGCCTGCAGCGACACGTTGCTCTTCAGCCCGGCGTACGGGGTGAGCAGCATGTACTGGTTGCCGGAGACCAGCTTGGTCAGCACGTCCAGCTGGTCGGCGGGCAGGCCCGGCTTGTAGGTGATCCAGACGGCGCCGTGCTCCAGGTCGTGCACGGCGTTCTCGCTGGCGATCTGGTTCGGGTAGACGGTGCCGGTGCAGTCGGCCCAGACCGGCGCGTGCGGGCCACCGAACGGCGGCGAGTCGGTGTAGGCGATCGTGCCCTGGCGGTGGTCGCCGCCGGTGAAGGTCTTGTGCACGATGCCGGTGATCTTGTTCGGGTCCGCCGAGGTCGCCCCGCCGCCCTGGGAACCCTGGTGCACGGCGTAGCCGATGACCGCCGCCGCCAGCACCACGATCAGCGCCGCCACGCCGATCAGGCCCCAGGGGGTCTGCCGCTGGTTGACGATCTTCTTCGACTGGGCCTTCTTGGCCTGGGCCCGGTTCTCGGCGGTCGAGCCGGCGGCGGCCTGGTCGTTCGGGCGGTTCTTCTTGCCGCCGGAGGCCGACTTCGTCGGATTGGTCATCGGGTCGCTTTCGTTCGATACGCGTAACACGTACTGGGGGGACGGTCGATGGGCCAGTCTAGGTCGTGGCACTGAGAGCGCACCCCCGATACTGCTTTTCCTTTGCCGTGCCGCCCGGCGCGCCGAAAACCCGGGCGCGGCGGCCCACTAGCATCTACAGCCGTGACTCCTGACGAACTCGGTTCCGCAATCCGCGAGGCGGTGACGCGCGCGGTAGGGTCCGGCGCCTTCACCGCCACCGTCCCGGACGAGATCGTGCTGGAGCGACCGAAGAACCGCGCCCACGGCGACTACGCGACCAACGTGGCGCTCCGGCTGGCCAAGCCGGCCGGCAGGCCGCCCCGCGAGATCGCCGAGGCCATCGCGAAGGAACTGCTCGCCGCCGACGGCATCGCCGCGGTCGACGTGGCCGGTCCCGGCTTCCTCAATATCACCGTCGATGCCGGCTCGCTCGCCGAGCTGGCCCGCACCATCGTCGAGGCCGGTGCCGGCTACGGCCGCAACTCCGAGCTGGCCGGCCACCGCATCAACCTCGAGTTCGTCTCGGCCAACCCGACCGGCCCGCTGCACATCGGCGGGGTCCGCTGGGCGGCGGTCGGCGACTCGCTGGCGCGGGTGCTGCAGGCCAGCGGCGCGGCGGTCACCCGGGAGTACTACTTCAACGACCACGGTTCGCAGATCGACCGGTTCGCCAGGTCGCTGCTGGCCAGCGCGCTGGGGGAGCCGACCCCCGAGGACGGTTACGCCGGCAGCTACATCGGCGAGATCGTCGGCCGGGTGCTGGCCGAGCATCCCGGGCTCACCGAGCTGCCGCGGGACGAGGCGCAGGAGGCGTTCCGCAAGTACGGCGTCGAGCTGATGTTCGACGAGATCAAGGCCAGCCTGCACGACTTCGGGGTCGACTTCGACGTCTACTTCCACGAGGACTCGCTGCACGCCTCCGGCGCGGTCGAGCGGGCGGTGGCGCGGCTGCGCGAGCAGGGTGAGATCTTCGAGGCCGAGGGCGCGGTCTGGCTGCGCACCACCGACCACGGCGACGACAAGGACCGGGTCGTCATCAAGAGCGACGGCGAACCGGCCTACATCGCCGGCGACCTGGCCTACTACCTCGACAAGCGCGAGCGCGGCTTCGACCGGGTCGTGATCATGCTCGGCGCGGACCACCACGGCTACGTCGGCCGGCTGATGGCGATGTGCGCCTGCTTCGGCGACACGCCGGGGGAGAACCTGCAGCTGCTGATCGGGCAGCTGGTCAACCTGGTCAAGGACGGCAAGCCCGTGCGGATGGGCAAGCGGGCCGGCAACGTCATCACCCTGGAGGACCTGGTCGACGCGGTCGGGGTGGACGCCGCCCGCTACCAGCTGGCCCGCTCCTCGGCCGACTCCACCCTCGAGATCGACCTCGACCTGCTCACCCGGGCCAGCAACGAGAACCCGGTGCACTACGTGCAGTACGCGCATGCCCGCACGGTGAACGTCGTCAAGAACGCCGAGGCGGTCGGCATCACCCTGGGCGCCTTCACGCCCGAGCTGCTCGGCCACGAGACCGAGACCGCGCTGCTGACCGTGCTTGGTGACTTCCCGCGGGTGGTCGCGCAGGCCGCCGTGCTGCACGAGCCGCACCGGGTGGCCCGCTACCTGGAGGAGCTGGCCGGGCACTTCCACCGCTGGTACGACAACTGCCGGGTGATCCCGAAGGGCGACGAGCCGGTCACCGACGCCAACCGGTCCCGGCTCTGGCTCGACGTCGCGACCAGGACGGTGCTGGCCAACGGGTTGCGGTTGCTCGGGGTCTCCGCGCCCGAGCGCAAGTAACCACCTGCCGGGCGAGACCTACCAGGAAGGCCCCGATGAGCCGATCCGCGCACCCCGCCGGGCCCAGCCACGGGCACCCGCTGCCCGGCGGCGATCCGTTCGGCCCGCCCGAGGACCTGAACCGGCTGAACGAGCGGATCTGGCCGGACGGCGCCGGGCGGGCGGAGTCCGGTGAGCTGGTGGTGGCGGGCCTGCCCGCACCCGAGCTGGCGCGTGAGTTCGGCACTCCCGCGTTCGTGCTCGACACCGCCGACCTGCGCCGGCGCGCCGGCACCTGGGCCGATGCGTTCGCCGACGGCGATGTGTACTACGCGGGCAAGGCGTTCCTGTGCACCGCGGTGGCCGCGATCGTCGCCGACGAGGGCCTCGGCGTGGACGTCTGCAGCTCCGGCGAGCTGGCGGTGGCGCTGCGGGCGCAGGTGCCGGCGGAACGAATCGCCTTGCACGGCAACAACAAGTCGCATGCCGAGCTGCGCGAGGCGGTCGCGGCGGGGGTCGGCCGGATCGTGCTGGACAGCCACGTCGAGATCGACCGGCTGGCCGAGATCGCCCGCGCCGCCGGCCTCCGGCCGAGGGTGCTGGTCCGGGTCACCGTCGGCGTCGAGGCCCACACCCACGAGTTCATCGCGACCGCGCACGAGGACCAGAAGTTCGGCTTCTCGCTCAGCACCGGCCAGGCCGGCGAGGCGGTGTCCCGAGTGCTCGCCGCGCCGGAGCTGGAACTCGTCGGCCTGCACAGCCACATCGGCTCGCAGATCTTCGACACCGCCGGCTTCGAGGTGGCCGCGCACCGGGTGATCGCGCTGCTCGGCCAGATCCGCGACGCGCACGGCGTCGAGCTGCCCGAGATCGACCTCGGCGGCGGCCTCGGCATCGCCTACGTCGACGGCGACGACCCGCAGCCGCCGACCGAGATCGCCGCCCGGCTGCGGCTGATCGTCGAGCGCGAGTGCGAGCTGGCCGGCCTGCGGGTGCCGCGCATCTCGGTGGAGCCCGGCCGCGCGGTGATCGGCCCGTCCATGATCACCCTGTACGAGGTCGGCACCGTCAAGCCGATCGCGCTGGACGGCGGCGGCGTGCGCACCTACGTGTCGGTGGACGGCGGCATGAGCGACAACATCCGTACCGCCCTGTACGACGCCGAGTACTCCGCGGTGCTGGCCAATCGCACCAGCACCGCCGAACCGATCCGGTGCCGGGTGGTGGGAAAGCACTGCGAGAGCGGCGACATCGTGGTCCGCGACTGCTGGCTGCCGGCCGACGTGCGCCCCGGCGACCTGCTGGCGGTGGGTGCCACCGGCGCGTACTGCTACGCGATGGCCAGCAATTACAACAAGATTCCGCGACCACCGGTGATCGCGGTGACCGACGGGCGGCCGGCCGTGATCGTGCGGCGGGAGAGCCCGGAGCAGGTGTTCGTCAACGATGTGGGCTTCGACGCCGAGGTCGCCGCCCCGACCGCGCCGCGGCGCTGACGCCCGGCCACACCGCCAGCCCGGAGGAGAACCGATGCCCGGACGCAGCTACATCCCCGCTCCGGCCTGCTCGGCGTGGCCGGGCCTGATCGAGGCGTACCGGGACCGGCTGCCGGTCACCGACACCACCCCGGTCATCACCCTGTTCGAGGGTGGCACCCCGCTGGTGCCCGCACCGCGGCTGTCCGAGCGGGCCGGCGCCGAGGTGTACCTCAAGGTCGAGGGCGCCAACCCGACGGGTTCGTTCAAGGACCGGGGCATGACGCTGGCGATCTCCAAGGCGGCCGAGACCGGCGCCCAGGCCGTCATCTGCGCCTCCACCGGCAACACCTCGGCCTCGGCGGCGGCGTACGCGGTCCGGGCCGGCATGGTCTGCGCGGTGCTGGTGCCGCAGGGCAAGATCGCGCTGGGCAAGATGGCGCAGGCACTGGTGCACGGCGCCCGGCTGCTGCAGGTGGACGGCACGTTCGACGACTGCCTGGAACTGGCCCGCAAGCTCGCCGTCGACTACCCGGTGGCCCTGGTGAACTCCGTGAACCCGGACCGGATCGCGGGCCAGAAGACCGCGGCCTTCGAGATCTGCGACGTGCTCGGCCGGGCCCCGGACATCCACTGCATCCCGGTCGGCAACGCCGGCAACATCACCGCCTACTGGCGCGGCTACTCCGAGTACCGGTCCGACGGGGTGGTCGAGAACACCCCGAAGATGTATGGCTTCCAGGCGGCCGGGGCGGCCCCGATCGTGCTCGGCGCGCCGGTGCTGAAGCCGATGACCATCGCCACCGCCATCCGGATCGGCAACCCGGCGTCCTGGACCAGCGCGGAACGGGCCCGGGACGACTCCGGTGGCCTGATCGACTCGGTCACCGACCGCGAGATCCTGCAGGCCTACCGGCTGCTCGCCCGCGGCGAGGCGGTCTTCGTGGAGCCGGCCTCGGCGGCGAGCGTGGCCGGCCTGCTGAAGTCGGCCGCGGCCGGCCTGGTGCCGCCGGGCAGCCAGGTGGTCTGCACGGTCACCGGCAACGGCCTCAAGGACCCCGAGTGGGCGATCTCCGGGGCACCGGCCCCGGTCACCGTGCCGGTGGACGCGCACGCCGCGGCGGCCGAGCTGGGCCTGGACCGATGAGCGCGGCCTGATGGCCTTCCACGAGCACGCCGTCCGGGTCTTCGCCCCGGCCACCAGCGCCAACCTGGGCCCGGGCTACGACGCCTTCGGGCTGGCGCTGGGCCACTACGACGAGGTGACCGCCGCGGTCACCGGGGCCGGCCTGGCCATCGAGCTGGCCGGCACCGGGGCCGAGGAGCTGGCCCGGGACGAGAGCCACCTGGTCGTGCGGGCGATGCGGGCCTGCTTCGACCGGCTGGGGGAGCAGCCGCCGGGCCTGCGGCTGCGCTGCGTCAATGCCATCCCGCACGGGCGTGGCCTGGGCTCGTCCGCGGCGGCGATCGTCTCCGGCATCGAGCTGGCCCGGTCGCTGTGCGTGGACGGGCGGCAGCGGCTGGACGACGCCGGGGCGCTGGCGCTGGCCACCGAGCTGGAGGGCCATCCGGACAACGTCGCGGCCTGCCTGCTCGGCGGGCTGACGGTGGCCTGGCTGCAGGACGGGGTGGGGCGGGCGGTCCGCGCCGAGCCGGCGGGGGTGCGGCCGGTGCTGTTCGTGCCGGCCGAGCAGTCGGCGACGAAGGCAGCCCGGGCGCTGCTGCCGGCCCGGGTGCCGCACGCCGACGCCGCGTTCAACGCCGGCCGGGCCGCGCTGCTGGTGCTGGCCCTGACCGGCCGGCCGGAGCTGCTGCTGACCGCGACCGAGGACCGGCTGCATCAGGACTACCGGGCCGCCGGCATGCCGGCCAGCGCCGGGCTGGTGGCCGAGCTGCGGTCGCACGGCGTGGCGGCCGTGATCTCCGGCGCCGGCTCGTCGGTGCTCGCGCTCGCGCGGCCCGAGCAGGCCGAGGCCGTGGCCGCGCGCTGCCCGGTCGGCTGGGAGTGCCTGGTGCTCGCCCCCGCCGGCGGGGCGCGGGTGGTGGCCCTGCCCGCCGGCGACTTCGAGGTCTGAGGGCTTCCACCGCGCCGGGGATCCGGCCCCGACGCGCCGGAGACCTGACATTGCGGAATATGACACGCCGCACCCCTGTTGCTGGCAGCAGACTCGAACGACTAGTCTTAGATCAATCTCGCGTTAGCGCCGCCGGTGATGGCAGCAACTCACAGTTCATGGCAAGCGGTCGCACGCGTAGAGCGCAGCCCGATGAGTCCTGACGGGCGTCCACCAGCCGAATTCCTGGCCGCACTGGCCGGATTTGGGAAACCGGCAGCACTGGACGTCCGGCCTGCGAGGAGCGGCTGTGACATGTCTGGCCGCCGATGCGGTCAGACCGGCGGGAAACCTGCCGAATCAACATCAAGGTGTACGTCCGAAACCGCGACGACGTACCACCCTCGGAAGGATCCGACACCACGTGACCGAAACCCAGGACCAGCTCAGCGTCCTGCCCGACGCGCAGCCGACGTCGACCGCGCAGGAGCGGGCCAAGCGCCGTTCCGGCTCCCTGTCGTCGATGCTCCTCCCTGAGCTGCAGGCGCTCGCGAATTCGATGGGCCTCGCCACCGGCAAGCTCCGCAAGAGCGACCTGGTCGCCGCCATCGAGGCCGCGCAGCGCTCCGGTGGCACCGGCTCGACCACCGCCCCGGCCCGCAACGGCTCGGGCGCCGCCGCTCCCACCGCCACCGCCGAGCAGGTCAAGGCTCCCCGCGCCCGCCGTGGCGCCACCCGGGCCGCCGGTGCGCCGCAGCAGGCGACCGTCGAAGCCCCGGCCGAGACCGCGCCGGCCCAGGCTGAGGCGCCGACCGCAGGCGAGAGCCAGGCCCGCGACGGCCAGAACCGCGAGAACCAGGCCCGCGACGGCCAGAGCAACCAGCAGCACCGTGACCAGAGCCGCGAGCAGTCCCGGGACGGGCAGAACAACCGGGACCAGCAGGGCCGCGACAACCGCGACGGGCAGAACAACCGCGGCCAGAGCCGTGAGCAGTCCCGGGACGGGCAGAACAACCGGGACCAGCAGGGCCGCGACAACCGGGACGGCCAGAACAACCGCGATGGTCGCGACAACCGGGACCAGCAAAGCCGCGACAACCGGGACGGCCAGAACAACCGCGACGGCCAGCAGAATCGCAACCAGAACAACCGCGACCAGCAGAGCCGCAACCAGAACAATCGCAACGACGGCAACCGCAACGACAGCAACCGGTCCGACGACGACGACGAGTACGGCAGCCGGCGCGGCCGCCGGTACCGGGACCGGCGCGGGCGCAACCGGGACCGCAACGACGGTCAGGGCGGCGGCGGTCGCAACGACGCCGAGCCGACGATCTCCGAGGACGACGTGCTGCTGCCGGTGGCCGGCATCCTCGACAACGTCGACGACAAGGGCTCCTGGTTCATCCGGGTGAGCGGTTACTTCGCCAGTTCCGAGGACGTCTACGTCGCCAACTCCTACGTCCGGCGCTACAACCTGCGCCGGGGTGACGCGGTCACCGGCGCGGTGCGGCAGCCGCGCGAGGGGGAGCGCAAGGAGAAGTTCAACCCGCTGGTGCGGCTGGACACGGTGAACGGCGTCGAGCCCGACCAGGTGCGCAACCGGGTCGAGTTCACCAAGCTCACCCCGCTCTACCCGCAGGAGCGGCTGCGGCTGGAGACCGAGCCGCACATCCTGACCACCCGGGTGATCGACCTGGTCATGCCGATCGGCAAGGGGCAGCGCGCGCTGATCGTGTCGCCGCCGAAGGCCGGCAAGACCTCGATCATGCAGGCCATCGCCAACGCGATCGCGATCAACAACCCGGAGTGCCACCTGATGGTGGTGCTGGTCGACGAGCGACCCGAAGAGGTCACCGACATGCAGCGCTCGGTGAAGGGCGAGGTCATCGCCTCGACCTTCGACCGGCGCCCGCAGGACCACACGATGGTCGCCGAACTCTCGATCGAGCGGGCCAAGCGACTGGTCGAGATGGGCCACGACGTGGTCGTGCTGCTCGACTCGATCACCCGGCTCGGCCGTGCCTACAACCTGGCGGCGCCGGCGTCCGGCCGGATCCTCTCCGGTGGTGTCGACTCCACCGCCCTCTACCCGCCGAAGCGATTCCTCGGCGCGGCCCGCAACATCGAGGACGGCGGCTCGCTGACCATCATCGCCTCGGCCCTGGTCGAGACCGGTTCGGCCGGCGACACGGTGATCTTCGAGGAGTTCAAGGGCACCGGCAACGCCGAGCTGCGGCTGGACCGCAAGATCGCCGACAAGCGGGTGTTCCCGGCCGTCGACGTGGACCAGTCCTCCACCCGCAAGGAGGAGATCCTGCTCTCGCCGGACGAGCTGGCCGTGGTGATCAAGCTGCGCCGGGTGCTGCACGCCCTCGAATCGCAGCAGGGCATCGACCTGCTGCTCGACCGGCTGCGCAAGACGCGCACCAACATCGAGTTCCTGATGCAGATCGCCAAGACCACGCCGGGCGGGGACGATCGCTGATCCGGTAGCGGCAGCAGGGGAGGCGGTGGGCCCGATCGGGTCCACCGCCTCGTCGCGTCCCGGGACCGTGCCGCGCGCCTAGACTCCCTGCCATGTCCGAACCGGCGCGCGAGAAGGCCGCGCAGCTGGTGTGGCGGATCCCGTCCTACCAGCCGGCCGTGCTGATGCTGGTGCTCTGCGCCGCCGCAGCGCTCAACATCTACGCCCACCCGCCCGCTGTGGTGCGCATCCCCACCCTGGCGATCGGGCTGGTGTGCGGTGCGCTCGCGGTCGCCGCGCTCCGGCTGCAGCTGGTCGCCACCGCCGACGGCGTCTCGGTCCGTCAGCTGACCGGCGAGCGCTGGACCTCCTGGGAGGACCTCGCCGACGTCGAGGTGATCGCAAACCTGCGGGGCGCGCCGTCGCTCCGGCTGAATCGCACCGACGGCAGCTACGTGGAGGTGCCGCCCTCACTGCTGCAGCCGACCCGGCCGACGCCGAAACGCGTCGTACTGCGCAATCTGGAGGTGGTGGCCGGCCAGCTCGAGGCGCGCCGCCGGACCGGCCGTTCCACCGGATAAAGCTCACACCTCACCGCGATTGGTACCGGCTGGTTGGCGCCGGCCGGGCGGCAATATGATCACCAGCTATCAGTGAGGTAACGGTTGAGTATCTTCACGGTCCGGTGGTATTCCGTCGGACTGTGTTGAGTGCGATGGTCGCCGTTGCCCGTAAGCGCTTCAGGTGCTCACGCAATCTGTCATCGGAAGGACACACGTAGATGCGTTCAAAGATCGCCGTCACGGCGCTCTCGGTGCTCGGCGCGGCGGTGCTCGTCGCAGGCTGCAGCTCCAGCAAGAGCAGTTCGGGTTCGTCGGGCGGCGGGGGTGACAACTCCCGGGGTCCGATCACCTTCGTCACCGGCAAGGACAACAGCGGCATCATGCCGTACATCGCCGATCAGTGGAACGCTGCGCACCCGAACGAGAAGGTGACGATCAAGCAGCAGTCCGACCAGGCCGACCAGCAGCTGTCCGACCTGGAGCAGCACTTCCAGGCCAAGGACTCCGGCTACGACGTCGTCACCGTCGACGTGGTGTGGACCGCCGAGTTCGCCGCCAAGGGCTGGATCGTCCCGCTCAAGGGCAACGACTCCATCGACACCAGCGCGCTGCTGCCGGCCACGGTGAAGGCCGCGACCTACAACGGCACCCTGTTCGCTGCCCCGTACGCCTCCGACGGCGGCCTGCTCTACTACCGCAAGGACCTGGTGCCGACCGCGCCCACCACCTGGGACCAGTTGATCGCCGACTGCCAGGGCAAGACCGCCAACACCATCACCGGCTCGAAGCCGGGCTGCTACGCCGGCCAGTTCGCCAAGTACGAGGGCCTGACCGTGAACGCGGCCGAGGCGATCAACGCCGCCGGCGGCCAGATCGTCAAGGACGACGGCAAGACCCCGAACGTGAACACCCCGGAGGCGGCCAAGGGCCTGGACTTCCTGGTGAACGGCTTCAAGCAGGGCTACATCCCCAAGGAGGCGCTGGGCTTCCAGGAGACGCAGAGCCTGAACGCCTTCGAGGCCGGCCAGCTGGTCTTCATGCGCAACTGGCCGTACGCCGACGCGATCCTGGCCGGCAAGGGCTCCAAGGTGATCGGCAAGTTCGGCATCGCCCCGCTGCCCGGCCCGGACGGCCACGGCGCCTCCAGCCTCGGTGGTCACAGCGTCGCGATCAGCCAATACTCCAAGCACAAGGCGACCGACCTCGACTTCCTGAAGTTCATCGAGTCGGACAAGATCCAGCGCAACGACCTCACCCAGGGCACCCTGGCCCCGGTGACCAGCTCGCTGTACTCCGACCCGGCGCTGGTGGCGAAGTTCCCGTACCTGCCGACCCTGCTCAAGAGCATCGAGACCGCGGTCCCGCGTCCGGTCACCCCGTTCTACCCGGGCGTGACCGAGGCGATCCAGACCAACGCCTACGCGGCCCTGCAGGGACAGAAGAGCACGCAGCAAGCGCTGTCCGACATGCAGGCGGCGATCCAGTCGGCCACCGCCGGCTGACCTGCGTCGCGGGATTGAGCCTATGAACGCACCGGCGGGATGTGGTCGAATGTTGCAGGCCCATCCCGCCGGTGCTTCGTATCCAGAAGTCGTGGTTCGTGTCCATCCCCAGGAGGCGCTATGACAGTCGCCCGGCCCACCGCCACCAGCTCCGACCTCCCCGGCCCGGCCTCGCCGTCGCCCGTCAAACGCAACAAGATCAAGACCGGTGAGGGGCGCCTGGCGCTGTTCCTCGTCGCCCCCACGGTGATCCTGCTGACCCTGGTGGTCGGCTATCCCATCGTCAAGGGGATCTACCAGTCGTTCCAGTCCGAGCCCGGGCTGGACCCGGCGACCGGATTCTTCTCCAACACCACCCACTGGGTGGGGCTGGCCAACTACAAGCACTGGCTGCTGCAGCAGTGCCCGGTCCCGGGCGGCGGCACCGCCACGTGCCCGTCCGGCACGCTCGGCTCGCAGTTCTGGTCCTCGCTCGAGGTCACCATCTTCTTCACCGTCGTCACGGTCTCGATCGAGACGGTGATCGGCATGGCCTTCGCGCTGGTGATGAACCGGGCGTTCAAGGGCCGCGGCCTGGTGCGGGCGGCGATCCTGGTGCCGTGGGCGATCCCGACGGCGGTCACCTCCAAGCTCTGGATCGTGATCTTCGACCCGCAGGGCGTGCTCAACAAGACCCTCGGCCTGCACACCCAGTGGACGTCCTCGCAGTGGCCGGCCCGGCTGGCGATCGTCATCGCCGACGTCTGGAAGACCACGCCGTTCATCGCGCTGCTGATCCTGGCCGGCCTGCAGGGCATCTCGGCCGACCTCTACGAGTCGGCCCGGGTGGACGGCGCCAACGCCTGGCAGCGGTTCACCAAGATCACCCTGCCACTGGTCAAGCCGGCGCTCGCGGTCGCGGTCATCTTCCGCACGCTGGACGTGCTGCGGATGTACGACCTGCCCTGGATCCTGACCCAGGGCAGCAACGGCACCACGACCATCTCGATCCTGGTGGTCAAGCAGTTGAACGTCGGGCTGAACTCGGCCTCGGCGCTGTCGACGATCACCTTCATCGTCATCTTCGCGATCGCACTCGGCATGGTGCGGCTCTTCAACGCGAACATCATCGGTGCCCAGGCGAAGGGAGCGAAGTGAGATGACGTCGGCAACCGTGAGCGTGCCGCGCTCGACCACCGCCGAGACGGCCCGCCCCAGGGCGCCGTTCCGCTGGGGCCCGATCGGCACCGGCGCGGTGATCGCGCTGATCATCGTCTGGTGCTTCCTGCCGTTCTACTGGATGGTCGTGCTGGCCTTCCGGGAGAACGCCTTCACCTACGACACGACGCCGTGGTTCACCCACGTGACGTTCTCCAACTTCCGGTACGCCTTCAACACCTCGATCAACCAGTTCGGCCGGTCGCTCATCAACAGCCTGATCATCGGCTCGGTGGTGACCCTGGTGGCGATGGTGGTCGGCGTGTTCGCCGGCTACGCGATGGCCCGGCTGGCCTTCCGCGGCAAGGGATTGGTGCTCGCCGCGATCCTGGGCGCGTCGATGTTTCCGGGCGTGGCGATCCTGACCCCGATCTTCCAGCTGTTCACCAACTTCGGCTGGCTGGGCACCTACCAGGCGCTGATCATCCCGCAGATCTCGTTCTCGCTGCCGCTGGCGGTCTACACCCTGACCAGCTTCTTCGCGGACATGCCGTGGGAGCTCGAGCAGGCGGCCCGGGTGGACGGCGCGACGCCGGGGCAGGCGTTCCGGCTGGTGATCTTCCCGCTGGCGGCGCCGGCGTTGTTCACCACCGCGATCCTGGTGTTCCTGGCGTCCTGGAACGAGTACCTGCTCTCCAGCGTGCTGTCGGTGGGCAAGGCGAGCGTGGCGCCGTCCACGGTGGCCATCGCCAACTTCACCGCCGGACCGCACATCGTGCCCTACACCCAGACGATGGCGGCAGGCCTGGTGGTCACCATCCCGCTGGTGATCGTGGTGCTGCTGTTCCAGCGCCGCATCGTCAGCGGGCTGACCGCCGGTGGCGTGAAGGGCTGACCGCACGAGACCTCCCGGGGCCCTGCCGACCACGCGAACCGCGTGGCCGGCAGGGCCCCGGCTCGTGCGTCGCCGGCCGGCTCACTGGCTGAGCTGGGCATCCGGTTCGTCGGCGAGCTGGCGCAGCGCCGCGAGCGGCAGCGCGCTGCCGGCGGGCGCGGAGGCCAGCACGGCGAGGCTGCACCCGGGCTGCCGGCCCGGCCGGACGAAACCGGCCGCCACCGCGCCGGCCGGTGACCGCTCCTCGGGCGGCAGCTCGCGGGCCGGCACCGCGAGCGCGCCGGCCAGGCACTGCGCGACCACCGTGATCGTGAGCCGTCCGGCCGCCAGCACCTGCACCGTCCGGATAGTGCGGCTGGTGCTGGCGTCGAGCAGGCTCGAATCGGTGACCAGCGTGGCGCCGCGCAGTGCCGCCGGCAGCCGCGGCGGCTGGCCGGGTCCCACCTGAGGCACGCAGTTGTCCCCGCGCGGGCAGCCGGCCGGGTCGAGTCCGTCCGGGTGCAGGTAGGTCACCGTGGTCACCGTCCGGCTGGCCTGGCGCCGGTGTCGCAGCAGTGCGCCGGCCCCGGCCGTCACGCCGAGCAGCAGCACCGCGAGCAGGGCGCACCAGCGCACCGGCACGCCGGGGCCACCGGCAGCGGGCGCGGTGACGTCGCCGGCCGAGCCCGGCAGGCCCAGCCGGATCTCCTCGGGCTGGCCGTCCGGCCGCAGGTCGTCGTGCTGCGCGCCGGTCACGGGCGCACCTGCGCCGCCGGGTCGTGGGCGAGTGCGGCCAGGCCCGCCAGGTAGCCGGTGGCCAGGCCGGGCGCGGTCAGCTCCAGGCGCAGCGCGCAGCCCGGCGCACCGGGCACCTGCTGCACGATCCTGGTGTAGAGGGCCAGCTGGTTGCCGGCCAGGTCCGAGCGCTGATCGGCCGAGGTGCTTCTCGATTCCGGGTCCCGGGTGCTCACGCCGGGCACGCACTGGGCGGTCAGCAGCAGGCCGGCGGCGGTTCCCACGGCCAGGGTGGCCCGGGCCTGGTACACCGCACCGGTGGTGGCATCGACGGTGCTGTCCGCGGACTGCACGCCGGCGGCCGGGAAGGCGCGCCGGACCGCGGCGAGCAGGCCGGCCGGCAGCTCGGCCCGCAGCCGGCACCCCCCGGTGGCCGGGCAGCCGGCCGCATCCAGGGCGGGCGCCGGCGGGGCGAGCGCGGTCACCTGGTGCCGGTGCACCGCAGGCGGGGTGCGCACGGCTGCCGAGACCGCGCCGGCGGACAGCACGGCGAGCGCCGCGCCGGCCGCCAGCAGCACCCGCCCGGCGGGGGTGGTGGCCGACCAGCTCGGCAGCGACGGCATGCCCCGATCATGCCCGGGCGGCGGCTCCGGCACCCGTCCGGAGCCGGAATGCCGGGTGGCCGGGCCGCGTTTGGTCGACCGTGCCCCGTGCTGGCACACTGTCTGGTTGACGACCCGGCTCCGGTTCACGTCCGGCGCGCAGCGCACCCGACGACCCGGCGGCCATGACCGGCACCGAATCCATCCGGTGCCCAGAGAGGGAACCATCGTGAAAGACGCCATCCACCCCGAGTACGTGGTCACCCAGGTGACCTGCTCGTGCGGCAACACCTTCACCACCCGCAGCACGGCCAAGTCCGGCCAGCTGCACGCCGAGGTCTGCTCCGCCTGCCACCCGTTCTACACCGGCAAGCAGAAGATCATGGACGTCGGTGGCCGGGTGGACAAGTTCGAGAAGCGCTACGGCAAGCGCCAGCGCAGCACCACCTCGTCCTAGCTGTTTCGACGGCGCCCGGGACATCCGCATCGCGCGGGTGCCCGGGCGCCGTTGCGTTTACCCGACCGACGAGCCGCGCACGCAGGAGAGGGAAGTCGAGATGAGCACACC
>Ga0335073_10001536_pt1 | contig 30993 bp, 23 predicted proteins | sample Lox_Sample_22_FD_207093 | JGI IMG/M metagenome (GOLD analysis project Ga0335073, IMG submission 207093) | Soil microbial communities from Loxahatchee National Wildlife Refuge, Florida, United States - Lox_Sample_2.2 | ecosystem: Environmental > Terrestrial > Soil > Wetlands | place: USA... | reverse complement strand
CGACCGGCTGGTGGACTCGGGCCGTTCGGTGATCGTCATCGAACATCACCAGGCCGTGATGGCGCATGCGGACTGGATCGTCGACCTCGGACCGGGCGCGGGCCACGACGGCGGCCGGATCGTCTTCGAGGGCACCCCGGCCGACCTGGTCGCGGCCCGCTCGACACTGACCGGGCAGCACCTGGCGCGCTACGTCGGGCAGTGAGCCACAGCGAGAGAAGGAGGCGCCATGCTCGTGCGATAGGTCAGGTCAGTTGTGGTGTCCGGTGGTGGGAGAGTTGTTCGGGGTGGTGGATCCAGTTGCGGCGTGGTCGTTGGTCGGGGTCGCGCCAGGCGGGTGGCTTCCAGTGGGGGTGGCCGTCGATGAACACCGTCGTCCAGCCCATTTTCGGCCCGTCGTTGTTATGGAACCCGCAGGCGACCGCGAGGTTGTCGAGGTCGGTGGGGCCGCCGTTGGTCCAGTCGGTGGCGTGGTGGATTTCGGATTGGGCGGCGGTGCGAGTGCAACCGGGGAACGTGCAGCCGCGATCCCGTGCGAACAGCGCCTTCCGCTGGCCCGGGGTGGCGAGTCGTTTGCCGCGGCCGTGGGCGAGGATGCCGAGGTCCTGGTCGAGCACGACCGGGATGACGTCGGCGTCGGCGGCCAGCCGGAGGGCTTCGCGGATGGTGAGGCTTCCGCCGTGATGAGTGGTTGCCCGTCCGGTGCGGCGTTCGAGGTCATGCAGGTCGACGGTGATGATCAGCTGAGCGGGTAGTCCGGCCTGGCTGGGCAGGTTGCCCGAGTCGAGCAACATCTGTCCGGCCTGTTCGAAAGCGTCGTGCCAGCGCTGGGCGATGCTGCGGGTATCGGCACCCAGATCATCAGGCTGACGCTGCGCAGACAAGGGGGTGAGCGCGGCTTCCCAGACCGCGGCGCAGGCAGGCGTGAGCAGTCCCTCAATGCGGACCAGGCCATCCGGCGCCGGACGCAACGACAGATCACGGACCGCAGCCTGGGTGCGCTCGGTAGGGGCGGCCCCGTCGGGATCGAGGTGGGCAAGGATGCGCTGGCCGAGCTGTTTCAGCGTTCGCGGGTCGTGCTCGGCCGCCAACTCGACCAGGGTCGTCTCGACCGTCGCGGCGTGCTCGGCCCGAGCAGGTGCCGGCAACGTCTCGATCACGTCGGCAACCACGCTCGCGTGGTCACCGCTGAGCTCTCCGGCGGCGAATTCCTCGGCAGTCAAGGGGTAAACCGGTTCCAGTCGCTCGCCGGTCACCGACCACCGCTCGGCGAACCGTGCCACCTGCTGCGCCATCCCCTTCGCGACCCGCCGAGTCACGTTCAGCTCGACCTGAATCAGATCCGGCAACCCCCGCAGACCCAGACCCTCGAAACCCCGCGACTCCAGCTCGGCCAACACCGCAAGCTGCCGGTACTGCAACGCGATCACCTCACGCTGCAACCCCCGCACAGACGAACGCAGCTCCGCCACCGAGAGGCAGCTTAACCCCGATTCGTCCATGTGTTCGATTGTACCCCCGTGGTTTGAGATTCTTGCGTATCTATAAGCAGATTCTCACCTGACGCCGCGGCTGGTAGGTGCACGCCGAGCATCAGTAGTTCAACTGCTGACGGACGAATCGCAACCCACAGCCCTGCACGCGAGAAGCGCAGTACTCACCAAGCGTCAGCACTCGAACCTCCGGCGATGAGACGCACCCAGCGGCCCCGCGCGAGACCACATTGCTCACCGAACGTCAGGGGTTGAACTGCTGACGGACGTAACGCAACCCCGTAGCCCCGCACAGCAATACCCATGCTCACCCAACGTCAGAACCCGAACCGCTGACGGACTGGCGAGCACCTAGACGGTTCGGCCAAATTTCCCGCCCGCAGCCTGTCCGATGACCAGCAAGCGAAAGTGTCAGACCGACCCGCTAACGTTCGCCCGAGTTCGCCGAGAAGGGACAACACGATGAGCCGCACCACCAGCGCACACTTCTTCTGCTCCGTCAACGGAGTGGTCGAGAGCCCCAACCTGTTCCAGTTCGACGCGTTCGGCCCTGAGGAGGGCGCGATGATGGGGCGCGCGATCGGCCCCGTCACCGACGTGATCATCGGCCGCAAGCTGTGGCAGGAATGGTCGGAATACTGGCCGAGCGCCGACGACCCGTTCGGCCAGTTCATCAACCCGGTCCGCAAGCACGTCGTCGGCAGCTCGCTGACCGGCGAGCTGGGCTGGAACAGCACGCTGATCACGGGAGATCCGGTCGAGTACGTGCGCGCGCTCCGCGAGCAGGACGACGGCGGCGACATCAGCGTCGTAGGCGGCATCGAGACCACCCGCTCGCTCTTCCTGGCCGGCGTGATCGACCACCTGACCCTGACGATGCACCCGGCGGTCACCAACGAGGGCCGGCGGCTCTTCGACGAGAGCGTGCCGCTGACCCGGCTGCGCCTGGTCGACGGCCAGATCACCAGCGCCGGCAACGCGATCCTGACCTATGCACTCCGAGCTGCCGGCTGAGCCAGCACGACCAGCTGCTGGGTCGCGCGGGTCATCGCGACGTACCGGTCCACCGCGCCTTCGATGCCGTCGCCGAACCGGTCCGGTTCGACCAGCACCACCAGGTCGAACTCCAGCCCCTTGACCAGTTCGGGGGCCAGCGACCGGGCCCGGGGCGGCGGCCTGAAGTCCGCATCGCCGACGACGCAGGCGACCCCCTCGGCGTGCGCGGCCAGCCAGCCGTCCAGGAGCCCGGCCAGGTCGGAGGTCGTACCGCGTCGAACCGGGATTCCGGTGCTGCGGATGGACATCGGCACGTTCGCGTCCGGCAGGGCAGCCCGGATCACCGGCTCGGCCTCGGCCATCACCTCGGCCGGCGTCCGGTAGTTGACGGTCAATGTGGCCAGCCGGGGCCGGCCGAGGCCGACCCGTTCCAGCCTCTCGGCCCAGGACTCGGTAAAACCGTGCCGGGCCTGGGCGCGGTCACCGACCACGGTGAAGCTGCCGGACGGGCAGCGGGTGAGCAGCATCTGCCACTCGGCGTCGGTGAGTTCCTGCGCCTCGTCGACGATGACGTGCGCGAACGGGCCGGCCAGCGGGTCCGCGGCGGCCGCGGGCAGCGCGTCCTCGTCGACGAGGGCGTCGCGCAGGTCCTCGTGGCGCAGGCTGGTCATCAGCAGCAGCTCGGAGTCGTCGGCGGCGATCAGGTCATCGATCACCCGGGACATCCGGGCGCGCTGGCCGGCGATGCCGGCGGCCCGTTCCTGCTCGCGCCGTTCGGCACCGGAATCGCCGAGCCGCAACCGGGCCGCGTCCAGCAACGGCAGATCCGCGACCGTCCAGCGGCCCTCCGCGCGTTGCAACCGGCGCGCCTCGTCAGCGGTCAGCCAGGGCGCGCAGCGGCGCAGGTAGGCCGGCACCGTCCACAGATCGGTGACGAGTTCGGTGGCCTCGATCAGCGGCCACGCCCGGGACAGTGCGGCGCGCAGGCCGGTGTGGTGGCGCAGCGCGGCCTCCACCTCGGCCGTCACCTCGTCCGGGTCGTGCTTGTCGAGCAGGATCGCGACCAGCTCGTCGAGGATTTGCTGGCGCGCCTCGTTGTGCGGCGTGCCCGGCGCGACCGCCTCGAACGCCTCCGCCCAGTCGGCCGCGGTCAGCTGCACCTGCGACCACGGGGTGCTGACCGGCAGGCCGGTGGCCGGTGGCTCCTCGTAGAACCGCACCGCCGCCTCGATCGCCCGCACCAGCCGCGCCGAGGCCTTCAGCCGGGCCACCTCCGGATCGGTCTCCGGGCCGGCCTGCGCGCCCTCTGGCACCAGGTCGCGCAGGGTGCAGGTCTGCACGCCGTCCTCACCGAGGCTGGGCAGCACGTCGGCCACGTAGTCGAGATAGGGCTGGTGCGGGCCGACCACCAGCACCCCGCCCCGGCGATGCCCGAGCTTCGGATCGGTGTAGAGCAGGTACGCCGCCCGGTGCAGCGCCACCACGGTCTTGCCGGTGCCCGGGCCGCCGTCCACCACCAGGGCACCGGCCGAGCCCGCCCGGATGATCGCGTCCTGGTCGGCCTGGATGGTGCCGAGCACGTCGCGCATCCGCGGCGACCGGCTGCTGCCCAGGCTGGCGATGAAGGCGGACTGGTCGTCCAAGGCGGCGTGTCCGGCCAAACCCTCGGCGGTGAAGACCTCGTCCCAGTAGTCGGTGATCCGGCCGCCGGTCCAGCGGTAACGGCGACGGCTGGCCAGCCCCATCGGGTTGGCGTGGGTGGCGCCGAAGAACGGCTCGGCGGCAGGGGAGCGCCAGTCGAGCAGCAGCCGCCGCCCGTCGGCGTCGGTCAACCCCAGCCGGCCGATGTAGACCGGTTCCAGGCGTGCCTCGTGCACGATCCGGCCGAGGCAGAGATCCAGGCCGAACCGGCGCAGCGCCCGCAGCCGGCCGGTCAGCCGGTGGATCTCCAGGTCCCGCTCCAGCGCGATCTGGCCAGACCGGCCCGGAGCGCGGCGCAGGGCATCGAGCCGGCCGGACAGGTCGGCGATCGCATGCCGCAGGCTCTCGGCGATGGCGGCGAAATGTTGCTCGTCGGCGGCGACGAGGTCGGGGTCGGCCTTGGCCCGCAGGTTGTCGGGCAGGGTGAACGCGCTGGTCGTGCGAGAGGTCATGGGCAGCCGCTCCGATGCAGAAAGTACCGATGTCGACGGGGTGTTCTCGTCGTGAGGGGGTGATTCTGCGGCATCACCGGGGCCTTGCCGCAAGGCCCCTGGTGCGCTATATGTTGAAGTGGGAAGGCAGCCGTGGGCCCCTTCCCGCCGGCTTCTCGGGCCTGACCCTCTCAGGTCAGGCTTCTCAGACCCGGCTCGGAAGGCGTGCGGCGCCCGGCCGGGCCGAGAATTCCTCCCGCTCCGTGTCGAGAACCGCCGGCCGGCTCCGTCCCCGGGGTGACTGCGGCCAGAATGGGTCGCGGCACACCGAAGGAGGACCCCTGATGGCCAAGTACCTGCTGCTCAAGCACTACCGCGGCGGCCCGACCCCGCACGTCGACTTCGGCACGATGGACCAGTGGACGCCGGCCGAGGTCGACGCGCACATCCAGTACATGCGCGATTTCGCGGCCAGGCTGGAGGGCACCGGCGAGTTCGTGGACGGCCAGGCGCTCTCGCCGGAGGGCACGTTCGTCCGGTACGACGGCGAGGGCCGGCCGCCGGTCACCGACGGCCCGTTCGCTGAGACCAAGGACCTGATCGCCGGTTGGATGGTGATCGACGTGGAGAGCTACGACCGGGCCCTGGAACTGGCCGGCGAGCTGTCGGCGGCACCGGGCCCGGGTGGCCGGCCGATCTACGAGTGGCTGGAGCTGCGGCCGTTCCTGACCGCCGCGCCGACCGTCACGGAGTGAACGAGACCCTGCTGCGGGAGCTGATTCCCGCGGTGACCGGCGTCCTCGTCCGTCGCGGGGTCGACTTCGCGACGGCCGAGGACGCCGTGCAGGAGGCGCTGATCCGGGCGCTCGACACCTGGCCGCAGGACCCGCCGGCCGATCCGAAGGGCTGGCTGGTCACGGCCGCGTGGCGCAAGTTCCTGGACGAGCTGCGCTCCGACACCGCCCGCCAGGCCCGCGAGGCCCGGGTCGCGGCCGAGCCCGCGCCGGGGCCGGCCGACACCGATGACACCCTGCAGCTGTACTTCCGGTGCGCGCATCCGTCGCTCAGCCCCGCCTCGGCGGTCGCGCTGACGCTGCGCGCGGTCGGCGGGCTGACCACCCGCCAGATCGCACGAGCCTACCTGGTGCCCGAGGCGACGATGGCCCAGCGCATCAGCCGGGCCAAGCGCACCGTCTCGGGCGTCCGGCTCGACGCGCCGGGTGACCTGGCCACCGTGCTGCGGGTGCTCTACCTGGTCTTCAACGAGGGCTACACCGGCGAACTCGACCTGGCCCAGGAAGCGATCCGGCTGATGCGGCAGCTCACCGCGCTGGCCGACGACCCGGAGGCGGCCGGGCTGCTCGCGCTGATGCTGCTGCACCATGCCCGGCGCCCGGCCCGCACCACGGCAGGCGGGGCGCTCGTCCCGCTGGCCGAGCAGGACCGGTCTCGGTGGGACACCGCGCTCATCGCGGAGGGGGTGCGGATCCTGCAGGCGGCGCTGGCCCGCGACCGGCTCGGGGAATACCAGGCCCAGGCCGCGATCGCCGCGCTGCACGCCGACGCGCCGGCGGCGGCCGAGACCGACTGGGTGCAGATCGTGGAGTGGTACGACGAACTCGTCCGGCTCACCGGCAGCCCGGTCGTGCTGCTGAACCGGGCGGTCGCGGTAGGGGAGGCGGACGGGGCCCGGGCCGGCCTGGCCGCGCTGGCCGAGGTGCCGCCGGCGGTGCCCCGGCGGGCGGCGGTCGAGGCGTACCTGCGCGAGCGGGACGGCGACCTCGGCACCGCCGCCCGGCTCTGCGCCGAGGCCGCCCGGGCCGCGACCACCCTGGCCGAGCGTGACCACCTCACCCGGCAGGCCGCCCGGCTGAACGCCGCGCTGCGGCCGTGAGCCGGCCACCCTATCGACCGGTGGCCTGGTGCAGCGCCGCGGCGAGTGCCTGCAGTTGCGTGGACTGCCACTGCTGGAACGTGGCATTGGCCGGCGACAGGGTCTCGGTCACCGTCGTCACCGGGATGCCGGCTGCCCGGGCGGCCCGGACCTGTGCCGCGACATCCGGCGTGGCGTTCTGGCTGTTGTAGACGTAGAGCTTGATCTTGTGGCTCGCCACCTGGGTGGCGACTGTCCTCAGGTCCGAGACCAGCGGGTCGGTTCCCTCGCTGACCGCCTTCAGGAACGACGGCGGCGTCACCAGATCGAGTTTCAGCGCCTCGGCCAGCGGCGCGAAGATCGACTCGCTCGCACCGACGGGCGTCCCCGCGTAGGTGGACCGGATCTTGTCGATCAGCTGGTGGTACGTCGCCAGGCCGGTGGTGGCAAACTCCGCTCGCCTGCCCCGGAAGTACGCCGCGTCGGCCGGATCGAGCCGGACGAGGTCGGCGCTGATCGTGTCGGCGACCGCGGCGACGTCCGCCGGCGAGTACCACCGGTGCGGATTTCCCCCGGCCGGGACGCCGACCACGTCACCGACGTTGACCACCAGCCGTCCCGGCTCAGGGTTGGCAGCCACCGCCTTGCTCGCCCAGGAGTCGTAGCCGATGCCGTTCTCGACGAACAGCCGGGCACCGGCGATTGCCTTCGCATCCTTCGGAGTCGGCTCGTAGTCGTGCGGGTCTGTGTCGGGATTGACGATCAGCGACGTCGCACGAACGTGGCTGCCGCCGAGCTGGGACAGGATGCTGCCCCACGCGTTGATGCTCGCAACCACCGGGACGACCCTGCCCGCGCCGGAACCGGCATCGCCGGGGCCGGCCGAGGTGCTGCACCCGGCAAGCACCATTACCCCTGCCGTGACGGCAGATATTACCCAACGACGACGCACTGTCTCACGCTCCTGACCCGGTACCGGCCCGTCCGGCACCGGTAACGATAATGACATCGGTTTCCGATAACTGCACAACGGGGTTCCGATAGCCACCCACACAGCCGCGTCTGGTTCGATGCTGCGCGCAGGCTCGGACGGCAGGAGGGCTCGGTGGCTCCGTCACATCGACCGGCGGTCTCGGCGAACAGGGACGTGCTGGCGCAGCGGTGGATCGTCGGCGTGCTCGCCTTGCTCGGCATCGTGGTGGCGATCGCGCTCGCGCTGAGCTGGCCCGCCCATCCGGATCCCGCCGGCAACAGGTTGCACGGCGAGGTGGTCGGCGCAACCGTGCAGTCGGTCGCGCAGGGGGAGTGCGGCTCCGATGGCTCCTGCGTCTCGAATGTCGTCGCGCTGCTCACCAGCGGGCCGGACCGGCATCAGGTCACGATGCTGACCCTGTCGCCCGGCCCGACCTCGCCCCGGCTGACCGCCGGCGACCACATCCGACTCGCGCGGACCGTGCAGTCCGGCCAGACGCTGTACGAGTTCGACGACATCGATCGCGGTCGCCCGCTGCTGGCGCTCTGCCTGGCGTTTCTGCTGCTGGCACTGCTGGTCGGCCGCTGGCGCGGGGTCGCCGCGATCGCCGGGCTGGCGTTCACCGGCCTGCTGCTGGTCACCTATGTGGTGCCCGCGCTGGTCGACGGGCACTCGCCGCTGCTGGTGGCCCTGCTGGCGGGCAGCGCGATCACGCTGGTGGTCCTGCCTCTCGCGCACGGGCTGTCCAGTGCGACCGGTGTCGCGATGGTCGGCACCCTGGTCGGCATGAGCGTGGCCGCGGTGCTCGCGGCAGCACTCGTCGGCAGCCTGCGCATCACGGGCCTGTCGAGTGAGGAGTTCGCCACCCTCAGCCTGCAGGGTTCGCACTCCACCGTCTCGGGGCTCTTCCTGGCCGGCGCGGTGATCGGCGCGCTCGGCGTGCTGAACGACGTAACGGTCACCCAGGCATCAGCGGTGGCGGAGTTGAGCGGCGGGGCGGCCGGCCGTCGGGAGGCCTTCGCGTCCGCGATGCGGATCGGCCGGGATCACATCGCCTCGACCGTGTACTCCCTGGTCCTGGCCTACGCGGGCTCCGCCCTGCCGCTGCTCCTGCTCTTCTCCCTGTCGGGCCAGTCCACGATGGACAGCCTGACCAGCGATGCCCTCGCACCGGAGATTGCGAGCAGCCTGATCGGCAGCATCGCCCTGGTGCTGGTGGTACCCCTCACCACCGCCGGGGCCGCGGCGATCCACCGACCCCGGCGGTCCGGGAGGCCGGTCACCGCCCTCGCGGAGGTCAGGCCTGAACGGTGACGATCGTGGCGCCCACCTGCGCCCACTGATAGAGCCACCGCACCGCGGTCATCGGCAGGTGGACGCAGCCGTGCGAGCCCGCCGTCCGATAGCCCGGGGAGCCGAAGGGCATGCGCTGCCAGGTCGCGTCGTGAAAGCCGAAGTCGCCGAAGAACGGCAACCAGTAGTGCACGTAGTCGCGATAGCCCGGCCCGACCAGGTACCGGTTGGTCTCCCGCGACTGGATCGTCCAACTTCCGGTCGGCGTGGCATTGCCGTTGTCGGTCTCACCCGTGGTGGCCGGGCTGTCATAGACCTGCCTGGCTCCCTGGCACATCCACACGTGCTGCTTGCTGATGGACACCACCACCAGGCTGGGGTGGCCGTTGTGGGCGCAGGTGATGGCATCGTCGCCGAGTTGGAGGGACGCGGCCGGGTACGGAGCCGAGGCCGGCGCGCTCGGCAGGGCAGGCGGTTCGGGGACGCCACGTGCGGGCGTCGGAGCCTTCCGGGTTGGCGCCGCCAGACTGGCCGACCCTGGCTCCGACCGGGGCTGGCTGCCCGCGGAGGTGGAATGCCACAGTGCCGCGACCGAGACAACGGCGAGTACCGGAATCGCATAGGCCCGCCAGCCGTACCGCTGCAGCAAGCTGGCCGACCGCCGGCTCCTCCGGCGTGCGCCGACCCTGGACAGCTCTGGGCTGGGCGCAACTCCCTCGTCACGGGCCATGCCACACACCTTAGGCACGTTGAGCTTGCTAGTCGGGGATTACCAGCCCGCAATGCGCGCGGAGCTGACGATTTCACCGGCAAGCCGCCCGGCTGAACGCCGCGCTGCGGCCGTGAACCGGCCGGATCAGCCGGTCGCCACCGGTTCGGGCCGGCCGGGCCCCGGCGTGGCACGCCGACGCACGAGCAGGAATCCCAGCGGCAGCATCGCCAGCCAGGCGACGGTGGCGAGCCCGCCGTAGCCGATGGCCGCCATCAGCGGCCCGCCGAGGAACGCCCCGAGCGCCGCGACCAGGTTCGCCGAACCGTCGGCGAAGCCCTGCAGCCGGGTACGCCGCGAGCCGCCGATGCTGTCGGACAGGCTCGCCGCGCCGGCAACGCTCATGAACGACCAGCCCAGGCCCAGCAGCACCAGCGAGACCGCGACCACCCACATGCTGGACGCGTCGGCGATCGCGAGCAGGAAGCTGGCTGCGAACAGCGCCGCGCCGGTGACGATGCCGGCGGTGGCACCGCCGCGGTCGGTCACCAGGCCGGCCAGCGGCGCCAGCCAGTACATGCCGACGATGTGCAGGCTGATGGTGAGGCCGACGACCGTGAGCGAGCCGCCCTCGTCGGCCATGTGGACCGGGGCCATCGTCATGACGGCGACCATCACCGTCTGCGCGGTCACGATGGCGGTGAGCGCGACGGCCAGGGTGGGACTGGCCCGGGCGAGCTGCCAGGCCTCGCGCGCCGCGGCGAACCGCACCGCGCGCTGCGCGGCGGTTTCCCGTTCCAGCTTCGGCTCGATCGGCCCGGGCAGCGACTCCGAGCGCTGCAGGGCCAGGCCGAGCGGGTCCGGACGCAGCAGCCACCAGGTCGCCAGTCCGGCGGTGGCCAGCGCCGACGCGGTCAGCACGAAGGTGCCGCCCAGGGTGGCGAGACCGAGGTGGCGGGCCACCCAGCCGCCGGGGGTGCCCAGGTTCGGCCCGAGCACCAGCCCGATCGACCCCACCCAGACCACCCGGCTCAGTGCGCGGGCCTTCTGCGCCGGTGCCGCGAGATCGGTGGCCGCGAACCGGGCCTGGTACTGCGCCGCGGTGCCGGCGCCGGCCATCGCGAGCCCGACCAGCAGCAGCGGGACGTTGCGCAGCTGGGCCGCCGCGATCAGCACCAGGGCACCTGCCGCGGCGACGAGCCAGCCGGTGGTCAGGGCGACCCGCCGGCCACGGCTGGCGGCCAGCGAGGCCAGCGGCACCGCGGCCAGCGCCGCCCCGAGCGTGCTGCCGGTACGGCCCAGGCCGGCCCACACGTCGCTGTGGGTCACCTGCTGCGCCAGCAGGATGCCGACCGACGGCAGCGTTCCCAAGCCCAGCGCGCCGACCGCCTGGCAGAGCGCGAGGGTACGGACGGTGCGCCGTTGCACCCGTTCGACCGGCCGGCCGGCCCACACCGCTGTCTCCGTCACCCGCGACATGCTGCCAGCCGGGCGGATCGGCGGGACGACGGCTACCCGAACGCGAGCTCGGCCCGGCCGCACCAGTCGAGCACGGCCGGCCACGGGCCGTACCCCGAGCCGGTGCTCAGGTGCCCGCCCGACGCGACGATCGTCGCGGTGAGCCGCAACGGCCGGGCGTATGCGGCCTCGACGCCCTCCGGCAGGTAGGGGTCGTCGTCGCCGGCGACCAGGACCGTGCCGCCGGCGCCGGCCCGGACCGCGGCGGCATCGAGCGGCGGCGGCACGAACGCGGCGATCTCGCCGATCGTGGTCCGCGGTGACGGGGGCGAGGCCAACAGGACGCGGGCCGGCCGCGGTGCGTCGCCCGGCTCCGCGACGTGATGCAGCCACAGCACGGCACCGAGCGAGTGCGCGACCACGTCGAAGCCGCCGGGCGGCAGGCCATCGAGGGCCCGGCGCAGGGCCGCGCGCCAGTCGACGAGTTCGGGTTCGTCCAGGTCGGCAAAGGGTGGTCGCAGCGTCCGGCGCCCCGCCGCGCGCAGTTCGCCTTCGAGCCAGCTCTGCCAGTGCCCGTCGCCGGAGCCCTGCCAGCCGGGGATGACCAGCGTCGGGACGGTGCGGGGCGGCGGCATGGCCGCGAGCCTACGGCGCGCCAGATGGCCGGCTACTCGGCGATGCCCCGGGTGAGCAGGATGAGCGTGACGAAGGTGCGGTAGAGCCGGATCGGATCGTCGTCCACCAGCTCGACGACGGTCGGGTCGTCCGGATCCGGCTCGACCCGTTCGAGCCAGGTCGCCATCTCGGCCAGGTCCGGATTGCGCAACCGCACCGTCAGCGTGGCCGGCAGTTCGATCCGCGCGGCCGGCCCGGCGCCGGAGCCGCGCAGCGCCGCCACCGCCTCCCGCGCGCGCTCGGCGATCAACCGGGTGGCCCGCGCCGGGTGCAGGCTCTCGGCGGCGAACCGGGAGACCGACTGCTTCACCACGGCCGCGCGGGCCTCGGGCCAGAACGGCGCGAGCTCGGCCGCCGTGGTCTGGTCGCCAGTCACCAGCACCACCGGCACCCCGAGGCCGAGTGCCACCAGGGAGTTGATGCCGGACTCGCCGGCCAGCCGACCGTTGAGCCTGACCTCCGCGATGGCCGCCGGGTTGTAGGTGTGCGAGAGCGTCGCCGGCCCCGCCGACGCGGAACCGTGGTAGGAGAGGAAGAAGATCGCGTCGAAGGACTCGTCCAGGCCCTGCATCATGTACAGCGGCTTGTGCCTGCCGGACAGGTACCCGGCCTCGCCGCTCAGCCGGTCCGGGAACAGGTTCGCCATCCGGCCGTGCGAGTCGTTGACCAGGAACTCGTGCGGGCCGCCGGCCTGGTTCGCCCCGTCGATCGCCGCGTTCACCTCGTCCTGCAGCAGGCGGCGATAGTGCTCGTAGTCCTGCTGGCCGGGCCGGCACTGCTCCCAGGCCACCACGCCGGCCGTGCCCTCCATGTCGGAGGAGATGAAGATCTTCACCCGCCCATCCTGCTCGGGGTGACGGCCGCGCGGAAACCGCGGGTCCGCGTTACGGTCGCCGGACACCGTGCTCGCTATCCTTGCGAAAACCGTAAACCCGGTATTTCGGCGGCCCGGCTGCGGCGCCGGTCACCCGCGGGAATGTCTACTGAATCAGTAGGGTTTGCGATCACCGGGGTCGAGGACCGCCTCGACGGGCGAGCGGACGAAAGGCTGGTGCGGATGGTCGAGCTGGGCACGGCGCGCGTGGCCGAGGCCGAGCGGGACGACCGTGCGCTGCCGGCCGGCGCGACCGGCGGCCCGTGGTCCCGCGGCTGGGCCCGGCTGCGCGCCCGGCGGTGGGGACTCGTCGGCGGCGTGGCCGTGCTCGTGCTGATCGCGGCCGGCGTCTGCGCGCCACTGCTGGTGCGCATCGAGGGGCAGGACCCCTACACCTATCACCTGGACCTGCTCGACGATGCCCGCGGCAATGCCCCACGCGGGCCGTTCGGCGGGGTCAGCGGGGCGCACTGGTTCGGGGTCGAGCCGCTCACCGGCCGTGACCTGTTCGCCATCGCGCTCTACGGGCTGCGCACGTCGCTGCTGGTCGCCATCGTGGCCACCGCCGCGGCGGTGCTGATCGGGCTGTCGATCGGGCTGCTGGCCGGCTACGCGGGTGGCCTCACCGACTCGGTGCTGAGCCGGTTCATGGACGTGATGTTCGCCTTTCCCAGCTTGGTGTTCATGATCGCGCTGACCGCGCTGGTGCCGGACTCGATGCCCCGGGTGCTGGTGGTGGTGGCGGTGATCGCGGTCTTCGGCTGGACCGCGATCGCCCGGGTGGTGCGCGGCCAGACGCTGTCGCTGGTGCACCGGGAGTTCGTGCTGGCCGCCCGCTCACTCGGCGCCGGCTGGCGGTGGATCCTCCTCCGGGAGCTGTTGCCGAACCTGGCCTCGACCCTGATCGTCTTCGCCAGCCTCGCCGTGCCGGCCGCGGTCGGCACCGAGGCGGCGCTGTCCTTCCTCGGGGTGGGCATCCCACCGCCGTCGCCCGATCTCGGCCGCTCGATCAGCGACGCCATCGCCTGGGTGCAGGGCGATCCGATGTTCCTGCTGTTCCCGGCCGGGCTGCTGTTCGCCGCGGTGCTGGGGTTCAACCTGCTCGGCGACGGCCTGCGCGACGCGCTCGACCCGCGCACCGACCGGGTGGCCTGGACCGGGCGGCAGGGGAGGGCCCGTTGACCCGGTACCTGCTGCGCCGGCTGCTGGGCGTGCTGGTGGTGATGCTGCTGGTGACCGCCGTCGCCTACCTGGTGTTCTTCCTGCTGCCGTCCGACCCGGCCAGGCTGTCCTGCGGCAAGCCGTGCACCCCGGACCGGTTGAGCCAGGTCCGTTCACTGCTCGGCTACGACCACTCGGTGCCGGAGCAGTATCTGCAGTACCTGCATGGGATCCTCTTCGGCCGCGACTACGGCAGCGGGGCCGCCGTGCTGCACTGCCCGGCGCCCTGCTTCGGCTACTCGTTCCCGCAGGGGCGCCCGGTCACGGCGCTGATCGCCGACCGGTTCCCGGTGACCCTGTCGATCGCGGTCGGCGCCGCGCTGCTGTGGCTGGTGACCGGGGTGCTGGCCGGCCTGGTCTGCGCGCTCTACCGGGACAGCTGGCTGGACCGGCTGGTGACCGTCGGGGCGCTGGGCGGGGTCTCCGCACCGACGTTCCTGGTCGGGTTGCTGGGCATCCTGGTCTTCGGCTTCCGGTTCAACGTGCTGCCGGTCAACGGCTACGTCGCCCTCACCCAGGACCCGGCCCAGTGGGCGTTCCACCTGATCCTGCCGTGGTGCACGCTGGCCTTCGTCTTCGCCGCGATCTATGCCCGGCTGACCCGCACCCAGGTGCTGGAGGTGCTCGGCGAGGACTACATCGCGCTGGCCCGGGCCAAGGGCCTCAGCCGGCGCCGGGTGTTCCTGCGGCACGCGCTGCGGGCCGGGCTGACCCCGGTCCTGACGCTGTTCGCGCTGGATCTCGGTGGCCTGCTCGGTGGCGCGGTGATCACCGAGAAGGTGTTCGGCATGCAGGGCCTCGGCGCGCTGCTGATCGACGCGGTCGCCAGTTCCGACCTGCCGGTGGTGGTCGGCTGCACGGTGTTCGCCGGGCTGCTGATCGTGCTGGCCAACCTTGTCGTCGACCTGCTCCACGGCTACCTCGACCCGAGGGTCACCAGCTGAGGCTGGGACGGAAAACCAACCGAAGGGATAAGGACAATCATGCGACGTACGGTGCTAGTGGGCGTGGTGGCCGCGCTGGTCGCGGTCGGCATGGCCGGCTGCCACGCCAACGACACCTCCGCCGGACCCGGCCAGACCAAGGCCAAGGCCGGCGGCGAGCTGGACGTGCTCAGCTCGGCGCCGACGATCAACCTGGACCCGGCCAAGAGCCAGAACCTGGCCACCAGCACGATCCACCTCGTGCTGCGCAGCCTGACCACCTGGCAGGAGTCGGCCACCGAGGCACCCACCGTGGTGCCGGACCTGGCCACCGACACCGGCCGGGTCTCCAACGGCGGGCGGACCTGGACCTACACCCTCAAGCCCGGCCTGAAGTACGCCGACGGCTCGCCGATCGTGGCCGCCGACGTCAAGTACGGCGTGGAGCGCTCGTTCGCCCCCCAGCTGTCCGGCGGGCTGGCCTACCACAAGACGCTGTTGGTCGGCGGCGACACCTACCAGGGCCCGTTCGACGGCAAGGAGCTGGACTCGATCCAGACCCCGGACGACCGCACCATCGTCTTCCAGCTGAACAAGTCCTCCGGCGACTGGCCGTGGATCGCCAGCATGCCGGCCTTCGCGCCGGTGCCGAAGAAGGACGAGAACATCCAGCACTACGGCGACGCCCCGATGGCCAGCGGCCCGTACCAGGTGTCCTCGCTCAAGCAGGGTTCGACCCTGGTGCTCAAGCGCAACCCGAACTGGGACCGCAGCACCGACCCGGTGCGGACGGCCCAGCCGGACACCATCGTCTACACCATGGGCTTGGACCCGACCGTGATCAACCAGCGGCTGATCGCCGACCAGGGCAAGGACCGCAACGCGGTGTCCTCGACGAACGTGCCGGCCGCGTTGCTGCCCAAGGTGCAGGGTGACCCGAGCGTGGCGCAGCGGTTGGCCACCTCGCCCAGCGGCGCGCTCAGCTACCTCGCGATCAACGTCACCCACGCGCCGCTGAACAACCTGCAGGTGCGCCAGGCGCTGGAGTACGCGGTGAACAAGAAGGCCGTCCAGGTGGCCGCCGGCGGCTCCAAGATCGGCGGCGAGCTGGCCAGCACCCTGATCACCCCGGGCATCCCCGGCTACCAGTCCTACAACTCCTACCCGGCCGACCCGACCGGTGACGTCGCCAAGGCCAAGTCGCTGCTGAGCCAGGCCGGCCACGCCAACGGCATCTCGCTCACCATGCTGACCCAGAACGACAGCATCAACCTGGCCGAGGCGCAGGCGGTGCAGTCCGGGCTGACCGCCGCCGGCATCAAGGTCACGCTCAAGCCGGAGGACAGCGACTCGTTCTACGCCGATGCCGGCGCCAGCAAGGGCAACTACGACCTGGCTTTGCTCGGCTGGCTGCCGGACTACCCGAGCGCGACCGGCAACATCGCGCCGCTGTTCGACTCCAGCCAGATCGGCAACGGCAACTACAACAGCAGCCACTACCGCAACCCGGCGGTGGACAGGCTGATCGCGCAGGCCAGTGCCGAGACCGACCAGTCGAAGGCGCAGGCGCTGTGGGGCCAGGCCGACCGGACGATCATGGCCGACGCGCCGGTGGTGCCGCTGCTCTACGCCCGCAACGCGTTCCTGCGCGGTTCGAACGTGGCGAACTTCTTCGCCCCGCCGTACCCGCCGTACGCCGACATGCTGGTGGTGGGCCTGGCCGGCTGAGCTCGGCGGCGGCCTGCGGGTGATCGTGCCCCGGCGGGAGCTCGCCTGGTTCGCCCTCCCGACCGACTGCACCCGCTTCACCTTCACCGGCTGAGGTCCGCGCCAGGTTGAGGTCCGCCAGGCTGAGGGCACCCCAGGCCGCGGGCATGCCACCGATCAGTGCCCGGCGAGGTGCACCTTGATCATCGCGACGGCGACGCCGAGCGCCAGCGCGGTGAAGCCGAAGAAGGCCGCGGCCGGCCTGCCGGACCCGGCCCGGCGCGCCACCAGGTAGCCGACCAGGCCGACCAGCGCGGCCGGCACGTCGCCGACCGTCTCTCGCGCGCGCAGGTCGGAGAGCAGCAGCACCGGCAGGCTCGAGAGCAACGCCACGACCGCCGCGCCAGCCAGCTGGGCGGCACCGACCTGCCAGTCGGCGCGTCGGGGACGATCGCCCCGAAAGGCCGGCGCGGCAAGCTGGAAGGCGAAGCAGTGTGCCAGCGCGAGTCCGAGGACCGTGCCCCAGACGAGGGCCAGCAGCGCGTTGCCGACCGGGCCGCTCAGGTGGCCGCCGGACAGGTGCCGCTCGGGCAGCGCGGCGAACTCACCGATCTCCACCACGGCCACGTAGAGCACCATGACCGTCGCCTCGCGGAACAGCTCGCCCCGGTGGCCGGGGGCGGTGTCCGGCGTGAGGACGTCACCGCCCGGCGCGGCGGGGAGCCCCGGCCGGGCCACCACCCGCACGTCGGGAGCGCCGGCGGGGGAGTTCGAGGGCTCGGTGCCGCTCACGGGGCCTCCCCTCGGTGCCGTACTCCTGCCGGGGTCGAGCCTCGTGAGCTGCCGTGGTCCCGAAATCACCCGTGACGGATGAGCACCGCTCCGGCCGGTCGGCGGCAGCGCCGAGTGAGCTCAGCAGGCCACGCAGTGGAACATCCAGTAGTAGCCGGTCAGGTACCCGTGCAGCAGGGTCCACTGCGCGGCGGTCAGGTTGGCCAGCGAGACGCTGTCCTCGGTGCCGGCATGGACGGCCAGCTCGGTGGTCTGGCCGGCCGGCGTCGAGGACACCGTGACCGAGCCGTTCCAGGGGCTTTCCGGGTCGTACATCCCGAGCATGGCCGGCTCGCCGGGCCGGTCGTCGGAGAGGACGAGGTTGTAGGCCAGCGTCTCGAAGGCGGGAACCGGCGGGTACTCGGTGACGGGCCGGTGCTGGTAGAGCCGGAGCTGGCCCCGCGCGCGATCGATCGGCTGCGGGCTCACCGCGACGTAGGCGCCGTCGGCCAGGTCCGTGCCCGGCAGGAAGTAGCCCATCAGGTCGATGACCAGCTGGACGCTGCCGGCACTGGACTGGCCGATGGTGAGCCTGCCGTCGCTGCTCAGCTTGACCACCCGCTCGGTCTGCATCGTCTGCGGTGCGGTCGGGCTGCCGACGAATCGCATGTGCAGGGTGGCCTGGCTGCCGTCGCCGTCGGTGATGCCCAGCAGGCCGTCGGCACGCGCCGAGAGCACCGCGATGTTCAGCACCACGGCGCTGGCGCCACCAGCCGGGATGCCCCCGTGCCCGGGCAGGCTCAGGGTGAGCATGTGCCCGGCGGCCAGCGGGCTGCCGGCTCGGGTGTCCAGGATCCGGGAGTCGAGGGCGGCGAACGTGCCGGCCTCGGTGGGCGTGCCGGCGAGGTAGAAGCCCAGCACGTCGACGATCAGGTGCACGGAGGCGGCGGAGTTGTTGCGGACGGTCACGCCGCCGTCCGCGCCGAGCCGCACGGTGAGCTGCTGCTGGATCGGGCCGCCGCGGACCAGCGTCATCGTGACCCGGCCGGTCCAGGCGGTGTCGCTGGGGTACACCGACAGCGAGCCGTTCGGAGCGTTGCCGGGCACGGTGACCTCGATCAGCGCCTGATTCCCTTGCCCGGCAGACCTGATCGGCGCGGTCACGGTGTGCCCCGGTGCGACGGCGCCGCCGCCGGCCCGGGTGTCGAGCACCCGCACCGGGTTGCCGTTGACCGGAACGAAGCTGCCCGCGGAGTAGCAGACACCGGGTCGTGGGCACGACGGCGCGGCCGAGGCCCGGGGAGCGGCCAGCAGGACGGCGAGCAGCGAACAGCCGGCGAGAATGGCGAGGATCCTGCGCATGACACACTCCCGGACGTCTCAGTCGGCCTGAGCCAGATCGGTCGATCTCGGCGCGCCAGGCTGCTCGGCGCGACAGGTCTGACCCGATGCCGCGAGAGGATAGCCCTGCGAACCCTGTGCGAAAAGGGCGATTATCCGATTTGGATGAGGTGTCTAGTGGCCTGACTTCGAAGTTGTTTGACGGTCGGCTTTGGCGAGGATCTGGTCTGCGGTTTTGGTCCAGACGAAGGGGTGGGCGCGGTCGTTCCAGCCGTTGATGAAGGCGCGGATCTTGGTGTTGAGGTCGGCGACGGAGCGGTAGCTGCCGCGGTGGATTGCTTGGCGTTCGATGATGCCGAACCACACTTCGACGAGGTTCATCCAGGACGCGCTGGTCGGGGTGAAGTGGACCTTGATCCTCGGGTTGGCGGCAAGCCAGTCGCGGATCTCGACCCGCTTGTGGGCGGCGTAGTTGTCCATCACCAGGTGCAACTCGGTTCCGCTGCCGTCCTCGGGGTAGGCCCGGGCCACGTCTTTGAGGAACCGCAGGAACTCCTGGTGACGGTGGCGCGGCTGGCAGCGCGCGGTCACTTGCCCGGTGGCGATCTCCAGCGCGGCGAACAGCGTCGTCGTGCCGTGCCGGCGGTAGTCATGCGTGCGCCGTTCGGGCAGTCCGGGCTGCATCGGCAGCATCGGCGCCGTCCGGTCCAGGGCCTGGATCTGGGACTTCTCATCAATGCAGAGCACGATCGCGTTCTCCGGCGGCGCCAGATACAACCCGACCACGTCGCTGACCTTCGCGACCAGCTCCGGGTCGGTGGAGAACTTGAACGTTTGTGATCGCCACGGCTGCACCCCGGCCCGGCGCCAGGCCCGACTCACGGTTGAGGCGTCGACCTTGAGCCTGGCCGCCAACAATCGGCTGGACCAGTGCGTGATCCCGAGCTTCTTCGGTGGTGGCGTCAACGTCGCCGCGATGATCGCCTCGTGATCGATCGTTCGGGGCCGGCCCGGGCGTTGCTCGTCATGCAGACCAGCCAGCCCCGAGCGCGTATACCGGGCCCGCCACGAGATCACCGTCGGTCGCGAGACCCCGACCCGCTCCGCGATCTCGGTATTAGACACACCGTCCGCGGCCAGCAGCACGATCCGCGCCCGCTGGGCCAGCCCTGCCTTCACCGTCGAGGACCGCATCCAACCCGACAACCGTTCCCGATCACCCTCACGCAAACCCAGAGGCGCTACCCGCATACCTCAATTCTCTCGCCAACCACCGTCAAACTATTTATGCCGCGCCGCACTAGAGCCGTTGCAAGGGCCGTACCGTCGGGAGCGTGTTCGCCATCTGGCGCGAGCATGTTGTAGCCGACTCCAGAGCCGAGGAACAGTACGCACTCACCGGACTCGATCGCCGAGACGAGACCAAGCGGTAGATCCATGCCGACATGCCCCGTTCCCAAGACGTTGTTGACTGAGCTTAGGGCAACCCGGTCTCGATCGCGGCGAGGCGAAGAGGATGTGCTAACGACCTATCAGGCTGCTGGTACGGGTGTGCGAGCGAGTCGTCGGATCGCCACGAAGTGCCTGCGATGCCGAGAAACGCCACTACGTGCGGGGTTGACACGGACCAAGTCGGCGTCGTCCAGAACACCGACCAAGCTGCCCAGCCGGCGCCGGTGAACTGTGGTGATCTTGTCGATCATGTGAGACGGCTCGCGGCGTCCAGGCCGTTCGCCTGCGACGACTCGATCTTCAGTCGGAACAGCGGGGCGTCGGTGCCATCGGAGGTGAAGAGGCACACGGTCACCGAGTCGGTGTCGAGGTGATTGTCCTGCAAGATGAGGGCTGGCCGCGGTGGCTGACATCGCCGCTACCAGCGACAGTCCAGATGCCGCCGCGTCTCAATCCTCAGACCCAGTCCGTCACCGAGTCGACGAAGGTTTGATCCTCCGCTGCCTCGCGACTCGCCGTGACAGCCCGGGACTGGCGGTGCGCCTCTTCGGTGAAACCTGGGGCGTTGACGTCAGGAACCCAGATCTGTATAGGCCGCAGGCCTTGCGAGCGCAATCGAGCGCGATAAGCCTTCACCCGAGAGCGGCACGACGAGCTGGCCATCAGGGGTCCTCCTGCCGTTACGTGTGACGGTAGCGGTCAGCCCGGCGCGGAGGCACCGGTCGGCGCAACAACATATTGCAAAAGTGATTATCAGATTGTCCGGGCTCGTCGCTCTCGGCGGGGCATGGCGCGGCCGGCCGAACCAGCGTGCCAGCCGAGCGCCAGACACCCCGCTGGCACGATGGACAGGTGCATCTGGCGCTCGGGCTCGTCATCCTCGTCGCGGTCTCGACCGCCCTGGCTGCGGCCGCCCGCCGCCTTCAACTCTCCGAGCCGCTGGTGCTCACCCTGGCCGGCATCGCCGGGTCGTACCTGTGGTTCGTCCCGGACGTCACCCTCACCCCCGAACTGGTGTTGATCGGGCTGCTGCCACCGCTGCTCTACACCACCGCGATCCGCACGTCGCTGGTCGACTTCAAGGCCAACAAGCGCGCGATCGGCCTGCTGTCGGTCGGCCTGGTCCTCTTCTCCACCGCCGCAACGGCCGCAGTCGCCTGGTGGCTGCTGCCGATCACCCCGTCCGCCGCGATCGCGCTGGGCGCGGTGGTCGCCCCGCCCGACGCGGTCGCTGCCACCGCGGTCGCCCGCCGGGTCGGCATGCCACGCCGGATCGTGACCATCCTCGAAGGCGAATCGCTCTTCAACGACGCCACCGCGCTGGTCACGCTGCGCGCCGCCATCGCCGCGATCGCGGGCTCGGTGAGCATCTGGCACACGGGGGCTGAGTTCGTGCTGGCGGCCGGCGGCGGCATCCTGATCGGCTACGCGGTGGCCTGGGTGCTGGGGCTGCTGCGAGAGCGGATCACCGACCCGGTGCTCGACACGTCGCTGTCGTTCCTGGCCCCGTTCGCGGCTTACCTGCCGGCCGAGGAGGCGCACACCTCCGGCGTCATCGCGGTCGTGGTGTGCGGGCTGATCCTCGGCCACCGGGCCCCGGTGCAGCAGAGCGCGGCGTCCCGGATCTCCGAGCGCACCAACTGGCGCACCATCGAGTTCCTGCTGGAGAACTCGGTCTTCCTGCTGATCGGGCTGCAGGTGCGCCTGATCGTCGAACGGGCCTGGCGGGCACCGCTCGGCCACACCGAGCTGATCGTGGGCTGCGTCGGCGTGCTGGCCGCGGTCGTGGTGGCGCGTCCGGTGTGGGTGTTCCCGGCGACGTACCTGCCGCGGTGGGCCTCGGCCCGGCTGCGCGCCCGCGACCCGTACCCAGGCTGGCAGGTGCCGGCGGTGATCTCGTGGGCCGGCATGCGCGGCGCGGTCACCCTGGCCGCGGTCTTCCTGCTGCCCACCGACACCCCGTACCGGGACGTGCTGGTGCTGGCCGCGCTGGTCGTGGTCGGCGGCACCCTGCTGCTGCAGGGCACCACGCTGCCGCTGCTGGTCCGGCTGCTGAACCTGCGCGCGCCGAGCCGGGCCGAGGACGCGCTGCAGGAGGCCGGCCTGATGCAGCAGGTCACCGACGCGGGCCTCGCCGCGCTGGAGGAGCACGCTGGGGACGCGCCGGACGACGTGATCGACAGCCTGCGCCAGCGGGTCGGGCAGCAGGTGAACGCGGTCTGGGAACGGCTCGGCCCGGACGAGTCGACGCTCCTCACCCCGAGCGAGCACTACCGGCGGCTGCGGCTGCTGATGCTCAAGGCCGAGCGCACGGAACTGCTCACCGTCCGGAACTCCGGCGTGCTCGACCACGAGGTACTGCAGGCGGTGCTGGCCGTGCTCGACCTGGAGGAGTCGCTGATCGACCGGTTCGAGGAGGCCGAGGACGAGGGTCCCGAGGAGCCGCTGCGGCCGCGCGTCGGCGGCGAGGAGTGCGAGCACCTGCAGGCGGCGCCGCGTACCCAGCGGCCCGACACTCCGGGCAAGTGCTCGGACTGCCTGGCCGAGGGGTTGACCTGGGTGCACCTGCGGATGTGCCTGACCTGCGGGCATGTCGCGTGCTGCGACTCGTCCGAGGGCAAGCACGCCGACCGGCACCACAGCGACACCGGACACCCGGTGATGCGCAGCGTCGAGCCCGGCGAGGCGTGGCGCTGGTGCTACCCGGACGCCCAGCTCGGCTAGCGCGGCGGCGCAGCTCGGCGGGCCCGACGGCACCAGGTCATCAGCCCGGCGGCAGAATGTCATCAGCTGGTGAACTTGACCACGACGGGGACAAATCGCCCGCTGAATGCTACTGATCGGTAGCGTCCGGGCATCACTCTCAGCCGGGATCCAAGCCGTTAGGGTGAGGAGTCGCCATCCCACCGGCGGGCCAGTAGGAGGCAGTTCAGGTGTTCAGTCGAGTCGCGATCGTCAACCGTGGCGAGGCCGCGATGCGTCTCATCCATGCGGTGCGCGAGCTCAACGCCACCGGCGGCCACCAGGTGCGGACCATCGCGCTCTACACCGACGGGGAGAGCTCGGCGAAGTTCGTCCGCGAGGCCGACCTCAGCCACCGGCTCGGCCCGGCGTCGGCGCGACCGTACCTCGACCTCGCGGTGCTCGAACGCGCGCTGGTCGAGACCGGCGCGGACGCGGCGTGGGTCGGCTGGGGCTTCGTCGCCGAGCAGCCCGAGTTCGTCGAGCTGTGCGACCGGCTCGGCATCACCTTCATCGGCCCCAGCTCGCAGGCGATGCGCTCGCTGGGCGACAAGATCGGCTCCAAGCTGCTCGCCGAACAGGTCGGGGTGCCGGTCGCGCCGTGGAGCCAGGGGCCGGTCACCACGCTGGCCGACGCGCTGGCCCAGGCCGAACGGCTCGGCTACCCGCTGATGCTCAAGGCGACCGCCGGCGGTGGCGGCCGCGGCATTCGCAAGGTCGGCTCGGACGCCGAGCTGACCGCGGTCTTCGACCAGACCAGCGAGGAGGCGGCGCGCGCCTTCGGCAGCGGCGTGATGTTCCTGGAGTCGCTGGTCACCGGCGCCCGGCACGTCGAGGTGCAGATCATCGCCGACGGCCAGGGCACCGCGTGGGCGCTCGGCGTGCGCGACTGCTCGATCCAGCGGCGTAACCAGAAGATCATCGAAGAGTCCTCCTCGCCGGTGCTCAGCCCGGAGCAGGCCGGCGTGGTCAAGGAGGCCGCGGAGCGGCTGGCGATCGCGGTCGGCTACGCCGGCGCAGGCACCGTCGAGTTCCTCTACCAGCCCGAGCAGGAGCTGTTCGCCTTCCTCGAGGTGAACACCCGGCTGCAGGTCGAGCACCCGATCACCGAGCTGACCACCGGCATGGACCTGGTCAAGGCGCAGCTGCACATCGCGGCCGGAGGCACCCTGACCGGTGAGCGCCCGGTCGAGGCCGGGCACGCGGTGGAGGCCCGGCTCAACGCCGAGGACCCGGACCGCGACTTCGCGCCGGCGCCGGGGAAGATCGAGGTGTTCCACCCGCCGGCCGGCCCGGGCGTCCGGGTCGACACCGGCTTCAGCGCCGGCGACGCGATCCCGGCCGACTTCGACTCGATGATCGCCAAGATCATCGCCTACGGCGCCGACCGGGACGAGGCGCTCTCCCGGCTGCGCCGGGCCGTCGCCGACACCACCGTGATCATCGAAGGCGGCACCACCAACAAGAGCTTCGTGCTCGACCTGCTCGCCGAGCCCGCGGTCATCGACGGCAGCGCCGACACCGGCTGGATCGACCGGGTGCGTGCCGACGGCGGCCTGGTCTCGCACCAGCACGCGGCGATCGCGCTGGTCGCCTCGGCCATCCAGGCCTACCAGATCGCCGAGGTCGCCGAGCGGCAGCACTTCCTGGCCACCGCGCACGGCGGCCGCCCGCAGGCCCGGCACCAGTCGGGGCGCACCATCGAGCTGAAGCTGCGCGGCATCGGCTACAAGCTGACCGTCGCCCAGCTCGGCCCGGCCCGGTTCCGGGTCGGCCTGACCGACGGCGGCGAGACCCGCGAGCTCGACGCGCTGGTCGAGCAGCTGGATGCGCACGCCAGCCGGCTGCGGGTCGGCGACCAGTGGTTCCGGCTGGTCAGCGCCACCCACGGCACCACCAACCTGATCGAGGTGGACGGCACCACCCACCGGATCACCCGGGACGAGGGCGGCGTGCTGCGCTCGCCGGCACCCGCCCTGGTGGTCGCGGTGCCGGTCGCGGTCGGCGACGAGGTGCCCGCCGGCGCCCCGGTGCTGGTGCTGGAGAGCATGAAGATGGAGACGGTGGTGGTCGCGCCGTTCGCTGCCCGGGTGCGCTCGCTGCTGGTGACCGCCGGTGGCCAGGTCGAGACTGGCATGCCGATGATCCGGCTGGAGCCCACCGGCGACCTGGCCGAGGAGTCCGCCGTCGTGGCCGGCCCCGAGCTGCGGCTGCCGGACGACCGGCAGGACTCGCTGGCCGAACGGGCCGGGGCCTACCTGACCGACCTGCGCGACCTGCTGCTCGGCTTCGACCTGGCCGAGCCGGGCGCCACCCTCTTCGACTACCAGCAGTGCCGGCTCAAGCTGGCCGAGCAGGACGCCGCCCCGATCGAGGGGGAGCTGGAGCTGTTCACCGCCTTCGCCGACCTCTGCGAGCTGGGCCGCAACCGGCCGGGCGGCGAGGACCCGGTCGAGGACCGGGTGCACAGCCCGCGCGAGTACTTCCACTCCTACCTGCACAGCCTGGACCTCGACCGCGAGCAGCTGCCGCCGTCCTTCCGCGACCGGCTGCTGCGGGCGCTGGCGCACTACGGGGTCACCGAGCTTGAGCGGACCCCGGCGCTGGAGGAGGCGGTCTACCGGATCTTCCTGGCCCAGCCCGGCACCGCCAGCCACCTGCACCTGGTCACCTCGCTGCTGCAGCAGTGGATGCTCGACCCGGTGCCGGCGCAGGCCGAGCAGGCCCGCGACGTGCTCGACCGGCTGGTCGCGGCGACCCAGCTGCGCTACCCGGTGGTCGGCGACCTGGCCCGCAGCGTCCGGTACCGCTGGTTCGACCAGCCGCTGGTCGAGGCCGAGCGGGCCCGGCTGCTGTCGGGCGTGCGCGAGGAGCTGGACTACCTCGCGGCCAACCCCGACGCGGCCGACTTCGACGCCCGGCTGGACCGGCTGGCCCAGATCCCGGAGCGGATCGTCCGGTTCCTGGCCGAACGGATCGAGCGCGGCATCGACGGTCACGAGCCGATGCTCGAGGTGCTGGCCCGCCGCCACTACCGCGAGTACGAGCTGCAGAACGTGGCCACCGAGCTGGTGAACGACGGGCGGCGCCCGTTCGTCACCTGCGACTACACCCTGGACGAGCGACCCAGCCATCTGGTGACCACCGTCGCGACGTTCGACGAGCTGCGTCCCGGTTCGGAATTCCTGCGCGAACTCAAGGCGAAACTCGAATCCGGTCCGGTCGACCACGAGAACGTGGTGGACCTCTACCTGCTCTGGCCGGAGATCCCGGACTCGCCGGCCGAGGCATCGGCGGTGCTGCGGCAGCGGGTCGACGAGCTCGGCCTGATCTGGCGGGTGCGCCGGTTCGCGATCGCCACCTGCCCGGGCGAGGGGCGCCAGGTGTCGTACTTCACCTTCCGCCCGGCGGGGGCCGGTTGCGTGGAGGACGACCTGGTGCGCGGCGTGCACCCGATGGTGGGCCGGCGGCTCAACCTGCGGCGGCTGCGCGACTTCACCATCACCCGGCTGGACGCGCCCGACGACGTGCTGCTCTACCACTGCGTGGCGCCGGGCAACGAGGCCGACCAGCGGCTGGTGGCGCTGGCCCAGATCCGGGAACTGGCCGTGGTGCGCGACGCCTCCGGCCGGGTCGTCTCGCTGCCCCAGGCCGAACGGGCGGTGGCCAGCTGCGGCGACGCGATCCGGCGGGCCCGGGCCGCGCTCGGCGGCACCCGGCTGGACATGAACATCGTCTCGCTGCACATCTGGCCGGTGATCGACGCCCCGCTGGACGAGCTCACCGCGATGCAGAAGACCATCTCGCCGCTGACCGTGGGCGCCGGCATCGAGAGCGTGCAGGCCGAGGGGCGGATCCTCGCCCCGGACGGCACGGTGCACCCGGTCGCCGCGACCTTCTCCTTCCAGCCCGGGGCCGGTGTGGTGTTCACGGTGTCGCAGCCGGCCGCGGACCGGCTGCAGCCGCTGACCGACTACGACCAGAAGGCCCAGCGGGCCCGCCGCCGCGGCAACGTCTACCCGTACGAGCTGACCGGCATGATCGCCGGCCGGCGGGGCAGCTTCACCGAGTACGACCTGGACGACCGGGGTGAGCTGGTGCCGGTGGACCGGGCGCCCGGCGGCAACAAGGCCGGCATCGTGGTCGGCGTGGCGAGCACGCCCACCGAGCGCCACCCGGACGGGGTGCGCCGGGTGGTGCTGCTGGGCGACCCGACCCGGGCGCTCGGCGCACTCTCGGAGGCCGAGTGCGCGCGGGTGATCGCCGCCCTCGACCTGGCCGAGTCCCTGCGGGTGCCGGTGGAGTGGTTCGCGCTCTCGGCCGGTGCCCGCATCTCGATGGACTCCGGCACCGAGAACATGGACTGGGTGGCCCGCGCGCTCAAGCGGATCGTCACCTTCACCCAGGCCGGCCACGAGATCAACATCGTGGTGGCCGGCATCAACGTCGGGGCCCAGCCGTACTGGAACGCCGAGGCCACGATGCTCATGCACACCAAGGGGATCCTGGTGATGACGCCGGACAGCGCGATGGTGCTGACCGGCAAGCAGTCGCTGGACTTCTCCGGCGGCGTGTCGGCCGAGGACAACTTCGGCATCGGCGGCTACGACCGGGTGATGGGCCCCAACGGGCAGGCCCAGTACTGGGTGCCGAACCTGGCCGCCGCCTGCGACCTGCTGGCCGCGCACTACGCCTTCTCCTACCTGGCGCCGGGCGAGGACGCGCCGCGGCCGGGGCTGACCGGTGACCCGTCGGACCGGGACGTCACCGGCTTCGGCCACCGGCACCCGGACAGCGATTTCACCACGATCGGCGAGATCTTCTCCGCCGAGCGCAACCCGGACCGCAAGAAGCCGTTCGACATCCGGACGCTGATGCGCGCGGTGGCCGACCAGGACCTGCCGATGCTGGAACGCTGGGCCGGGATGGCCGACGCGGACACCTCGGTGGTCTTCGACGCCCACCTCGGCGGCCGCCCGGTGTGCCTGATCGGCATCGAGTCCCGGCCGATCTCCCGCCGCGGCTTCCCGCCCAGCGACGGCCCGGACATCTGGACCGCCGGCACGCTGTTCCCCCGGTCGTCGAAGAAGACCGCCCGCGCCATCAACGCGGCCAGCGGCAACCGCCCGGTGGTGGTGCTGGCCAACCTGTCCGGCTTCGACGGCTCGCCGGACTCGATGCGCAACCTGCAGTTGGAGTACGGCGCCGAGATCGGCCGGGCCATCGTGAACTTCGCCGGGCCCATCGTGTTCTGCGTGATCTCGCGCTACCACGGCGGGGCGTTCGTGGTGTTCTCCAAGGCGCTCAACGACAACATGACGGTGCTCGCGGTGGACGGCTCGTTCGCCTCGGTGATCGGCGGCGCGCCGGCCGCGGCGGTGGTCTTCGCCGGCGAGGTCGACAAGCGCACCGCCCGGGACGAGCGGGTCCGGGCGCTGGAGGCCCAGGCCGCCACCGCCGAGGCGGTCCAGCGGGCCGAACTGCTCACCGAGCTGGCCGAGCTGAAGTCGAGCGTCCGGGTCGAGAAGCTGGCCGAGGTGGCGTCCGAGTTCGACTCGGTGCACAGCATCCGGCGGGCGGTCGAGGTCGGCTCGGTCGACGCGGTCATCCAGGCCGGCGAGCTGCGGCCGCAGCTGATCGGGGCCCTGGACCGGTAGCGGCGATGTAGCCTGCGTCACTCCCGGGAACCGGGCCGGCGATGCCCGCGACCTGTTCGTCGATGCGGACCGGACGGTCCGACCAGGCGGACAAGGGAGACGAAGCGGCATGCGAATCGGGAAGCGGATGGGACGGGCCGGGGTGGTGCTGGCCGCGGCCGCGGTCGGCCTGGTGGCCGGTGCGGGACCGGCCTGGGCACACGTCACCGTCACCGCGCCGGGGGTCGCCGCCGGCGCCAGCGACGCGACGATCACCTTCCGGGTGCCGGACGAGAGCGACAGCGCCAGCACCACCGGGCTGAAGCTGCAGCTGCCGACCGACCACCCGCTGGCCGGGGTGCTGGTCGCGCCGATGACCGGCTGGACCGCCACCATCAAGCAGGCCAAGCTCGCCACCCCGATCAAGACCGACGACGGCGACATCACCCAGGTGGTCTCCGAGATCGACTGGACCGCGGCGGCCGGGGCCGGCATCAAGCCCGGCTACTTCGGGCAGTTCACCATCATCGCCGGCCAGCTGCCGGACGGCGTCGACGCGCTCACCTTCAAGGCCGTCCAGCAGTACTCCGACGGCTCGACCGTCTCCTGGATCGAGGAGTCCGCGCCGGGCAGCACCACCGAGCCCGACCACCCGGCGCCGGTGCTGAAGCTGGCCGCCGACTCGGCCGCCGGCCCGTCCGGCCAGGTCACCGCGACCGCCGCCCCCGCGGCCGGCGGTAGCTCCACCGACGGGGCCAGCAAGGGTGCCGCGACCACCGGCATCGTGCTCGGCGCGATCGGCGCCGTGCTCGGCGTCGTGGCATTGGGCCTGGTGCTGCTGCGCGGCCGGGGCGCCCGTTCCGCCTGAGCCCGGCCCGTCCGGGGTGCCGGCCGCTTCTTTAGCGAACCTGCTATGCCTACCGGCTTGGTTGACAAGCCGGTCGCGCGGCCGCACCCTGGACCGATGGCTGCCTCCTCGTCGTTCAGCCCGGTACGCCGGCTGCACCTCGACCTGATGCGGCTGTCCACCGAGGGGTGTCCCTCGGCGCAGGTCCCGACCCGAGCCTCCTCCAGCGGAGCTCGCTGACGATCCCAGCGCCGACGAGAGAGCCGACCCCATGCACCTCGACCTGTCCCTAGCCCTCGCCGGAGCCCTCGTCGGGCTGCTCGTCGGCCTGACCGGGATGGGCGGCGGGGCGCTGCTCACCCCCATCCTGGTGCTGGTGTTCGGGGTGCCCCCGCTGGCCGCGATCAGCAGCGACCTGGTCACCAGCGTGGTGATGAAGCCGGTCGGCGCGGCCGTCCACCTGCGCCGGCGGACCGCCCAGGTGCCGCTGCTCGGCTGGCTGGCGCTGGGCTCGGTGCCGGCCGCGTTCGGGGGCGCGGTGCTGAACGGCCGGATCGGCCGGTCCCCGGCGGTGCAGGACCGGCTCAAGCTGCTCATCGGCCTCGTGCTGCTGCTGTCGCTGGCCGCGACCGTGGCCCGCGCGTCGATCGACCGGCGGTCGCTCCGGCCGGCCGGCCCGCTGGTGGTGCGGCCGGCCCGCACCGTCGCGATCGGCGTGGTCGGCGGCTTCGCGGTCGGCATGACCTCGGTCGGCGCCGGTTCGCTGATCATCGCACTGCTCCTGCTGGCCTATCCGGGGCTGCGCCCATCCCAGCTGGTCGGCACCGACATCGTCCAGGCCATCCCGCTGGTCGCCGCCGCGGCGGCCGGGCACCTGCTCTTCGGCGAGGTCCGGCTGGCCGTCACCGGCTCGCTGCTGGTCGGCGCGCTGCCCGCGGTCTACGTCGGCGCCCGGTGCTCGGCGCAGGCCCCGGCCGCGGTCACCCGGCCGATCATCACGGGCGTGCTGCTGGCCTCGGCGCTCGCGCTGCTGCAGGTGCCCGCCGCCGGCCTGGTGGTCGCGGCGGTCGCCGGCGCGGCCGGCATGGCGCTGCTCGGCCGCCCGGCTCCCGGCCGGCGGGCCGGCCAAGGCACGCCGGACGAGCGGGCGGTGACCGTCCCGGCCCGGTGATCACGCGCTCACCGCGGCCGACCGCCTGCTGAACGCGCGTTCGCGGTAGCCCAGTGCACTTGCCCGGTCCCGGCATGCCTTGCCGCACCACCGCCGTCGCCCGTCGTGGGACCGGTCGAGCACCGGTCTGCGGCATTCGACGGAGCCGCACCAGCGCAGCCGGGTATGGTCCGGTGAGCCGAGCAGGTCGAGCAGGTCGTGTGCCAGATGACCGAGCACGGCCGGCAGGCCGCCGGACCGGTGGACCTCCCGCGGCCCCAGTCGCAGCCGCGGTGTCGCGCCCGCGGCGGCATCGTTGATCGCCGTCAGCTCCCAGGTCCGCAGCGGGTGACCCTCGACAGCCCAGCAGACGCCGGCGTGCAGTGCCTCCCGGAGCTCTCGCGTGCGGGTCAGCTCGGCGGCGTCGACCTTCGTCAGGTCATGGACGATTCCCGCCCGCCGCACCCACTCGACCAGATCGGCACCGGCCCGCACCGTCTCGATCTCGAGCAGGCCCCGGGAGAGGTAGGTGGCTATGAAATCAAGGGACGTGGGCTGCCCGTGTCGGCGTGCCGTGCTCATCCCACCAGTCTGCCGCCCTGCGGTGGGCCCAGCCGTGCTCATCCACAGGCCCGACCGGCACTAGCTGTGATGTCCACAGGCTGTTCGCACAGCCAGATTCTTAACGTAGGTGGGGACCCGGGTAGGGAGGGGTTGCTCGCTGCGC
>Ga0335073_10001535_pt1 | contig 30994 bp, 23 predicted proteins | sample Lox_Sample_22_FD_207093 | JGI IMG/M metagenome (GOLD analysis project Ga0335073, IMG submission 207093) | Soil microbial communities from Loxahatchee National Wildlife Refuge, Florida, United States - Lox_Sample_2.2 | ecosystem: Environmental > Terrestrial > Soil > Wetlands | place: USA... | reverse complement strand
TTCGGGATCACGCCCTAGACAGGAGTAACGGCCTTGATTTCGGTCGAAGAGGCACTGCGACAGGTGCTGGCGCATGCGGAGGCGCTGCCGACCGAGCAGGTGCCGCTTGCCGACGCTGACGGCCGCGTACTCGCCTCCGATCTCAAGGCGCTGCGCACCCAGCCGCCCGCCGATGTCTCGGCCATGGACGGCTATGCGGTACGGGCGAGCGACGTGGCGACAGCACCCGTGCGCCTGAAAGTCATCGGCGAAGTCGCGGCCGGCCGGCCCTTCGATGCGACAGTCGGCGCCGGCGAAGCCGCGCGTATTTTCACCGGCGGCGTGGTGCCGGACGGCGCCGACACCGTCGTGGTGCAAGAGCAAACCACGCGCAGCGGTGACATGGTCGAAGTTCAGAAGCCTTCGGTCAAAGGCCGCAATGTCCGTGCGAAAGGCCTGGATTTTCGCTCCGGCGAGACGGCATTTGCCGCCGGTCATCTGTTGCGGGCGCGCGATCTTCAACTTGCCGCCGGCATGAACCACCCACTCCTGCCCGTTTATCGCAAGCCGAAAATCGTCATGTTCGCGACCGGCGACGAGCTTGTGCCGCCCGGCACCGAGCCCGGCCCCGGGCAGATCGTCTATTCCAATGGCTTCGCGCTTTCGGCCTTGGCGCGCGAAGAAGGCGCCGCTGTCGTCGATCTCGGCGTCATCGGCGATCGGCTCGACGACACGATCGCGGCAGTGCGCAAGGCGCGCGAGCTCAAGGCCGACATTCTGGTGACGACCGGCGGCGCTTCCGTGGGTGAATATGATTTCGTGCAGAAGGCGTTCGCCGCCGAAGGCATGGAATTATCGTTCTGGAAGATCGCCATGCGCCCCGGGCGGCCGCTCATGCATGGACGGCTCGGCGCAACAGAAAGATTTGGCGCAACAGAAAGACTTGGCGCAACAGAAAGACTTGGCGCAACACAACTTGGCGCAACGCACGTGCTCGGTCTGCCCGGCAATCCGGTGTCGTCCTATGTCTGCGCCTTCCTGTTTTTGGTGCCACTCGTCCGCCGCATGAGCGGGCGCAGTGATCTTGCCGCGCCAGTCGAATCGGCGTGGCTCGGCTGCGACCTCCCGGCCAATGACGAACGCGCCGACTATCTCCGTGCGACGCTCGCACCCGGCACCGAAGGACTTGTTGCGACGCCCTTCCCGATCCAGGACAGTTCCATGATGGCGCCGCTCGCAAAGGCCGATTGTCTTTTAATCCGAGAGGCTTATGCCCCCGCTGCAAAGGCCGGCAGCCGCTGCCGCATCGTTAAGTTCGAGCGTTAATCGGCGGTTCTTCAATACCTTCGCCTTCTTCACTTCAAATTAAATGGTTGCGGAACACATATGGAACGGATAGTGTCCGTTCATGATTTGTTTCGGCTGCTGATGATCCAAATCCGGAACCTGTTGCCGAGATGCCGCCAACTTGCCGCTGATTTAGCGTTACTGGGGAGAGAGCGCCGATGTTGACTCGCAAGCAGGCAGAACTCTTGCGTTTTATCCATGAGCGCCTCAAGGAGGCTGGGGTGCCGCCCTCCTTCGACGAGATGAAAGACGCGCTCGATCTGCGTTCCAAGTCCGGCATTCATCGGCTCATAACTGCGCTCGAGGAGCGCGGCTTCATTCGCAGGCTGCCGAACCGGGCGCGCGCCATCGAGGTCATCAAGCTGCCGGAGTCGGTGTCCCACGGCGTTGCCGGCGCCCGTGCCCGAGGCTTCACGCCGAGCGTGATCGAAGGCAATCTCGGCCGCGTTCGCGCGACATCCGAGGATGAAGGCGGCCGCCCGGTCGCCGTGCCGGTGATGGGCCGCATCGCCGCCGGCACGCCGATCGAGGCGATTCAGACGCGCAGCCATACCATCAGCGTGCCGCCCGACCTTCTGACCTCGGGCGAGCATTTCGCCCTCGAGGTCCGCGGCGATTCGATGATCGAAGCCGGCATTCTCGACGGCGACATGGTGCTGCTCAAGCGCACCGATGCCGCCGATACCGGCGATATTGTCGTGGCCTTGATCGACGATGATGAGGCGACGCTGAAGCGTTTTCGCCGCCGCGGCGCCTCGATCGCGCTCGAGCCGGCCAATACGGCCTATGAAGTGCGTATCCTGCCGCCCAATCGCGTGCGCATTCAGGGCAAGCTGGTCAGCCTGTTCCGGCGGTATTGAGCGGGGATAATCTCTCCCGCTTTCATGCTTGGGCGGGAGCGGGCGAGAATTATCCGTGCGCGCGGCGACGTATCGGCGCGGGTGTTGCGTCCGCGGCCTCGCGCGACGTGATCCGGAAGAGGCCGACCTGTTCGGCCATGGCCGCAGCCTGGATCTCAAGCGTCTTGGCGGCGGCTGCGCTCTCTTCGACCAGCGCCGAGTTCTGCTGATTGGCTTCGTCGATTTGCGACAGAGCGCTGTTGATTTGCGCCAGCCCCCCTGCCTGCTCGCTGCTGGCCTTGGCGATCGCCGCGACGACTCCGGCGGCTTTGGTCACTGAAGCAACAACTTCGTTCAGCGCTGCACCAGCCTGGCCCGCGAGCGCCACGCCTTCCTGAACTTCGCCGGAACTGTTGGTGATCAGTTCCTTGATGTCCTTTGCGGCCTGTGCGGAGCGCTGCGCCAGGCTGCGCACCTCCGCAGCGACGACCGCAAAGCCCCGGCCGGCCTCGCCCGCGCGCGCCGCTTCGACCGCGGCATTGAGCGCAAGCAGATTGGTCTGGCGTGCGATCTCGTCGATGACCGTAATGATGTCGGCGATTTTGCGCGAGGATTCCTCGATATGCGACATGGACTGGATGGTCTTGTTGACCACGTCGCTGCCGCGATCGGCAACGTCGCGCGTCTCCGTGGTGATCGTGTTGGCGTGCTGGGCATTCTCGGCGTTCTGCCGCACGGTCGCGGAAATCTCCTCCATCGAAGCCGAGGTCCTCACCAGCACCGCTGATTGCGACTCGGTGCGCTGCGAGAGATCCGTTGTGCCGCTGGAAATTTCGGCCGAGGCGCCGGCAACATGGCGCGCCGCCTCGACAATGGACTGAATAGTTTCCTGCAGCCGCTCGGCGGCAAGATTGAAATCTTGCCGGATCTGTTCATACGCTCCGGCAAAGACCTCGTTCATGCGATACGTGAGGTTGCCCTCGGCGAGCGATTCGAGTCCCTTGGCGATGGACGCGACGACACGCGCCTGTTCGCCGGCGAGCTTGGTGCGTTCGGCCTCGGATTTCGCTTGCGCCTCGTTCTCGATCCGCCGTTGCTCTTCGGCCTGATGACGCTGCTGCTCGGCGTGTTGGCGCTGTTCGACACGGCCCTTCTCCAGGGCCGCGTTGCGCAGCGACACCACCGCTTTGCCGATTTCGCCGATCTCGTCATGCCGGTCGGCACTTGGCACGTCGAGTTCGAGGCTTCCGCCGGCAATCTGCAACAAACAGTCGCGCAAGCCGTGGAGCGGCCGGATCATGCCCCTGGTCACGAAGAAAAAGCCGGTCGCCAGCGCGATCGCGGCAATGCCGGCAAGACCGAACAGGATCGTCTCGTTCAGCGCGTTGATGCGTTTGACCTCAAGCCCGGTGCTCGTGGTGTGGGCGGCATAGTCCTTGCCAAGCGCGACGAGTTCGTCATTGAGCGCGGAGCGGACTTTGCGATTGGCGTCATTGTCGCCGAACGCGCGCGCGCTGGCCGTATTCTCGAATTCCGCCTTGCGCACCAGTTCTTTGCGGAAGGCAATGAATTGCGCAATGCTTTGCTGCAGGTGATCGATCTTGTCGCGCTCGGATGCGATCCCGTCCTCCTTCCACAATTTCGCCGTTGCATCGATACCATCGAGGTCGCGCAGCAGGTTCTTGGCAAATGGCTGGGCCGTTTTCCAATCCGGCGACATATAGATGCCGCGCGATTCCATCACCACGGCATAGACGAGACCGTTGATCTGTTCGAGATATTGCACGCCATGCCAGGCGAGATCGCGCTTGGTGCCGATCGCTTTGCTGGCCGACAGATTATAGGAATTGAGAACGACGCCGACGATCGGAACGAGTCCGAGAAACCCGATCACCAGCAGCAGTTTGGCTTTGAGCGATAGACGCATGCGACACGGGCCCGTTTCTGCCAGACTGATGGCGCGGTGAACTTCGGCATTTGCGGTACTTCAGGCAATTGCGAGTTCATCCAGGACCGCGATGAAAGCTCAAAGGCAAGCCTTTGGAGCGTCGGTCATCTGGGTATTGCAGGTATTCCTGGCGGCGAGTTTTGCGACATTCGAGTTAAACTTTCGTTGTCACGGTAATTCTTCGCCGCTTTCGAGCAGACCGAGGCGGCACCCATAAGCCGTTTGATTTTTTGAAAGATTTGGTCCTGCTCTACTGATCCGCCTCAATATCCTCGGGCTGCGGCGTGGCGTCGCGTGACCGGTTGGATGCAGTAGCGGAAAATGAAGCACCATGACCGGCCGAAGCCGCGTTACCCCGCTTTGGGGGAAATGCGGGCGACCACGGCCGGTCGGAATTGGCCGCGCGCGCCGAGTCGATGGCGAAGCCTGACGGCGTACGCCGCAGGGCCAGCGCACCGCGTGTCCGCCACATGTCGCGGTCGATCACCATGGCCGTACAGCCGGGCGGCGGCGCGGCGCGCGCGGCGACGACGAGAGCCGCTTCCCGGCAATCATCCGCGAATGCGTCGGGTGCGAGCGCATAGGCAATGCGGGAGCCGTCACCGAGCTTGCCGACGCAGCCGGAAGGATCGCAGGCGATCCCCTGCCCGAGCGTGCGGTCTTTGACGTCGCGGCCGTCGCCATCCGCCGCAAGCCACTCCCGAACGGCAAAGGTGTCACCGCCGATATGATGAACGGCAAGCCGCCCGTCGGCGCCCCGGACGGCAAAGCTCCGACCGTCATTGGCGATCAGCACGTCCGGCAGCGGCACGCTGATCGCCCAGACAATGGCGGCGGCGGCGAGGACCAGCCCGCTCCAGCGCAGCGGCGTCTTGAGCAGCCCAATCGCCAGCAGCGCCGCGGTCAGGAGCAAAAGCGGTCCCGTGCCAAACGACGTCACCCGGCCGAAGGCTCCCGGCAGGCTCGCAACCCAGAGCGCAACCGCATCCATCCACTCGATGCCGTATCCCATCAGCCGCCAGCATGGTGCGTCGAAGCCGAACGGCATGGCGATGACGCCGAGAATCCCCATCGGCATGACCCAGGCCGACACTACCGGCATGGCCAAAAGATTGGCCAGCACGCCGTAAGGCGCCATGCGGTGGAAATGGTAGGCGGCGTAAGGCGTAGTGGCGAAGCCGGCGAGCAGCGAGGCGAGCGTGAGCGCCACGATCTCGTTGACGCCCCATAAGGCCGCGCGGGCGCCGAACGAACTGTCGCGGCGGGCTTGCAGCCGCATTGTGCCTTTCTCATAGCCCGCGACCAGCGCCAAGGTCGCCGCAAACGACATCTGGAAACTCGGATGCACGACCGCTTCGGGCGCGAAGATCAGCACGATCAAGGCCGCGACCGTCAGCGTGCGCATGGTTAGGGTCGGCCGGTCGAACAGCACACCGATCAGAACGACCGCGATCATGATAAACGAGCGCTGCGTTGCGACCTGGTTGCCCGACAGCAGAAGATAGAATCCAGTCACTATGAGCGCGGCCAGCGCGGCCCATTTCTTGATCGGCGCGCGGTCGGCGAGGCCCGGGATCAGCGCGAGGAAGGCGCGGATCATGAAGAAGATCGCGCCGGCGACGACTGCCATGTGGTAGCCGGAAATCGACAGCACGTGGCCGATGCCGGAGACGAACATGGAATCGTAGAGATGCTGATCGATGGCGTCGCGCCGGCCGTTGATCAGCATCGCGGCGATCGCGCCCTCGTCGCCCGGCAGCACGGCGCGGATGCGCGCGTCGATCGCGTCGCGCAGTTGCTGCACCACGGCATCCGCGCGCGCCAATAGCCCCGCCGATTGCGGCGCAGTGATGATCCTGACCGGACCGCGGACAAAGCCGGACGCACCGATGCGCTGGAAGTAGAGATCGCGGGCGAAATCGTAAGACCCGGGCTCGAGCGGCTCGAGCGGCGGGTCAAGAAACGCCTTGGCCTCGACAAAAGAACCCGCCGGCGGCGCCGTGCCGCGCTTGACCGACAGCCGCACGCGGTCAGGCGCACCCTCGATGCGGGCCGCCGTGAGACGGTCGACCCGCAGCACGAAGCGATCGGTGTGCTGGCTTTCCTCCCGCAACTCGACAAAGCCCGTAACCGTCACGCCCGACGCGGCATAGCGCAGCACCGGATGCGCGATCAGCGCGGTCTTGATGGTCGCGGCTGTGAAACCGGCCGCCGCCGAGAACACGAGCAGGGCGACAATGAAGGCGGCAAGCTGCCGGCGCAGCAGCACGGCGGCGGCGGCACTTGCAAATGCCAGTCCCGTTCCCGCCCACCAGGTCGGCTCGTGCTCGGCGGTGAAATAGAGCACGATGCCGAAGCCAAAGGCGACAGCAAGCCAGGGCAACAGATGCGCCGAAGCGATCTCCTCGACCGCCCACCGGCGCAGCGTCGTCGCGATGAAGAAGCCGGAGCGCGGTCCGGCAAAACCTGGAGCAAGACCCGGTGCATGTTCCGGCGCGGCGGGCGCGCCGCCGACCGGCCACGTCGTGGCGCGCGCTCGCGACCGGCTTTGCGCACTTTCCAATGCCACTCCGCGCTCCTCGCGCGCCTGGAGCTTGAAGCCCCGTACCCCGGAAGGCAGTCATGCTACCGGGGCGTGTGCGGCATGGCCAGCCGGTGTGGAGAAGTTTGTTACGGGCGCCGGACACTTCCGCCCAGGTATCGCTCAGGCCGACGGTGCTATTCCGGCAGCTTGGCCGCTATAGCTCGTCAAGGGTCGGCCGCAGACCCGTGGCGATCCGTGGATGCGCCGGGACTGCCAACGGGCCAACTCTCGAATGATGGCGTGGTCGGGTTCGGCGCTGATGCGGTCGTGGCCGGTCGCGGCCAGCAGCGACACGACCCAGGTTTCGATCGCCTCGCATTGGTGGCGCAGTTGGAGAATGTCAAATATCAGCGGCAATAAAGAATGCTTACGAAAGCCACTCGTCGGACAGTAGCGATAAAACATCGGCGGCTAAGCTCTTGAAAGCCGGAGCCCAAAATGTCCGCTGTGAAGGCACACCTCCCGTAAAACCTGAAACGGCGCCTTCGCCTTCCAAAAAAAGTCTATACCCCGAGTTCTCTTCTTCGTCATCGGCGACGAAGCCGAACCCGACGATCAGGGACCCATTTGCCTGGGTGACGTCAAACCTGATCTCAGATTTTAATCCGAAATATTCCTTGACGCTTCCCCCGTTTCTCAGCCGAGAGGCGAGATAGTTGCGGAGCTTTTCCAAATTCGCCCTGGAAGCATCTACCAGTCTCCGCTTGCGCTCCTCCGGCCGCTCTACCTCTGCGAGGTGTTCTCTGATCGCATCGAAGTCAACAGAACTCTGGTCAGTACCTCGCCGCGCAGGTTTCTTGGGAGGAGAACGCTTCGCCATCGGCCTTGGCCCCCGAACTCGGATTTTCAAACTCACCTGTCTCGATACTGTATCCGCGTCGCTGTCGGGCGACAAACGCGTGAAAGTGCGGGCAAGCGGCTGCCGGCCCGCGGCTGATTAGCATCGCCAATTGTGGCCCAGAGTTGTTGACGTTGCGTCGCCGCCGCTCGCTGCGGTCATGCCCCCACGGTGCTGCTGCGCGCCCGGACGGCGATGATGCGACCGGGCGTATGGCGCGCGACCGGTCGGTGTGGAGAAGTGTCGCTATGGGGTGCCGGACACTTTCGCCCAGGTGTCGCGGAGGCCGACGGTGCGATTGAACACGAGCTTGCCGGGCCTGGAGTCCTTGTCGGGACAGAAATAGCCCTGGCGCTCGAACTGAACCGGCTCGCCGGAATTGCCGCCGGCCAGGGCAGGCTCGACGCGCGCGTCCGCAATCACTTCGAGCGAATTCGGATTGAGCTCGTTGGCGAAGTCGGCCGGGTTCGGATCGGGCTTTACGAACAGCCGATTGTAGAGGCGCACTTCGGCGGGAAGTGAATCGCGGGCCGAGACCCAATGCAGCGTCGCCTTGACCTTGCGGCCGTCCGGCGCATTGCCGCCCTTGGTCGCCGGATCATAGGTGCACTTCAGCTCGACCACCTCGCCCGCGGCGTTCTTCACCACCTCGCGGCAAGTGATGAAATAGGCATAGCGCAAGCGCACTTCCGCGCCGGGCGACAGGCGGAAGAACTTCTTCGGCGGATTCTCCATGAAGTCGTCGCGCTCGATGAAGAGTTCGCGACCGAAACGAATGCGACGGGTCCCGGCCGCCGGGTCGTCGGGATGGTTGACCGCTTCGACTTCTTCGCTCTCGCCTTCCGGATAGTTCTCCAGCGTAACCTTGAGCGGCTGCAGGACCGCCATGCGCCGCTGCGCCGTCTTGTTGAGATGCTCGCGGATCGAAAATTCGAGCATGCCGACATCGACCACGCTGTTGGCCTTGGCGACGCCGATCCGCTTGACGAAATCGCGCAGCGCCGCGGACGGCACACCGCGGCGGCGCAGGCCGGCCAAGGTCGGCATGCGCGGATCGTCCCAACCTGACACATAGGCGCCGCGCACGAGCTCGGTCAGCACGCGCTTCGACAGGACGGTGTAAGTCAGATTGAGGCGGGCGAATTCGTACTGATGCGGGTGCGAAGGCACCGGCAGGTTTTCCAGGAACCAGTCATAAAGCGGCCGGTGATCTTCGAATTCCAACGTGCAGATCGAATGCGTGATGCCCTCGATGGCATCGGACTGGCCGTGGGCGAAGTCGTAGCTCGGGTAGATTTTCCAGGTCGTGCCGGTGCGCGGGTGCTCGGCATGCAGAATGCGGTAAAGCACCGGATCGCGCAGATTGATGTTGCCCGAGGCCATGTCGATCTTGGCGCGCAGCACGCGGGCGTGATTCGGGAACTCTCCGGCGCGCATGCGGCGGAATAGATCCAAGTTTTCCTCGACGCTGCGGTCGCGGAACGGCGAATTCTTGCCCGGCTCGGTCAAGGTGCCGCGATTGACCCGCATCTCCTCCTGCGTCTGGTCGTCGACATAGGCCTTGCCGGCGCGGATGAGGTCCTCGGCCCAGCCATAGAGCGTCTCGAAATAATCCGACGCGTAGAAGAGGTTCTTGCCCCAGTCGCAGCCGAGCCAATGCACGTCGCGGATGATGGCGTCGATATATTCCTGTTCCTCCTTGGCCGGATTGGTGTCGTCGAAGCGCAGATTGCAATGGCCGCCGAACTCTTCGGCGATGCCGAAATTCAGGCAAATCGACTTGGCGTGGCCGATATGCAGGTAGCCGTTCGGTTCCGGCGGGAAGCGGGTGACCGCGGTCTTGTGCTTGCCCGACTGCAGATCGGCGCGCACGATATCGCGGATGAAATCCTGCCCCGTTTCGCGTACTTCCGTTTCCGCAACCGACATAGCGTTCTTCGATCCCAATGGTTGATCTTGTGGAGCGGCTAACCGCCTGTTCCTCACGGTGCCGCGCCGATTCCAGAACCTGTTCAGGCGGCTTTCGATTGAACAGTTTGGTCAGCCGGGTCAAGTCCGGCGCCGCAGAAAAGGTCAAAAACGCGCAGCCGTTTTGAGCCTTTGGTAGTTATTTGTGCTACACGGGCGAACATCCAAGAGGCAACCGCGAGGCGACAACACCCGGCGCCGTCTCAAAGCTGCCAAAGTGCTGATCACGAACTTCGCGCAAGATTATTGCCATGAGTCTGCTGCCATCAGTCTGCCGCCATGAGTCACTGCAAGGACGGATTTGCGATCTGACATGAGCGTGGTCACCCGCTTTGCGCCCTCGCCTACGGGCTTCCTGCACATCGGCGGCGCTCGCACCGCCCTGTTCAATTGGCTCTATGCCCGCGGCCGCGGCGGCAAGATGCTGCTCCGCATCGAAGATACCGACCGCGAGCGCTCGACGCAGGCCGCGATCGACGCGATCCTCGACGGCCTGAAATGGCTCGGCATCGATTGGGATGGCGACGTCGTCTACCAGTTTTCACGTGCGGCCCGGCACCGAGAAGTCGCCGAGAACCTCCTTGCCGCCGGCCGCGCCTATTATTGCTACGCCACTCAGGACGAGCTCACGCAGATGCGCGAGGCGGCCCGCCGCGAAGGCCGTGCGAAGCTCTATGACGGGCGCTGGCGCGACCGCGATCCGCGCGAGGCGCCGGCCGATGTCAAGCCGACCATCCGCCTCAAAGCGCCGCTCGCCGGCGAGACCGTGATCGAAGACCAGGTCCAAGGCCGGGTCGTGTGGCAGAACGAGAACCTCGACGATCTCGTCCTGCTGCGTTCCGACGGCACGCCGACCTATATGCTCGCCGTCGTCGTCGACGACCACGACATGGGCATCACTCATGTCATCCGCGGCGACGACCACCTCACCAATGCGGCGCGGCAGAAACAGATCTACGATGCGCTCGGCTGGGCCGTACCGGTCATGGCGCATATCCCGCTGATCCATGGACCGGACGGCTCGAAACTGTCGAAGCGCCATGGTGCACTCGGCGTCGATGCGTATCGCGCCATGGGCTATCTGCCGGTCGCGCTGCGCAACTATCTGGTGCGGCTCGGCTGGAGCCACGGCGACCAGGAAATCTTTTCAACCGAGGAAATGATCGCGGCGTTCGATCTGCCGCAGATCGGCCGCTCGCCGGCCCGGTTCGACTTCGCCAAACTGGAAAGCCTGAACGGCCACTACATCCGCCAGAGTTCCGATCAGGATCTGCTCACCGCCATTGAACGCCTCCTGCCCCACATTGCCGGCGGCACCGAGCTCGCCAACAAGCTGACACCGTCCGTCAAAGGCCAGTTGCTGGCGGCCATGGGCAGCCTCAAAGAGCGCGCAAAGACGCTCCTTGATCTCATTGATGGAGCGAGCTTTCTTCTGTCCGATCGACCGATCGCGCTCGATGACAAAGCACGTGCTTTGCTCACCCCCGAGGCGCGGGATCTCCTTGCCGCGGCGGCGGCCGATCTGACGCGGGTCGAACCCTGGACCAGCGAAGGGACGGAAGCGGCGGTGCGCAGCTTTGCCGAAGCGCGAGGCGCCAAGCTCGGCGCTGTGGCACAGCCGCTGCGCGCTGCGCTCACCGGCCGCACCACCTCGCCTGGCATATTCGAGGTGCTCGCCGTGCTCGGCAAGGACGAGAGCCTAGCCCGGCTCGCCGACCAGGCTACGGAAGTGACGACCTAGACTGGCGCGGCGGCAACAGGGCCGGCTGACGGCATTTACCCCAAATTCACGCCTTGGAATCACCACGCAAAAATGCCGCCCGCCCAAGCGCCTACCAGGGGCCTAACGGCCGCAGCCAGGGGCTATTATCTTGCAGTGCAAACGGCGTTGCGCTACGCCAATAATGGCGGGTTAGGCATGTCGCCCCCACCTGATCGGCCATTCCGGCCGCATGCGGTGTGTCGAGCCCGATGAAGAACATCGAGGTAGGATCATGGACGCGAAGACCGGCGCCAACATCAAAACCGGCACGCTGAAACTCGGCGACAAGAACTATTCGTTCCCGATCTATGAGGGAACAATCGGTCCGGAGGTTGTGGACGTCAGCAAGCTTTATGCCGAGGCCGGCATCTTCACCTACGACCCGGGGTTCACGTCGACCGGTTCTTGCGAATCCAAAATCACCTATATCGACGGCGACGAGGGCATCCTGCTCTATCGCGGCTACCCGATCGCCGACCTCGCCGAGCACGGCGATTTCCTCGAAACCTGCTATCTCCTGCTTTACGGCGAACTGCCGACCGCGACGCAAAAGGCCGACTTCGTCGACCGCGTGGTGCACCACACCATGGTGCATGAGCAGATGAGCCGCTTCTTCCAGGGCTTCCGCCGCGACGCCCACCCGATGGCGGTGATGGTCGGCTCGGTCGGCGCGCTGTCGGCCTTTTATCACGACTCCACCGATATCACCGACCCGACGCAGCGGATGATCGCCTCGATCCGCATGATCGCCAAAATGCCGACGCTGGCGGCGATGGCCTACAAATATTCGATCGGCCAGCCGTTCATGTATCCGGACAACAAGCTCGACTACGCCTCGAACTTCCTGCGCATGTGCTTTGCGGTGCCATGCGAGGACTACAAGGCCAATCCGGTGCTCGCGCGCGCCATGGACCGCATCTTCACCCTGCACGCCGATCACGAGCAGAACGCCTCGACCTCGACCGTGCGGCTCGCCGGTTCGACCGGCGCCAATCCGTTCGCCTGCATCGCGGCCGGCATCGCCTGCCTCTGGGGCCCGGCGCATGGCGGCGCCAACGAAGCGGCGCTGAAAATGCTGGCCGAGATCGGCACCGTCGACCGCATCCCGGAATTCATCAAGCGCTCGAAGGATCCGAAGGATTCGTTCCGCCTGATGGGCTTCGGCCACCGGGTCTACAAGAACTACGACCCGCGCGCCAAGATCATGCAGAAGACCTGCTACGAGGTCCTCAACGAGCTCGGCATCAAGGATCCGCTGCTTGAAGTCGCCATGGAGCTCGAGAAGATCGCGCTGCACGACGATTACTTCATCGCCAAGAAACTCTATCCGAACGTCGACTTCTATTCCGGCATCACACTGCGCGCGATGGGCTTCCCGACCACCATGTTCACCGTGCTGTTCGCGCTCGCCCGCACCGTCGGCTGGATCGCGCAGTGGAAGGAAATGATCGAAGATCCGCACCAGAAGCTCGGCCGCCCGCGCCAGCTCTATACCGGGTCGCCGCAGCGCGAATATCTGCCGATGTCGAAGCGGAAATAATTCGAGCCTATCGTCAACGACAAAACGGGCGGCGAGATCATTCGCCGCCCGTTTTTTTTCGGCCGCAATTGTCCGCAATTGCCGATGTCAGCGCGTGTTATAGGCCCAGGTCAGGTAGGCGCCGGCCCAGGTAAAGCCACCGCCGAAGGCGGCGAGGATGAGCCGGTCGCCGGCCTTGAGCCTGTTCTCGTAGTCCCACAGGCACAGCGGGATCGTCGCTGCGGTGGTGTTGCCGTATTTGTGGATGGTGATCATTACCCGCGAAGCCGGGAGCTTCATGCGCTCAGCCGTCGCCTCGATGATGCGCAGATTGGCCTGATGCGGCACGAGCCAATCGATCTTGTCGCCGGTGAGCCGGTTCCGCTGCATCAGGCTGGTCGCAACCTCGGCCATGCGCGCGACCGCGAATTTGTACACCGCGGCGCCCTCCTGATGGACGTAGTGCAGGCGCTTGGCCACGGTCTCCGCCGTCGGCGGCATCCGGCTGCCGCCGGCCTTCTGATGCAGATGCGGCATGCCGGCGCCGTCGGAACAGATCAGCGTGTCGATAATGCCGTATTTGCGGCTCGGCTCGAGCAGCACCGCGCCGGCGCCGTCGCCGAACAAAACGCAGGTCTTGCGATCGGTATAGTCGATGATCGCCGACATCTTGTCGGCGCCGACCACGATGATCTTCTTGTATTTGCCGGTCTCGATGAATTGCGAAGCAATAGTCAGCGCGTAGAGGAATCCGGAACAAGCCGCCTGAACGTCGAAACTGCCGATGCTGCGGATGCCGCACATGTCGCAGATCAGATTGGCGCTCGAGGGAAACACGAAGTCCGGCGTCGTGGTGGCGCAGATCAGAAGCTCGATATCCTTGGCCGCGGTTCTGGTCTTGGCCAGCAGGCCCTTCACCGCTTCGGCGCCCATATGCGAGGTGCCGAGCCCTTTGCCTTTGAGGATGTGGCGAACCTTGATGCCGGTCCGCTCGGTGATCCATTCGTCGCTGGTGTCGACCATTTCCGCGAGCTGGGCATTGGTCAGCACGTCGGGCGGCACGTAACCGAAGACCCCAGTAATGGCGGCATGGATCGGGGCCTTGCGGGCCGTTTTTCTTGTTTTGCTCACGAATGCTTCAAGGCTGCGGTGTGACGTGATGGGACGGGTGCGGCTTAGCAGGATGATCGCGGCCTGGGTAGAGCCCGGGCGGCGCGGTCGTTAACACTCGAGCGCCATGCCGTTTTGGTCTTTGGCTGCGACCGGGGCGTGCGGGTCGGCCGGGCGGGCCCGCGGCGGCACATCCGCGCCCGGATGTCTCGCCACAGCCTCGCGGGCGACCTCCAGCACGATCGCGGCCGCCTTGGCGCTTGGCGCCGCCTCGCCGACGCCCATAATGCCGTCGAGCCGGGCGAACGCCTTTGTCTGCCGGCTCCGCTCCGGCGTGTCGGACAGCAGCGGCACAAGCGCCTCGGTCAGCTTTTCGGCCGTGCAGTCCTCCTGGATCAGCTCCGGAACGGCATTTTCGCCCAGCACCAGATTGGCCAGGATCACGCTCGGCAGGCGCGACTGGATACGGATGATCCGGGCGATGATCGCCTCGAGCAGATGCAGCTTATAGGCCGCGACCGTCGGCACGCCCGATAGCGCAAGTTCGAGCGTGACCGTCCCGGACGCTGCCAGTGCAGCGCGGGCGGAGCGGAAGGCGGCCCACTTCTCTGCGGGCTCGACCACAAGACGCGGCGTCACCGCCCAGCCGGCCACCGCCTCGCGGACGCGCGTGACGAGGTGCGGCACGGTCGGCAGGACGACATCGATGGGGCCGGCACGGGCGGCCACCGCAGCGAGCGCCCGGCCGAAAATATCAATGTGCCGCTTGATCTCGGTCGACCGGCTGCCCGGCAACGCCAGAACGATCGGCGGCCCGTTCTGCCGCCGCACTGCCTCCTGCGCATTCGGTCGCAGCTCGGACAGGCGCTCGATCAGCGGGTGGCCGACATAGCTGCACGGCGGTCCTTTGAGCCGCCGATAGGCCTCCGGCTCGAACGGCAGGATAGCCAGCACCCGGTCCACATAAGCGCGCATGGCGCGGGCACGCCCGGAGCGCCAGGCCCAGACCGAGGGCGAGACATAATCGAGGATCGGAATGGCAGGCGCCTGGAGCCTTACGCCCCGCGCCACCCGATGGGTGAAATCGGGGCTGTCGACAATGACCAGCGCATCGGGTCGCGCGGCAACGGCCGTCCGCGTGGCCTCGCGGATGTGGCGCAGGATTTTCGGCAGCTTTTGCGGGATCGCCATCAGGCCGACGATCGAAAGGTCGTCAATCGGAAACGGGCTTTCGATCCCGGCTGCGGCCATGGCGCGCCCGCCGACGCCGGCAAGTTTCACCGTGCCGGCAGTCTGAGCCGAAAGCGCGCGCGCCAGAGCCGCGCCGAGCGCGTCGCCGGATTCCTCCCCGGCGATGATATAGATCGACAGCGGCCGCGGCGCTTCGCTCATTGCGTCAATTCCTCGCGCACCCCGACCATGAAAATCCCGGCGCGGTCGGCGGCGGCGATCGCCCGATCCGCTTCCGCGATCATGGTCGAGCCGGCGGTGACGGCGAGGCCGGCAAGACCGGCGCGGGCAATATTCTCGATGGTGCGCGGACCGATCGACGGCAGGTCGAAGCGGCGATCCTGGCCGGGCTTGGGCGCCTTCACCAGAACGCCGACGCCCGGCGCCGAGGTGACTCGCCCGAGCTTGCGCAACTCGGCAATGCGCAGGAGCATATTGTCCGTGCCCTCGGCGGCCTCGACCGCGAGCACGTGATTATCGGCGACAACCGCCGCCTGCCCGACATCGAACGGCCCAAGCGCCGTGATGACCGAGTGAGCGCGCGCGATATCGGCGCGGTCGCGCTCGCTCGGCGCGTGGCGGCCGAGCACACCCTCGGGAACAAACAGGTCCGGCGCCACGTCCTTGACGCCGACGACGCGAAATCCGCCGCTCTCGGCGACGCCGGCGACACCGGACAGCAATGTATCGTCGCCGCCGCGGAAGAACCTCACCACGCGTGGCATCAGTTTGACAGTCTGCCAATCGAGCCGCAGCGCCGACAGCGGCGGCCGCAGCACCGTGCCGATGAACAGCACCTCACGGCAGTTTTCCGCGCGCGCCAGCCGGAAAAACCGACCCGCCTGCCCGATCGAAATCCAATGATGGGCGTAGCGTTCGATCACCGCGGCATCGGCCCAGCCTTTGATGCCGAACATCACCGGGCGGCGGCCGCGGCGCGCCACCGCGTCGGCCACCGCCGCCGGAAAGCTGCCGCCGCCGCAGATGATCGCAAGCGGATCGTCACGCGGGCTTTGCGGAGGCTGCGCATCGGCCATGGCGAGGCTCACTCAAGCTTATCCAGCGTCGGCGTCTTCCGTCGGCGTATCCGCCCCGCGCCTGGCGCGCGGCCGCATCAGGGGCCGCTTGCCGCCGGCGCGGATGAACGCGATCATTTTGCCGACCACCGGGTCGTCGGCAAATTCTTTCGCCACGGCCTCGATCCGGTCGGCGATGCGGCCCTCGACAAAGAACAAGGAGCGATAGGCGCTGCGGATGCGGTGCATTTCCGCCTTGGTGGCGCCGCGCCGGCGCAAGCCCACGATGTTCAGGCCGACCAGCGCACCGGTCTGACCGAGCGCGAAACCGAACGGGATGATGTCGTCGCGCGCCGCCGACATGCCCGCCATCATCACGCCTTCGCCGATGCGCACGAACTGGTGAATGGCGACATGGCCGCCGAGAAAGGTGAAATCGCCGACTTCGACATGACCGCCGAGCACGGTGTTGTTGGCCAGCGTCACATTGTTGCCGACGTGGCAATCATGTCCCGCATGCGAGCCGACCATGAAGCTGCAACGATCGCCGACGGTGGTCAGGCCGCCGCCGTCCTCGGTGCCGGTATTCATGGTCACGCCTTCGCGCAATTCGCAGCGCGCGCCGACGACGAGCTTGGTGGCGCCGCCGCGATAGCGCACCGATTGCGGCGGCGTGCCGAGCGAGGCGAACGGATAGACGACGGTTTCTTCGCCGATCGTGGTCACGCCAGTGACATTGACGTGGCTGAGCAGGCGCACGCCGCGCTTAAGCTCGACCTGCGGCCCGACAATGCAATAGGGCCCGATCTCAACGGAGTCGCCAATGCGCGCGCCTTCAGCCACGCGCGCGGTCGGATCAATCGCCATTTATGCCTCGGTGATGACCGCGCCGACTTCAGCCTCAGCGATGAGCGCGCCGTCGACTTTTGCCTCTGCGCGATACCACCACATGTTGCGGCGGTGCGCGGTCTTGTTGACGTGATATTCGACAGTGTCGCCCGGCACGGCCGGCTTGCGGAACTTGGCCTTGTCGATGGTGAGGAAATAGAAGATCGCGTTCTTGCGCGTCGCCTCGTCCATCTGCCGCAGGCACAAGACGCCCGCGGTCTGCGCCATGCCTTCGATCAAAAGCACGCCGGGCATCACCGGATTGTCGGGAAAATGGCCGAGGAATTGCGGCTCGTTGAACGTGATGTTCTTGATGCCGACGCCGTGATCTTCACCCTGAATGTCGATGATGCGGTCGATCATCACGAACGGGTAGCGATGCGGCAGAAGTTTGAGGATCTCGCGGATGTCGGCGGCCTCGATAGCTTCACCGCTCATGCTCCACCCCCGTCGTCGGTATCTCTACCCAAAACCAACTTGCGCACCATCGCTACGCCCTTAAGCCATTCACGCGCCGGCCGCGCCGGAAAGCCGGCCCAGCGCGCTTTTGCCGGCACATTGGACATCACGCCGCTCCTGGCGCCGAGCACCGCAAACGCGCCGATATTGAGATGATCGCCTATTCCGACCTGTCCGGCCATGGTGACGAAATCCCCTACCGTGACGCTGCCGGAAATCCCGGTCTGCGAGACGATCACGCAATGGCGTCCAATACTGGTGTTGTGTCCGATTTGCACGAGATTGTCGATTTTGGTGCCTTCGCCGATGACGGTATCGCGCGAGGCACCGCGGTCGATCGTGGAATTGGCGCCTATTTCAACGTCGTCCTGGATGATGACGCGGCGGGTTTGCGGGATTTTTTGATACCCTTTGGCGCTCGGCAGATAGCCGAAGCCGTCCTGGCCGATCCGCGCGCCCGGGTGAATGATCACGCGGTCCCCGATCAAGGCGCAGAGCACGGAGGCATTGGCGCCGATTGCGCAATCGCGCCCGATACGAACGTCCGGGCCGATGACGGTGCCGGGCCCGATCAGCGTGCCCGCACCGATCTCGGCCCGCGGCCCGATCACCGCCAGCGGGTCGATGGTCACATTGGCTTCGAGGCGAGCGGTCGGGTGGATTTGCGCGCTTGCCGCGCGGCCTTGCGTCGCGAACAGCGACAACGGGCGCAGCGCGTCGGGAAAGAGCTTGCGCGTCACCGCCACAAAAGCCGGATAGGGATGCGCCGTCTCGAGGACGGCGATGCTCGGCGGCAGCGCGCCGGCAAAGCGCTGCCCAACCAGACAGGCGCCGGCCCGCGTGGCCAGGGCGTCGCCGAGATATTTCGAATTATCGAGAAAGCTGATGTCGGCGGGGCCTGCAGTATCGAGCGGCGCGATGTTCCTGATGCGCCGGTCGGCCGGATCGCCGTCACGCAACTTGGCGCGGGTCAGCGCGGCAATTTCGCCGGTGGTCAGTTCGCAATTCGGTGCGACGAAGTCGGGCATCCAGCCGTCCGTAGCAAAAGCCCAGACCTTGATCCAATCCGATTGAATCGGATCAAGGTCTGTTTCCGTGTTGAAGCATGATCTGGTGCGAAAAACCGGTTTCCACTTTTGGGATCACGCCTTGAGCATGGTCGGGAAGAGCGGTGCCGCTCTTCCCGCAAAGTCCATCTGCAATGAACCGTCAGAATTTCGCGCCGCCGCCGAAGGCAAACCACTGCGTACGATCGTAGGGGCCTTTGGTGATCGGATAGGCGAAATCGAACCGCAACGGCCCGAAGGGCGAATCCCAGATCAGGCTGGCGCCGACCGAAGAACGGACAAAGGCGCTGTCGCTGTAAGGCATGCCGCAGGAGCAGTTGATGACCTGGCCCCCGTTCGTAACAATTGGTCCTTGAATTTCCCCGGTCGGCAAATACTGCGTCTCACCGCGATAGCCCCATACCGATCCGGCATCGGCGAAGACTGCGCCGCGGAATCCCGAATCCTTGGGCAGGAAATAGAACGGATATTGGAACTCGAGGCTGGCGCCCCAATAATGCGTACCGCCGATATTGTCGTCGGTGGTGCCGTAGGTGATGTCACGCGGACCAAGACCGGCCGGCTCGAAGCCGCGCACCAGGTTCGGTCCCATCTTGAAGTCATCGAGCATACGCACATAGCCATTGCTGCCGCCGGCGCAGACCGACGTCGACGGGCACTTGTTGAACCCTTCCATCGTGCCGGCTTGCAGATGCACGATGCCGACGAGATCAGAGACGACCTCGTAATAGGTGCGGAAATCAACGACCGTCTTCAAGTATGAAGTATCGCCGCCTGCGCCGGCAAAGTCCTGACCAAAGTTCAAATAGACACCGTTGGTCGGATTCTTGTTGTTGTCGAGCGAGTTGTAGACGATGCCGTAGCCCGGCGCCGAGGTGAAGGTCTGACCCTGCGCCAGTTCGGCGCGAACCGGGAGCGACGCCTCGCCGTCCGCCAGGCAGTTGGTTTGCGCACCGACGGAAATATTGCCGGCGTAGCTCGCCGCACCGGTGCCGGGATAAGCCGTATTCGGATCCGCCGCCAACCCGAGCGCGGCCGGCGACGGGAAGGTGTTGATGAAGTCCGGATTGATGTTGTTGCAGTTGTTCAAGTAGTACGGCAGCTGAATATCCTGGACATAGGCCGAATACCGCAGTTGCACGGCAAGATCTTCGCGCAGCGGCAGGCTCCATTTGAGCACCCCGCCGTAGGACTCCGTGCCGTAGGAGATGTAGGTATTCGACAGCGTCTGCTTGGCGAAGAGATCGACGCCGAGGCTGGCGCGATAACCGAGGAAATACGGCTCGGCGTAGCTGAGATCGATGCCTTTGACGTATTGGCCGTACGTTACCGCCGCCCGCGCGAAACGCCCGGTGCCGAGCAGATTGCGCTCCTGCACCGAAACCTCGCCGAGCCAGCCGTCCGAGGTCGAATAGCCGCCCATTATGGAGAAGTCGCCGGTCGATTGTTCTTCGACGTCGACATTGATCACCACGCGATCGGGCGCCGAGCCCGGTTCGTTGGTGATCTTCACTGATTTGAAGAAGTTGAGATTCTTGATGCGGCGCTCGGCACGATCGATCAGCGCGCGGTTATAGGGATCGCCCTCGCCGATGTCGAATTCACGCCGGATCACGTAGTCGCGGGTGCGATAATTGCCGCGGATATTGATGCGTTCGATATAGGCGCGCTGGCCCTCGTCGACCACAAAGATGACGCCGATCGTGCGGGCCTGCGGATTGCGGTCGCCTTGCGGGCGAACCGTGCCGAACGGATAGCCGCGCCGCGCCAACTCGATCGTCATCTGCTCGACGGTCTTTTCGATGGCCTCGCCGTTATAGATCTGCCCGCTCGACATCAGCAGATAAGGGCGCAGGCTCGCCGAATTGACGGCGCGCACATTCGACTGAATGTCGATTTTCCCGAAATGGTAGAGCGGCCCTTCTTCGATGGTGAAGGTGACGGTGAAGCCCTTTTGCGCCGGGTCATAGACGCCGGTGGCCGACACGACCTGGACGTCGGCATAGCCGTGCTTGAGATAGAAGCGCCGGAGCAGGTCACGATCGGCCTCGATCCGATCGGGATCGTACACGTCCGTCGTTTGCAGGAAGCTCAGCCAATTCGATTCGGCGGTCTTGATCACCTGTTTGAGGCGCCAGTCCGCGTAGGATTTGTTGCCGATGAAGACTATGTGCTTGATGCCGGTCTTTTCGCCCTCATTAATTTTGAAGATCAGGTCGACGCGGTTGTTCGGGCGCTCGATGATTTCCGGCACCACGGTGACGTCAAAGCGGCCGTTGCGCTGATAGACCTCGATGATGCGCTGCACGTCGGTCTGCACCGTGGGCTTTGACAGCGTGCCGCGTTCCTTCGACTGGATCTCCTGCTGGATTTGCTCGTCCTTCATCCGGTGGTTGCCTTCGAAGGCGACGCGATTGATGATCTGGCCTTCAACCACCGTGACGATGAGCTTGCCGCCCGCCTGGACAATGTGGACGTCCTGGAACAGCCCGGTCGCGTAGAGCGCTTTCAGACCGGCGTCGATGCTGTTTGCATCGAGCAGGCCATTCGGCCCCGGCTTGAAATAAGAGCGGACCGTATCGGCTTCGACGCGGCGATTGCCCTGAACAACGATATTGCTTGGGGAAATGCCGGCGCCGACAGATGCCGCCAGCGCGGCATTCGGCGTCGCTACGATTGGCAAAAAGCCAAATAGCCCCACTCCGAGGAGCAGGCCCGCCACGACAAGCCCTCGCTTTACCCGCACACACATGTCCATTCGCAACGCGCCCTTCACCCTCGTGGCCGCCCCCAGTGGCGGGTCAGTCCAAAATCTCCCTCAACAGCGCCTTGCTCAGTTTTCGATTTCTCTTGTGATTTCTTCCACTTCTACCATCCCCTTAACGTTACCGCCACCCTAATTGACGTCACTCCCCCGGACCGCCGCAGCCACCCCCTATGCGCCGGCCGTCAGGACATCGTCAGGTGAACGATGTCATTGAAAGTCGCAAATATCATCAACATCACGACGATCGCGAGACCGATCCGGAACCCGACCTCTTGCGCCCGCTCCGAAAGAGGACGGCCCCGTAACGCCTCGATCGAATAGAACAGAAGGTGACCACCATCGAGCAGTGGAATCGGGAACAGGTTAAGGAGCCCGATCGACACTGACAACACACCAACCAGGTGGATCAGCGCGACAAAGCCGATTTTCGCCACCTGACCGGAAATTTGCGCGATCCGTGCCGGACCGCCGAGTTGATCGGCAGATTCGCGGCCGACAACGACACCGCCGATATAGCTGAGCGTGCGGTCAATGATGAACCAAGTCTCCTGCACGCCCATGACCACCGCTTGCGGCGGCGACACCGGCTGGAATTTCATGTCGTCAGCATCCATCGAACGGCTGATGCCGAGAATGCCGATACGATGGACGTTGCCGAAATTGTCCTTCACTTCCTTCAGCACCGGCGTCGCCTTGAGCACCACGTCGGCGCCCTTGCGATCGACTTTGATGGTGAGCGGATCGCCGGCGCTCTCGCTGACGACGCGCTGCATCTCGGCGAAATCGGTGATCGCCTTGCCGTCAATCGCGACGACCAAGTCACCCGGCTGGAACCCGGCGGCTGCAGCGGCGCTATCCGGCTGCACCTGATCGACGCGCGCGCTCATCGACTGCTTGCCGTAGATCCCGAAGATCGCGGCGAAAATGGCGATGGCCAGAATGAAGTTGGCCAATGGGCCGGCAAACACGATCGCAGCGCGCTTGCGAACCGGCTGAAAGAAGAAGCTTTCCGCGCGCTCGGTCGCATTCATCGCCTCGAGTCGCGGCAGTTCCGGCGCGCTTGCGGCATTTTCGTCGCCGAAGAACTTCACATAGCCGCCAAGCGGAATGGCCGAGATCTTCCAGCGGGTGCCGTGGCGATCATTGAAACCGCAAAGCTCCGGACCAAAACCGATGGAAAAGACGAGAACGCGCACACCCGAAAGGCGCGCGACGATGAAATGCCCGAACTCGTGAAAGAATACCACGATGCTGAGCACGAAAATAAAGGGAACGAGGTAGCCGAGAACACCGCCCCCCAGCGCATGCAAATGCGACAGCAAATACGACCCCATACGATGTTCCGACGCCCCCGCTCTGCGGCGTTCCCCGATCCGAATGCTAGGATGCCATTGCGGCAATTTCGGGCAAGAGGTCGGCGGCTAACCTTCTTGCGGTATGGTCAACGGCGAGCGCCTCTTCGACCGTCTGCGGCTCCCTGGTTTCGCCGCGCCGCGCCATGCCGTCAAGGGTTGCTTCGACCAGCGCGGGAATGCCGCTAAACCCTAGACGTTTCTCGACAAATTCGTGCACGGCAACCTCGTTGGCGGCATTGAGAATGGTCGGGGCCGAACCACCGGCTGCAAGGGCGCGCCGCGCGATGGCAAGCGCCGGGAATCGGATCATGTCAGGCTCTTCGAACGACAGTGTCGAAACCTGGGCCAGATTAAGCCGCGCGGCCGGTGTTCCCATGCGTACCGGCCAGGCCAGGCAATGCGAGATCGGGATTCGCATATCGGGGGAACCAAGCTGGGCGATCACCGAGCCGTCGCGGAACTCGACCAAGCCGTGCACGATGGATTGCGGGTGGACGACGACGTCGAGCTCTTCCGGCGGCAGCGCGAAGAGATGATGCGCCTCGATGAGCTCGAGACCCTTGTTCATCAGGGTCGCGGAATCGATGGTAATCTTCGGGCCCATCGACCAGATCGGGTGTTTGAGCGCCTGCTCGACGGTGACATCGCGAATCTGCTCGGCGGTGAGCGTGCGGAACGGTCCGCCGGATGCCGTCAGCACGATGCGGCGGACGTCCTCGCGCCGCCCGGAGCCCAGCGCCTGGAAAATCGCGTTGTGCTCGGAATCGACCGGCAACACATTGGCGCCGGCAGCGGCGGCGCGGCGCATGAACAGCGCGCCGGCACAGACCAGGCATTCCTTGTTGGCGAGAGCGACGGCCGCGCCGCGTTCGGCTGCGGCCAGCGTCGGCGCGAGACTTGCTGCACCGGTAATGGCGGCCATCACCCATTCCGCAGGCCGCTGCGCGGCTTCGACCAGTGCCTGCGGTCCGGCCGCAACCTCGATGCCCGAGCCTGACAATTCGGATTTGAGCTCGGCATAGGCCGAGGTGTCGGCGACTGCGGCAAAGCGCGCGCCGAGTTCGCGCGCGAGCCGTGCCAAAGCAGCTGCATCGCGATTGGCGGTGACGGCTTCGATGGAATAGCTCGCCGGATCGCGGCGCAACAGGTCGGCGGTGCTCGAGCCGATCGACCCGGTGGCGCCGAGAATCGTCACCGTTTTCGGCGCGGGCACGGCTTGCGGCACGCGCGCAGCTTTCGCGGCAGGATGTTTGCCCTTCATTGCAATCACCAAATGATTCCTACCAAGCCAACAACCCGCGGGCCGGAGCGGCCACGCTTTGGCGCACAATTCCAATCAAGACAGCCGCAAGTGCTGCAACCAGAAATCCGTCGAGGCGATCCATCACGCCGCCGTGACCCGGAATGAGGTGGCTTGTGTCCTTGACGCCAAAGCGCCGCTTGATGGCGGACTCGAAGAGATCGCCGCCTTGCGCGACTACGGAAAGCACCAAAGCCAGTACTCCTGCGATCGCCGCCCGCGGCCCTCCGCTCGCATAGGCGACCGCGATGCCTGCGGCAACCCCCCCGAGGAGCCCACCGATCGCGCCGGACCAGGTCTTGTTCGGACTGAGGCGCGGCCACAGCAGCGGTCCGCCGACCGCACGGCCGACGCAATAGGCCAGAATGTCGGTCGCCCATACGATCGCGAACAGGAACAGCAGCGCCTCAAGGCCGAACTGCGGATCATTGCGCAAGAAAACCGGGCAGAGCAGAACGATCCCGGCATAAATCACGCCGCCTGCGCCCCATCCCGACGGCAACATCGTCGCCATCCGCAAGCGCCGAGGTTTTAAGGGCGATAGTGCGGCCAATATCGCGCCGACTATCGTCACGGCGACGGCGGGCTGACCTTCGCCCCGGCCCGCCAGAGCTGCGGCAAGCACCAGCGTCGGCAGGCCGTACAAAAGAACCAGGGGATCGGGCGGCCCCCCTTTGAGCGATGCCCATTCCCACAGGACCGCGCCGGCCGCGATCAGGCACAGGGCGGTAAAAACCCAGCCGCCAAGATAGGCCGCGCCAATCGCGACCGGCGCCAATACCAAAGCCGAGAGCAGGCGACGCTGGAAATTGCGTCCGGCGCCCTCCGCCGCTGCGACCGGACCGCCACTGCCGCGATCCTCGCCGCCCCCTTGTTTGCTTGCCGTCATCACAATGCGGCGGTCTGGGCGATCAGGCCGCCGAAGCGGCGTTCGCGTTTACGAAATTCGGCAATCGCGGTCTCGAGATGGGCGCGGTCGAAATCGGGCCAGTTGACCGGCACGAAAACCAGTTCGCTATAGGCCGATTGCCACAACAGGAAATTCGACAGCCGCTGCTCGCCGCTGGTGCGGATGATGACATCGGGATCGGGCACGTCCGGCGCGTCGAGATGCTGCGTCAGCAATTCCGGCGTGATGTCGCCGGCCTTGAGCCGGCCCTGCGCCACTTCCGCGGCGAGACGCCGCGCCGCCCGCGCGATCTCCTGCCGCGCGCCGTAATTGAAGGCGACCACCAGAAGCAGACCGCCATTGTGGCGCGTCAGATCTTCAGCCTCTTCGAGCAGGCCGCGAATGTCCTTGGAGAGGTCGTCGCGCTCGCCGATGACGCGCACGCGCACATTGCTCTTGTGCAGGTCGGCGAGGTCGTTGCGGATGAAACGGCGCAGCAGCGACAAAAGATCGCCGATCTCCGATTGCGGCCGCGACCAATTTTCCGAACTGAAGGCGAAAATCGTCAGCACCGAAATGCCGAGCTCGCCGGCCGCCCGCACCGTCCTGCGCAACGCCTCGACGCCGCGGCGGTGGCCCTCCACTCGCGGTAGGCCGCGCGCGGCGGCCCAGCGTCCATTGCCGTCCATGATGATGGCGACGTGCCGCGGCATATCGTAACCGCTCGTGGCAGCGGTTCGCGGCTGCGCCGCCTCGGTTATCGAGGCTGCGTCACTCAAACTGTCATGATCTCCTTTTCCTTGGTGCCGAGCATCTTCTCGACATCGGCGATGGTCGAGTCGGTCACCTTCTGCACTTCGGCGGCCTGATGCTTGTGCTCGTCCTCGCTGAGCTGGTGATCCTTCTCCATTTTCTTGAGAAGGTCGAGGCCGTCGCGGCGGACGTGACGAACCGCGACGCGGGCCCCTTCGGCGTATTTGTGCGCGACCTTGACCAGCTCGCGCCGGCGTTCTTCGTTGAGCTCGGGGATGCGCAAGCGCACGTTCTGGCCTTCGGTCGAGGGACTCAAGCCAAGATTGGAGGCCGAAATCGCCTTCTCGACCGCATGCACCATGGAATGATCCCAGACCTGCACGTTGAGCAGCCGCGGCTCCGGCACGCTGATCGTGGCGAGCTGATTGAGCGGCATGTGCGAGCCGTAGGCGTCGACCTGGATATTGTCGAGCAAAGCGATCGAGGCGCGGCCGGTGCGCAGGCCCGAAAGCTCGTGCTTGAGCGCGCCAAGCGCGCCCTGCATGCGGCGCTTGAGATCGTTCATGTCAAAAGTCGCGGCTGCCATTTTGCGCTCTCCTGGCACTTTGCCGAGTCTCGACGGGACTCACGGCGGACTCTACTTGGAAAACCGCTCGCTCAAAAACCGCTCGCTCGCTTGGCCCGATTCAAAGGACCGGATGCACGATCGCTAGCCGACCGTGGTGAAGTGCCCTTTTCCACACAACACGTTCTCGATCGCGCGCTCCTCCCGGATCGAAAACACGATGATAGGCATCCGGTTTTCCTGGGCAAGCGCGAAAGCCGTCGCATCCATGATCTTGAGCCGCCGGTCCAGGGCTTCCTGATGACCGAGCCGCTCGTAGCGCGTGGCCGCCGGGTCTTTCTTGGGATCGGCGGTGTAGATGCCGTCGACATCGGTCGCCTTGAGGACCGCGTTGCACTCCATCTCGGCGGCACGCAGCACGGCGGTCGTGTCGGTGGTAAAGAACGGATTGCCGGTGCCGCCGGCGAACACGATGATGCGGTTGTTCTCGAGATGCCGCAGCGCGCTTTGCCGCTCGTAGTTCTCACAGACCTGCGGCATGATCAGCGCCGACATGGCGCGCGCCTCGACGCCGGCCCGCTCGATGGCGGCGACCAGAACCAGCGCATTCATCACGGTGGCCAGCATGCCCATCGCATCGGCGGTGGGACGCGACAAGCCTTTCTCGGAAATATGCGCCCCGCGCAGCACATTGCCGCCGCCGACCACGACGCCGAGTGAAATGCCGAGCCTGTGCGCGGCAATCAGATCGGCCGCGAAGCGGTCGACGGTCGGCTGATGAATCCCGAACTTCTCCGGGCCAGAGAGCGCCTCGCCGGAGAGCTTCACGATCACCCGCCGATAGTTCGGTTTGTCCATCGCAGGGCTCTTGGCCAGGGCTCTTTGCGCGGCTCTTGGGGCGGTCTCTAATGCGTGCCGGCGAGCGCCGCGACTTCGCCGCCGAAATCGTCGTCTTTCTTCTCGATGCCTTCGCCGAGCGCGAAGCGCACGAAGCCGGTGATCTTGATCGGCCCGCCGACCTTGCCTTCGGCCTCTTTGACCGCCTGCGCCACGGACTTCTTGCCCTCTTCGATCGCGTAGCCCTGTTCGAGCAGACAGACTTCTTTGTAGAAGGTCTTCAATCCGGACTCGACAATCTTGTCGACAACGTTGGCGGGCTTGCCCTCCGCTTTCGCGGCCAGCACGCCCTTCTCGCGCTCGATCGCAGCGGGATCGAGGCCCGACGGATCGACCGCCAAGGGATTGGCGGCCGCGACATGCATCGCCAGCAGCCGGCCGAAGGCCTTCAGCTCGTCGGCTTTGCCGGATGAATCGAGCCCGACCAGCACGCCGATGCGGCCGAGCCCATCGGTCACCGAGCTGTGCACATAGGTCGCCACCACGCCCTTGCCGACCGACAGTTCGGCGGCGCGGCGCAACGTCATGTTCTCGCCGATCTTGGCGACATTGTCGGAGATGGCATCGGCAACGCTGATGCTGCCGGCCTTGGCGGCCATGATCTTGGCGACGTCCGGCCCGGTGCCGAGCGCGACATCGGCGATCATCTTGACCAGGCCCTGGAACAATTCGTTGCGCGCGACGAAATCGGTCTCGGAATTGACCTCGACGACGACACCCTTGGTGCCGGACGTGGCGACGCCGATCAGGCCTTCGGCCGCGACGCGGCCGGCCTTCTTGGCGGCCTTCGACAGGCCCTTCTTGCGCAGCCAGTCGACCGCGGCCTCGATATTGCCGCCGCTTTCATTGAGCGCCGCCTTGCAATCCATCATGCCCGCGCCGGTCTGCTCGCGGAGCTCCTTGACCATGGATGCGGTGATAGTCTCTGCCATTGCTCTCGTCCTTGTGCTTGCGTCAGCCGCACGCCACCCCGAACGGGCGCGCGCGGCATCCACACAGCGCGATCACTCCGGACAGCCGCAAAATAAGCGGCAGCCGTTACACTTCCTCGGCTGTCAGTTCCTTGGCCTTGTTGATCCAGCTTTCGACACGGCCGGGAAGACCGACCTCTTCGCCGACATTATGCGCCGCCGCCCGCGACAATTCGGCGATCTGCTGGTAGTGGAAAATGCCAAGGTCGTTGAGCTTCTTCTCGATGGTCGGCGACACGCCCGGCAGCTTCTTGAGGTCGTCGGCGACGCCGCGCGGTCCCGACAACGGCTCGAAGCCGAGCGCATTGACTTCGGCCGCCGGCGATTCCTCGGCCGTCGGCTCGGCCTGCGCGCCGAGATCGATGCCATGCGAGCCCTGGGCGCGCGAAATGCCGTCGATCGCGGCCTTGGCGATGAGGTCGCAATAAAGCGTAATGGCGCGGCTGGCGTCGTCGTTGCCCGGCACCACGAAAGTGATGCCGTCCGGATCGCAATTGGTGTCGACCACGGCGGCGACCGGCACGTTGAGCCGCTGCGCTTCCTTGATCGCGATGTCTTCCTTGTTGGTGTCGATGACGAACACCATGTCGGGAAGCCCGCCCATGTCCTTGATGCCGCCGAGCGCGCGATCGAGCTTGTCGCGCTCGCGCTGCAAGGTCAGGCGCTCCTTCTTGGTGTAGCCCTGCGCCTCGTTGGAGGAGAGCATCTCGTCGAGCGCGCGCAGCCGCTTGATCGAGTTCGACACCGTTTTCCAATTGGTCAGCGTGCCGCCGAGCCAGCGCGAATTGACGTAATATTGCGCGCAGCGCTTGGCCGCTTCGGCAACGGCGTCCTGCGCCTGCCGCTTGGTGCCGACGAACAGGATGCGTCCGCCTTGCGCGACCGTGTCGCTGACCGCCTGCAAGGCGCGGTGCAGCATCGGCACCGTCTGGGTCAGATCGACGATATGGATGTTGTTGCGGGTGCCGAAGATGTATTCCTGCATCTTCGGATTCCAACGATGGGACTGATGGCCGAAATGCACGCCGGCTTCCAATAGCTGGCGCATGCTGAAGTCTGGCAGCGACATAGAGCGTTCTCCGGTTGATCCGCCGCGGACCGTGAGTCCACCCCTTTCGGAGGCAGACACCGGACGGCACTAAGCCAAGGTCCGCGTGTGAGATTGCCGGGCTTATATAGGGACGATCGGCGGGACGCAACAACGGATAGCGGCTGTTTCGGCCCTTTCGGGCTCTCCCGGCCCGCTTAATACCCCCTGCGCCGCCGCTTCTTGGCGGCCTTGCGGGCGGCAAAACGGGCCTCCTGGGCCGTGTCCAGTGCGGCCGAGAGCACCGCTTCGGTATCGCCAAAGTCTCCGGCGGCGGCCCTATGGCCGGCATTTTGGGAGGGCGCCCGGTCCGACGCCTTGGCCCGCTCCAGCACGTACCGGGCATAGTCGTCCATATCGCCCTGGAACGCCTTGATGGTGCCGTCGGCGGTCAGCCAGAGCCGGTCGGCGACCAGTTCGATCAGCGACCTGTCGTGGGTGATGAGGATGACTGCGCCCTCATAGTCGTTGAGCGCGTCGAGGAGGGCGCGGCGGCTGTCGATATCGAGATGGTTGGTCGGCTCGTCGAGGATCAGCAGATGCGGCGCGCTCATAGCGACGAGATTGAGCAGAAGCCGCGCGCGCTCGCCGCCCGAGAGATTGGCGACCGTCGTGTCCTGCTTGTCGAAGGACAGGCCGAATTGCGCCAGCCGCGACCGGCGCGACGATTCGCTGTCGTCCGGGCGCTCGCGGCGCATGATGTCGAGCGGCGTGTCGTCGGGGTCGAGCGCCTCGATCTGATGCTGATGAAACCAGCCGACCTTGATGCGGCTCTCGCGCTTCATCTCGCCCGCTTGCAGCGGCAAGGCGCCCGCCACCATCTTGGCGAAGGTCGACTTGCCGGCGCCATTGACCCCAAGAAGCCCGATGCGGTCGTCGACATCGAGCCGCAGGTCGAGCTTGCGCAACACGGCCTTGCCGTCATAGCCGACGCACGCGCCTTCGAGCTGCAGCAGCGGCGGCGCCAGGGGCCGCGCCGGCGACGGCAAGGTGAACGGCGCGACGCGTTCCTCGACAACTTCGGCGATCGGCTCGAGCTTGGCGAGCCGCTTGACACGCGATTGCGCCTGCGCCGCCTTGCTGGCCTTGGCGCGGAAGCGGTCGATGAATTTCTGCAAATGCGCGCGCTCGGCGTCCTGCTTGGCCTTGGTCGCCATTTGCAGACGCGTCTTTTCCGCCCGCCGCGTCTCGAAAGCGTTATAGCCGCCGCTATAAAGGTCGAGCTTTCCCTGGCTCAGATGCAGGATCGCATCGACCGAATTGTTGAGAAGCTCGCGGTCGTGGCTGATGATCAAGGCCGTATTGGGATATTTCTTCAGCCGCGCTTCGAGCCAGAGCGCGCCTTCGAGATCGAGATAGTTGGTCGGCTCGTCGAGCAGAAGCAGTTCCGGCTCGGCGAACAGAGCGGCGGCAAGCGCCACCCGCATGCGCCAGCCGCCGGAGAATTCCGCCATCGGGCGGGTGAGATCCGCGTCGGAAAAGCCGAGACCGCTCAGGATTTCGGCGGCGCGCGCCGGTGCGCGATCGGCATCGATGGCGTTCAGGCGCTGATAGATTTCGGCAAGCTCTTCCGGCTCGGCGGTTTCCAATTGTGTATTGAGCGCTTCGCGCTGCGTGTCGGCGGCGAGCACGGTGTCGATCAAGGTGACCGGCGTCGCCGGATGCTCCTGATCGACCGAACCGATCCGCGCATTCTTCGGCAGCGTGATCTCGCCGCCCTGCGAGGCAAATTCACCCACGATGAGCTTGAACAAAGTCGATTTGCCGACGCCGTTGCGTCCGACCAGCCCGACCTTGGTGCCGACCGGAATGGCGACGCTTGCGCCGTCGAAGAATTTCCGGCCCCAGGCGTTGAA
>Ga0335073_10001534_pt1 | contig 31017 bp, 31 predicted proteins | sample Lox_Sample_22_FD_207093 | JGI IMG/M metagenome (GOLD analysis project Ga0335073, IMG submission 207093) | Soil microbial communities from Loxahatchee National Wildlife Refuge, Florida, United States - Lox_Sample_2.2 | ecosystem: Environmental > Terrestrial > Soil > Wetlands | place: USA... | reverse complement strand
GATGAGTAAAGTCTCTCCTAAACCTCGTGTAGCACCACGGCCAGAGCTGGGGGGTGTGTCAAGGTAAGGAAAGGTTACTTGAGCACATGCAAGATGGAAAATCGATTGCCACTCGGATTAGTACCGAGCAACGCGCTAGGGTCTAGAAATACCGATGGGCCCATTTTGCTGGAAGCAACCCAGTGAGCGGATAGTCGCCGGAGCCGTACCCGCGAGATGATAACACCATGAACTGGACGTGCGCGCTTTCGAGCGCGGACTGAAGTGAACCGGAAGATAAGTCTGAGCGAGCAGACGGCTAATACTTCCACATACGGATTTGACGGCCACCGCGCTCGAAACGCACATCGTCCATCAGTTGGCGGATCAGGTAAACGCCCCGACCATGGTCATGGTGCGTGCGCTCTGGTTGTTTAGGATCGGGGAGTCTCTCCACGTCAAAACCTGGGCCTGGATCACTTACCATTATGAGGATTCGGCCGCTTGGATCCACGTCCATTCGGCAAGTCACGTGTTTGCTGGGATCACCCTTGCATCCGTGTACCACGGCATTAACTAACGCTTCCTGAACCGCCAGGCCGATTTCTAGCCGCTTTTGCTCAGGAACCTGCAAGCTCTCCAGGTTCGCCGCAATGGCATCGGTGATGGTGTCCACTGAGTTCAGATCGGCGGGGACAGTCAGATTGAGTAACTCAGATAAGTCGCCGCCTGGGTTGTTATCCGTTAAGTCAGCGGGCATGGAAGTTCATTTCATCGAACGCAAACTGACAGTTCATGTGAACGATGCGATCGCGGCATCGTCATTGTCGAAAATCTCGAACAGGTTCAGCACTCCTACCAGGCGCAAAGTTTGGATCGCAAACTTCGAGGGTTGAACCAGTTTGAGATTGCCGCCGCGCTGCTTGGTGGAAGCAAGAAAGCGCACCACCAGCCCAATTCCGCTGGAGTCGATCATCGGCACTTCCGCCAGGTTGAGGATCAGGCGGGTGTCCCCATTCCCCAGGGTTTCTTCGATTGTTTGGCGCAGGCCGTCGACTGCGGGTCCCATGCGCAGAGCCCCTCGCAGCTGAATCAGTTGGGCCGATCCGCGCTTGCGTACATTGATGTCCAAGTCTTCCTCCCTCGCCGCAGATAATCCTCGACGACGCGTGGATACGGTAAGGGAAGAAGCCCGCGTTTGCAAGTAGCGCGTCAGACGGCAGCAGAAACCAAGAAAACCCTCCGGCGCCCTAGGGAGGTCAAGAATTAACCCCCATGAGGCGAAAAATTTGCCATAATGCTGGCCCAGGGTAAAAGGAGGGGGTCCATGCGCACCGCCGCCGCTCGACCTTTACTTTCGCAGTACCGCGTTGTTCTTGTCGCTACCGACGATCTAGTCTCGCCGGAGGCAAGAGCGCATCTTACAAGCGATTACGATTTACGCCAGCTCCTTAGCTGGGATGAGCTTGTTGCGCTTACCATCAAGCAACTGCCCGATGCCATCGTGCTGGATATCGATACGGTTGGACAGCGTAGCGAAGACGGAATCTCAGCCCTCGCCCAGTTGAGTTCGCTCGGGCCCGATATAGTACTCATCGCCCTGACCCGCTCTGGCAGTCGCAATCGACGTCACCGAGCATTGGAAGCTGGCGTCGATGAATACTTTGTCGCTCCCCTTGATTTTAGGGACCTAGGCCTCGTCCTTGAACGGGCTCTCGAAAAACGAAGCATCGAAATCGAGCATCGACAGCGCCGGGATGAAGAAGGAGAACAAGCGTCGCTCGGAGAACTGATCGGAGCCAGCGAGCCGATGCGTCTGGTGTATGAGGCCATCGCGCGCGTCGCGGACAGTAATACGACGGTTTTGATCCGCGGTGAGAGCGGAACGGGAAAGGAGCTAGCGGCAAAGGCTATCGTCTCTTTGGGGCCTCGGGCGAACAAGCCATTCATCAGCATCAACTGTGCGGCTCTACCCGAAAATCTCATCGAAACCGAACTATTCGGTCACGAAAAGGGCGCATTCACTGACGCGAAGGAAGCGCGCGCCGGACACATCGAACTCGCACATACCGGTACACTTTTTTTGGATGAGATCGCCACCCTAGGACTGACGCTGCAATCCAAATTGTTGCGCGTTCTCGAGGACCGCGCGGTCACCCGTATTGGCGGCAAGACCAGCAAGAAGATTGATTTTCGATTGTTGGCCGCCACCAACCAAAATCTCGAAGAAATGGTTCACACCGGGCGTTTTCGCGAGGACCTCTACTATCGCATTCTTGTGGTTCCCATAGTTATGCCCCCGTTGCGGGAGCGGCAAGGAGATCTGCCGCTGCTGGTGAATCACTTCCTGCGAATCTACTGCCGAAGCAACAACAAACCCATGAAGCAGGTGGAATCGGATGTGATGGCGGTGATGGAAGACTATCCTTGGCCGGGGAACGTGCGGGAACTGGAAAACGTGATCCAGCGACTGGTGCTGATGACGGACAGCTCCACGATCAGGCTTGAACACCTCCCGCAACAACTGCTGGTCTCCAGTAACGCCAGCCAAGAGGCGATTCTAATTCCTGAGGGCGGGGTGGACTTCGACGCGGAGATGGACCGCCTAGAGGTCGCCTACTTGACAACTGCACTCCACCGGACGGGCGGAGTGAAGAGCGCCGCGGCAGCACTGCTTCGTATCGACCCGCAGAGGATGAAGTACCTTTGCCGAAAAAGGCGCTTGTGATCAGGTTACCTTGGTTAAACATTAACCTTGCGCGGTTAATTTTTAACCTATCGTCCAAAGAAAACGCCGGTGCAGCCGATTCTTGTCCGCAGTAGATTTCGCAACTGTTTGATTCTGCACGGTCCATTATTTGGAGGGTACGCCGATTTAGTTTGGCATGCGTGTTGCTGAGTTACAGTACGAGCGCGCAAGGCGTGCGATTAAAAATCCTCGGAGGGAATTCAATGACGATCCAGAAGAAATCTTTGATCAGCAGCCCAGTGAAGAAGGCTACATCGGCGATGCCGGTCGTGAGTGAGAAGCCGGGCATGACAAAAGTAGCGGCAACTAAAGTCGCGGCCACCAAAGTTGCCGCCACTAAGGTTACCGCCACCCGTGTTGCCGCAACCAAGGTTGCTGCCACCAGACTCGCCGCCACCCGTGTTGCCGCAACCAAGGTTGCTGCCACCAGACTCGCCGCCACCCGTGTTGCTGCCACTCGAGTTGCCGCTACGCGGGTCGCCGCCACACGCGTTGCCGCGACGCGCGTGCGCGCAAATGGGTAGCTCTCAACTGGAGAGCTCCGACGACAGGGCCGCGCTTGGGGGCGCGGTCCTTTTGTGTATTGGCGCAACACTCTTACTGCAGCTCGGCGTACTCTGACTTAGCTTGCTTCACAATAGTAGTATCCGGGTCAGCGTTTTTACCGAGATTGAGGAAACCCTGATGTGAGAGATGGTGTGGCCGGTCGTTGATCCGCAAGGCAGCTATCTTAGAGCAGGAAAACAGTAATTCAACGAGCAGCTACAGTGCTACCAAATTCGGCGCTCCACCAAGTCCCGCGTGAAAACCCATGTCAGTCCCGCGATGCTGCGTCGAGCCACCAGAATTTTCGCGTTTCCAGTCATGCCTTCCCGCAGATCTCCTAACGAATTGTTGAGCGAAACCGAACCCACATAAAAACGCGGCGGCGTGATGCCCTTGAGCTGATCTTTGGGAATCAGGCCTGGTTCAATTTCCGTAGAATCCGGGGCGATCGACGCCAAACTTCCATTGAGCGGGAGCATCTGCGATTGGGTCTGCAGTCTGACCTGCGCACCGAGGCGCACGTCCTTCATGTCAAATTCTGGAATATAAATGCGAGCCGTCAGCGTCAATGGGTCAGCGACTTCCGCGATCGGAGTGCCGGCTTCAAGATACGAGCCCACCAGGTTCTCCAAGCGAGGAGTAACTACGATACCGCTGATCGGAGTCGTAACGCGCAACTTCGAAATTTCATTCGTCAGGGAACGATCACGCTCCACCATCTCTTGCCGCTTGTACTCGGATGCGCCGAAATTTCCGTAGTGCAACATAGCGTCATACGACCGCTCGGAAGCGAGATGAAGATCAGCATTTGCCTGGGCTGCGGTGGACTCCAACTTCAAATTGGTCAGTCGCACCAACGGCTGACCAGCCGAGACGCGTTCTCCCTCGCTAGCTTCGACCGCAGCTACGGTGCCAGGGACTTCTGCTCGAACGATGGCTTTGTGAGTCGGTTCCAGCATAAAGCGGCCATTGACGACATTCGGCCAGATGGGAAGCAAAAGGGTGACCAGTGCTGCTGCCGAGATCGCAGCGACACGAGGCGCTGTTAGCCAAGCTTTCACTCTTTCTCTTTTGTCGAGGTAAACAATTTTCATAAATTTCTCCAGCATGTGAATGCGGGATTTGAAAACCCAATAGCCGATCGCGATAGCGGGCACAAACGCCCAATCGGGGCTGTAAGAACGCAGAATATTAAACGTGAGCACCATCAGGAAGGACAGCAAAAGGTAGCCATACAAGCCGGACAAAATCGCGTAAATGACGTAAAAAACGCGACGCCGCTTTGACACATACTCCAATTCCGCTGGCAAGTTAAAAATATCCCCCCGAACAAGGCCTGACAGATAAGCCGTGGTCCTTTCCTTGAGATCGGGTTCGTGGATAAGTTCGCAGAAGATCAAATATCCGTCCAGCTTGATCAACGGATTGAGATTCAGCAATGAAACGCCAATGCCGGTCACCATCATGACTTTGTAGGCGATGTCGTGAATCACCATGCCGGTTGCGGTTCCCCACCAGACGATCGTGGCGATCACGCAGACAAGGAGATCGATCCAGATGCCGGCGATGGCCGTGGCAATGCGTTCCCACTTGCCGCCGAAAATCCAGACCTGGGAAGCGTCGCAGAAAAAGCTGGGTGCAAAGTACATGAGCGTAAAGCCCATTTTTTCCACGTTGCCGCCAAAGTGCTTGCACGTTAGTCCGTGCGCGGTCTCATGAATGAACGCCATACTGGCGAAGAGCACCCAGAACTCAAGCAAGTCCGTCCCGGATTTGCTGGTGAAATTGTAGAACTGAAAGCTGTCATTCCAGATCTCGCCAAACTTGTCAGCCCACATCCACAGCATCACCGCAAATGAGAACAGCGATAGCCAGACGAACCACGGCGTGTAAATGAACTTCAGCTTGGGATAAAGGCGAGTGATGTAGCGGTCGGCGTTGGGCCACTCCGCGATTGTGATGTCGGTGAAATCGGGAATATGGAAGCGTTTGCGCTTCTTGCGGCGATCTCCCTGCAGCTGTTGCCGCATGATGATATTTTTTTCCAGCGGCGTCTTATAGAGGAAGTCGGTATTGTCGTAAAGAAAGCTGGCAATTTCGCGCACATCATCTTCTGCAAACTGTACGCCCGTTTCCTCTGAAGAAAGCTCGGCGATTTCTTCGTACGATCGTTTGCCGTCGAAAAGGTGGATCAATTTCCACTGTTCCGGCGTAAAGCGCAAAACGATCTCGCTGCCTGGCACTTTGGCGATCACGATCAGCCGATCTTGTTCGATGTGCTCGGCGGTGATGATCCGCGGATCGAGACGAGGCAGGTCACGACGCAGCACGCGCTCCGGTAAGTCGGGCAGAGCGGCGTCGAGAGCTTGAACAATGTTCATTTAGTGGAGGTCGGGTAAGTAAGATCGATGCGAACATGAGCGAGCATTCCGGGCCGTAGATCCGGGGCCGGACCGACGACTTGTGCCAGGACTTCGATGGTGCCGCTGGACGGATCGATTACTGGGCTGACGTCCAAGATTTTGGCTGGATGCTCCACGGCAGAGGAAATATCAGCCGAAGCCACCATGACGGTTTGGCCCTTCTTAACCGAATTCAGATGCTGCTCGGGTAAAGTGAAACGGACTTCCAGCGGAGCCACGGCTGTCACCCAGAACATCCGATCGCCGTTCGCGACGCTTTGCCCAACACGCACATAACGGCGCGCGACGATTCCGTCGAATGGAGCGCGAATCTCGGTTTTTTCCAACTCCAGTTCCTGCACGCGAAGCGTGTCTTGCGCATTGCTCAGGTCTTGGCTCGCCTTGTCGACCTCGAATTGAGAACCGATCAGCTTGTAGTGAGCGTGATCGAGTTCCTCTTGGGTGTTGATACCTGCATCGCGCATGGCCTGGGCACGCTTGTAATCTGCCTCGGCCACTCCAGTTTCAGCTTCCCAATCTTTCCGATTGGCTTCTGCACTGCGAACTTTGGCGGCAGCGGCATCCCGCTCGGCGGTAGGCTGCCTCGCATCGAGAGACGCCAAAAGATCGCCCTTGTGGACGGGTTGCCCGACGTCGATCATGATCTGCGAAACGATGCCCTGCCGAAGGACAAGCACATCCACCTGGTTCTCGACCACGATGGGACCGGTGGCAGAAAGAGTTGTTTCTTCCGCGGGTTGGGTCGAAGCAGGTATCGTCGGTGGGGGCGCCGCCGCGACGGGAGTTGGCTGATTCGGATTGTTACAAGCGGGCGAAGCCATGACTATGACCGCAAGCAGAGCAAACGCGCAGCGTTTCATAAATTCCTTTCACCACCCGAGCCACGACCAAAGCTTGGACCAGAGCCACATGGCGGGCCGGCGGAAAAATACTTTACCCGCTGGATCCCATCCGGTGAAGATCTTGGCTCGGCCCTGCATTCCGTCGCGGACGGCCCCATCAGGATTTGGAACCCTGACCCGAGCGTAGAACACACGTTCATCCCCTTGCAGTTGGCCCTTGGGGCTTACGATGCCGACCTCGCCGTGAAAAGTTCGTGTCGCAAAACCCTCGAGTTTGATGGAAGCCGCTTGTCCAGTCCGGAGCAAAGGAACGTCCTCTTCATCGATGGCCACATCTACATCAGCTTGTGAAGTGTTAACGACTTCGGCGAACGTGTCGCCAGGGTTCAAGCTACGACCCACGGCGTCTTCCATGTGCGGCGTGGCCACGAGCCCGTCGATCGGGGAGCGCAGCTGTGTCTTGTCTAAGCGGGCACGCGCGCGGCCGACTTCCGCCGCCCAATATTCTGCCTGCGTTCTTTGCATGCCCGCTTCGCTGCCGTCGTTGTTGGCCAGCGCCCGATTCATCTGCGAGAGGGCGGTCTGGTACCTGGCTTGAGCAGTCGCCAAGTCGGCGCGATAGTGCCAGTCTTCAAGGCTCCCAAGAACCGTACCTTGTTTCACGTCGCTTCCCTCGTGGACATTGACGCGTTGTACCACCCCGGGAATGTCAGGTTGAACTCGCGCGCTCTGCGCAGGTGCCACGATGGCCGGACCATCAACGCGCAGAGGCAACGGAAAGGCCGCGAGAAAGACCAGTGCGACTACCGTCCCTGCCACGACTGCCAAACGACGCCGCTTCTCCAGCGCCAGGAACTTGCGCTTTTTCTCAAGAATCGGCTCCAGCACGCTGATGAAGGGAACTTCGCGATAGAGCGAAGCGTTGCGCAACGCAACTGTCGCTTGGCCGGCGAGCACCTTGATCATTTCCAGGTGAGCAGTACTGAGAAAGTCGGGATCGCTGCTTTCGAAAGAAAGAATGCCTACGCGTCCGTCATCATCGGCGAGCGGTAGCCAGTGGAAAGCACGCACTCCTGTTTCAGCGAAATACTCCTGGAACTTGGCCTTGGTCTCGGGACGGTCGGCTTCGACCTCGCCGCCGTGCTGGGCGACGAACACTGCATCGTTGTACTGCGAAGCCCAACTGAGCAAGTCTTGCAGGCGTTTGGTGGCGGGGTCTTCGGGATTGATTTTGGATACCCCGGTGATAGCTTTCAACTTCACCCGCCCGCGTTGGTCCAACGCGATCGCTGCACGCTCGTAGGGAATTACCGTGCTGGGTCCGTTCACAATCGCGTCCAGAACGCGGTCCAAATCCAGCGTGGAGGTGATCTCCGCGCTCACCTTTACCAGCGCTTCCAGAATCTCCACCTTGCGCTCGGCCTGCAACAAACTGGCGTTGTGCAGGGCGTTGCTCGCAGTTTCACCGATGTTGGTGAGCAGAAACTGGTCATCCTCGTCGAAGGGAAGACCGTCCGTGCGATTGATGGCTTCGACAACACCCACCAGATTTTCGTGCTCCATCAGAGGCGCGGCCACCAGAGAAAAAGTCGGAGTTTCTTCGAAGCCAACGTTGCGCTTCTTGAGACGCGGGTCTTCTGGATCGTCAATCAGTACCGCCTCGCCATTGTCCGAGATATCGCCCGCAACCCCTTCGCCCGGTTGCTGCGCCGCACCGATCTGCGCCGCCGGGTCGAAACCAGCGCAAGCCATCAATTCGAGTGTGTTCCCATTGACCATCCAAACATTCACGGCTTGAACATTCATCACTTCGAGAAACTTGTTTGCGATTGTTCCCAGCAATTCGTCCATCTCCAGCGTGGAATTGAAGACTTTTTCCAGGTCATACATCTGGGTCACGCGGCTGATGGAATGGAGGTTTGTGTTGCGCTCGGCCTCGTAGGTTAGGGCGCCGGCGATAGCGGGCACGGCCAAAGCTGCGAGTTCATTGACCGCGTCCAGCATGGCGGACGGGAAAGGCTGTTCGTAGTTGATCAGCTCGATAGCTGCGATTAGGTTGTTGTCCGCGACAAGGGGAACATAGGCCAGGCCAATAACGGTGCGGCGAATATCGAGATGCGCATATAGTTCTCGCTCCAATGCGGTGCCTTTAAGACTTACGAGCTCGCCAGTTTCAGCTAATGTACCCAACATTCCTGTATCGAATTCGAGAGCCTTTGTGACCGCAACCTCCCCTGCGGTTGCTTTGGGCGTCCAGGACGGTTTGGCAGGATCGCTAAGGACGTACACCACAACGGCAGTGGCTTCCAGAAGTTCAGCCGTCTGGTCGGCGATGGCCTGCGCACGTGGAATGACCTCCTGCCTCGCGAGCAAGGTGGATGCAAACTCGGCCACGGGAAACGCAAATATTGACCTAGGAACGGGCATAATCGGCATTCCGTTGACGTGAATCTAATGCCGTCAATGCGCGTATCGCATGGGGGTGCGGCGCGCAAAGTTTCCGCGTGGGAATCTTAATGCGGTAGCGTAGTCAGGTCAACACTTGACTCAGAAAGCGAAGAAATTCTCGCGCACTCCACGCGAGCGGTCCTTGCTAATTCCGCTTTGAAATGAGGTGTGTCCTAGGGTCAAGAATGACATCGACCGCCCTCGAACATGGAAGCCAAGTGGCCACGTTCAACCAACGACACTTCTCTCTCGTAAAGGGATTGCAGGTAATCGAACCGAGTTAAACCCGGCTTCTTAGATTTCGCCCATCTCACCCGGGCGGCGCGGGCGCATTGATCCCAACTTTTTCTTGTTTACTCTTTGGTTACTAGGAATACAGCTTGCGTTCGCGATAACCGCTTAAGCCATCGCAAGCCATGTTTTATGGGAGATGAAGCCATCTCGGAAGCCATATGGCTGACGGCTTGGAGATGGGTTGGGCGGGTTCGCTGGCCCGCCCAGCCGTACTTCGATAACGTTAACTCATAAGTAAATACAGAAGCGTTCCTCTCCGACATGGCCGCTTAGCCTTTTCCTTTCTCCAGGGCTTCGATCCGTTGCTCTAGATCCGAGGTTTCAATCGCTTTCAACAGAAGATTCAGCATGGGCGTCAGAGCCGATGCGGTTTTCTGCGGAACCTTTCCCGAACGCACATCGTCGTACAAGCGGACGAGGGTGTCGCGCACGTCGATCGCAGTCGTCAGGGGAGGCAGTCGATCCGTGGTGGGTACAGCGGTAGCGTGGCGGTTCTTCCGACCTCCCTTTCGCCCGAGCTCAGCGGCCTTATTCGGGTTAGTGTGTAGGAAGCACAGGCCGCCCTCGGTAGCAAAAGCCCGACAGGGCCGGCCTTTCTTCGTTCGTCCCTGGCAACGATTTTCGTTCTGCTTGAGGTTCATGTTTTCTCCCATTTTTCAGTTGTCTATGCGGTGTTCGGCTCGCGGCGGGTGCCGCTCCCATCGCTCCGGGCCGGAACTCCAGTTTCACCAGCGGCGCGTGCGCGGCCTTGGCACATACCGGCCAATCCTCACCGGTCTAGATTTGACTTCTTGCTCGGCTTCCCGTTGCTTGTAGCGAATGTAGGAACTTGTCAGATCCCCTTCCTCAACAAAGAATTGTGCTTCTTGTTCCTGAAAAGCCTCCCGCCACGTTTTCTGTGCTGCTTCTGGAGAGGACATGATGATGTACTTACAAGCGTCGCGAGCATGATTGTCCTTGTCCACGATGGCTTCGCTCGCGTTCCGGGTTAGCTGCTGTTGCGCGGTTAGCCTCACTCGACGCGTGCGCATCAACTCCCAAAGAAGATTCGGGCAGTCCCAACCGTGCAACCCCGGCACCGGCTTTTCCGCGTAGTTGCGGCACACGATCTTAACCGAGGGGTCGCGCTGATCGAGATTCGACCAGTGCTTGTTGAGCCGCGCAGCGAAGCTGATGTCCGAGCGGTCACCGCCGAAGGGCGAGAAGAGGCCGATGCCGCCTTCGTAGTAAAGGTCATTGATCGACTTCGCGCGCTCCGCTGCTTTGCCTGGCCGGCTCGGCTGATTGGACTGCTGCATGGTCGCGTCGAAGATGGTCGGGTCTGCGTAAACCGCACGGAGCTTGCGGATGTCCGGCATTTCTCTGAGCCGGGATGCATGTTCCCAAACTTCCATCCCGGGCTGATAGTACTCGCCGCAAACATATAAGGTTCCTTCGTAGTCGGAGTAACAACGAAGTAGAACGGTGGGGTTGGTTTTGCCGTGATCAAAACCTCCTATGACGGGCCACTTTGGATGCGGACGCCATGTCGGATCGGTGATGACGATCTTGTTCCAATATGCAGTCAGGGTGTCCGCGAACACTAACTCGCCTCCACCAGCGTCATCGATAATCTCCATCTCCCGATCCCATGCGGCTTTCGAGGTGTACTTCCTTTTCTCCCTCGCTCTCCATTCGGGATTCAGTTTCGGATCACGCTCGTGGTAAACCGAATAGTGCAACCGTATGACGGGAGTGCCACCTTTCGTTCGACGAACCTCCATGCCTCGACAAACGTCGATGGATTGTTGGGCGTCGAGCCTTTTAGTGCCTGCCAGAGCTTCGCGCATCCTCGCTCGAATCTGTTCGATCTGTTCTGGTGACTCCATGTGTTTATTCCTCTGTGCGCATGATGTCGTGGCGGGCATCCGCATACCACCCCGGTCCTGCAGATGAGTTGAAAATGATTTTTCCGGAGACCACGGAAAGAGACTCGTTGTACGACTCTCCGGCCTCAGCCTGGAAGGACGCTTCATCAGACAGGTATCCCCAGGGATGGTAGGAACGCAACTGATCCGCTCCACCCGGGATTCCCATGATGTAAGAGCCGTTCTCGAAGACCAAAGTACGCGAGGATTGCAGGCTCCTCGGTTTGGCCAGTGGAAATGCGTCTTTGAGGATCTGATCCTGATGCTCCCAAAGACATTTGGCGTACTCGACCAGCTGCACGACCTTCTCTTCCTTCTGAGTTTGGAAGACTACTCCGCGGGCAGGCACTGTCATCGCGTGGAAGGTTAGGTAGGCCACACAGGCCCACGAAACCATCAGGTCGCGGCTCTTCTCGATCCATACGACCTTTTCGTGATCAAAAGCCTCGAAAAGTGCCGCAAGAAAAACCACCTGGGGAAAGGGTTCGTAAGGAGATGGCCGGTTCTCTTCTCGCCAGTGTTCGTTACGAGTCTTGGTGTGCCGAGTGGCCCAGACGTAGGGATCCCGAATCAGCTCTTCAATCCTACGAGTGGTCGAGCGCTTTGTTCTGCTCTTATTGGTGGCTGGCTGCGCTTTTTCAAGACGTTCGACGCGTCTAAGCGAGCGAGATGACATAGTAAAGTTCTCCATGTCGCTCCCTCGATAAGACGGCTCAGCGTCAAACCTTCAGAAACGAATACCCCGCGGCTGAAAATACTAGCCACGTAGATTTCAGTCCCGCGTGGGTTCCGTGCCCCGCGTTTCTTCGATCTGCAAAGTTCGATGCTCTGACTCTAGAAATGGATTTACGAATCTTGCGACACTCGCGGATGAAACCGTTTGGTTACTTAAGTAACTGGTCGCCTGGTAAGGAACACGCTGTATGGAGTCTTTTCACAGCGCGAATTAACAATTGTCTATTCCCTCTTCCTCTTACGTTTGGCCCAATGGGCGAGACCGGACTTGCGATCGGGGTCTTCCCCGACTCACTGCGGGGGATTGGTCTTCTTCTGCTTCGCCTCGCGGGCCTCAGAATTCGCTCTTACTTTACGCTCCAGAGTCTGAGTTTGCTCCGTCAGGGAGTCGATCTTCTTCTTAGTGCGTGCCCAGCGAGCCTCGACAGCCTTGCGAGCAGCAGCAGACCTTTCTTCTTTTGTGCGATTCTGGGCAGTTGCCTTTCCGCCTTTGCGCCCGAGTTGAACCGCAGCAGCATTCTTTGGAGACATTGAGGCATTTTTATCACAGGATTTCTAATCTCCATACGCAGCGGTCTGTAAGATCATCAAAACAGAGCGAATAAACTTCTTGCCAATACGCAGCGGTGCGTATATGGTAAACCCATGAACGGCGGCAATATGAGCATCGACGAAAGACTGGATGCCGTCACCCGGAATCTAGAGCTGGTGGCTTCAATTCAGCGCGATAGTGAGCGCCGCGAATCGCAACGTTTTCTCGCGCTGACTGAGAAGATTGAGCAGCTTTCCGACGCCGTGACTCGCTTGGTGCAGATCGCCGACAATCATGAAGTCGTATACATACACTAGAAACCTAAAACAACAACGCCCCGTTGCGGCTGTTGCAAGCAGCCTAGCGGGGCTAACCCAAGTCCGGGAGAAAGAGGCTCCCAAACCATGGCTACACCCACTCTAGCAAATCCCCTTAATGCTTCGAGGCGTTGCCAAAAGCTTCAACCTGTCTTCCGCGTATTTCCAACGGGCGAAGCGGAACACTACTGGCGCATTGCAGTTTTGGCCACCAACCAAACCATCTCCCGACACAAAAGCTTGGCTTACGCAATCAGAAAATGTACTCGCCTGAACGACCATTACCGCGAGGCATGGCCTGATTCGCTAAAGGCTGCGCTCTCGGGCTTTCCTGATGTCAACACCTATCGCGCATATTACGAAGGAGTCGGATATGACGGCGAGTAAACGAACTGCCTCTTCCATTCGTATGGCGAGAAGGCGTTGGGCAAATCTCTCTCGGGAAGCGTTAAGCAGGCTGCGCGAAATTGGCGAACAGCACAGCTTCTCGATCGCTGCCGGTGACTTGATTTATCTGGAGAATGGCTGGTACGTCACGCACACAGGTTTGATAGGACTGGCCCGCCGCAACCGCTGCGCCGGCATCCATGTTCGACCAGTGCCGACCTTCTGCGATCCATCTACTCAACGTTGGGCGTTCGAAGCCACGGTGTACAAATCTCGCAGCTGTCGAGGGTTCACCGGCTTCGGAGACGCCGATCCCTCCAACGTGTCTTACCTTGTCCACGGCGCGGAGATGCGAATTGCCGAGACTCGGGCGGTCAACCGGGCCTTGCGCAAAGCGTATGGAATCGGCCTTTGCTCGGTCGAGGAAATCGGCTCGTCGGCCGAACCCCCAGCGCCTTCCCGCGAAGTCAGAAAGCTTCCGCAGCCCTCGAACGGCAATGGAAACTTCGGCGGGCGCACCGTTCGCGACCACCTCTGCCAGTTGATTCGGCAGCATCAACTCGACGCCACTCTGGTCAAATCCTATGCCACCGACTTCTGCGGCGTGAAAGTTCTGCGCGAGGCCACCCGCGAGCAGGTCGAGAACTTCGTAAAGCACCTTGCCGAATGGGCCGAGAGCGACCGCAATGCCCTGCTTTGCCAGCTTAATAGCTACCTCGGCCAGAAAGAAGGTGTCGCGTGAAGCGCCGCATCCAGGGCTTGCACGAGGCCGATCAAGCCGCCGCGGGCCAGGTCCGCGATGGTCTGCTGCTGGTTCGGGTCGAAAGAGTCCAACATCGTTGGGACGCGCGGAAGCCCTTTTACCTACTCCGGTTCTCCGTCCTGGCGCCGAAAGAACTCGCTGGACACTCGGTTTCCGGCCGTCTCTACTGCACTCCGAGAGCACTGTGGAAACTCAGTTGGTTCTTGCGTGACTTCGGATACGACACCGAACTACTCGGACGAGACGAGATCGACGACAAGGCCCTCATCGGCCTGCGGGGAGTGATTAAGATTAGCCACGTTGTCGTGAACGGCACTTCTCTGCTCAACCTAGATGCCTTTGCACCCGCCAGCCAGTGGACTGAACAGTTACCGACCGTTCCGTCAACGCCAGCCATTAACAGCACGGAGGTGGCGTGATGACTTACAGCTACAGCCAGATCAGCCACTATCTAACCTGCCCGCGGCGCTATCGTCATCGCTATCTCGACGGCTGGCAGGAAAAAGGCACGCGGTCGGTGATGCTTTTTGGGCGTGCGTTCGAGCAAGCTCTCGGCGGTTACTTCCGCAAAGAAGACGCCGCGGCAGCCCTGTTTCGGGAATGGTCTGCTTATCAGAGTCAGAAGCTGCATTATTCCAAGGGCGACAACTGGGATCGGATGCTCCAGCAGGGCATCATGCTCCTCGACCGCTTCTGCCAGGATGACCGTATTCGCATCCGCCAGCCACGGAAGAATCTACAGATCAAATTCACCTGCCCGGTCTCGAAAACGAATGACTTTGTGGCCTACGTCGACGCCATCGGGAAGGTCGATGGCACCCGATGCCTGATCGAGTGGAAGACCACATCTTCCCGGTATCCAGACGAACCGGATGGGCTGCTTGCGCTCGACCCGCAACTCTTATGTTACTCGTGGATGACCGGCATCTCAGAAGTTGCCCAAGTTGTCTTCGTGCGCAAGCGTTTGGTCGAAGTCCAGTACTTGCGAACCACCATCACCGACGAGCAACGCGCTGAATTCGGCGAGGTGGTTCAAGACACGATCCAGCGGATCGAAGGCGCGCAGTTCCTGCCGCACAGCGGAATCCGCTTTCCCCAGAATCCTTGTAGCACATGCCCCTACGTGGGACTCTGCCTGGGGAAACAACAACTGGTCAATATCGCTCTCGTAAAACGCCCAGGAGCAGAAAACCTTGGTTGGCTTGACGAGCTTGCTTACTAAGAATCCGCCCATGTTGCCTAAACTTGATCGCCAACGAGCGCTGTTCGTCCTGACGAAGATCGACGAGATCCTGGCATGGGAGAAGCGAAACGAGGCCGAGCGAGACACTCGATTTGTCGAACTCGGACGCTATCTGTGCGAGGTCAGGGCGGGCCAGTACTGGCGGGTGGAAAGGCTGGCTTCGTTCGACGACTTTCTAGAGAGGCGATTTCCGGAGTCGAGAAGGAAGGCGTACTACTTGATGTCAATCCACGAGAATCTTCCGCCGCAGGCGCGGCGGGAACTAAAAGAAGTGGGATGGACGAAGGGAGTGGAACTAGCGAAGGTCGCGCGGCGGGACGGTCAGCACTTCGATTGTGCAACCTGGTTGCACAAGGCTCGCGAAATGCCGAAGGAGAAGTTTAAGCAGGAGGTAGAGAAGGAACTGACCGGGAAGGAGACCGAAGCATCGGAAATCGTGTACTTCAAGCTCTATAAGAGCCAGGTCCCGGTGGTTGAGCAGGCGATCGAAACCGCAGCCATGATGCTTGGTACCGACAAATCTCGTGGCTACTGTCTAGAAATGATTTGCGCAGATTTTCTCGCAGGTGCAAACCTAGAAAATGGCAACGCGCACGTTTTGATGCAGTCCATGCTGCGCTTTTTCAAGTTTCTGCCTGGAGAACAGCGGAAGGCGTTCCTCGACTACTTCACCGAGAAAGCATCATGAATCCAGGCCATCGCAAGACGACTCGTCTTCGGCTCGAACCGGAGCTATACCAACAGCTACGCCAGGAGGTCTTACGCCGTGATGGCTGGCGATGCCAAGCATGTGGGGCAAGGTCGAATCTTGAGGTTCACCATCGACAGTTCCGCAGCCAATCAGGGGATGATTCAGAACCAAACCTGATTACCCTCTGCGCCCAGTGTCATACGGCCGCCCATCGTGGCTGAAGCCAACAAACTCTCAAAACCTTTTGGCTTATTCAAGGCGTAGCAACAACACTGGTCGAACAATGAAGTCGAGAGCGTAATTGCAGCTACCCCGGATGAAGCACTCAATTCGTCTGCCCGAGACAATGAAGAAAGATGCGGGAGCTGAAAAGCTGCTGCAGCGCTCCGTTTCAAGACCATGTTCGACGAAGCCACTCGCGCGACCACGAAAACGTAGTCTAGACGAAGAAGGCGAGGGTCGCGCCCTCGCCCCTTTTGACTTTCCTCAAACGACTTCCCTGCGGGTTAGTGCACGTTATAGGTCACTGCGCTAAGGTTTTGGTTGCCGCCTGAGTCGATCGCGGTAACCAGGAACGTGTGCGAGCCTTTTTGATTCGTGGGTACAGTTCCGGTACATTGCAGTCCGTTGCTGATCTGCGTGCACGAGGTTTGTGTGCCGATCGACTGTGTGCAGCTGGCCGCCGTCAGATAGGGACCAACTGGACTTGTCAACGGTTTAGAAGTGATCGGATTGTAGCAAGTGTAATTCGCTGGCACCACTTGGTTCAGTTTGTAAGTTGTGTTGGTCGGAGATGTGATCTGGATTCCCGGCCAGAGTTCACCCGGCGTATCGTAAGTCGCTACCCAGCACGAGCCGGTTCCGCCACTTTTTCCTTTGGTAGTGCCGTTGTCGATAAAGAACGTGTCGATCTGATTGCTCTGGAACAACGGCCCTTGGGGGGGCGGAGTGCATGGCGCTCCAGGAACCGGCCCGGCACCCTTCAGCCATCCAGGAAATGGGTTCAAGAATCCGAAAATACCCGGGTAAACGAAGAATGGATTTTCCGACTGTGAAAATTCAAAGACGGTACCGAGTTCTGCGAAGAAATCTTGGTCCGAGTTTTGGCCGCAAGTTCCACCAGGAGAAGTTGGGCACGTCACCGAGAACAGCACGGCCGAAGCCATTCCGGTATTTTCCGCGTTGTTATAAACGAAGCACTGGGCGGGCCAGAAGCTTTGGTCGACCAGCGCATTGCATTGCCATTGACTCATCAGAATTGGCTGAACTTCGATGGTCGGCGTGGAGTACTGCTGCGTAAGTTGCCCTGTATAGGTATAGACGTTATTCCCCGATTGATTCGGGAAATTGAGGTTAGCCTGCGAACCCTGCATAAGGACCGCGGTTTGGGCTTGCGGAGTGAATGTCCAGCTCAGAATGTCCTGGTTGTCGTCGCCGCCGCCGGTTGCCGCAGTGAAGCCGACCCAGGCATTGCCGCTGTTGAGACCAATCGTGGTCAAATCGAATGGCACCCCACCGTTGGGATTCGAAGGGCTGGGGGGGAATAAGTCAACGTTGTCCAAGATCACATCAAGCAGCGTCGTGCTGGGGCCGGAATAATTAACGGTTACTGAATGGACGTTCCCGTCGGACATGTTGCTCGGTAAGTTGCTGTTAACCCCGCCGAGGATGGTGCACGTGGGGTCTACGCTGTTGGCTCCAGTTCCAGCGCAGTTTTGAATCGTGACGTCGTTGTTATTCGGATCGATCCCTTCATTAAAGTACGTGTTGAACTCGATCGCCAAACTGTTGCTGATGCCACCGGTTGGCGGCGTGCATCCACTGGCACTGTCACCGAAGCCGATGCCGCATCCGTCCGGACCCAACGCGCTGGCTGAAGCGTTCTGAATCAAGAAGGCGATGCCGTCAGCGGGCCCATCTCCGTTGGCTCCACTCAGTTGAAAAGTAAACGTGGTCGAGAAAGCACCCGAGACTGGCTGCTGCGTGTTGTACCATGCCGATCCGCCGACAAAAAAAGAGTTCGGAGTGAGTCTCAGCACGGTCGTATTCCCATTCACTGCCTGGTAGAAGCCGGGATACCCCTGTGTGTTGCCGTTCAGCGTTAGACAACTCTGGTTGGTGCTGAAGTCCGGAGAAAAGTTCGGAGAACTGGGGCATTGCGCCCAACTGGCGGTGCTCCCCATTGCCAGCATCAGCAGCACAATCGCGGAGACTGGGAACCTTACGAGTTCTGCTTTCATAAACGCCTCTCTTTATTTAGTTGTCGGGCTGCAAGTCACAATGCGGAATTTCTCACTGCCGAGGACAGGGCACAATACGCGTCGAATTGGTACTTCGACGTACGCGGGGGAGAGCGCAGCTAAACAGAACGCCGGTCCAGAGCCGAAATTCTCGCCTTTACGCACCGTTCTGTCAACATGAATTTGTGGGATCCGTCGGTTTTTTGGGAGGGAATTTGCAACCGGCTGCCTAAAAGCTGCAGAGGGTTTCACTGCGGAGGGTTGGCCTTTTTTCTGGGATTCGGGCCATCTCGTCTGGGGCAGCATGGTGACCGCTTTAATCCAAGTAGCTTTTGTTTACTTTCTAGTTATCAGAAATACAGCTTGGATTCGCGATGACCAAAGAGAAGTTTAAGCAGGAGGTCGAGAAGGAACTTCGGGAAGGAGACGGAACCGTCGGAGATCGCCTGGCTCTTATAGAGCTTGAAGTACACGGTTCCAGTGTTGAGGCGATTGAAACAGCAGCGCTGATGTTGGGAAGCGATAAATCGCGCGGCTATTGCTTGGAGATGATCTGCGCAGATTTTCTGGCGGGAGCGAACCTGGAGAACGGGAATTCACAAGTTCTGATGCAATCCATGTTGCGCTTTTTCAAGTTTCTTCCTGGAGAAGAACGGAAAGCATTCCCGGATCACTTCGCCCAGAAAGCATCGTGAACACTTCCCAGCCAAAACCTGGCGTTCTACGTCTGGATGCCGAGCGTTATGACCAACTCCGCAGGGGGTCTTGCAGCGCGATGGTTGGAGATGCCAAGCCTGCGGGACGATGTCCAACATCGAAGTACATATAAGGAATTTCGCAGTCACTCAGGTGGGGATTCGGAACAAAATCTGATCACACTATGCAGCGGGTGCCATGCAGCCTTACATAAACGATGTACTAGGCACTGGTCAGGCAATATTCTCCGATAGAAGCCTCAAATCAGTGCGGGATCTGTACGCGAACCTCGTTGGAAGGAAGACTGGTCCTCCCGATTGTGTCAACCGCGCGCGCTGTGTAGTAGTACGTCTTCCCAGCCTCCACGCTGCAATCGCTGAATGTGGTGCCGGTAATTCGAGTGTAATTGACAGGCAAGGCGTTCCGGTCATGTGATTTTGCACTGCGATAGACGATGTAACCGAGAATGACTCCGTGGGGGGACTTGGACGCGGGAAGGCTCGCATTCCAAGACAACGTGACGCTGTGTGGCGGCTGCGCTTTGTCAGGTAATGAACTGCAGTCCTCTGCCGCGTTATTGTCTCCGAATTCCGTCGGGGAAACTTTGAGGCCAGTTGTCGGCGCGAGGGCGCTCACGCTCACCTTGAGCACCGGATTTGGCTTTAGAACCTGAGCCAGCCCAGGTGCCGAGAACAAAATCGAAATCAATAGCCAAGCGGTTAACGACTTACAAACGACGGTCCACATCGGATCTTTATATTTGACGAATCAGAATGTCCGCGATTCGCTTACCGGTATTGCCGTCCCACAACGGTGGAACCGTTCCCTTCTTGGCCTTCCCGTCGACAATCTTCGCTAATTCCGAACTCAACCTTTTCCGGTCTTGCCCGACGATGACATTCGTGCCAAGGGTTACCGTGATCGGCCGCTCTGTGTTCTCCCGTAAAGTTAGACACGGCACTCCGAGATAAGTCGTTTCCTCCTGGATGCCGCCAGAATCCGTGATGACCACCGTGGCGCGACGTTGAAGAGCCAAAAATTCCAGGTAAGGAAGTGGCTCAAGCAAGTGCAAGCTGCTGAGATCAAGTTTGAAACCTTCGAGACGCTGACGTGTCCTTGGATGAACCGGGAAGACAACGCCCATTCCACGGCTCACTTCAAGGATTGACTCAAGAATTTCTTGCAGCGTATGCGTATCGTCGACATTGGATGGCCGATGGAGTGTGACCAGAGCGTAGCGTTCGGGGTATCCGTTTCTGGGGCAACGTTCAGCGGTTGGCAGGAGGCGCACCAGCGAATCGATCATGACATTGCCGACCCGGAATATTTTGTCCGCGGCAGTGCCTTCATTTTTCAAATTGATGTCACCATCCTCGGAAGGCGTAAAGAGAAGGTCAGCCAGCCTGTCCGTAACCATGCGATTGATTTCCTCGGGCATGGTGCGATCGAACGAGCGGAGGCCCGCCTCCACATGTCCGACGCGAACCCCCATCTTGGCGCAAACGAGAGCGGCAGCCACAGTCGAATTCACGTCTCCATAGACCAGGACAATGTCCGGCTTCCGTTCGACTACGACCGACTCGAAACCTTTCATGATCTCAGCCGTCTGCTGCGCATGGCTGCCTGAACCGACTTCCAAGTTCACGTCCGGCGCGGGAATTGCGAGCTGAGTAAAGAACACATCGGACATGTTGGCATCGTAGTGCTGGCCCGTATGGACCAAGCACTGCTCCGCGGAAGGCTGCTTTGCCAGAGCATGCATTACCGGCGCGACCTTCATGAAGTTCGGTCGCGCTCCAACCACGTGAAGAATTCTCATTACAATCTCGCCTTAGTTGTTCTGGATTTCGTACTCCAAGTGATCGCCAACAATTGTTGCGAAGGCAACCTTTGCGCGTTCGGCGCCGGACCCTTCAACCTGCCAATTTCCATCCCTCTTCACGACGGTCATCATTTGCCGCGCCCGCCACCAACGATCAATCTCTCCCGGAAGAACGAACCAAAGATTCTTTTCGGTTCCTAATTGTCGCAGGTACGCAAGCAGGTCACGATAGACCGCGCGCGCCTTTTGCTCGATGATGTAGTCGGGATGAACGATAAAACTAATCAAGCCGTTCTTTTCCAGAATCAATTGAGTTTGTGTCTTCCATAAATCGAGCGAGTAGTCGTTCAGGAGGTAAAACAGCATGTAGTCTTGGGTGGTCGTGAGAGGGATTTCCAACATATGCCCGATGAAGTACGGCATTACCGTACAGCACCCACCGCGTTGTGGATCGAGATGCGCTACGTTTGGAACGGACATGTCGAAGGAGAACTGCAGTGCGTCGTACCAATCCAAATTGCGATACAGAGTCGCAGCACGAAAACCCACAGAACCAAAAGCTCTGGCGTACTGATTGATCTTCTGGGCCCGGCGAAGAAATTCTCCCCGATTGCGATACAGATGACCGTCATGGTTTAGATCCTGAATGTTGACTTCAAAGCCTCTACTACGAATGCTCTCTATCAACGCGGCTGAGCACTCGTAGCGTTCCTCGGGGACCAACTGAAACGCTGCCTTCACGCCAAAAGAATCGTCGATGTCCATTAGCTGATTGCAAAAGTTCTTCCCTGCCTCCGCCTCAACGTCGTGAGTCAACGTAATGCAAGCCTGAGAGCCATCCGGCCAAAACCAGACAAATGGTACTCGGTCCACCTCTTGAGCCTTCATCGACAACATCAGCAATCCTTCGCAGAGGTTTTCAACTGTCGTGTCGACCGGCCAGTGTGGGAAAGGCAGGTTACGCCAGCCGTTCAGATGAGCACGTTGCACCTGTTTGCGGATGTGTAAATGCATCATCGGCCGCAGGAAGTAGTACGCATTCCTTAGCGACCGTTTCCATAGATTGAAGGCGCTATGACTGTAGTGTTTTGCATAACGCTCGAGGCGCAAGTTATCGATCACGTCGGTCGGATCAAACGGCAAAAACGTAGTCGCATCTCGCGTGGTTACATCTTCGCTGACGTCATAGAGAACACCGCGGGCCCGCGTCGCCCGAGATCCTGATGCCGACCGTCCGTAGCAAATCGTGTCCGCTCCACATCGAAAATACCCAACATCCTCCGACAATGGCCTTTTCACCTGGACATCGGCAAAGCTCTCGGGACAACGGTAATGATCCATGAATGCTGTGCTCATCACACCCCGCGCTTCGCTCTTGAGTTTAGCGCGAAACTGTAAACCAGTGTCAGGTATCGAAAGAGTACTTGTCATAGAGAAAGGAGCAGAATCAACGAACACAGAATGCGCGCATTCCCATCCTTCCTCCGGGAACACGGGGCAATTCCGGCAAGAACCGACTGTTCTGCGAAATCGCTTCAGCCTGGGTACGCGCACTCAAAGCCAGTCGAACAGACCGCCTCGGACTAAAGTAGATTCTCCTTGTCGACGGTTACCGAAGCTCATGACATGACTCCGCGTGCGCGCGAGATTTCACGCCACTGACGGTATGATTCGATCAGGTTCCCCGCAAGAAACCAAACCGTAAGCCTGCAACTGAATCGTCGCGTGCTGTTTAAGGTGATCATCCATTTTAAAGTCCCCACGCCTATTTTGCGGAACAATTGGAGTGGGATTCCGCTGACGGATCGCTTCCGGTCCAATGGAAAGACCGCTTCGCGAACGTCGGCACGGCCTTTGTTGAACCACCAAGTCAGGAAATATTCCTTCGTGAGCCTATTCGGCGGAACCGAGTGAAGAGCAAGAGCTGTTGGTTCATACCTTAGGCGTTCGCCAGCCGCCAGCAATCTCCGGCCGAACTCAGTATCCTCATTGTTACGGACTTTACTATTCAGGCCAGGCCCGAGATCGGTTCGAAAAACACCATATTTTTCGAACACACTCCGATGAAAAGCCATATTGGCGCCAAATGGGGCGTCAGTGAGTGGGCCAGCTTCCAAACCCAAATCGAACATAGTCAGAGGGGCTCGACCGAGCCATTCCCTTTCCGGAAGCCAGGATGGCGGGGTGCACGGCCAATCGGGAACGATGCGCCCGCCAACTCCCGCCCACGTGCCCGCGTCCAGGTCGGCCGTGAGATTCCGCAGCCAATTGGAATCGACGGTGACATCGTCATCAATAAATGCAAGAACATTGCCCCGAGCGGCTCCGATCCCGGCGTTAAGGGCATACGATTTCCCTTGACGTGGCTCGAATAAGTAATGAAAGCGCGCCGGATATTGGCGACAGAATGCCTCTATGACTTCGCGCGTTCGGTCGGAGGAATTGTTGTCCACAACAATAACTTCCCAGCTGACGGAATCGGGCATGTTCGAAACAGCTACGCTGTTAAGCGCTGACGCCAACGCCTCACAGCGGTTATACGTGCACACGATAACCGTAACATCTACCATGTTTCGCGTGAACTTTGTGGAATCGAATCCGTCATTCTTGTGTTTATAGCTGCTCGTCGACGAATGCTGATGCTGGAAAGTCGCAAGGTTTTCTTCAATTTAGGAGGGCCGCCTCTGCACTCGTACTTGAGCTTGCAAAGGTTTCAATGGAATAGGAGGGTACAGTCGCAAAAAACGAGCCAGAGGAAACAGTTATTGGCGTCTGAGCGGCGAGACTTGCATTGCTAGACGTAAGATAGGGGGTTACGCTTGAACCCATAGTTGTCCCTACGCTGAACGTAACCGACAAAGGGCTGCTCCCATTATTCACCAACACGATGGTGCCGGAATTTCCCCCGGGGCTTATGAACGCTGTGACGAGGAGAGAAGCGGAGTTCCGAACAGATACCATGTGCCAGCCGGGCAGGACAAACCTGCTCCAATTGCCAATTGCGTAGGCGCGCTTGGCGATATTGCTCTTTTCATCCGTAAGTGCTTCATTGTCGGTAAAGCCGCTATTGGCATCGAGCAGCCAGTATCCCCAATAATTGACCTGAGCGTTGGTCAGATAGTAATGAATCTGTGACGCGTAGTTGAGGGCACTCGTGATGGTCCCATCATAAGGGTTTGAATCCGCGACCTCGGTCTCCCATACGTGTTGCCCGGTGCCATTCTCAAAGGATAGCGGGCCACGAGGCTTGGGGACCGCATAACCGTGAGAAGCAACGATGGCAATGTCCGCTGCGGTTTTGGCATCATCCATCGGGCCCGCCCCAATGTTGATTCCCCAAGGCGTGTCCTCAGCAACCATAATCTTCACGATGGAATGGCCGGCCGTATTGAGAGCTGAACGCAGATAGGGAACATAATCGTGCAGCTGCGTCGTCGTCCACATGCAACTCGGATAATGTTGGCTTATTACCGGTTCGTTTTGCGGACTGATCGCGTAAATAGGAACGCTGTAAGTACCTTCCATCAGCGTCACAAAAGCGGCCTGAATATTAGCTAGACTCGTGTAATTTGTGGGAGTGCCCATCATATTACCGCCGGTCTGAAACTCTCCATTGTCCTTCATCGAGCCTGGAGGACTCCACTCGCTTGCGAACACCCTCGCTCCCCTGGCTACTGCAGATTGAGCCATCGAAAGGTCTTCATTGGCAATTGTAGGTCCAGCAGGCACCGTGACGCAGCTTCCGTTTGGAACCGTTGCTTGATCTGTCTGGCAATCCTTCAGGTCGGGATAAATCTGCATCCTGTACCATCGCAGGCCAATCCCTGAAGAGGTGTAGAAAAAGTCCATTTGCGCGGACGTGAGAGTCTGGACAACGCCAGCTCCCGCCGCGCCGAATCCGTCAATTGTCTGCCGGGTGTTTGACCAATCCACGGTAATTGTATGGGAGCAGGAAACAGCCGAAAATGCCAAAAGGATAACCGGAAGCAAGAGGTACCTTGGCATAGTCACCTAAGGGCCGCCGGCTACTCCGCTACAGTATCCCCCACTGGTCTAATCATTCAAATCCAAGGCGAATCGAGCTTCTTCGGTGAGAACCTCGCCTTCCGCGGGACGGACCGTGAATCTGCGCTGATATCGGGAGGCCGGTGTAACAAAAGTCCAGGTGGCAACAACCCGCGGCTTGGACCTCGAAATTCCACCACGATGAAGGCCAGTTGTATCACAGAACAACAGCGTGCCCACTGGTCCTGCGCAGCAGAAATGTCGCGCAGCAGAGAAACTCTGCTCGACCAATTCTGCAGAAGGATATAGATTCGCTCCCGCAGCCTTCCATTCACCGATCTTGGTGCCATTGCCGCCGACTGAGTTACTCGTGCCGAGGATATACTCCATGGCTCCGGCGCTCTCGTCGATTTCCGAGAAGTACAAATACACCTTAACCATCTGCTTGTCTTCTGGGTCGCGGTGCCAATGTTGTGATCCAATTCGTTTACCAGCATCCACGGGAATGGAATACCAAGCGTCGGCATAGATAAGCTTGGGCCAGAGATTCATATAACTACTGACTACACTAAGAACCGGGGTGCTCAGCCCGATGCGAAGCAAAGGATGGTTTGACGCATGAACGGAGTTCTCCGGATTCATTTTGAGGATATAGTCATCCAGCTTGGCTTCGCTCTTGTCTCGAAAAAAGCGCCTGAAACGTTCGCGGTTGTGCTCTAGCGAACCCAAATCCAAGCTGTCCGAGTAGGAAACCGTAGCAGCACCGATACGATCAAGGGAAAGACGAGCAAACTCATCGACGCGTTCCCGAAGCGCGGTCCAGTCCTCAAATCTGATGCCAGTTTGGCTAAAACTTGCGGCGGCGAGGCCTTTCGTGGTCAAAGATTCAACGAGTTCTCGCTGCCCAGCGGTCAGTGTTGGACAATGTTTAACGAACTGTTTCTGACTCTGGGGGTTTCGTGAAATATACCAAGAAACCCTGTGCTTCATTCGCAGGAAAGCAGCCTTTCGCATGTCAGGATGCCGCATCTGCAACAGGCCTATGCGGAACCTGTTGGCGAGTTTGGCCGCCGGACCTATCACGGGAATCGCTTTAATTTGAGAACGAACAGAATTTGTCTGCTTCACAGTGGCCTCGCCAGTTTTGCTCTTATCGTCCACGATCACGACAAAACCTTCCCAATGAAATCAGGGGTATTCCTAACGCAGGTTCCATATCTCTGCAATATTTCCCGCCATGCAACAGGCAAAGCACTGGCGGCGAAACCGCTCATGGGGATCACGAGCGAGTAGCGACCGCACAACTTGCGGAAGAAAGAATCGCAAGGCAATATTCGGAAGACTGACGTAAAATCGCGGGATTCCCCAGACTTTCGCTCGTGATCCCTTCTCTCGCATCTGTGCACGCCCGAAAGCGAACCACCATGCTCGAAAGTACCTCTTGTTAAGTCGTTCAGCTGGGACAGAATGGTAGACAACGGCCAGCGGCTCGTAGCGCAACCGCTCTCCCCCCCTTATTAATCTCCTGCCAAATTCGGTGTCCTCATTCGGGATAAGGCTGTCACCGCAGCGTCCCAAATCCGTTCGAAAGACACCATACTTTTCGAACATCTCCTTACGGAACGCCATGTTGGCCCCGTAAGGCGGCTGCTCTTTGAGTTGTCCTGGAGTGTCCCCCATGTCGAACAGAGCACACAGTACGCCACCTTGGCCCCAAGGACCTTGGAGCGCAAGCCAGGGAGGAGGGGAGAATCCTTGTGGTGGAAGGATTCGTCCTCCACAGCCAGCCCATTGGCCGTCACATAAACTGGCGGTGAGATTGTCTAACCAAGTGGGCTCCACTGTGACGTCGTCATCTACAAAAGCCAGGATCTCACCGCGAGACTCGCGAATGCCAGCATTCCGTGCGTTCGAAAGGCCCTGTTGCGCCTCAAAAATGTACCGTACCCGCGTCGGATAACGCAGACAAAACTCGTTTATCACTTCACGCGTGCGGTCCCGCGAATTGTTGTCAACAGCAAGAATCTCCCAGTCAATGTCGGAACTGAGAGCAGAGGCGAGCACACTCTCCAACGCGGCACCCAAGCTGTTAGCACGATTGTAGGTACAGAGAATTATAGTAACCATCACCCCCGATTTAGCGCCTCCCCACTCCGCTTGCGTCCGCTCCTACTTCCACGTAGCAACCCCTCCAGGAAATATGTTGCTACCCCCGCTGGGTTGAAATGTTCCCATTAACTGGAGTGAATTAGAGGTCGTGGTCTGATAAAAGATCCCTATGGGTGATACGATCCCCGCTCCCTCATTGTTAAAGCCGCTGTATGTGCTCCAGTTCCCCGACCCTAAGAATGTGCGACCATCGTATTCATCGCCGGTCGCCGTGTACCACGCCGCTCCCAGTGCAAACTCGGTGGATTGCGCCAATGTCAGCGCCGAAGGGGGCCAGGTGAAGGGTGTGCCTTGCTGAGTTGAAGTGTAACTGGACTGGTCTAAGCAACTGCTGCTGCATGGCCCGGTAATTTCTTGCAGGTAAACGAATACATGGGCACCCCCGGAAAGATTCACTGTCAAGGTATTGATGCCGCTGGTCACAGAGTCCGCACCAAAAAAACACATGGCGTCATAAGTAATAGACGAGCAGCTTCCCACCAAACTGATGGTGTCCGTAGAACTGCTGCATTGATTCCCCCCGGTGCAGTCGTAAACGCTATTGATCGTCGGAAGTGGAGAGGCATTGACGAAAACAACGCCTCGCATCCTGTGTCCGGAACCAAAGTTCGGGAATGTGATGGTAAGGTTGGTTGTGGTGGATGTTTCGGGGGTGTGCGGATTTTGGATGATGTTATATGGATTTGCGCTCTTGTACGAAATAACAGCATAGTACGTTGAGCAACCGTCAATTCCCGCGTACACAGCCGGGTTGTTGCCAACACTGCTGGCAAACGATGTGAACGAACCAACGGCGGTATTTAGCCAATAATCGGTAAGCCCTCCTACGCAAGTTGAACCTTGATTTTCTATGCCAGCATCTTGCGTATTACTCATGGTCAGACCGCTTACCCAATACATGGTCTTAGCAGAAAGATTTCCGCAACCGCTTACGGAAGTCTCGCTAAAACCGTTTGACGGCGCGGTGCTGCTATCCACTTCACAAATCAGTGATCCGGGTAGATCGACTTCGTAACTAACATTGGTTTCGCTGGGAATAGTACACGCGCTGGTGTTGAACGCTGCTGTGGTGGTATCTGTTACCGAGGATAATGTGCATGTCTGCCCATTAATGTTGATCTGGGCGCAGCCCGACGACAGACACCACAAAGTGCTAAATTTCGATCCCGATACCCAACTTAATGTCCCGTTCGAAACGCTCAGCACTCCCTTCGTAGGTGAGTTCGCGTAGAGGGCCAATCCCCAATTAGCAGTTGCTGCCGACCCTACCCACTGACCGAGCGAGGACACGGTAATGTTTCCGTAAGAGGGAGGCGGCGTGATAAATGGAACAAAAATCGCGTAACCCGCATTACCATTGCCGGAAGTACCGACCCCTGTAGAGCCTAGATAGGCAGTAACGGATATTACCGCAGTCGGAGAAATAAGCCCATGCTGTGGCACAAATGCAGTCAATCCGCACGTAAGAAGCAATAAAGTTGAAAGCAGTATTCTTCGCATATTTCCTTCAGTGCACGATCAGTTAATTGCCTATGCCGTTCCACTAGGCGTTGGCGTAGATTCCGTATAACGATTCGAAGTAATGGTCCTCGTGCTGCCCATTGACCGGACCGCATTCACTAAGAGTTATTTTGCGAGCGACCGATAAAGACGTCTCCCGACCCGAAGAAACTCAGCACCTGCACCAAATGGCATCTTGCGAATCACCTGCTTGCTGCCTTGCGCCAATCGCCTTAGGCCATTCATTGCGGGCAGGCGACGCTCATAAGCTCTATCGCGCAAACAGTCCGGCTTCTTTTCCATCCAGGCGAAGAATGCGTCTTCCTCGGTAGGACGGCGAGATCGCTCGGCATCGGTTGGTGGATCAAAAAGGGGTCCGTTTTCAAGCAGGTAGTTACAAACGTGGTCGAGCGTCTTGTCACGTCCTCGGGCCAAAGCTTCGATCCCTTGGTAATTTAATTCCACATCCATGACTCCGAAGACAGACACCAACGGAAACGGAAGTTCGAATTGAAAAACGTAGTAATATGCTAGCCGGTAAGCCTCACGACGAAGTTCTCGCGCTGAAAAACTTCCCAAACTCGATTCCAAGTCATCGGGGAGTGATGACTGGCTGCGTACATTTATTATGTGAGACCCGACCTCGTAGAAATTTCTCGCAGCGAGAACAATCGGTTTGCCCAACATTGCCATCTCAATGCCGGTTGAAGAACCAAAGGTTAGCCCAACGTCGGCATCGTCCATCAAGGCATAACTGTTTAAAGGTTCATCCGGCATGACTATACGAGTATTGCGAGGCGCAGATGCCTTCATCGCCTCATAAAACTGAAATTCATCATTTGCGCGAGCCAAACCTGATTTCCCAGCCAAATGTGGATGGACGCGGATCACGAGTTCAGCATCATGCCTATCTTTCACCCACTCAACAACATCCTGGACCCACGTTGACTGGCATTCATACGCACCCTCCAACTCCTTATCGCCGGCGGTCTCCTCGGTCGAAGAGGTGAATAGGGCCAGCAATTTTTTGCCCGGTGTAATATTCAGTCGCTGCCTGAGCGTTCCATCCCAAGTCATGGACGGATTGTAGGTATACCAAGTCAGGCCCCTGCCGTATCGGCGATCAATCAGCCATTTCATTGTTCGTTCCAACTCGGGGCGCGTCAAAGGGATATTTCCCCAAAGGCGCCAAAAGTCGGCAAATGGTTGAGTACTCCAGCACCTGGCATTCGGCTTAACCATGATATGGCCCGACTGAAAGAAGGGCGTTTCATGGGTTAATACTCTGACGCCGTTCTGCTGTAGCAATTCGAAGGCGACCCGGGTGATAGATTGTCGACCGTTATACAGCAGGGCGCAATCAACAGAGTGGGTCGTCAGATACCGTCGCAGTCCAACCGCCACAAGCGCACCGCTCAATAGAAAGCCTCGGTAGGCATTGACCACACGCCAATTTTTCATGTCCGCAGGATATTGACGAAAATAGGAATATACGGAAGACTGAACCCACTCGCCAATCGGATATCCGAGATAGTTTGCCTTGCATATTTCGGACGGCGACAAACTCTGGGACCAGGCAAAAGCCTGCTCTCTCTCTGGCTGCGTCAAAAACTCCCCAAGCCAACGGTGGGGCAAGCCCATTTCAGCAATCCGTTCCCTGCTTCCTTTCTGGCACCATTGGCAAAGATCTAACGGCCGATGACTATTGCGAGTCATGGAATCCCAATGCATGTCGCATTCGGGCAAAAGACCATCGCACAGAACATATTCGACCGTAGCCCCACGCACCTGACACGCTTTGGCAATGGTTCCTTCATAGAACGTAAGATGAGGGCGCGTCGCGTACGGGGAGAAGATCAAAAGGTGGCTCATGATTTAGAGATGCCTATCGAGTGTTGACGTTTGCTGGCTTCAGTTTTGTAGGCCGTGCTTCCTTCCATTAAAACCCATGTTTTCTCTGACTCGCTCGTAGGCCCCTTGAGACAGCGCAATCTGCCGACGAGCCGCCTCTTGCATCGGTAGCCGAACTTTGTCCGCCGATTGCCATGCTCTTTCGGCCGCAGCCTCGAGCTTTTCCGATGCGTCCGACGCAACCAAAGACACGGTTTCGCAGCCCATCCCGAATTGGTCCTCTAGACCAAGAAACTTCGCGGTGTAATCGTCGGACGCGCTTAGACCAACAACCGGGATCCCTTGTGCCATGGCGAAGACTGCGGCGTGATACGCCCCCGTCACCACTATCCGGCACCGGCTGACTTGTTCGATCACCTTCAATGGCATGTCCAGCGTAATCCCACCATCGGAATGGTCATCGAATCCCTGCAAAAGCTGCCTGATCGTCAGGTGGTCATTCGCCCAGGAGTGAAAGGCAATCGGAACCGGGATCAGTGGCACGTTATGCCGTCGCGCAAACTCGTGAAGAGTTGGCCTCAACATCTCTATCATAGCTCTGTCCACATTCGAATACGACGCCACGCGAAGGTTGATACCGACTGCATACCCAGGCTCTTTTCCTCTGGCTTGATACGCGAGCTCAAGGGCTTCATCGCCCGTCGTCAGAATCTGAGACGACTTCACACCTAACGATTGCGCTAGGGCCAAACCGCCGCTACCGCCCCGCAAAGTGATTAAACTCACCTTCGGCAGAATCTTGCGCGCTCGAGCCAAAATGTCAGGATCATTGAGGGGTCCCAAACCCTGGCCGAACATGACCACAGGAATATTCCGTT
>Ga0335073_10001533_pt1 | contig 31018 bp, 25 predicted proteins | sample Lox_Sample_22_FD_207093 | JGI IMG/M metagenome (GOLD analysis project Ga0335073, IMG submission 207093) | Soil microbial communities from Loxahatchee National Wildlife Refuge, Florida, United States - Lox_Sample_2.2 | ecosystem: Environmental > Terrestrial > Soil > Wetlands | place: USA... | reverse complement strand
GTAGACTCCTGAGAGCCGAAAACGCCCGCCCGGAAGGCCCGAGTGGGGAGGGATCGCTGCAATCAGCGGGAGGGTGGTTGGAGGGATTCGATTGATGCTGCCGCTTGACCTGCTGTAGGCCGGGCTTCCTCTTACGGCCGATAACTTAACCCATATCCGTTCTTGCCGCCCGTCCGAATGCCATTAAGTGATTGAGACCAAAAGCTAAAAGTTTTTTCCCTGCGAGTGACCGCCTTCGGCGCGGAACCCGCCCCGTGTTACTATCCTCGGTAACTGAGGTTCTCCTCAGTGCAAACACGCAGCCGCGCCGTCGATGCCGCGTCGAGGCAAGCGTGAGCATTCGAATCGTTTTGGCCGACGATCACAGAATCCTGCGCGAAGGATTGCGCAGCCTTCTGACGCAACTGCCCGAATTTGTTGTCGTCGGCGAAGCCCCCGATGGCGCAGCGGCCATCGCCTTGGCGCGTCAACTGCGCCCCGACCTGATCATCATGGACGTGGTCATGCCCGGAACCGACGGCATCGCCGCTACCCGGCAGATCCACCTCGAATTTCCGGGTACCAAGGTGATCGCATTATCGATGCATTCCGACCGGCGCTTTGTCAGCGAGATGGTTCGGGCGGGTGCGATGGGGTATCTGGTGAAGGACGGCTCTTTCGAGGAGTTGCAGCAGGCGATCCGAACCGTGATGGCCGGCCGCCCGTACCTGAGCGCCTCCATCACCGGCGCGCTCGTGGAGGATTTCGTGCGCCAGACAGGCGCGCCGGACCGGCCGCCTGCCTCGCCGCTCCGCATGTTGACCGCGCGCGAGCAGGAAGTGCTGCGGATGATCGCCGAGGGCAAGCGGGTGAAAGAGATCGCACACCTGCTCGGCATTAGCGCCAAGACCGTGGAATCGCACCGGCAGAACATTATGGACAAGCTGGAGATTCACAGCACGATTGAGCTTGCGAGATATGCTTTGCGCGAAGGGCTGACGTCCATCTAATTGGGGCGGGCAATCGGATCGGACAATCCTGTCTGCCTCGGCAAATTTGTCATCATTATCTTAGTGCGGCAGCCTTCCACCGAATTCACGCTCGAAGACCAGCGGCAGATGACGCGCGCGGAGAATTACTTTGCCTGGCAGAGCCGGATGATCGTGCGGGAATTGGGACGGCGGGTGGTGGAAGTGGGATGCGGAATCGGCAATTTCACGGCTCTGCTCGCGGACCGCGAACTGGTGGTCGCGCTCGATTGCGAAGAAGCCTGCATCCGGAATCTGCGCGCGCGATTTCCGGATCGCGCGAATATCCAGGCTCTGGTTGGCGACGCCGCCAATGGCGCGCTCCGCGATTTGGCGCGCTACCGGCCGGATTCGGTAGTGTGCGTCAACGTCCTGGAACATATCGAGGACGATACCGCCGCGTTGCGCGCCATGGCCGAGATTCTTGTGCCCGGCGGAGTCATGGTGCTGCTGGTTCCGGCGTTTCCAGCGCTCTTCGGACCCATCGATCGCAATCTGGGCCACTGCCGGCGGTATCGCCGCGGACAAGTGGCCAAACTGGCGCACTCGGCAGGGCTCGAAGTTCGCAAGCTGCACTATTTCAACGCGGCGGGATTTTTCGGCTGGTGGGTGAATGCCCGCTTGCTGAAACGCCAGGCGCAATCGGACGCGCAAATCGCGATTTTCGATCGTTGGATCGTGCCGGTCCTCTCAGCCCTCGAAGGTGCGGTCCATCCGCCCTTCGGTCAATCGATCCTGGCCGTGCTGCGCAAGCCGTCGGGTTTATACTGAACACGATCGTGCCTCCGATTCCCCAAGTCACTCTCGAACAGTACGAGCAGGAATATGGCGACCGGCATTTCATTCATTCGGCCGTGGATTATTGGGCCGAGCGCAATCCCGATGGGGCGGCAATCGTCAATGCCACGCGTGGAACCACGCTCACCTGGCGGCAGCTTCAGCGCGGCTCGACGGCGCTGGCAAACGAGTTGTGGCACCGCGGATTTCGCGCCGGCGACTATCTGGCGGCGTCGCTTCCGCTGCTCGACGAACATATTCTGCTCGAATACGCCTGTTTCCGTCTGGGCGTGATCCACGTGCCCTTGGATTTGCGGCTGCCTCCCGCGGAGGTGCTGCGCTCGCTGACGCTGGTGCGCGCCAAGGGGTATGCTTTCCTGGGCAAGACTCCGGCGGCAGATTTCGCGGCGCTCGGCGAAGCGGTCCGCGAGCGGTGCGGGTTCGTGGAGCATCTGGTGGAATTCTCGCCGCCCGCCGACTGCACCCCCCGCGCCGTCAGTTTCGCTACCTGGATGCGATCGGCGCAAGACCGGCCGGTTGCCGCGCACTCCGGCCCCGCGGAAAACGACGGCGCGCAGGCGATCTTCACTACCGGTTCGACCGGCTCGCCGAAGGCGGCACTGCTTTCTCATCGCGGCATCACTTGCCAGAATCTCTGCCTGGGAACAGCGTTCGCCTTCGGTCCCGGGCAGCGGGTGCTGTGCAACTTGCCGGCGTCGCACGTCGGCGGCCAGGCGGAGATCCTCATGACTTCCGTGTTTATGGGAGCCACCGCCGTCACGCTGGAGAGTTTCGATGCGGTAAAGAGCCTGGAGGCTATCGAGCGCCATGGGGTCACACTGATCGGACAGATTCCGGCGATGTTCAACCTGGAGTGGCGCACGGCGGACTATGCGCGGCGCGATCTGACGAGTCTGCGGGCAGCGGTGTATGGCGGACAAGCTGTGCCCCGGCCATTCCTCGAGCGCATGCTCCGGATGGCGCCGGCGATCGCCACCGGGCTCGGCCTCACCGAGGCTTCTGGCTTCTGCACGTACACCCGGCTGGCGCCCGATCCCGATGAGATCGCGCGAGGGATCGGGTGGTCCATGCCCGCGCACCGCATGGCGGTGAGGGAATCGATGGATGGCTCCGGAATGGCGGGCGCCGAGCTGCCGCCGGGCGAGGTGGGACAAATCTGTTTCACCGGTCCGCAGAATTTTCTGGGTTACGTGAATGACGAGGCAGCCACCGCGGCGGCGCTCTCGCGCGACGGGTGGCTCTATACCGGCGATATGGGCTGGCTCGATGACGACGGGCTGCATTTTTCGGGGCGCACCAAATGGGTGATCAAACCAGCCGGCCACCAGGTCTTCCCCGGCGATGTCGAGAACCACTTCAGCTTGCTTGCCGATCGTGTCTCGAACGTCGGCGTGGTGGGACACGAGCACCATGTGTGGAGCGAAGGCATCGTGGCGTTCGTGGAGAAAGCGCCGGGAGCCGATCTGAGCGAGACCGAGTTGCGCAAGCATGGCCGCGGGCTTGCCGGCTACATGCGCCCGCTGCACTATGTGATTCTCGAGCCCGGAACCATGCCCATGAATCGCAGCGCCAAAGTGGATGTGGTGCGCCTCCAGCAATTGGCCCGCGATGAAGTGGCCAGGCTCCGCCAGCGCGGCCGGTGGGATGGATGAAGCGCGTCCGCATACGCTTGCGCGGCATCGTGCAGGGCGTAGGATTCCGGCCGTTCGTGCATCGTCTCGCCGGGAAATTCGGGCTTTCCGGGTATGTGCTGAACTCCTCCGCCGGCCTGGTGACGGAAGTGGAAGGTGCCGCGGATGCGATCGGCGCTTTCACGGACGCAATCCGCGCCGAAGCGCCGCCGCTGGCGTGGATCCAGGAAATGTCGGTGGAGGAACTCCCGCCCGCGGGCGGCAGGGATTTCGTGATCCGGCACAGCGCGGTGGAAACCGGCGAGTTCGCGCTGATTTCGCCGGATGTGGCGACCTGTCCGGAGTGCCTCCGCGATTGCCGCGAGGCGGGCAACCGCCGGTTCGGATATCCCTTCACCAATTGCACCAATTGCGGCCCGCGGTACACCATTATTCGCGACATTCCCTACGATCGCGTGAGCACCACCATGGCGAAGTTCCGCATGTGCCCGGAATGCCAGCGGGAATACGACCATCCTTCGAACCGGCGCTTTCACGCCCAGCCGAATGCCTGCCCGGCGTGCGGACCGGAACTCTCCGCCAGACTGTCCGAGGCGCGCACGCGCCTCGCGGCGGGCGAGATTGTCGCCATCAAAGGGCTCGGTGGATTCCACCTGGCGTGCGATCCCTGGAATGGCGCCGCGGTGGAACAACTACGCGCGCGCAAGCGGCGCAGCGACAAGCCGTTCGCTCTGATGGCCCGCGACATGGCGGCCGTTGAAGCATTGTGCGCCGTGTCGGACGCGGACCGCGCCGCGCTCACCGGTTGGCGCCGCCCAATCGTACTGCTGCCGCGGCATCCTGCGACACGATTGCCGGAAGCCATCGCGCCGGGGAATCGCACTCTCGGGGTGATGCTTCCGTATACGCCGCTGCACCATCTGCTTTTCGACGGCGCGCGCTTCGATTCGCTCGTCATGACAAGCGGGAACATGAGCGAAGAGCCGATCGTGGTGGAGAACGGGCAGGCACGGGAGCGAATCGGGCGCGTGGCCGACTGGTTCCTCACACACAATCGCGACATCTACATGCGCACCGACGATTCCGTGGTGCGCACCTTCGAAGGGCGCGAGCGGGTTCTGCGCCGGTCGCGCGGGTATGCGCCGCAGACGCTCGACCTCGGCCGCGCCGTGCCCGAGATGCTGGCCTGCGGCGGCGAATTGAAGAACGCTTTCTGCCTCACCAAGGGGCGTCACGCCATCATGAGCCAGCACATCGGGGATCTCGAAAATTACGAGACGCTGGTGTTCTTCGAAGAAACCCTGGCCAATTTGAAAAAGCTTTTTCGCGTCGAGCCCCGGCTGGTGGCGCACGATCTGCATCCCGGGTACCTGACAACCAAATATGCGCTGGAACTGGAGGGATTGCCGAAAATCGGGGTCCAGCACCACCACGCGCACATCGCCTCCTGCATGGCGGAGAACGGACTCGACGGTGAGGTCATCGGGGTGGCGTTCGACGGCACCGGATATGGCACGGATGGCGCTGTTTGGGGCGGCGAGTTTCTGGTGGCTGGCTATGGTGCCTTCCAGCGGCGCGCTCACCTGCGATACGTTCCGCTCGCCGGCGGCGATGCCGCCGTGCGCCAGCCGTGGCGTCCGGCGCTGGCTTACCTGATGGACGCCTTTGGACCTGATGTCCCGTTCGATGCCGCGCCCGCGGCTCATGTGCGCGTGGTAAGGCGCATGATCGCGACGGGCGTGAATGCGGTGCCCACTTCGTCCTGCGGGCGGCTGTTCGATGCCGTGGCGTCGATCGCTGGCCTGCGGCAGGAGGTGAATTTCGAGGGGCAGGCGGCGATTGAATTGGAAATGAGTGCCGAGGATGGGTGTGAGGAACGCTATCCGTTCGGGATCGACGGAAATGGTCCGTGGGAGCTCGACTTCCGTGCAACCATCGAGAGCATTGTGCACGATGTCCACGCGGGAGCCGCGCGAGGGCGCATGGCGGCGAAGTTTCACAACACGGTCGCCGAAGCGGCCGTGGAGGTTTGCCGCCGGATCGCGATGGAGAGCAAGTTGCGGCGCGTCTGCCTGAGCGGCGGCACGTTTCAGAACGTTCGTCTGCTGACTGCGGCGGTCGCCGGTCTGCGTGCCAACGGGCTGGAAGTCTTTCTGCATGCCCAAGTGCCGCCCAACGATGGAGGAATCGCACTGGGGCAGGCGGCGATCGCGGCGGATCCCGGCCGGCCGAAGTGCTACTGAACACATGCGTCGCGCGCGCTGCCCGGTTCCGGCGGCCGGGATGCCCGGTAACCGGCGGGCTGGTCATGGAAACAGGGAACGATAACAAACACAGAAGACAGAACCAGGCGGGCCAACACGGTTCGAACGGCCTGCGCCAGCACGGCAAGGGGCAGACGAAAGGCACCAGGAGAGAACTTGCCGGCAAACAGTTTGACGAAAACCATCGCGGGCAGCAGGAACAGGTGAAGGAAGCGCTGTGAAAAGATCGTTCCTGAAAGGTGAGGGTTAACGTTAACTTTTTCCCTCAAATATTTGTGTTGTACTAGAACTATCAGGGTCAGCGGGCAGTCCTTCTGGAACTTGCCGCCAGCAAATCCCGGACGTAATCTTGGTCTTGGCTAGACCATGATGCTTGTCAGAAATGCGAGCGGCAAGAAACAACAGGGAGTGATCCTGGCGCTGACCGGGGGTACGATGCGAGTCGCATTGAAAGACAGCGACGACGTGGAAGAATACCGGCTGCTGAACGAAACGTGGATCAGCACACAGTGCGAGCCCGTCACGTTCGAGTTCCCATTGGGAGTTTTTGAAGCCATTGGAATGATGCCGCCGGAGCGGGGAATGCGGCAATGAGTGCAGCCGCAATCGCCACCCCACCGTATTCCGTAGATCAGGAAGAGTCCCTTGCCGGGAGAATGAGCCGCGGCGTCCTGCCGCCGGGCGAGGCGCTCAGGCACGCGATCGCCATCGCCGCCGGTTTGCGCGATCTGCACAAGCAGGGGTTGGTCTATGGTACGGTCACTGCCTCTCAGGTCCTGCTCGTGCCGTCCGGCGCGGTTCTGCGCAACGGCGGCGGACTGATGCAATTGGGTGACTGCCGCGAAGATGTGAAGTCCTTCGGCGCAGTTCTGAGTGAGATTTTGCGCCGGTCCGAGGGGCCTTCCGAATTTAAGACAGAGATCGGACAACTGGCGTCCCGTTGCCGCGAAGAGTCTCTCGAGATGCGGTATGTGCTTACGAGGCTGCGGCTGATGCGGTTGCGGCAGAATGCACCTGCGAAGCGCAAACTGATCCTCGTGCGACAGACGGCGAAGATGCCAAGATTCCGCCTGCGCGTCCACATGACGCTCCGTTGGAGACCGCTGGTAAACCTGGTGGCCGCCGCGCTCACGGGCAAATAGCGCCGCTCCTTCACCCGCTCCGCAGAGCGAGATCAGCACCGAGACCGGCTAGCATCCGCCCGATCCGAATCGCGCCACCTTCCCGCGCCTGCCTGGCCGGCGGGCCTTGGCCGCTCCGCAAGACCGATGAAGCGCTGCTGTCGGCATCGGTGACTCGGCCGTTGTTCTCGCTCCATGAATAATTGTAGGCGACGTTCAGCAGCGCGGGAGCATTGGTGGCGTAGGCAACATGTAGTCGATCTGCCCGAGTACCAGCGCGCCCTTCCTGAGATCCTTCTCCTGCGCGCCACCTCCCTGCCTGCCCGCTGCCCGATCAACCCTGCCCCGTCCTCGACGCTCTGCCCGCACCCGTCGAAATCCCAAACGAACCTGACTTCCACGGGGAGTCCATTCCTGAACCGTCTCAAGCCAGCGATGCCATTCCTCCGAGTGATAGAATCGACTCGGCAAGCCGGCTCCCATGAATCGCGGGAATTCCATCCACAGAAGAGAGTTTCTCCGGCGGACCGGGCTCGCCGGAGGCGCGCTGGCATGCGGACCGCTCGCCAACGCACAAGCGCCGGACGCCGTCTCCCTTGTCCTCGATCCCTCCGAGGCCGTCGCGTCCGCGCCGCCTGCTCTGTGGGCCGCGCAAGAATTGCAAAAAGCGCTGGCCGATTCCGGAACCGCGGTGACGCGGCGCGAACACCCGGAAGTGGCACCGCTGAGCGAATTCTGCGTCGTCGTTTCCGGAACCAAAGCTCCGCTGGCAGCCTCGGCCATGAAGGCCGCCGGCGTGATCGCGCCGGACGATCCCGAAAGCCTGGTGCTTCTCACTACGAAAATTGCCGCGCACCAGGCTTTGCTGGTGTGCGGCAGCGATACCCGCGGATTGGTGTACGCCCTGCTCGATCTCGCCGACCGCGCCCGCCGTCCGATGGGATCGCGCGGGCCGCTATTTGTCTCGTTCCCGCTGGTCGAGCGGCCGGCGAACGAGGTCCGCAGCGTCATGCGCCAGTTCACCAGCGAGCCGCTCGATAAGCCGTGGTTCTACGATCGCGAGATGTGGCCGCGCTATCTTACGATGCTGGCCACGGAGCGGTTCAATCGCTTTCATCTGGCGTTCGGGTTCGGTTACGATTCGCTCCAGCAGGTCGCCGATTCCTACCTGCTCTTCGCCTACCCGTTTCTGCTCGATGTGCCGGGATATCGCGTCCGCGTCACCAATCTGCCGGACGACGAGCGCGATCGCAATCTCGAAACCCTCCGCTTCATCAGCGAGCAGACCGCGGCGCGCGGAATCGATTTTGAGCTCGGCATCTGGATGCACGGATATCAACTGGGCGCCGGCTCGCGCGCGCGATATGTCGTCGAGGGTCTGAACGCGGAGAATCACGCGGCCTATTGCCGCGACGCGCTGACCGCGGTACTGAAAGCTTGTCCGGCGATTTCCTCGGTTGGGCTGCGGATTCACGGCGAGAGCGGCATCGCGGAGGGCAGTTACGATTTCTGGCGCACGGTCTTCGACGGAGTGAAGCGCTGCGGCCGCCGCGTAGAGATCGATCTGCACGCCAAGGGCATCGACCAGACCATGATCGCCAATGCCGAGAACACCGGCATGCGGGTGAATCTTTCTCCCAAATACTGGGCGGAGCATCGCGGCATGCCGTACCATCAGGCGGCCATCCGGGAACTGGAGATGCCGGTGGAAGGCCATACCGGCGCGGGACTGATGACGCTGAGCGAAGGCGCCCGCGTGTTCACGCGCTACGGCTATGCCGACCTGCTGCGCGAGGACCGCCGCTACACCGTCCGGCACCGTGTTTTCTCCGGCACGCAGCGGCTCCTGCTTTCCGGCGATGGCATATGGGCCGCCGCCTATTCGCGCGCCTATCAATTCTGCGGATCGACGGGTGCGGACCTTATGGAGCCTTTGACTTGCCGCGGGCGGCGCGGAAGTGGCGGAGCAGGGAATCGCCAGGGGTATGCCGACGCCTCGCTCGCGACCCGCTGGGACTGGCAAAAGTACGCCTTCTGGTACCGCCTGAACGGCCGGTTGATGTACGATCCGGGGACGAATTGGGACGTATGGCGGCGCGAACTGCACCCCTCGGCGTTGGAAAATGCGCTGGCGTACGCCAGCCGCATTTTGCCCATCGTGACCACGGCGCACATGCCGTCCGCCGCGTGCGATGCTTACTGGCCCGAGATTTATTGGAACCAGCCGATGGTGACTGTCGCCCGCGCCAATCCGTATACCGATTCGCCGTCACCGCGGACATTCTGCAATGTCAGCCCGCTCGATCCGCAATTGTTTTCGCGCATTTGCGATTTTGCCGATGAATTGCTGAAGCGCAAACGCTCCGGAAAATATTCCCCCGTCGAAGTGGCGCAGTGGCTGGAAGACCTGACCGATTCCGCGGAAGAGGAATTGGGCAACGCCGGGGATCGCGATTCCGCGGATTTCCGCCGTCTCCTGATTGACGTGAAATTGCAGGTGGGATTAGGCCGGTTTTTCGCGGCGAAATTCCGCAGCGGTGTGCTCTACGTCATCCATACCAGGACTGGCGATCGCGCGGCGCTCGAGGAAGCCCTGGCGGCGTATCGCCAGGCGCGCGCGGCGTGGGCCGGAATGAAAGAGAGCGCCGGCGCATACGCTGCCGACCTCTCGGTAAGCGACCGCTTCTCGGAACGCGGGCAGTGGAACGACCGGCTCTCTCTCATCGACCAGGACATCGCCGAAATGGAGCAGGGGCTCGAGGGCGCCATCACAATCGATGACGAGCACGTCGCCTCGGCGGTGGCCGAAGCCTTGGGCCGTCCCAAGCGTGTCGAGCCCAAATATCGCCATCAGCCTCCCGCACGCTTCCGGCGGAAGGAACCCGTTCCGCTCGAGATTGCCGTTCTGGGGCGGGCGCGAGCCGTGCGCCTGTACTATCGCCACGTCAACCAGGCGGAGCGGTTCGAGAGCGTGGAGATGGAGGCGTGGTCGGAAACCTTTCGCGCCACCATCCCGGGAAGCTATACCGATTCGCCTTATCCGCTCCAGTATTACTTCGAGGCGAGAGAGTCGGCGGAGAAAGCGTGGCTCTATCCGGGATTTACGCTCGATTTGGCCAACCAGCCTTACTTCGTGATACGGCGCGGCTGAAGTGTTTTCGTTCTCAATGGCTCCCCACGCGCAGCAACCAGGACATGAACATTGGCAAAAAACACTGGGCCATCGCCGAAGGATATATTCCTCCCTACAGCCACGGGCCGGCGCCGCAGATGACCAGCCACGAAGCTGTCTGCATTTTGAATGCGGGTGATGAAACCGCACATGTGGAAATCACCCTCTTCTATGAGAACCGGGGTCCCGTGGGGCCGTATCGCTTCGAGATCGCCGCGCGCCGCACCCGTCACCTTCGCTTCAACAATTTCACGGATCCCGAGCCGGTCGCGCTCGATACCCCGTTTTCCAGCGTAATTAGCAGCAACGTTTCCATCGTGGTGCAGCACACGCGACTCGATTCGCGGCAGGCCGAGAATGCGCTCTTAAGTACCATCGCGTTCGCGGGTAACGAATGATGCGAACCGAAGCCGTGGACTCGCTGGCGGTATCGGCCTATACAGTTCCTACCGAAACACCGGAATCGGATGGCACTTTCGTGTGGAGCGAAACCACGCTGGTGCTCGTGCAGATTCGAGCGTCCGGCACTACCGGTCTGGGATACTCATTTGCCGATACCGCCACCGCAAGCTTTATCGACGCCCACCTGAAGCATGGCATCGTCGGACACAATCCGCTCGATATTGCCGGGCTCTGGTGCGGGATGGTCCGGTCGATTCGCAATCTGGGACGGCCCGGAGTCAGTTCGATGGCCATTTCCGCCGTCGACAATGCGCTTTGGGATTTGAAGGCGCGTCTGCTTCATCTTTCGGTTGCCGATCTCCTCGGCCGCGCGCAACCGGGCATCGCGGCATACGGCAGCGGCGGCTTCACCTCCTATTCCAAATCCCAATTGCAGCGCCAGTTGTCCGGCTGGGTTCGCGACGGGATGGGCGCTGTGAAGATGAAGATCGGCACCGACCCTTCGGCAGACGTGGACCGGGTCCGGGCGGCGCGGGAAGCGATCGGCTCCAATATCGAACTCTTTGTCGATGCCAATGGCGCCTATGACCGCAAGCAGGCTCTCGCCAGGGCGGGCGCATTCGCGGACCTCGGTGTGACCTGGTTTGAAGAACCGGTTTCCTCCGACGATCTCGCGGGCCTGCGTCTCATTCGCGAGCACTCGCCGGCAGGTATGCGCATCGCCGCCGGTGAATACGGCTATGATTCGTTCTATTTCCGGCGCATGCTCGAGGCCGGTGCCGTCGATGTCCTGCAGGCGGACGCCACCCGCTGCGCCGGAATCACCGCCTTCCTCGCCGCGGGCAGCCTGAGTGCGGCGTTCGCCACGCCGTTTTCCGCGCACACTGCGCCTTCCCTGCATGCGCATGCGGCGTGCGCCGTGCCCTCCGCGATTAATGTGGAGTATTTCTTCGACCACTACCGCATCGAACAGATGTTCTTCGATGGCGCAATTGTCCCATCTGGAGGAATGTTGAACCCGGATGCAGGACGTCCCGGCTTCGGCCTGGAATGCAGATCGGCGGACATGGAAAAGTACAAGGTTTACGGCACCGAACCGACTCGCAACGGCGGGGTCTAGACGGTACCTGATCGCGTGAAAATCTTCGTAGTGCCCGTCCATAGGCAAGGCCGTGCAAGGGCAATGCTTTGAGACGCGAGGAAATTGATCGAAGCGCGGCCGGAATTCGAAATCACCCTCGGGCTCTTTGTACGGGTGCGCGCCGAGAACCCCGCGGCGCGCGGGGACCGGGTAGAGTCGCGCGACTGGCTGGCGGCGGATCGCCTTGCCGCCGGCGATCGCCCGGCGGCGCTCTCGTTGTACGGCGCCAATATCGAGATGCTGGCGGGTTCGGTGAAGGCCTACGATGTGGCGATGGTAGCGCTGGAATACGAGCATATGGGCGATGCGGCGGCTGGGTCCGGCCGGAGCGAGGCAGGCGGGTACTACCGGAAATCTTCGCAGATTTGGACCAATTGAGCGCTTCGAATCGGCTCAGTTTGCCGTATGCCGCCGAACCGGACGAGCTGCACCGGAAGTCGGCAAACCTGGCGGCCGGATCGCAGCCTCCCCGCGAATAGTATAGATTATAGATTAGCCATGAAAGTGAACTGGAAAGGCGTATTCCCCGCCATCACCACGCAATTTCACGCGGACCAGTCGTTGAACCTCGAAGGCACCGCGCGCCACCTGGAAACCATGATCGCCGCCGGCATCCACGGAGTTGTTTTCCTCGGCACGGTGGGCGAGAATACCGCGCTCGAATACGACGAGAAGCTCACCATCCTGCGGGAGATGAAAGCGGTGGTGCGCGGTCGCATCCCTATGCTCACGGGAGTTGCCGAATATACCACGGCGCTTGCCTGCCGCTTCGCGCGCGATGCCGAAAAAATCGGGCTCGATGGCCTGATGGTGCTGCCGGCGATGGTCTACAAATCCGATGAGCGCGAGACCCTCACGCATTACCGCACGGTGGCCCACGCCACGGGTTTGCCGATCATGGTCTACAACAACCCGGTATCTTACAGCGTGGACATTACGCCGGAAGCCTTCGCCCGGCTGGCCGACGAGCCCACCCTGGTGGCGATCAAGGAATCGTCCGAAGATGTCCGCCGCGTCACCGATTTGCGCAACATCGTGGGCAACCGCTACGTTCTCTTCAGCGGCGTGGACGACCTGGTGCTCGAGAGCGTCCTGCTCGGCTCGGAGGGTTGGATTGGCGGGCTGGTCAACGCATTCCCCGACGAGAACCGCGCGTTGTGGGATCTGGCGATATCGGGGCAATGGGAGGCGGCGCGCGAGTTGTATCGCTGGTACACGCCGCTGCTGCATCTCGATACCAAGGTGAAGCTGGTGCAGTACATCAAGCTGGCCATGCAGGAGACGGGGCTGGGGTCGGAGATGGTTCGCGCGCCGCGGCTGCCCCTCGAAGGCGCGGAGCGCCAGGAGATTCTCGGCATCGTCCGGCGCGCCATCGCCACCCGGCCCACGTTGCCCGCGGCGGCGCACAAGGCGTAGCGATGGCATCGCCCGATACAGCGGTCGCCGGAAAACTGGCGGAGCTTTCGCATAAGCTGGGCCGGCGGACGCCGGTGGCCGATCAGATCGCGGGCAGCATTCGCGCCATGATTGTAGCCGGCGACCTGAAGCCCGGCGACCGCGTAGTGGAATCGCGCATCGCGCGCCAGATCGGCGTGGGGCAGCCCACGGTGCGCGAGGCGCTGGTGGCGCTCGAGCATCAGGGGCTGGTGGTGCGCAAGGCGAACCAGGGCTGCGTGGTCACGGTGCTCACGCGCGCGGAGATCTCACAAATCCTGCGTGTGCGCGAGCAGCTCGAAGGCATGGCGATCGAGCTCGCCATGGATTTCGCTCCCGATAGCGAGATTCAAAAACTCGTGGATGCCGCGATCGAAATGCAGGAGGCCGCCGCGGCGCGCGACATCGAGCGCTTCTTCGATGCCGACGTGGAATTTCATGAAATTCTCTGGCGGCTTTCCGGCAATTTTGTGCTCCCGAAGCTGCTTGCGCAGACCCTGATGCCCGTGTTGGCGTTTCTGTTCATGCGCAACCTGCGCGATCGCAGCGAGCTGCAGTTGTCGGATGCGGCCGCGGCGCACGTGGAAATCGCGCAGGCGATTTTGCAGCGCGATCGCGAGGCGGCGCGGCAGGTGGCGCAGCAGAAATTCCGGCTTTTTGCCGAGCAGCACTTAAGCTGGTACCGGAGCGAGGGATAAATGAAGCGTGTCAAGGTGATCGATTCCCATACCGGCGGCGAGCCCACGCGTGTGGTGGTTTCCGGCGGGCCAGGCTTGGGCGGCGGCACCATGGCCCAACGGGCCGTGGTGTTCCGCGAGCATTTCGACAGCTTTCGTTCGGCCACCGTGAACGAACCGCGCGGCAACGACGCCATCGTGGGAGCGCTGTTGTGCGAACCGCGCGATCCAGGCTGCGACGCCGGCGTTATCTTCTATAACAACGTCGGTTATCTCGGCATGTGCGGCCACGGGACCATCGGGCTGGTGGTGACGCTGGCGCACATGGGCCGTGTCCAGCCGGGAAGTCTGGTGCGCATCGAGACCACCGTCGGCAACGTGGAGGCGCGCCTCAACGCCAACGGCAGCGTGACCATCCGCAACGTGGCCAGCTACCGTTCGGCGGCACATGTACCCGTGGAAGTGGCGGGAATCGGCACGGTACATGGCGATATCGCGTGGGGTGGCAACTGGTTCTTCCTCTCGAGCGGTCACGGGCAGATGTTGTCGCTCGATCGCGTCGAGGAGCTCACGGAATTCGCGTGGCGGGTGCGGCAGGGCATCGAACAGCAGGGCATTACCGGGGCGAATGGCGGCCTGATCGATCACATCGAGCTTTTCGGGCCGCCGTCGGCCGCGGGGGCCGATAGCAAGAGTTTTGTGCTTTGCCCAGGCAAGGCATACGACCGGTCGCCGTGCGGCACGGGAACCAGCGCCAAGCTCGCCTGCCTCCACGCCGACGGAAAACTCCAGCCCGGGCAGATCTGGCGGCAGGAGAGCATCACCGGCAGCATCTTCGAAGGCACGGTGTCCATTGAGGATGGCAAGCTCTATCCCGAGATCACCGGCTTCGCTTACGTGAATGCCGAGGCCGATCTCCTGCTCGACGAGCACGACCCCTTCTGTTACGGAATTCCCCGCTCATGGGCAACAGCTTCGACGTAGCCATCGCCGGCGGCGGCATCGTGGGCGCGGCCTGCGCCGAGGAGTGCGCCGCGTCGGGGCTGAAGGTTGTCGTCGTCGAACCCGGCCCCATCGGCGGCGGGGCGACCGCGGCTGGCATGGGCCACATCGTGGTGATGGACGATTCGCCCGCACAGATCGCCCTCACGAATTATTCGCGCAGTTTGTGGATGGCGCGGGCGGGCGAATTTCCGCCGGACGTGGAGTATGTTTCGGCCGGCACGTTGTGGGTGGCGGCGGACGAAGAAGAGATGGCCGAAGTGCGGCGCAAGCTCGCGGTGTACCATTCGATCGGGGTGCGCGCTTCGGTGCTCGACGCAGGCGAACTGGCGAAAGAGGAGCCCAACTTCCGGCGCGGCCTCGCGGGCGGATTACTCGTGCCCGATGACGCGGTGGTCTATCCGCCGTGCGCGGCGCGGTATCAACTGGAGCGGGCGCGGCGGAATGGAGCGGTGCTGCGCATGGGCGAAACGGCCGCGGCGTTGAGCGGCGAGGGAATCCAGCTGCACGATGGCTCGCTGATTTCGTCCGGGATCACGGTAAACGCCACCGGCGCGTGGGCGCCGGAATTGACGCCCGGAATCGAGGTGCGCAAGCGCAAGGGACATCTGGTCATAACGGACCGCTACCCCGGTTGGGTACACCATCAACTCGTCGAGCTCGGGTACCTCAAGAGCGCGCATTCCATCAGCGAGGATTCGGTGGCGTTCAACGTGCAGCCGCGTAAGACCGGGCAGTTGCTGATCGGGTCGTCGCGGCAGTTCGGGGTCGAATACGCCGCCATCGATCGCCACATGCTCACGCGTATGCTGCGCCGCGCGCAGGAGTACATGCCGGGGCTCGCCGAATTATCGGCCATCCGCTCCTGGACCGGATTCCGTGCCGCGACTCCGGATAAGCTGCCGCTAATCGGACCATGCCCCGGCAACCAGCGGCTGTACCTGGCGACCGGCCACGAAGGCCTCGGCATCACGACTTCGATGGCAACTGGAAAGCTGGTGGCGGACCAGATCCTGCGTCGTACTCCCGCCATTCCGGTCGAACCCTACTTGCCCGGCCGGAAGCAGGAGGCGCATGCCTGACCCGGTGAAGCTTACCGTGAACGGTATAACGGTCGACGTGCCGGCGGGCGCGATGGTATCCACGGCGGTGGCCAAAGCCGGCGCCGGCGCGTGCCGGCGGTCGGTAAGCGGAGAGCCGCGCGGACCGCTCTGCGGCATGGGCATCTGCTTCGAATGCCGGGTGACCATCGATGGGCGGGCGCACTGCCGCAGTTGCCAGGTGGTTTGCCGTCCGGGCATGGAGGTGCGCACCGATGGCTGACCGCGAGTTCGATGTCGTAGTGGTGGGCGCGGGTCCGGCGGGGCTCACGGCGGCGTGCCGCGTGGCGGAGTGCGGCAAGCAGGTCGCGATGCTGGACGATAATCCGCTGCCGGGCGGGCAGATCTGGCGCGGGGCATCGAAGGAGGCTGCCGCGTGGATGCACAGGGCGCGCCGCCTCGGAGTCGAGTGGCTGGCGGGCGCGCGGGTGTTCGATGCGCCCGAGCTGCAAAAGCTGGCGGTGGAAACCTTGGAGGGCGAATTCCGCATTGCGTATGGCAGCTTGATTCTGGCCACCGGCGCGCGCGAACGCTTCCTCCCGTTCCCCGGCTGGACGCTGCCCAACGTGATGGGCGCCGGCGGATTGCAGGCGCTGGCGAAATCCGGATTGGCGGTCGCGGGGAAACGCGTGGTGGTCGCGGGCAGCGGACCGCTGCTGCTGGCGGTAGCGCGGTACATGAAGTCGCACGGCGCGGATGTGCGGCTGATTGCGGAGCAGGCATCGCAATCTTCGGTGATGCGCTTTGCGCTAAGCTGCCCGCCGGGCAAGCTGATGCAGGCCATTGGGCTGCGGGCCGGGCTGATTGGTATCCCATATCGCACGGGGTGCTGGCCGGTATCGGCGCAGGGCAAAGATCGATTGGAAAGCGTCACGCTACAGTGTGGCCATCGCACCTGGAGTGAGCCGTGCGACTACCTCGCCTGCGGCTTTGGATTGATTCCGAATCTCGAACTGGCCGCGCTGCTCGGCTGCCGCGTATCGCAGTCGGGAGTCGAGGTGGACGAGCGGCAGCAGACCTCGGTGCGCGGCGTCTATGCGGCAGGTGAGGCCACGGGCATCGGCGGGCTCGAATTGTCGCTTTCAGAGGGCGAAATCGCCGGGTACGCGGCGAGTGGCAATAGCGATCGTGCCAAGGACCTCTTCGGCGCGCGCGCCGCTCACCGGCGATTCGCCAAAGCTCTCGAAGATGCCTTTGCTCTCCGCGCGGAACTGCGCGATCTGCCGCGTCCCGAGACGTTCGTCTGCCGCTGCGAGGATGTGAACTACGAGCGCGTCCGCGGCTGCTCTAACTGGCGCGAAGCCAAGCTGCACACGCGCTGCGGCATGGGCCCGTGCCAGGGACGGATTTGCGGCGGGGCGGTCGAGTTCCTGCTCGGCTGGAAGGCGGAATCCGTCCGGCCTCCGGTGTTGCCGGCGCGCGTCGGCAGTATGTCGCGGTAGGGCCGCTACAACTCGCGCAGCACTGCGAGGGGCGCCTCGCGAAGGGCGTTCCAGGCGGGCCGGAGACAGGCCGCGGTCGCGCAGGCGAAGAGAATCGTCACCACCACCACGGCGTTGACTGGATCGGACGGCGCGACTTCATACAGTTGGCTTTCGATGGCGCGGCCGACGAACACGAACCCCAGAGCGCCCACAATCGAGCCGGCGGCAGTCAGCGCGAGCCCGCGCTTGACCACCAGCCCGGCGATCGACGCACGGCTGGCCCCCAATGCCGTGCGGATCGCCATCTCTTTGCGCCGTTGCGCGGCTTCGATGGCGATGGTGCCGTACAATCCGAGCGCCGTGAGCGCGAGGCCGATCGCCGCCAACAGACCGGTAAGGATCGCGGGCAGGCGGCGGCCGCCCAAACTCGCGCTGACCCAGTTGTCGAGCCGGCGAACGTTGATGCGCTCCAGATTCGGGTCGATGGATGCGACCGCGGCAGCGATGGCGGCGGGTAGCGCGGCATCGCTGCGAGCGGTGCGGACCAGGTAATCGCCGCCATCGAGGCCGGTCTGGCCGACCGGCAGGTAGATTTGCGGACGGATGGTTTGATCGAGCGCGGCCTGATAGGTGTCGGCGACCACGCCGGCGATTTCCCAGACCTGTCCCCTGGGCGTCACATCGGTCCAAAAACGAAGCTGCACGCGCTTGCCGACGATGCTGCCATCGCGCGCGTATGCCTTCTCGAAGGCGCGATTGACGACCACCGCCGGCGGCCGGCCCGCCGCATCGATATTCCAATCGAGCGCGCGGCCTTCGAGCACAGGAATGGAAAGGGCGGAGAAGTAGGCCGGGTCGACGATGTTGGAGACCACCGGCGCCCATTCCGCCGCCGGCAGGCCCACGCCCTCGAACTGGAACGCGGTAGTCATATTGCGGCCGTTGAGCGGTAACCGTCCCGCGGCGCCGGATGCTTCCACACCGGCAATCTGCTCCAGCCGCCGATGGAGCTTCCAGTGGAAATCGATGGTCTGGCGATCGCTGTAATGGCCCTCGGGCAGGCCGATGCCGAAGTAATAGACGTGCGAGCTGTCGAACCCGGGAGCGCGGTTGACGAGCTTCAGGAAGACGCGGAGGAACGCGCCCGCGCTGAGCAACAACACCAGGCTCAGCGCCACCTGTCCGACTACCAGCGCCTGCCGCAGCCGGAATGGACGTCGATTCCGAATCGGCGCGAGCCCGCAGAGCAACGCCGCTGCCGCGCAAATGCCGGCCGCGAAGGCCAGCGCCCGCATATCGATGGCAAGACCCGGCACCGGCCGGCGAAGCACGAGGGGGAGGCCGCGCAGCACCGCCGAGGCGAGCAGGAGTCCGAGCCCGCCGCCCAGCCCGCAAAGCAGCAAGGCTTCGGCTAGCGATTGCCGGAGGAGATGGGCGAATCCCGCTCCCAACGCCGTGCGGATTTCCATTTCGCGCGCGCGGGCGAGCGAGCGGCCGAGAGTCAGATTCACCACGTTGGTACAGACGATGGCGAGCAGCAGCAGTGCCGCGATCGTGAGCAGCAGAAGCGGACGCCGCAGATTGCTTTTCCATGCCTCGTCGAGCGGCTCGGCGCCGGCACCTCCACGGGGATCGACGTGAGCGCCAACGGCGTGCAATTCGGCCTGCGCGGCGGAGAACGCCGCGCCCGGGCGGAGCCGCGCCACGGCTCCCAGCGGTTTGGCATCGCGCGAACCGTAGTCGCGGCGGCTGATCGGGATGTAGGCATCCACGTGCGTCGCGGGCACGGGATAGACGAAATCCGGCGGCAGGATGCCGATGACCTCGAATGGCTGTTCGTTCAGCCGAACGGTGCGGCCAACCACCGCGGGAGAGCGGTGGAACTGTCTCGCCCACAGTTCGTCGGTCACCACGATGACCGCGGCGCCGTCAGACTCTTCCCGTTCCGAAAAGGTGCGGCCGAGGCGTGCGCCGCTGCCCAGGACGCGGAAGAGATCGGTCGTGACCATTCCCACCATCACCACCGACACTGGCGATGCCGCTTCGCGCAGACCGAAACTGCGGGTCATGAAGCCGGCCATGCCATCGAACGACGTGCTCTGCCGGCGCCAATCGAGCAGGTTCGCGAGCGACACCGGCCGGATGCCTTTACCGGCTTGCGTTTCGTGCAGCGCTACCAGCCGGGCGGGCTCGGGATACGGCAGGGCGCGCAGGAGCAGCCGGTCGATCGCGCTGAAAACTGCCGTGCCGGCGCCGATCCCGAGGGCCAGCGTCAACGCGGCGGTGGCCGTGAAGACGGGCGCGCGCCACAGGGTTCGCAGCGAGTATTTAATTCCCACTGGTGGCCGGAGGCTCGGGTACGAGCGACACCTGGTTCCAATCAGGCGGTTCCACTCCGAGCAGATTGTGGACGAAATAGTCCTGCAAATAATGCTGCGTGGAGAGCACGCCCACGCCGTGATTCTGGCCGGGGATGTACAGCATGTCGAAGTGTTTCTGCGCCTTCACCAGAGCGTTCACCACCTGGAGAGACGAGGCCGGGTCGACGTTGGTATCCATTTCGCCGATGATGATGAGCACCTTGCCCTTGAGCCGGTGGGCGTTGTCCACGTTGGAAGACGCGGCGTATTCGGGTCCGATGGGCCAGCCCATCCATTGCTCGTTCCACCAGATTTTATCCATGCGATTATCGTGGCAGCCGCTGTTGGTCACCACCACCTTGTAAAAATCGGGATAGAACAACGCGCCGCCGAGCGCGTTTTGCCCGCCGGCGGAGGTCCCGTAGATACCGGTGCGCGTAAGGTCGTAGTACGGGTATTTCGCGGCCACGGCTTTGTGCCACAGAATGCGATCGGGGAAGCCGGCGTCGCCGAGATTCTTCCATGCCACGTCGTGGAACGCTTTGGAGCGGTTGTTGGTTCCCATGCCGTCGATCTGCACCACGATGAATCCGAGTTCGGCCAGCGCTTGCGTGGCGGGGACCGGATTGAACGTCTTGGGCACGAAGGAGCCTTGCGGACCGGCGTAGATCTGCTCGACGACCGGATATTTCTTGTTGGCGTCGAAATTCATGGGACGGACGATGGTGCCCCAGATGCCGGTCTTTCCGTCGCGGCCTTTGGCGACGAAGACTTCCGGCGGGCGAAAGCCCGCGGCGAGCCAGGCGGAGTCATCGCCCTTGTCGAGATCCATTATCACCTTGCGGTCTTCGGTGCGCCGCAGTTGCGAGACCGGCGGCAAATCGACCCGCTGCCACGAATCCACGTAGAACTCGCGGTCGGCCGAGAACACAACATTGTGCGTGCCATCGGCATCGGTGAATTTCGTCAGGCCGGTGCCATCGAAATTGATGCGGTAATAGTGGGTGAAATAGGGGTCCTGGCCGGGATTCATGCCGGCGGCCTGGAACCAGATCTGGCGCTTCTCCTCATCGACGTGATCGACGTAGCGAACCACCCAATCGCCCCTGGTGATCTGATTTTTCACCTTGCCGGTCACGCCGTCATACAGGTATAGGTGCTCCCAGCCGTCGCGCTCGGATGCCCAGACGATTTCCTTGCCATCGTCGAGATCGTAGCGGAACTCCTTGCCGGTGTCGCTGAGACCGGCCGCCAGCGGGCGGTAATCGACGAAAGCCTTGCTGCTCTCCTCGATGAGGGTGCGGGCCGCGCCGGTCGCGCCATCCACTTCGATCACGCGATAGAGCTGATGGCCGCGCTGATTGTACTCGAAAGTGAAGGCGCGGCCGTCCTTCCACCAGGCCGGCGGCGTGATGGAGTAGGGGTTCGGGAAGAGCGCGTCATCGATGGCGATTTCTTTTTTCGTGGCGATATCGAAGAGCGCGGGGTAAGCGATATCGAGCGCGTCCCCCGGCTTGCGGTAGGCCAGGGTGGAATGCTTGGGCTGGATCTGGTCGCCCGGCGAGGACTCGATGTAGTGGACCTCGCGATCGTATCCCGGACGGACGTGATAGGCCACGAGCCTTTTGGAATCGGGCGACCAGGCGATGGAGCGGAAGGTGTAGTAGTTGCCCTCGGAGCCGTCGTAACTCAGCGGAATGGCCGCCTGCGTGGTTCCGGCAGGGCGCAGAAAGACGTTGAAGTTTTCAATGATCGCATCCCATTTGCCATCGAAGGAGGCGCATACTTGCGGCGGCGCGGTTGGGGCGCCGCCGCGCCCGCCACGGCCCGGAACGGCCGGTTCTCCGCCGGCGCGCGGCGCGCAGCGCGGCTGGGCGCGATGGGTAGCGGGATCGCGATCGTCCTCTTGCGGGGATGGAGACAAGTATTCCATGCCGTCGATCGATTCGGCGTCTACCATAGGCGGGCTGGCGTAGGGATCGCCGGAGTCGTCTTCGGGCAGTCCGCCGCGTCCGCCGCGCCCGAACGGGGGTGGCAGAATGGAGCCGCTCTTCGCGCAGGTGTAATCGCTGAGGCTGCACCGGTACATCGATCCGGCGACGCCGAAGGTGATAGACCTCACATCGTCGGCGAATTTCAGCGGCGCGGTGGCGGCGGGTGGCGCGCCACCCCGTCCCCGTCCCCCGGGAGCGGGTGCGAAGGGCAGCGTCAGCGCGGTGTAGCGGCCGCCAGTCGCCGCGGAGACCGCGGTGGCCAGTTTCGCGTGATCGAAAGCCGGCGCTTGGTTCGGGATGGACGCGTCGGCGAGGATGAATTGTGTGCCGCCGGCCACGGTTTTGGCGTACCAGAAACGGTGGGTGCCGCCGATCCAGTTGGCGGCGCCGGGGGTGTTAACTACCAGGCCGTGAGCTTTGGTTTGCAGGCCCTGGGCGCGCTGGTAATCGGCAAGAGTCCCCTGGGCGGCCAGCGGTGGAACGGCAATCGCGGCCGCCGCCATCAGAATTGCAGACTTCATGGTCCCCTCCAACCGCTCCGCGCTCGCGAACGCGCGAGTTGCATTCGCGGCTCTGAAAGAAACTGGGTTACTTCTTCACCGAAAATCGGTAGACCGTGGTGGTTTTGTAAGTCTGCCCGGGCTTCAGTTCGGTGGACGGAAAGCTCGGGTGATTGGGCGAATCGGGATAGTGCTGCGTCTCGAGGCACAAGGCGGCGCGGAACGGATAAGGATGGCCGCCCTTTCCGGGGAAAGAACCATCGAGGAAGTTGCCGGTGTAGAACTGCACGGCGGGCTCGGTGGTTTCCACTTCCATCACGCGCCCCGTGGTTGGCTCTTCCACGCGCGCACAGAGCGCGAGGCCGGCGCCGCTGCGATCGATGACGAAGTTATGATCGTATCCGTGGCCGAGCTTGAGTTGCTCATCGTTCTGTTCGATGCGCGCGCCGACGGCCGTCGGCTTGGTGAAATCGAAGGGCGTGCCGGTGACGGGACGAAGTTCGCCGGTCGGGATCAAGCCGGAATCCACGGGCGTGAATCTGGAGGCGTGGAGGGTCAGCAGGTGATCCAGGATGGTGCCGTTGCCCGCGCCTTTCAGGTTCCAATAAGAGTGATTGGTAAGGTTGACCACGGTGTCTTTGTCGGTGGTGGCGGTGTAGTCGATTTTTAATTCGTTGTTCGCGGTCAAATGATAGACCACGACGGCTTTCAGGGTGCCGGGGAAACCTTCTTCGCCATCCTTGCTGACGTAGGTGAGTTCCAGCCCGCCATCGAGCAATTGCCGCGCCGTCCACACGACCTTGTCAAACCCCTTGTTGCCGCCATGCAGGGTGTTAGGCCCGTCGTTGGCGGGAAGGTGGTAAACCTTGCCATCGAGCGTGAATCGCGCGTGCCCTATGCGATTGCCATAGCGGCCGATCAAGGCGCCGAAATACGGTTGCTTGGGATTGAGATAACCTTCGAGCGAATCGAAGCCCTGAACGATATCGGCCATCTTGCCGTTCTTGTCGGGCGTCTTCAGCGAGACTATCGCGCCGCCATAGGTGCAGATGCGGGCCTCCAGGCCATGTTCGTTGGTGAGGGTGAAAATCGGGATGGGCGTGCCGTCGGGCATCTTGCCGAAATCGGCCTGCGATACCTTTGTGGCGGCATGGATGGTGGCGGCGCCAATGAGCAAAAGAGCGGCAGCCACCGACGAGACTTCTATCATTACGGTTCGTACCTCCAGGCGAACGTTATTGTATAACGAATCGGACCGGCCCTTCCCATTTTCCATGTCCCCTTGGCATCGCCACGACCGCCTTCGTCCTGGAGTGCGATACTCGGAGGGATGTCTTTCGAGGGCATGCGCGTCCTGAGCCTGGAAAGCCGCCGGGCAAAGGAGATCGAGGGGTTAATTCGCCGGGCGGAAGGCGATCCGTTCGTGGCTCCGTCCGTGAAGGAGCGCGCGCTCGAAGATCAGCGTGACGTACTTCTCTTCGTCGATCGCCTGGAGGCCGGCGATTTCAATCTTGTGGTATGCATGACGGGCGTGGGCCTGGCGTTTCTGCGCGATGCGGTTTCGGCGCACATGCCCGTGGAACGCCTGGCCGCGGCACTCCGGCGCACGGTCATCGTCTCGCGAGGTCCCAAGCCGGTCCCGATTCTGAAAGCCATGGGTGTGCCCATTCAGGTCCTGGTGCCGGAGCCGAATACGTGGAAGGAAATCGTCGAGGCGATAGCGGCCCGGCCGGAGCGCAGGATCGCGGTGCAGGAATACGGACGTCCCAATAAGGAACTGAAGGCCGCCCTCGAACGGCTCGGGGCGACCGTCGCCACGGTCGCGGTCTACCGTTGGGAATTGCCGGAGGACCGTGAGCCTTTGCGGGAAGCGGCGCGGCGGCTGGCGAGTCGTCAGTTCGACGTGGTTCTGTTTACCTCTTCCATCCAGTTGGATCACTTGCTGGCCATGGCCCGCGACCTGGATCTCGAGATGCCAGTACGCGAAGCGCTGGCGCGGGATATGGTGATTGCCTCCGTCGGCCCGGTGATGACCGGCAGCCTGCTGTCGCAGGGATTTACCGTGGACATTGTTCCCACTCACCCGAAACTGGGTCCCCTGGTGAAGGCCGCCGCCGACCTGGCACCGGCGATTTTACGCGCCAAGCAGGCGGAGAGTCGCTAGTCGGGATGGCCCCGGCGATGAAAAGGGTCACCTTGGTGCCCATCGACTCACTGTTCGGCGGGCGGTATCCGGTCGACCGGAAAGTGGGCTTCAATTCGTCTCTTCGTTAACATTGACAATGCCCTGAAACTGTCATAATCAGAAATAACAGTGGAGGACGTAATGCTTCTCCGGGTGCTGTGGATCTCATTCGCGGTCCTGGCGAGTGTGCCGCAACTGTGGGGACAGAGCGAAAAGGTGTTTGTGGTGACGGGCGATGTCCGTCTGGAAGACGGAAGCGCGCCTCCCGACGCCGTGCTCATCAACCGGGTTTGCAATGGCCGCGCCATAGCTGAAGCCCGGACCGATACCATGGGCCACTTCAGCTTTTCCGTCAGCACCGGCAGCAGCGCTTCCGCAACCGCCGATGCCGGGGCCCCGACCGCCCAGGCGGCCGACCTCAACAAAGCCATGAACCAGACGTCCACGCAATATACGAATCCGATCACCACCGCCTTGCACGATTGCGAGGTGCAGGCTGTTCTTCCCGGGTTCGGTACGCAGAGCGTGCCCTTGGCGGTTCACGATATGTCCGACAGCGGACGTCTCGGCACCATTGTTCTGCATCCGCTTTCACGATCGGGCACCCTGGTCATCAGCGCCACTACCGCGGCGGCTCCATCGGCCGCCAAAAAGGCGTACGAAAAGGGCATGGAGTACTTCACCAAGGCAAAATGGGACGCGGCCGAATCCGAACTGATGAAATCGGTAACGATCTATCCCCAGTTTGCGGTGGCATGGTACCAACTCGGGCTGGTGCGGCAGAAGCGGAATGCGGCGGCCGGAGCGATCGAAGCCTGGAAGGAAGCCCGGAAGCAGGATCCGAAGTATCTGAAACCGTATGAGAGCCTGGCCGCCTGGGCGGACCGTCAGGGCGACTGGGCCGCTTCGGAGCAATACTCGCGGGAATGGCTGCAGCTCGATTCGGATGATTTCCCGGCTGCCTACCTCATCAATGCGATCGCGAATGCCAGGCTGAACAAAATCGATGAGGCCGAACTTGCCGCGCGAAACGGTCTAAAGGTGGACAGGGAACGCCGCTTGCCGCGGCTGGACTATGTGCTCGGCTTGATTCTGATGCAAAAACAGCAATATGCGGAATCGGCCAGGTATTTTCGGACGTACGTGGAACTCGATCCTGCCGCTCACGACGCTGCCGCCGTCCGCGAGCAGATCGCCAAACTGGAGCAGCAAGCCGGGCCGCCGCACTAAGGTTGCGCTCGCGAACGTTCCCGGAGATCGGCCCGGCGCTGTAACTCCAATCCCTGCAACGCGAAAAAATCCAAAACCGATCTCGTGACCGGTTTGCGGCCCGAAGGCCGGCAATCCAGACCACCGATGGAGAGGTGCGCCGCTTTTAAAACCAGCGGCTCATGATCACCTTCTGTTCGGTATAGAAAGCCACGGCGTCTTTTCCGTGCGCGTGCAGGTCCCCAAAAAACGAATTCTTCCATCCGGCGAACGGGAAAAAAGCCATCGGCGCCGCCACGCCTACATTGACACCCACCATTCCCACTTCGCAGCGCGACGAGTACTCGCGCGCCGATTTGCCGCTCGACGTGAAAATCGACGTGGCGTTTCCGAATGGCGACCGGTTCACCAGTTCGATGGCGTCATCGAGCGTCGCGACGCGCATTACCGAGAGCACGGGGCCGAAAATCTCTTCGCGCGCGATGGTCATCTCGGGCGTTACGCGGTCGAAAATCGTGGGGCCGAGGAAATGCCCGTCCGGCGGCCGGTTCAGCCGGCCATCCACCAGCGGGACCGCGCCCTCCGCCACGCCCTTCTCGACGTAGCCGCCAACGCGCCGGCAATGGTCCGACGTGACCAGCGGCCCCATCTCCACGCCCGCCTGCGCGCCGTCTCCCACGGTGAGATTTTTCGTGCGCTCTACCAGGAGTTGGAGCAGCGGGGCGGCCGCCTCGCCTACCGGGACGAGCACGCTGCCGGCAAGACACCGTTCGCCCGCGGCACCGAACGCCGAGCCGATAATCGCTTCCACGGTCTTAGGCATGTCGGCATCGGGCATCACGATGAGATGATTTTTCGCGCCTCCCAAGGACTGCACGCGCTTGCCCTCGGCGGCGGCCGTCGCGTAAACATGCTTCGCGACCGGTGTCGACCCGACGAACGAGACGCCTTTGACCAGCGGGTGGTGGAGCAGCGCGTCCACAGCGACGCGGTCGCCGTGCAGCAGGTTGAAGACGCCGGCGGGTACTCCCGCCTGGTGGAGCACCTGCGTGGCGAGCGTCGGCGTGAGCGGCACTTTTTCCGATGGCTTCAGCACAAAAGTATTCCCGCAGGCAATGGCGAAGGGGTACATCCACATCGGCACCATAGCGGGGAAATTGAATGGCGTGATGCCGGCGCAGACGCCGATGGGCTGGCGAATGGTCTTGCAGTCGATGCCCGCGGCCACATCGTTGAGCGAGTCGCCCATCATGAGGCTGGGCATGCCGCAGGCGACTTCCACCATCTGGATGGCGCGGCGGACTTCGGCCTTGGCGTCCTCGGCGGTCTTACCGTTTTCGCGGGTCAACGTGGCGGCCAGATCGCCGTGGTGTTTTTCGAGCAGCGCCTTGAAGCGGTACAGCACCTGCACGCGGTCAACCACCGGCACTTCGCGCCATTTGAGGAAAGCCTCGTGCGCGGCGCGGACGGCGCGGTCGACATCGCTGGCGTCGGCATAAGGCACTTCCGCGATGGCCGTTCCGGTCGCCGGATTGATAATGGTGCCTCCCGGCCGCCCCCCGGGCCGTTCCCAGTTGCCATTGACGTAGAACGATACTAACGACACGGTTGCATTCGTTGCGATCATGACTCCCCCTCCCAGACGGGCGCCTCGGAGCGCTGCATCAGCATTGCGTATGCAGCGCCGGAAACGCCGAAACCCACAAACCACGCGTAATCGTACAGCCATCGCAGCGCCGGCACCGCGAGGCCGAGCAGCGCCACCGCGATGCCCGCCGCCAGCGAGACGACGGCGCGCGCATTGATGCCGTCGCGATACTCGTAGTCGCCATTGCGGCGGTAAAGATCCTGGACGTTCAGGCGCGCGCGGCGCACCAGAAAATAGTCGGCAATCATCACGCCGGCGATCGGGCCGAGCAGGCCGGAATAACCCACCAGCCAGCCGAAGATGTACGAACTGAAATCGGTGAGCAGCTTCCACGGCATCATGAGGACACCGATCACACCGGTGATCAGCCCGCCGGTGCGAAACGAGATCAGGCGCGGGTTGAGGTTTGAAAAATCGTTGGATGGCGAGACCACGTTGGCGGCGACGTTGGTATTGAGCGTCGCCACCAGCAGCGCGACCAGCGCGATGGAAGCGACTACCGGCTGGTGAAACTTACCCAGCAGCGCCACCGGGTCCCAGATGGCCTCGCCAAAGAGCACCACCGATGCCGACGTCACTGCTACGCCGATGAACGAGTAGAGCGTCATGGCCGCGGGCAGTCCCAGCGCCTGTCCCAGCGCTTGCGCCTTTTGCGATTTGGCGTAGCGGGTGAAGTCGGGAATATTGAGCGCCACGGTGGCCCAGAAGCCGACCATCCCCGTCAGCGAGGGAATAAAGAACCTCACGAACTCCGAGGTTGAATGGAATTTGCTGGGCGCGCTCAGCACGGGTCCGAGGCCGCCGGCCTTCCCCGTGATCCAAAACAGCAGAAGCAGTCCGATGCCGAGCATGAACGGCGCGCCGATGCCTTCCAGGATTTTGATGGTTTCGATGCCGCGCCAGATCACCGCGATGTTCAGCAGCCAGAACGCGAAGAAGCAGATCCATTGTCCGTGGGGCGACTGCGCCGCGGCCGGCCAGAGGATTTTCAGCATGGAAAAAATCGCCTGCCCGCCGATCCAGCTCTGGATTCCGAACCATCCGCAAGCCACCAGCGCGCGCAGAACCGCCGGGATGTTGGCGCCGCGCACTCCGAACGACGCGCGCACGAACACCGGAAACGGGATGCCATATTTCGCGCCGGCGTGCGCGTTCAGCAGCATGGGCACAAGCACGATGAGATTGCCCAAGAGGATGGTGCCGACCGCCTGCCACCAGCTCATGCCGCCGGCGATGAGGCCCGACGCCAGCATGTAAGTGGGAATGCAGACGCTCATGGCCACCCACAGGGACGCGTAGTTGTACGTGGTCCACGTGCGGCGCTCCAGGGGGATGGGCGCGAGATCTTCGTTAAAAAGGGACGGATCGCGGTCGTGCACCTATTTCCACGCACCTCCGCGCGCCGCGCGCTTGAGGAACCGGCCGCGCCCGGGCTTGCCGAGGAATTCGCCGCCATCCACAATCACCTCGCCGCGGGCCAGCACCGTGCGGGCGTTGCCGCGCACGTGGAAACCTTCGAACATGGAATAATCCACGCGCATGTGATGCGTCCGGGCGCTGATGGTATAGAGCGCGCCGGGATCCCAGACGACGAGATCGGCGTCGCTCCCGGGCGCGATCTCGCCCTTCCGCGGGTACATTCCAAAAATGCGCGCCGGCGTGGTGGACGTGATCTCCACGAAGCGATTGAGCGAAATCTGCCCCGCATTGACGCCGTGGTGATAGATCAATTGGAGGCGATTCTCGATGCCCGGCCCGCCATTCGGAATCTTGGTGAAATCGTCCTTGCCGAGCACTTTTTGGTCCTCGAAACAGAAGGGGCAATGGTCGGTCGAGACCACTTGCAGGTGGTCGTGCTTGAGGCCGTCCCAAAGTTTGGGCTGGTGCTCTTTGGGCCGCAGCGGCGGCGTGAAAACGTACTTTGCGCCTTCGAAACCCGGCCGCGCCAGTTCGTCCACCGAGAGCAGCAGATATTGCGGGCACGTCTCGGCGAACGCCGGAACGCCGCGGTCGCGCGCCTCGCGTACCTGGTTGAGCGCATCTTCCGAGGAGAGGTGTACGATGTACACCGGCGCCCCGGCGATCTCGGCCATGGCGATGGCGCGGTGCACGGCTTCCGCTTCGGCGCGCGGCGGACGCGTGAGCGCGTGATAGACCGGCGCCGTCTTGCCTTCGGCGAGGGCGCGCGCGATCAGTACATCGATCACGCTGCCGTTTTCGGCGTGCATGCAGATGAGCGCGCCGTTTTTGGAGGTCTGCGAAAGCGCCCTGAAGATCGTCGCGTCGTCCACCATCAGGACGTTGGGGTAAGCCATGAAGAGCTTAAAGCTGGCTACGCCTTCGCGCACCATGTCGTCCATGTCTTCGAGGCCGCAACCGGCGAGATCGGTGACGATCATGTGCAGGCCGTAATCGATGGTGGCGCGGCCTTCGGCTTTCTTCCACCAGGTGTCGAGCGCGTCGCGCATGCGCGTGCCGCGCGCCTGAATGGCGAAATCGACGATGCTGGTGGTGCCTCCGAACGCCGCCGCGCGCGTGCCGGTCTCGAAATCGTCGGCCGAGGTGGTGCCGCCGAATGGCATGTCGAGGTGCGTGTGTGCGTCGATGCCGCCGGGGATCACATACATGCCGGCGGCTTCGATGATCTTTTCGGCGGCCGATTCGGAGATTCCGGCGCGGACTTCGCGGATACGCTCGCCCTCGATCAGGACGTCGGCGGCGCGCGTCTCTTGAGCGGTTACCACCGTGCCATTGCGGATGAGTGTGTTCATGCCTGCTCCCGTGACGTGCGCATCTCCCAGGATTGAAACGGCTTTCCGGTCGGGATCTGCTCCATGGTGATGCAGTTTTCCACCGGGCAAACCAGCCAGCAAAGGTTGCAGCCGACGCATTCTTCCTCGTCCACGCGCGGGATGCGCACCGACGGTGTGACGTTGGGCGTGACTTCCGGCGAATCCAGCTTGGCGATGGGAGTGGTGACGATTCGTTCCCGGCTGGCGGTTTCCACCGAGGCGGGGAGCACGTGCCCATCGAGGTGAATGCACTGATGGGCGCCATCCCAGCAGGCGATATAACAAAGGTCGCAGCCGATGCACGTCTTCGGATCGATACGGGCGACGATTTTATAGTTGAGATCGAGATGCTTCCATTCGGTGATCTTCGGCAGGCTGGCGCCGCGGAAATCGTCGATCGTTCCAAAGCCTTTTTCGTCCATCCACTGGCTCAACCCGTCGATCATATCCTCGACGATGCGGTAGCCATGGCGCATGGCGGCGGTACAGACCTGGACCGTCCCGCACCCGAGCAGGAAAAACTCGGCGGCTTCGCGCCAGCCCGAAACGCCGCCGATTCCCGAGATGGGCAGCCCCACTTCGGGGTCGCTCGCGATCTGTTGTACCAGGTGCAGCGCGATGGGCTTGACGGCCGGGCCGCAATAGCCTCCGTGCGCGGAGTAGCCGCCCACGTTGGGCCGGGGCGTCAACGTGTCGAGGTCGATGCCGGTGATGGAATTGAGCGTGTTGATGGCGGAGAGCCCGTCGGCGCCGCCGCGCCTGGCCGCGCGCGCCACGGTGCGGATGTCGGTGATGTTGGGCGTGAGCTTTACCAGCACGGGCGTGCGCGCCACTTCCTTCACCCATTCGGTGATCATCGAGGAATATTCGGGCACCTGTCCGACGGCGCTGCCCATGCCGCGTTCGCTCATGCCGTGGGGACAGCCGAAATTCAGCTCCAAACCGTCGGCGCCGGCGTCTTCGGAGCGCTTTACGATGTCGTGCCAGGCGGCGCGCGTCGATTCCACCATCAGCGAAGCGATGACGGCGTGCTTCGGGTAGCGCTTCTTCACTTCCGCGATCTCGCGCAGGTTGGTGTCGATGGGCCGGTCGCTGATGAGTTCGATGTTGTTCAACCCCATCATGCGCTGCCCGTTCCAATCGACCGAGGAATAGCG
>Ga0335073_10001532_pt1 | contig 31019 bp, 27 predicted proteins | sample Lox_Sample_22_FD_207093 | JGI IMG/M metagenome (GOLD analysis project Ga0335073, IMG submission 207093) | Soil microbial communities from Loxahatchee National Wildlife Refuge, Florida, United States - Lox_Sample_2.2 | ecosystem: Environmental > Terrestrial > Soil > Wetlands | place: USA... | reverse complement strand
GACGCCGTTCGGGTTGGGGTCCGCGCCCTTGGCGTCGCGCGCCCTCGGCGTCGGCAGCAGCCTGCGGGCGATGAACGTGGTCAGGTCGTCGCCGCCCGAGCCGGGCCGCGTCGTCCGGGCATAGTCCGGCCCAGCGTCGGCCAACTTCGCTTGCGGGGTAGGAATCAGTGCCCGGACCTGGTTGCCCAGGCCGGATGGATGTGAGCGACGGTGGCTGCCCGCGTTCGGTGCCTCCGGCGAAGTGTCCGGCGTCGACAGACACCGATCCTCGGAGGGCAACGACGACACAACGGTTTCCGGGGCGGGCAGAGCGTAAGCAACGGCCCCGCGCAGCGCTCCGTGCGCGGGCCACGATCCGCTGCGCGCTTTGCGTCGCGCCGGGGTTCGTGTCGGTTCCGGCGCGGGCGTCCACGCTCCGGCGCGCAACCATGCGAACGACACCATGTCCAGGGCGCCGTTCATGTGAAACACACTCCGGCGTTGCAGTCCATCGCCGCAGTCCTCGCGTCGTCGCCGGGTTCGGGTCGGGCGTCGCTGACCTCGGCGAGGGGCCTCCCGGATTGGTGCAGGTATGCCTCGCCACGGAGGCCGTTGATGCCGTGGCGCAGGAACTCGTCGAGCGCGACCGCTTGCGCGAACAGGGTCGGCCGCTGTTGTTTGAGTTCGACGAAGTGCCTCGCCGGGCGGTTGGGACAGAACCAGCAACTCGAGCGGGGCGGCAGCGGCCGGCCGTGCTCGAGCAGCCAGGCGCGACAGTCGTCGCGGCTCATGCCGAGCTCGATCAGCGGCCAGCGGTTGACCTGCCACGGCTCCCACGTCGCGCACCCGCAGCGGGTGCAGCCGCCGGGGCCGTGGATCTGCAAGTACGGCCGGCCGCCGATGGCGCGGCGGATCCGGTTGTGTCCGCAGCGGCACTGGTCGGCGGTCTTCATGCGGCTGGCCTCGTCGGTGCTGTAGCCGATCCACTGCTCGACCCGGGCCTGTTTCCACGCGCCCGGTGCTCCGCAGAGCTGCTTGACGGCCCGGGTGATCGGGCGGCGCTTGTAGTCGTAGGAGCAGCGGTAGTGGTTCAACCGGCCGAGCCGCCCGTCGGCGTGGCGGATGCGGACCGGCAGGTTGGGCTGCCCACCGCGCCCGTGCCGGGCGACTAGGTCGGTCCGCAGGTCACCGGCGGCGACAGTCAGAAACTCGATCCCAGCCTGGGCGGCCCGACCGGCCAGGTAGTCCACGTGTCGATAGGTCTCGGGAAGCTCGCCGCCCGTGTCGGCGAAAGCGATCGCCCGCAGCGGCTCGAGCATGCCGTCGCAGGCCATCTCGGCGAGCGTCGAGGACTGGACGCCGCCGCCGAGTGACAGCACCGCGAACGACATCCGTGGGGCTGGTGCGCTCACGCCGCCCGCTCCGCCGAACTGAGATGCACCGGACCGCCCGTCGACGCGGCATAGGGTGTGGGTGGTGCCGCGTCTCGCCAGACGACGAGGTCCTCGTGCGCGACGAGGTGGCGGGCGATGCCGGCGGCGCGGGCTTTGCGGACCTGGTTGAGCTGGAAGAACGAGGCGCGGCTGACGAGCCGCTCGTCACGTAGAGCGGCGAGCAGCGCGACGTTGCGGTCGAGCAGCGCCAGGCCGGTGCGGTCGGTGATGGCGGTGGTGAGTCGTCCGGGCAGGTCGACGAGGATGCCGCGCTCCCAGTAGGGGCGGACGGTCATGGCGACGATCCCGCCCGGGCGCAGCACCGCCTGGCAGGCGGTGAGGATGTCGACCATCGCGTCGATGAGCCGGTCGAGGCCGACGTGGGCGAGGTTGTTGTGGTCGCGGCTGTAGCGGTAGTCGCGCTTGGCGACGCCGGCGCCTGGGCGGGCGGTGACCTGCCCGTGCAGCGACGCCCCGTATGGGGGCGAGGTCAACACCAGCGCCACCCGGCCGGTCAGTTCGGGTTGGAGCAGGGTGCGGATCGCGCGGGCGTCGCCGTGGATGACCCTTCCGGTGCCGGTGGCTCCTTGGGAGCGGGCGTGGTGCAGGTTGCGGCGGGCGAGCTGCGCCCACGCCGGTTCGTACTCGACGCCGACCGCGTCGCGGCCCAGATGTGTGGCCTCGACGAGGGTGGTGCCGATCCCGCACATCGGGTCCAGCACTAGGTCACCCGGAGCGGTGTAGTCGGCGATGGCTTGCGCGGCAATCGCGGGCAGCATCTTGCCGGGGTGGGCCATCGACGCCGGGACGTAGCGTCCGGCGCGCTGCAGCCGGGAGGGTTGCTGTCCGGTTAGCCAGACCGAGAGCGGCACCGGCGGCAGCGGCGGTTGTGCTGGATTGGGCATGATCTCCGGATCGGTCTCGGGGTCTGGTGAGTGGTGCGGCATGGGCGGGCTCCAGGTCGGGTGGCTCCGGATGGCTGGGCGGGTTCGCCCGTGAGCACCCCTGAAATCCGTCTGCGACAGTGCTGCGGGACACCACCCCCCCACGCGGGCCCGGAAACGCCCGACGGGAATGTGCCGGGGCTGCGCCGAGGGCTACTACGCCGGTACTACGCGACTACTACGCCGCTACTACGCCGGCCCGATGTGAGCGTCTGCAGGCCCGGATTCTGGGGTCTCGGCGCCATCCGAGCACGGGACCGAGCTCTGGCCCGGGGCTGCCCGCGCAGGCCGGGTCGCACCGCTGCCGGCTGCCCTGATCGCTCGTCGCGGGGGCCTCGACGGGCCGGTGTAGTAGTCGCGTAGTAGCGGCGTGCGTGCCGCGTAGCGGTGGCGTAGTAGCGGGCGAGGCGTGCTGGTCGGCATCCGATCCGACTCCCACCCCGGAGGCCCCGATGCCCACTGACACGACCCCGTCCACATCCGACCACGGCGAGACCGGGTGGCGCTCCGGCTACCGCGAACCTGCGCCCGATACGGCCGAGCGCACCCGGTCCCGCGGCCGCGACGTGTCGCCACTCGGGGTGGCCCGCACCGCGTTCGAGCTGCTCACCACCGGCCCCTGCCCGCTCGCCCTGGACACCACTGGCTGGCCCGGACTGCCCAACCGGCTGGTGCCGCTGGACGACCTGCGCACGCGGCTACTGGCCGCCTCCTGCCCGGCCGAGACCCGCGACCTGGTCTGGCGGCAGCTGGTGACCCACTCCCGCACCGGGGGCGCGGCGTGGACGGTGGCCTGCGTCGGGATGGCCCTGCCCGCGCTGCTGCGGATGGCCGCCGACCTGTCCGAGCGGTTCGCCGGCGATCCCGCCGACGTGCATGCCGAGATCCTCACCGCCTTCCTGGCTGCCCTGGGCAGGGTGGATCTGGACCGTCCGGGGGTGATGACCCGGCTGCGGTGGGCCGCCTACCGCGGCGGGCACGCAGCCGTCCGCGACGCGCTGGCCGCGCCGATGCCGTGCGGGGACGGCTACCGCTCCACCGAGCCGCCCGCCCCGGCGGGACACCCGGACCTCGTGCTGGCCCGAGCCGTCGCCGAGACAGTGATCAGCACGGTAGAGGCGGACCTGATCGGCGCGACCCGCCTCGAACGGCGCCGGATGCGGGACTGGGCCAGCGAGCGCGGCCTCGGGTACGAGGCGGCCAAGAAGATCCGGCAGCGCGGCGAGCGACGACTCGTCGCGTGGCTGCGCGACCGGGCCCGCATCAACGACGGCGGCGAGGACGGCTTCGGGGGCCGCTTCGTACGCCTCGGCGCTCCACCCGTCGACCGCGGCGCCGCGGCTGAGGTTCCCGGCGCCGACGGCCGGGACGGGCGCGCGGTGCCACTTCGGCTCGTCCGGCCGCTCGAGTCTGCGCTGTCCCCGAACGGGGGTGGATCTGGATTTCAGGGGTGCGGAGCAACCCTGCACCCGACCAGCCAGCCGGCTGGTCACCCGGCCGCGAGTTCGGAGGACCCCCGATGCGCCTGACCACCCGTTCCTCGACCTCCCGCACCGCGAGGCCGTCTTCGCTGCGGGCCGACCGCGTGACCCCGGTGCCCACCCCGAGCAGGCCGCGGACCTCGCCGATCGAACCCCGCTCGGCAAGCTCTACCGCCACGCATCGCCGACCTCGCCACGGTCTCCGGCGCCGCCTCGCGATGCTGAGCGCCCCCGCTATTGTCGTGGCGGCGCTGCTCGCGGCGGGCATGCCCGCCGCATTCGCCGCGTCGCCGGAGGTCGCGGCCTCGGGCGCGGCGCGGGTGGTGGCGTTAGCCGGCTCGGTCGATGACGTGTTGAACAACATCCGCAACTGGATCATGGGCATCCTCGCCGGCCTGGCGACGGTGTTCCTCACCATCGGCGGCGTCCGGTACGTGATGGCGGCCGGTGACCCGGGCGAGGTCGCGAAGGCGAAGATCGCGTTCAAGTCCGCCGCGATCGGCTACGCCCTGGCCGCGCTCGCGCCGCTGGTGGTCACGGTGCTCAAGGGCATCGTCGGCGCCTGAACCCCATGCCCACCCCCAGCACTTCGACCGTGGCGGCGGGTCAGCCGTTGGCGTTCCACATCCCGAACCCGTTCAGCGCCGGCGCGGGTGACGTGATCAAGTGGATCGTCTCTGGCATCACGAAGGCGATCAATACCTTCTTCGGCGACCTCGTCACGTCCGCGCTGAACCCGTTGTTGAAGCTGCTCGGGCAGACGCTGCTGACCACGCCGAGCGTGGACTCGCTGCCCCGGGTCGGGCAGCTGTGGGAGAACTCCCGCGAGATCGCGGTCGCCGTCTACGCGCTGATCATCTTGGTGGCCGGGGTGCTGGTGATGGCCTACGAGACGGTGCAGACCCGCCACTCGATCAAGGAGATCGCACCCCGGTTGGTGACCGCGTTCTTGACCGCGAACCTGTCGCTGATCTTCTGCACCAAGATCGTGTCCTTCGCCGACGCGATCTCGACCGCGGTGCTGGGCCAGGGCGCCGACCCGAAAGCCACCGCCTCCACCCTCACCAGCTTGGTGTTGAACGCGGTCACCAACGGCGGCATCTTCCTGGTCTTCATCGGCCTCGGGCTAGCGGGGATCCTGCTCGCCCTGCTGATCGGCTACGTCATCCGCGTCGCCGCCACCGTCATCCTGATCGCGGCCGCCCCGCTGGCGTTGATGTGCCATGCCCTGCCTCAGACCGACGGTGTCGCCCGGTGGTGGTGGCGGGCGTTCACCGGCGTGCTGGCCATCCAGCTGGCGCAGTCGATGACGCTGGTCGCGGCCATGAACGTGTTCCTGGCCAAGGGCGGGTTTACGTTCTTCGGCCCGACCGCGGACGGGCTGGTGAACCTGATCGTCACCATCGCCCTGCTCTACATCCTGTGGAAGATCCCGTTCTGGATCCTGCACCACGTCCAGAACGGCGGCGGCCGCTCCATGCTCGGCGGCATCGTCAAGGGCGTCATCGCCTACAAGACCCTCGGCCTGATCGGGCTCCGCGGCGGTGGCGCGGCCGGAGCTGGTCGCACCGCGGGCGGTGCCCGAGGCGGTGGTCCCGCCGCTGGCGGCGCAGGTCCGCGCGGTGGTGGCCCGAGGGGGCCGGCTGGGCCTCGCGGTTCGACTGGCGGCCCGCGGCGGTCAAGACCAGCGGGCGGTGCCCGCACGGCTTCGCGTCCGAGCGCCGCGACCCGCGCCCGCCTGGCCCAGACCGGCCACGCGAACCGGGCGCCTCGTCCGCTGGCACCGCCGGGTCAGGGGGTCTTGCCGCTCGGCCTGCCCACCCGCGACGACCCCCCACCGGCCCGGACTACACCGACGCGCCCGCTGGCCAACCGGCCGCACACGATGTCACCCCCGACCACACCGTCCGCATCGAGTGCGCGACCGGCAGCCCCGGCGACAAACCAACAGAGCGGAGGCAGGCCATGACCAGTCCCGAGGTTTCCCGCGCGGTGCGGATTCCGGCCGACGTGGAACGCGAGGACCGCATCGTCGCGGGCCTGACCGCCCGGCAAGTCGCCATCTTCGCGGTGGCCGGGCTGCTGCTGTATGCCGGCTATCTCGCGACCCACGCCCTCATCCCGCTGGCCGCCTACGCCGCCCTCGCCGTCCCGGCCGGGGTCGCGGTCGCGGTGCTGGTGCTCGGCAGCCGCGACGGGATGAGCCTGGACCGCCTCGCTCTCGCCGCGGCCCGGCAACGCCTGACACCGCGCGTGCAGGTGGCCGCCCCGGAAGGCATCACTCCCGCACCTGGCTGGCTGCAGTCCCGTGCGGCAGCCAGTGAGACCGCCGGCCGCAGCGGGGGTCGCCACGGTGGGGTTGGGACGAGCGTGCTGCGGCTGCCGGCCGATGCCGTCACCTCGGCCGCGAGCCTCGGCGGCGCTGGGGAGGTCGGCGTGGTCGACCTGGGTCGCGACGGGCTGGCGGTGGTGTGCGCGTGCTCGACGGTGAACTTCGCGTTGCGGACCCCGAGCGAGCAGGAAGCGCTGGTCGTCTGCTTCGGCCGCTACCTGCACGCCCTGTCCGCACCGGTGCAGATCCTGATCCGCACCCACCGCCTCGATCTCTCCGAACAGATCACCGGCCTGCGAGAGCGGGCCGCGTCGCTGCCCCACCCGGCGCTGGAGAGCGCGGCGCTCGAGCACGCCGACTACCTCGACCAGCTCGCCTCGGGCAGCGACCTGCTGCGCCGCCAGGTACTGCTCATGCTCCGCGAACCGGTCGCACCGACCGCTCCCGGCCGCCGCCTCACGCTCGGAGTCGGGCGACGCGCCACGACCGACGCGGTCAACACGGAACTGCTGCGCGCGGCGCAGACCCGCCTGGCCCGCCGGGTCGGCGAGACGGTCAGCCTGCTCGCTCCCGCCGGGATCACCGTCACCGCGCTGGATTCCGGCCAGGCGACGGCCGTGCTCGCCGCCGCCTGCAACCCGGACGCGCTCATTCCGGCCGGCGTGGTCCTGGCCGGCGCCGACGACATCATCACTACCCGCGGCAGTACCGACCCTTACGCCGCCGACCTCTACGAGGGCGACCTCTATGACGGTTCCGACGATCCGGACCCGTACGGCACCGAGGCCTACGACGCCCACTGGCCAGGCCTCAACCAAGGGGACGCCGACAACGCGGCCGCCAGCGACAACGACGAGCTGTGGTGGGCACGATGACCCGCCGCCGACCCAACCGGTCACACCGTCCCGACGATGTCGCATCGAGTGAGTGGGGCTCGACGGGAGCATTCACACCGGATGCCATTGAGGTTGCTCCACGCCACGTCGTGATCGGCGGCGAGCACGTCGCCACGTTCGCGGTCACCGGCTATCCCCGTGAGGTCCACCCCGGCTGGCTGCAGCCGCTGCTGACCTACCCGGGCCGGTTGGACGTGTCCGTGCATGTCGAGCCGATCGACCCGGTCACCGCCGCCGACCGGCTCAAGAAGCAACTCGCCCGCCTCGAATCGGGTCGGCGACACGACGACGCGCACGGCCGGCTGGTCGACCCGCAGGTCGAGGCCGCCACCGAGGACGCCTACGACCTCGCCGCCCGCCTGGCCCGCGGCGAAGGCCGCCTGTTCCGCCTCGGCCTCTACCTCACCGTCCACGCCCCCGACCCGGACACCCTCGCGGCCGAGGTCACCGCCGTCCGCTCCCTCGCCGCGTCGTTGTTGTTGGACGCGAAGCCGACCAGCTACCGGTCCCTGCAGGGTTGGGTGACCAGCCTGCCGTTCGGGCTGGACCAGCTGCGGATGCGCCGCACCTTCGACACCCAGGCCCTCGCGGCGGCGTTCCCGTTCACCAGCCCCGACCTGCCACCCGCCGACCCCGCCTCCCTGTCCGCACCCTCCGGGGTGCTGTACGGGTACAACCTCGGTTCCCAAGCCCTGGTCCATTGGGACCGGTTCGCGCTCGGCCAGCAGCTGCACAACCACAACTCGGTGATCCTCGGCCGCTCCGGGGCGGGCAAGTCCTATCTGGTCAAACTCGAAGCCCTCCGGTCTCTGTATCAGGGGGTGGAGGTCGCGGTCGTCGACCCCGAAGACGAGTACCGCACCCTCGCCGCCGCGGTCGGCGGAACCGACGTCCACCTCGGAGCGCACGGCGTGCGGCTCAACCCGTTCGACCTACCGATCCACACCCGCGCCGACGGGCGGCGCACCGCCCCGGACGACGCGCTGCTGCGCCGCACCCTGTTCCTGCACACCGTCATCACCGTCCTGCTCGGGGACGAGCCGCCGGCCGAGCAACGCACCGTCCTGGATGCGGCGCTCTCCCAGACCTACCAGCGGGCCGGCATCACCAGCGATCCCCGGACCTGGACCCGGCCGGCGCCGATCCTGGCCGATCTGCGCGCCACGCTCGCCCGGATCGGCACCCCGGCTGCCGTCGAGTTGGCGGCCCGGCTCCAGCCTTATGTCGAAGGCGCGTACTCGGCGCTGTTCGACGGTCCGACCACCACCCGCCCGGACGGGCACCTGCTGCTGTTCTCACTGCGGGACCTGGCCGACGAACTCAAACCCGTCGGCACCCTGCTCACGCTCGACGCGATCTGGCGGCGCGTCTCCACCCCGGTCGACCGACGGCCGCGGCTGGTGATCGTGGACGAGGCGTGGCTGCTCATGCAGCAGCCGGCCGGCGCCCAGTTCCTCTACCGGCTCGCGAAGGCCGCCCGCAAGCACTGGACCGGGCTGACCGTCGCCACCCAAGACGTCGCCGACGTCCTCGGCTCCGACCTCGGCAAAGCAGCCGTCGCCAACGCGGCCACCCAGATCCTGCTCCGCCAAGCACCGCAAGCCATCGACCAGATCACCACCGCCTTCCACCTCTCCGCCGGCGAACGCCAATTCCTCCTCTCCGCTGAACGCGGCCAAGGCCTGCTCGCCGCCGGCACCCAACGCGTCGCGTTCGAAGCCCTCGCCGCCCCCGGCGAACACCAGCTCATCACCACCGACCCCGCCGAACTCGGCGACGCCAGCCTCGACGGCACCGAACCCGATCACGACGGCGGTGGCACCGGATGGGTGGAACTCGACGCCGCCTGACACCTCGACGCCCCGGGCGTCCTTGATCGTTACGGAGAACCCGCCATGCCGGTGACCCGGCCCGCCTCGCGCCGACCCGCCCCGAAGCCCAGCCCCACGGGCTCGCAGCCCGGCGGCCCCCTCGGGCGCTACCTGCGCGACCCGGGCGGCAGCCTGCACCACCTCGAGCACGCCGCCATCCAGTGGGCGATCCACTGGGGTCCGCTCGCTGCCACGCTGATCGCTCTCGCCGGCGTCACCCTGATGGCCTGCAGGATCTGGTGGCGACGTCGCCAGCACGCCGAACTCGCGCGGGACGCGCGGCTGGTCACCGTGCTGGCCCCGCCGGTGGTGGATCCGGCCGGCGCGGCGGCGTTGTGGTCGAACCTGACCGGCTTGCTGCGCCCGGCCTGGCGCCGCCGACTGACCGGCCAACCGCACGTCGCGTTCGAGTACGCCTTCGACTCCGACGGCCTGACCCTGCGGCTGTGGGTGCCCGGCGTCGTGCCGCCCGGGATGGTCGAACACGCCATCCAAGCGGCCTGGCCTGGCGCCCACACCAGCACCCAACCGGTCGACGCCACGGGCGAGCGGCCGACCAAAGCACCGGCTTCGACGCAACGACGGATGGTCTCCGGTGGCGAGTTGCGGCTGGCCCGCAGCGAGGCGCTGCCGATCCGCACCGGCTTCGACGCCGACCCGATCCGCGCCCTGCTCGGCGCCCCCGCCGGGCTGCTGCCCGGGGAGCGGGCGGTGGTGCAGGTGCTCGCCCGCCCGGTCACCAGCCGCCGCGTCGCCCGCGCCCGCCGGGCCGCGACCCGCCTGCACACCGGCACCTCGACCCGGCCGGTCGGGCGCCTCCTCGACCTGATCACTCCCGGCGCCGGCGCGCACCGAAACCCCTCAACCCGCAGCTCGCGGGAGGCGGTGCCGGACCGGTTCACCTCGCTGGAATATTCGGCGCAGGACCGCGCCGCGGCGGGCAAGCAGCGCGGCGCGCTGTTCGAGACCCGCCTCCGCTACACCCTCACCACCCCGGTCCGGACCGACGCGACCAAGGCCACAGTCGCATCCGCGGGCGACCGCCTCCGCGGGAGGGCACACGCGATCGCCTCGGCGTTCGCCGTGTTCGCCGAACACAACCACTACCTGCGCCGCCGCCTGCGCCACCCAGACCGGGTAGTCGAGTCGCGGCGCCTCGGTCGCGGTGACCTGCTGTCCATCCCGGAGCTCGCGGCGATCGCGCACATCCCGACCGACGCGTTCGCGCCCGGCCTCCAACAGGCCGGCGCCCGCGCCCTGCCACCCCCGCCCGGAATCCCGACCCCCTCGAGCTCGAATGCGGCTCTGGTGAAGCCGCTCGGGCACGCCGACACCGGCCGCCACCGCCCCGTCGGTCTCGCGGTCGCCGACGCCCGCCACCACACCCACCTGCTCGGCGCGACCGGCTCGGGCAAATCGACCCTGCTCGCCCAGCTCGTCCTGGCCGACGCCGACGCCGGCCGCGGCGCGGTGGTGATCGACCCGAAAGGCGATCTGATCACCGACATCCTCGACCGCCTCCCGCGCCGCGTGGATAACCGGGTGGTGCTGATGGACGCCGACTCCCGCGCCACCCCGCCGTGCCTCAACCCGCTCGACGCCGATCCCGACCTCGGACCAACACCAGCCACCATCGATGACGTCGCCGCGGTCTCGCCCGGCGAGGACGTCCATTCCGAGGGCGAGTTGGACGGGCGGGCGCAGGTGGTCGTGGACAACCTGACCTCGATCTTCGCCCGCGTCTACTCCGCCTTCTGGGGTCCCCGCACCGACGACATCTTCCGCGCCGCCTGCCTGACCCTGCGCGCCCAACCCCACACACCCGGCAAGGACGTGCCGTCGCTGGCCGACGTGCCGACCCTGCTCACCGACCCCGGCTATCGCGACACCGCCACCGCCCACGTGAGCGACCCTGTGCTGAGCGGGTTCTGGGACTGGTACGACGGCCTGTCCGACGCCGCCCGCGCCCAGGCGATCGCGCCGCTGATGAACAAGGTCCGCGCGTTCCTGCTGCGCCCGTTCGTCAAGGCCGCGATCGCCGGCGGCCCGACCACCCTGGATATGCGCGCCGTCCTCGATCACGGCGGCATCTGCCTGATCCGCATCCCGAAAGGCTCGCTCGGGGAGGAGACCACCCGCCTGGTCGGCTCCCTGGTCGTGGCGTCGGTGTGGCAGACCGCCACCGCCCGCGCCGCCATCCCGCAGAACCTGCGGTCGGACTGCGGGCTGTATGTGGACGAGTGCCAGAACTTCCTCAACCTGCCCTACCCGCTCGAAGACATGCTCGCCGAAGCCCGCGGCTTCCGCCTAGCGATGACCCTCGCCCACCAGCACCTCGGCCAACTCAGCCGCGACCTGCACGACGGCATCGCCGCCAACGCCCGTAACAAGATTTTCTTCACCGCCTCACCCGACGACGCCCGCCAACTCGCCCGCCACACCGCACCGCGCCTGTCCGAGCACGACCTGGCCCACCTCGACGCCTTCCACGCCGCCGCCCGCCTCGTCGTCGCCGGCCAAGCCACCGCCCCGTTCACCTTCACCACCACCCCCCTCCCGGCCGTCGTCCCCGGAGCCGCGCGAGCGATCCGACGTGCCTCCGCCCACGGCGCGAAACCGACCCGCCGCCACGTCGACCGGGCCGGCCGCGCGGTCGCCACTGTGCCGGAACGCGTCAGCGGAATGGATCCGCGGCTCGAACTGGCATCCCAGAACGACTCCGTACCGAACAGGGAGCGAGAAGGCTCATGACGACCAGCAACCCGGCCCCGCAGCGCGCGCTGCGAGCCCACCGCCCGCCCCGGCCCGGTGATCGAACAGCGGTGTCACCCGATCACCTGGCCGAGCTGTCGCACCGGCTCACCGCCCGCGACCGTTGGCTGGCCCACCTCCTACTCGAACACCGCGTGCTGACCAGCACGCAGATCGTGCAACTCGGCTTCGGCGTGCCCCGCACCGCCAACCTGCGCCTCGCGAAGCTCTACCAGTGGCGCGTGATCGACCGATTCCAGCCCTACGCACAACACGGCGCATCCCCGATGCACTACGTCCTCGACCTCGCCGGCGCCCACATCCTCGCCGCCGGCTGGGGCCTCACCCCGGACGATCTCGGCTACCGGCACGACCGCGCGCTCGGCATCGGCCACAGCCTGCACCTGGCCCACGCCGTCGCCACCAGCGGCATCTACACCGCCCTGGTCGCGATCGCCCGCCACTCCGGCCAACACAGCGGCGAGCATGCCCAAGCGTCGCGACGGGTGACCGCGTGGTGGTCGGAGTCGCGCTGCGCCCGCTACTTCGGCGCCCACGTGCGCCCCGACGGCTACGGCCGCTGGCACGAAGCCGGCTCGTCCGGATCCAGCGACGTCGAGTTCTTCCTCGAATACGACTTCGGCACCGAACCGCTGGCGAAGGTCGCGGGCAAGCTGGCCGACTACCACCGGCTCGCGCACGCGACCGAGCTGGTCACCCCGGTGCTGTTCTGGTTCCCCAGCCACGAACGGGAGGACAACGGCCGGGCAGTGCTGGCCACCGCCCTCGCTGACCTCGGCGCACCGCCGGGACACCCCGATGGTTTGGTGCCGGTCGCCACCACCAGCAGCCTGCCTCCCGACCCCTCGATCCCTGCCAACCGTGCGGCTGCCAGCGCGGCGGTGCCCGACAGCCCCGCCGGCCCCCGTTGGCTGCCCCTGATCCCCGCAGCCGTCGCCCTGGCCCGCATGCGACCGTCCGCCGGTCGGCTGCGCCTGGCCCAACTCGGCGGCGTCTGGCCGACACGCGGCCGACCGGTCGTTGCAGCCAACGGTCTGCCGGACGCGGCAGCCATTGCCGCGCCGGCCGGCCGGACCGGCCCGGCACGCAGCGGCCGTTCATCGACACCAGCCGCGGGTTCGTGGCCGGCCCCGGCCGCGATGCCGCCCGACCCGAACCGCCGGGACGCCAGTCGCGGCCCGTCGGTGGCGGCGTGACCCGCGCCGTCGGGATCGCCGCCGCCGCCCTCGTGCTGGGGATGGTGTTGATCGCCGCCGCGACCGGCGGCGTCGCGGCCTCCCTGCTCGGTCTCGGCGGGGGCGGCAGCACCCCCAGCACCACTGCCACTAGCGAGATCCCGCCGGACTACCTCGCCCTCTACGAAGAGGCCGCGGCCACCTGCCCCGGGCTGGACTGGACGATCCTGGCCGGCATCGGCAAGGTCGAGACCGAGCACGGCCAATCCACCCTGCCCGGCGTGCACTCCGGCGCCAACTCCGCCGGAGCGGAAGTTATCTCTACGTGTCAGCGGTGGTGAGGCACGTTGGTTCTGCGGGCGACACGCGACGTGCCAGACGGATATCCGCAAGGTGTGAGGCACGTGGGGCTAGCGTCCGCCTCAATGGTGAGGACGTTCCGGGCCGAGCGGGCCGTGTCGCCGAGCGACGCGGCGATCTCGTGGGTCGTGATCGATGATGACTTCGAGCTGCATACCGCGGGCTGCGCGTTTCTGGCGGCGTTGCGGGGGCGGGACCGGTCGGTGAATACCGAGCGGGTCTATGCCGGGCGGGTGGCGCTGTTCTTGTCGTGGTGCGCGGGCGAGGGTGTCGACTGGACAGGCGTGCAGCTGGGACAGATGGTGCGGTTCAAACGCTGGCTGATCACCGACCCGCTGCCGCAGCGACAGCGAGCATCGATCGGGCCGGCGCGGTATCGGTCCCCGGCGACTGCGGACGCGGTGTTGGGGACGGTGTGCGAGTTCTTCCGGTTCTGCGCGCACCACGAGCTGGTCGACCCACAGGTCGTGACCGGGCTGTTTGAGCAGCGGTATCTGCGGTTCCTGCCACCGGGGTTCGAGGCCGGTGAGGATGATCAGTTTCGGACGGTCCGCTCCCGGGTGTTGACGTTCGCGGTCCCGGAGACGCCGTTCGCGTTCGTCGAGCCGGAGCGGGTGCCGGAGCTGGTGGAGCGGGCGGGCAACGCTCGGGACCGGTTCCTGGTCGGGTTGGTGGCGATGACCGGGATGCGGATCGGGGAGGCGCTGGGCCTGCACCGCGAAGACCTCCACCTGCTCACTGACTCGCGGCTGCTGGGCTGCCCGGTGGCCGGCCCGCACGTGCATGTCCGGCGCCGGGCGGACAACCCGAACGGGGCGTTGGCGAAGTCGCGGTTCCCGCGCACAATCCCAGTGCCGGAGCAGGCCGCGGGTCTGTATGCCGACTATGCCCATGAGCGGCACCGGCGGCTCGGTGAGCGAGACGTCAGTCCGCTGGTGTTCGTCAACCTCTACCGGCCACCGCTGGGCGGGCCGGTGAGCTATCAGAACGCGAAAGGCATGTTCGACCGGCTCGCGCGCTCGTGCGGGGTGACGGTGCGCCCGCACCTGTTGCGGCACACGGCAGCGACGACGTGGCTGCGGCAAGGCACTCCCCGCGATGTGGTGCAGGAGTTGCTGGGGCACGTGAGCCCGTCGTCGATGCAGCCCTATTTGCATCCGAACGAGGCCGACCAACGCGCCGCGGTCGAGCGGGCCGCAGCCTGGGCGGCGGACCAACGATGACCACGAGTGAGCACGCCTCGGTCGCGCCAACGCCGAGCCGGTTGTCGCCGCCGCTGGATCATGATGCGTGGGTGGCGTTCCTGCAGGACCGGCTGGCGCCAGAGGGGCAGTGGCGTCCGGGTGAGTTCGATCTGGCGCGGTGGCTGTTCACCGGTGACCCGGACAACCCGCGCACGACCTCGACCTGCTGCCGAGTGACGGCCTGCGACACGGTGGTGACCTCACACCGCATCTGCAACCAGTGCAGCCGGGCCTTTGCCCGCAGCGGGCTGAGCGCGGAGACGTTCACGTCGACCTACCAGCCGGTGCCGGCTCGTCAGCGGCGAACGGGCGAACCGTGTCTGGTGATCCATGACGGCGTCGCGTGTCAGCGGCGGCGTATCAGCGAGCGGACCGGGCTGTGTCACGCGCACACCGGCCGCTGGTATCGCACCGGTTACCGACGCGGTCTCAGCGTCGAGGCGTGGCGGGTCACGCATGCTCTGCCGTTGCCGGCTCAGCCGGCGTGCCAGGTGCCGGACTGCGCAGCCGACGCGAATGCCCACGCGGTGTTGTGCCATAGGCACGCCCAGGCGTGGCGCACCAGCCAGGCCAAGATCGCGGCCGAGCGACGGGTGAGCTCGCGCGATTGGGTCGCCGCGCAGCGAGAGCCTTTGCGGGCCAACCAGTTCAGTTTGGCCGGACTGGCCCCGACGCTGCGGCAGGAGTTGCTCTACGTGCTGCAGCAGCGCGACGCGCAGGGGCAGCGGATCGATCCGCTCGCGGTGCGGGGCCTGGTCGGGCGGCTGGCCGGGCTGGACACGCTGGTCACGGTGACCGCCGCCGAGCGGCGGGCGCGGATCGGCAAGCCCGGCATCGTCGCCTGCTACGCGCGGCTGGCGTGGCGGATCATCGACTTGACCTTCGAGAACTTCCGCGGCCTGACCCACACCGACCGCGACGTCTGGGACTGCCTGGCCCTGGATTTGCAGACACCGCGGCCGGGCCGGCGCCCGAATCGGGCGGTGCTGGACTTCACCCCGATCAGCCAGCCGTGGCTGCGCGAGGCCACCAAGCACTGGGTCGCCACGGCGCTGCCGAGCACCTACGAGGTCAAGCGAGCCGTGCAAGCGGCCACCGTGGTCTCCTGCGCGTTGGCCCGCCGGCCCGGCGGCGGGAAGCAGGCTGCTGCGCTGGGGTTCGCCGAGGTAACACTGGCCTATGAGGCGATCAAGTCCGCGACCCGCACCGACGGGCAGTTGCACGACAGCCATTTCCGGCGGGGATTGTGGGCCCGGTTCTGGGGCGTGATCGATCTGGCTCGGGCCAGCGGGCTGCTAGATGAGTTGCCGGGCACGTTCATCCGGCACTCCTCGCACCGCATCGTCGACGAGCAGACCAACGAAGACCAGATCGGCAAGGCGATCCCGGAGACGGTCATCGCCCAGCTCGACGCGCACCTGGACCTGCTCGAAGCCGGCCACCACTACGGGATGTTCTGGTCGCAGGCCGACGCCGCTGCGCTGTTTCGCGCCTCCTATCTGGTGCTGCGCGACACCGGACGCCGTCCGGGCGAGGTCGTCTCGCTGGCTGCGGACTGCCTCGAAGTCGACCGAGGCGAGTACGCGCTGGTCTATGACAACCACAAGAAGAAGCGGCTGCGCCGTCGACTGCCGATCGCCGCCGACACCGCGGCAGGCATCCAAGCCTGGCAGGCGCACCGGGCCGGGCTGCTGCTGCCGGCCGCGGGCCGGCCGTGGTTGTTCCCGGCCTGCTACGAGTCGAACGGAGCCGGTCATCTGACCACCATCCGGCTGGGCACCGCGCTGCGTCGCTGGGTCGATGCCATCCCCGCCCTGCACAGCGATCTGCCTGGACCGGACGGTGCCCCGTTGCCGTTCGACCGGTCGAAGATCTATGCCTATGCGTTCCGGCACTCCTATGCCCAGCGGCACGCCGACGTCGGGGTCGGGGTGGAGATCCTCAAGGAGCTGATGGACCACCGGGACATGAAAGTCACGCAGAGCTATTACACCGTCAGTCTGAAACGCAAACGCCAGGCCATCGCGGTCATGTCCCGCTACGTCCACGACCGCAGCGGCACGCCGATCACCAGTTCCGAGTCGGTGGCGCGTTACGAGCTGCGCTCGGTCGCGGTGCCGTTCGGCAACTGCATCGAACCCTCGAACGTGAAGGCCGGCGGCAAGCAGTGCCCGATCCGGTTCCAGTGCGCCGGCTGCGGCTTCTACCGCCCGGACCCGTCCTACCTGCCGGTGATCGAGGACCACGTCAACGCGCTCAAGGCCGACCGGGAAACCGCTTTGGCGATGGATGCCGACGAGTTCGTGGTCCGCAACCTCGCTGACCAGGCCGCCGCGTTCGGGCAGGTCGCCGAGGCCATGCGCAGCAAACTTCAGTCCCTGCCCGAGGCCGAGCGGGTCGAGGTCGAACAGGCCAGCGTGCTGCTACGCAAAGTCCGCGCCGGCCGCAGCCTCGACGGGAACCTCAGTGGTGGACGCCCGCTGCTACCCCTCACCGCCACCAGCATCGTCGCCGACAGAACGGAGGCCACGGCGTGACTGCGGCCCAGCCTCGTGCGGCCGGAATGATCGATGCCCGCCGCCGCGACAGCGACGTCAAACGCGCCCGCGTGCACACCGCCCTCGACCAGATGCTTCAGGAGAACGAGCCGATCAGCTTCGCCGCTGTCGCCCGGGTCGCGCACGTGTCCACCTGGCTCGTCTATGCCCCCGGCATCCGCGAATCCGTCGAACAAGCCCGCGCCCAACAGCAACGCCCGCGCCAGAACGACGGCGAATCACCCACGGCTACAAGTGATCGCGGGCTGCAGACCGAGCTGGCGCTGGCCCGCGCGGAGATCGCCCGGCTGCGCGCCGAACGCGACCAGCAGCAACGCCAGCTACGCCGCGCGCTCGGCGCCCGTCTGGACGACCTCGCCAAAGCCGACCTCGTCTCCCGCGTCGACGAACTCACCCGCCACAACAGCGAGCAGGCCGCCGCGCTCACCCGCCAGCAGGCGGACAACCAGACGCTGAAAGCCCGTGTCACCGAACTGGAAGACGACCTGGCCGCAGCGCGCACCAGCCTGCGCCGGATGATCCACGACCAGAACCTCGCGCCCCAGTAAGGCAACGGCGACGTCAGCCCGCTGGTGAGCCCGGCTCGATGAACCGGTCGCCGTCGCCGCCGAGCAGGAACGCGAAGCGATCCAGATCGGCCCGCAACCCGGCCAGGTCATAGCCGTCGCTGCCCACGAAGCGACGCAACAACGCCGCTAACACCTCGGCATCGCGATCGAACCACTGGCCGAGGAACCCGAGCAACTCGACCAACTCAGCAGCGTCCGCGCCGTCCAGGCGCACCTCGTGGGCTGCCATCACGCTTCCCCTTTCCTGACCGACCCATCAGGCCACCGCTACGTCGTCCGAGCGACCCTCACCCACACCTTGTCACCACGGAGGTGATCACCCATGTCCGGTGCCACGAAGATCGCCGCAGGCGCAGCCAGCGGGTTCTGCCTGCTCGTCGTGCTCATCGCCGCCGCGACCGGCAGCGTCGCCGCCCTGTTCGCCGGCAGCAGCGCCTCCGGCGCCACCACCTGCATCCCGGTCGGTGCCACCAGCGCCGCAGTCGCCGGCTACCAGCCGACCCAGATCAGCAACGCCGCCATCATCGTCGCGGTCGGCCACCAACTCGATGTCCCCACCCAGGGCCAAGTCGTCGCCATCGCCGCCGCGCTGCAGGAGTCCAGCCTGACCAACCTCGAGGGCGGCGACCGCGACAGCCTCGGCCTGTTCCAGCAACGCCCCTCGCAAGGCTGGGGCACCCCGGCGCAGATCATGAACCCCGCCTACGCCGCCACGCAGTTCTACCAGCACCTGCTCGCCATCCCCGACTGGCAGCAGCTGTCGGTCAACGACGCTGCCCAGGCCGTCCAGAACTCCGGCACACCCGACGCCTACGGCCCGCACGAGGCCGCGGCCCGCACCATCGTTGCCGCGGTCGCTGATGCCAGCTGCGCGTCGACATCCAGCGGCACCGGCACTACCGGCGGCACGGGCAGCGATGGCTGCACGAGCGTCGATGCACCCGACCCCGCCGTGCTTACAGCTATCGACTACGCCTGCGCCCAACTCGGCCTGCCCTACCAGTGGGACGGCTCCGGACCACAGCACGGCGACGCCGGCTTCGACTGCAGCGGCCTCACCCAAGCCGCCTACGCCGCCGCCGGAATCTCGCTACCACACAACGCCGCGCAGCAATACGCCGTCACCGCCCACGTCCCGCCCGGGGCACCGCTCGAACCGGGCGACCTGGTGTTCTTCGGCACCAGCCCCGCGACGATCCACCATGTTGGGCTCTACCTCGGCAGCGGACTGATGATCGACGCTCCCGACTTCGGCCTTACGGTCAGGGTCGAGAACTACAAAGAAGCTGACTTCTTCGCCAGCGGCCGACCCACCGCGACCCCACGTGCCTAACGTCCCTCACCGGAGAACCCCAGTATTCAGGCCGATTCCTCGGCCCACCTCTAGATAACCGAGGGGCCGATGCAGTTCGAGCCGGCCACCTTCGCCGAATACGACCAGCCGATCCCCGAGGGCGGCGCGAACCCGCCGTCGCCCTACGACCCGACGGACGCCATCTACGCCGCCGCCCGGATGCTGTGCGCCAACGGCGCCCGCGACGGCGCCGACCTGCACGCGGCGATCTACGCCTACAACCACTCCGACACCTACGTGAACGCCGTGCTGGCCGCCGCCGCGTCCTACGGCACGCCGGTCGGCAGCAACGACACCCCGCAACCTTCGGGCGGCACCTGGACGCCCACGATCGGGCAGGCGATCGCCGCCCGCGCTCTGCAGTGGCTGGGCTGGCCCTACACCTTCGACGGCGGCAACGCCGCCGGCCCGACCTACGGCAACGCCGTCGACTACGACTCCCGCAACGACGCCCACGTCTACGGATTCGACTGCTCCGGGCTGGTCATGTACGCGCTCGCCCCGTGGCTCGCAGTCGACCATCTCGCCTCCGACCAGTACACCCAAGCCGGATCGGTCCATCCGAGCGTGGCCGAACTGCAGCCGGGTGACCTCGTCTTCTGGTCCGACGACGGCACCATCGCCGGCATCGGCCACGTCGCCATCTACCTCGGCGACGGGCAGGTCGTGCAAGCCCCATATAGCGGCGCGTTCATCGAGATCACCCCGCTCGACAAAGTCGAGTCCGGCTACTACGGCGCCACCCGCCCGCTCACCAGCGCAGGAGTCTGATACCACCCGGCACGGCGCGACTCGGCCGACGTCTGGCCGCGTGTCAGGTCGTGAACCAGCACCAGCGGCACAACCGCCCGCCCGCATCGAGGAACGGGTTGGGTTGTGCCGCTCGTGCCGCGCTCGCGGCTACCGAAGGGACCTAGCTGGCCAGGCGGTAGCGACGCGGTGTCTCGCTGACCAGCACCGCGTCTCCGCTATCCGCTAGTCGAGTGAGCGCGTTCGCCACCGCGCCGGTCGAACGGTTCAGCGCCTTGCCGAGCGCGGCCGGCCCGACCTGCTCTTGAGCGTGGGCAACGAGGTACTCGAGTACGAGCGTGCCGAGTTGGCCGGGCCGCAGCCGCTCCCCGCCCGCGAAGTCGACGGGACTCTGGTCGCCACTTGCGTTGTCGGTGCTTCGCTGGCCGCCGTCCGTGGCGGAGTGACTCGCGGCGACCGGACTCCATCGCGCGGCCGGGCGACGGCCACCGGCCTCGACGGCCGGCGTGTCGCGGCGGGCCAGGCCCGCGGCTTCCAGCACGGCCAGCGCCTTGCCGACGGTGGACTTGCCCAGACCAGCGGCCTCGGCCAACTCGGTGGCAGTCGAGCCAGCGTGGGTGGCTAGCGCCTCGCGGACCCGCTCACCGGCCGAGCGGTCCCCGGCGTCCGGGTTCGGGTTTTGGGCAGTGTTCATCACAACCTCCAAGCGGGGATGGGTTAGCGGCTTCGGTAGTGAAGCCTTCCGTCGGAGACTCGGAATTTGTCCCGTGGTCTTTCCGGCACGGTGAACGTAGCTCGACGCCGCTGCGGAGCAAAGACAATTCTCGCCGGTCCGGATTACTTTTCGGGATCAGTCTCTCCGGGGCTGAAGATGCCGTCCGGAGGGCACGCATTTACCTTGTCCCACAAGGCGATTCTCTATCGAGTCCAACGGAGAAGACTGGCTCTCGCAGGCTGACCGACTCATTATTCAATGAATCGTGAGCGACTCTGACTCGATAAAGTCGAGCCTACGGCGCGAATTCGCCGAGCGCGACCTGATCGCTGTCCGGTCGGGTGGAGCGGCGGCATTTGGCCACCGCTTTCGCGGCGCCTCCGGCCCGGGCTGAGATCCACCCTTGAAACACGCGACGTGTCCGGCCGGTCGGCGTTACGGTCGCGACAGCTGCCGATGGCCCGACCACGAGGCGTCGGCTGTCGGTCGAGGGCATCGCCTGAGCGGACAGCGTACGGCGGTGGGCACCGCTAGAGCGCTGGATGGGGGCACGACGAGACCAAGCGGAGCGGAGGCGACGGGTCGGCTGACAGCAGCCGCACGGAGCGGGACCGGGAGTGCGGCGTCAGCCGTTCGCCCGGCGGCGGAGTTTGGAGTTGAAGGGCCTATTCAGTCTGGGCTGGCACGCTGTTCGTGTCCGGCGCGTCCACGGCGTCAGGTGGGACTGCCGGTACTCCCGCTTAGAGGGAGTACCGGCAGGAGTAGCGAGGGGAGTAGTGAACGGAGACCCCACCGGAGTACCCAACAGCCAGCACCGAGTCGATGTGTTGTTGCGGGTTCAGAGCAGGAGCGCGGCGAGGGCTCCGGCAAGTAGAGCGGGACCGAACGGCACCCGGGTTCGCCATCCGCCCCGCCGCGTCAGGACCACTGCGGCACCGGCGAGAGCGCCGCACAGCAGCCCGAGCGCGACACCGACCACTGCCGTGCCGACGCCGCGATAGCCGAGCACGAGACCCAGCGCGCCGGCCAGCTTGACGTCGCCCAGCCCGACACCGCCACTGACGGCCGCGACCGCGGCGAAGAACCCGGCTACCGAGGCCATCATGATCACCGCGCGCAGCAGCGGCCCCAGATGCCCGTCCATCATCGCCGCCGTCGCGAGCAGGATGAGCAGCACGGGGTAGTTGCCGAGTGTCAGCGCGTCGGGCAGCCGCTGCTCGAGCAGGTCCACCATCGCCAACGTTGGCGCCAGCGCCGCGATCCAGCAACCCGCCACCAGCACGAACTCGGCACCGACCCGCCAGGCCAGCAGGCCACCCAGCGCCCCGGCCAGCACTGTCGCGGCTACGCCCGCGTGTCGGGTGCGCAGCCCCCGGGTGGCGCGGGCTGTCGTGAGCATGCGCGCCGCAGCCGCCCGCTGGGTCGCCCACCCCGCAAGGGCGGTGCCGGCAGCGCTCGACGCCACCAGCATCGCCGCTACCACGCCCCGCTGCCCGGTCGGGGCCGTCAACCGGTGACCGGCCGCTGCGCGCCGACGCCTTCGGGGCGCGCCGCTGTGGACGGGGTGACCGTCGGCGTGAGGTGCGTGAGCCGCTCGGCGAGGACGGTCGTGGCCGGGTCGGGAGCCTGGTCGATCTCGGCCAGCCGGTTGGTCAGCAGCGCAAGGGTGTGGCCGATAGAACTGCCGCGGCCGAGGCGTTGCTGCAGCCGCATGATGTCGCGGTAGAGCTGCTCGTTGAAAGGATCCAGGTCGCGAGCGGTCTCCAACACGGCGAGCGCGTCGTGCGGGTCGTCGTCGGCGACGTGGCGGGCCAGCGTGACGGCGGCGTCGAGGACCTCGCGGCGCAGCGCCTCGCGTGGCGTCTCGACCCAGTCCGAGGTCACGCCCCCGGCCAGTTCGTCGGTGTAGGCGGCCAGGACCGCGCGGCAGGCCCTGGCCCGCGCGTCGTCGTCGCTCGCGGCGCGGCGGCCGGCCAGAGCGGTGCGGAGCCGCGCGAAGTCGGTGACGACCAGCCGCTCGTCGAGTTGGTACCGGTCGCCGTCCACGCGGGTGATCTCGCTCAGCGCCCCACCGCTGGCGGCGGACAGGGACCGCCGCAGCCTGTTCAGGGTGGTGTGCAAGGCGTTGAACGGTCGACCGGGCGGCGTGTCCGGCCACAGCGTGTCAGCCAGCCGATCGCGGGCAATCCCGTCCGGATGCAACGCCAGCAGGACCAGCAGCTCCCGCTGCCGCGGCCCCAACGACACGATCCCCTTGTCCTGGGAGATGAGGTCGGCCCCGGCATCGGTGTGGGTGGTAGGCAACGTGAGCTGAACCGGCCCCAGCACGCGCAGCGCCATTCGAGGCGAATCGACGTGCTCGGTCGCTACCTCGTGTCGCGGACGCGCCGAGTCGACGCCCACCGGCTCCGCTGGCGGGCCGCCGGCGTCTGGACTCGCTAGGAGATGGGATCCGTCGCTAGCTGTGCTGTCCGCCTGCGAGTCGGCCGACGTTGTGTGGGCGTAGCCGTTACTCGTCCCGCCGGGACGAGCCCGCGCGACAGCCGGTTCGACGATGACGGTCTCAGCCGCGTCGACGCTTCTGACCGAGCCCGAGTCCGCAGCCCGGGTAGCGCCCGGGGCCAACGCTGCCAGCAGGTCACCAGCAGCGGCGGCGGTGAGGATCGGCAGGCGGCGATGGTGAAGCGTGCGGGCCTGTCCGGGGCTGGTGGCGCTGATCCGGCCGTCCGGTCCGACGTAGACACTGCTGCCGGGCCGCCACTGGCCGAGCATCATCCCGCCGACCGCGAGCGCGGCGCCGTTGTCGAGCACCGCTTGCAGGCGACCGGTGTTCGTCGGCGTGAGGCCGAGGAGTAGCACGGGTCCGCGCGGCTGCGAGTCCGATCCCGACAAGTCCTTGTCGGGCTCGGACTGCTCGAGCCGCAGGCGGGCGCGGTGCAGCGTGATCGCCTCGAGCTGATCGAGTGCCTCGTTGAGGTCCGCAACGACGTGCAGCCCGGCTACCCCCTGAGCACTGGCGTCGACGCTTTCTCGGCGGAGCAGGAGGCTCGCGGTTGCGGCCGGCAACAGCAGCTCGCATCCGGCCAGACCCTCGCCGCTTTCGAGGATTCCCGGCGTCGCTGCGCCCGCGTTGAGTGGGGAGTTCGCCAGCCCGGGGTGGCGAGCCAGTAGCTCGAGTAGCAGCCCGCGCAGCGCTGCCTCGGCGCCGGGACCGGCCAGCCCGAGCCCGCCGTTAACTGCTAGATCTACAGCTTGTGCAACGCTCGTCGGCACGCCATCCGGATTCTGCCGGCCAAGCGCGAGAGCTGCGGGGGGAATGGCGTCGGTCATGACCGGCGGGTGCTTCTCCGCGTCCTCGTCGGCAGTGTCGGTGTGGGAGTCGCTGGCATCCGAGTCTCGGCCGTCGCGGTCGTCGAGGCTGCGGTGCGTGCCCGGGGTGGTCGCGCGCAGATGCGCCAGGTGCAGGCTGCGCACGATCGGCGCGACGGGCAGCAGATCGTCACGGCGGCCGCTGCCCGGCACGTAGCGGCGGCGTCGTCGGCGGCGTTCGGTCACGACCGCGGCGCTGATCGCGGCGGCGAATCCCATGCTGACAAAGACACCCTCGCCGAGGTCGAGTCCGCCGTCGCTGCCGTGGCTGTGGCGAGCCAGCGAGGTGCCTGCCGTTGTCGGCGTCGCGGCACGGGTCGCGCTCGACTCGCCGGACGTGTGCGGGTTGGGCGCGCTACGCGGTGGTTCGCTGGTGGGCGTGCCCGGCGTGTTTGTCGTAGCGATACCGGTCCGTGTCGGTGGTGTGGTCGGCGACGATCGTGGGCGGGGCGGGCGCGTGGGCGGCGCATTGGTGGGGGGCATGCTCGGCGAACCGTCGCCCGGTCCGGCTGGGCCGGCGGGGGTAGTCCCGGCGGGCCTGGGCAGGCGCAGAATCCACCCTGGCAGGACCAGTGAGGCACTAGTCAGCATGCCACCGTCGGCCTGCGGGACGCCCTGGTTGAGTTGGTAGATCTCCGGCCAGCGGGCGCCGTTGCCAAGGTAGCGGTCCGCGATGCGCCACAGGCTGTCGTGGATTCCGTCGTGCGGCGGTTGCACGACGGCTATGCCTGGCGCGGCGGGGCCCGGTGCAGCCGTGACGTCAGCCGACGGCGCGACACCTGTCCGGTCGAGAATCACGGCCGCCGCGGCGATGCCGGAGCGCGCTGGTGCCAGCAGTTCGGCGCTGCGGGTGGTGGCCAGAGCTGGGTGGGGTCGCGGGCTGACCAGGCTGGCCACGATGGTGGCCAGCAACACCGTCGCCAGCCCCCGGAGCGGGCCCGAGCGCCGGCCGCCGTGCGCGGACGGTGCCCGCGAGCTGACATGAGGATCGTCGGGGCGCGCGTCTCGCAGCGCCTGCGGCAGGGCGCGGGCGACGTCGGCGACGAAGACCGCCCAGACGAGCCAGCACAGACAGGCGAGGGTGTCGAGCAGGATCCGGTCGGTGAATGGCCCGGTCAGGGTGCCCTTGATCTCGGTGCCGGTGGGCCAGTGGTGCGGCAGCGGCCAGCCGAGCCAGTGCCACAGCCCGTACGGCACGCCGGCGATCAGTGCGACGAGCAGGCAGGCGGCGAGTAGACCGATGATCGCGCGTCCGAGCCACGCCGCCGCCCGTACGAGAGGTGGCCGCGGGCGCGGTGCCAGGAGCGGGCGACGGGTCATAGGTAGCAATCCATCGGGGGTCGTTAGGGGTTGTCGGGTTCGGGGCCGGTGATGCCGAGTTGCGGGGTGGCGGTGCCGGTGGCGTGCACGGCGATCGTCTTGACGCCGACGAGCTGCCACAGCTGGGTGCGGTAGGAGGTGGTGATCGCGACGGTTACCTGGGCGGTGGTGGCGGTCGCGGTCCCGGTGGCGCCTTCGGCGGCGAGGTAGCGCTGGGCAGCCTGTTCCGCTGCGCTCGGGTCGAGTTGCAGCGCCCCGGTGGTTCGGTAGACGGTGAGGTTGATCTGCTGGGCTCCGGCGCGGGCAGCTTCTTCGGCTTGGCCGATGGCACGGATCTTCGCCGCGTACGCCTCGCCGGGGTCGAGGGCGAGGCCGACGACGGCCATCAGCCCGACCAGCGCCGCGAGGACGAAGGCGCTGACCATTCCCGCATCCCCGCTCAAGGGCGCCCGGCGGCGACGTAGCCTGCGCCGGAGTGGCGCCGACAGGCCGACCGATGGCTGAGGGAGCGTCGCGTTCATGGGCTCACTGCGCGGTATACGTCCAGCGGCGAGGTCGCGGTGGCGGTGAGGGTGCGGCTGTTGCCGACGGCCAGCAGCGCCGCCGCGTCGGACAGGTCCAGCCGGCAGGACACGGTCACCGTCACGGTCCCGCCCGGGAAGAAGTCGCTGGTGTCCACCGACACGGCGGGCTGCCCGCAGCCGACCCCGGCCGTGGCGAGGCTCGCGGTGACGGTCTGCTGGGCCGCCGTGGTGGCGGAGGCCGGCGAGCGTGCCGCGCTGGCGGCACGGGCGGCCTCGTGCGCCACGTCGTCCAAGCGAAGCCGCGCGTCGACTCCGCGATAGACGAGCACGCCCGCGAACACCAACAGCGCGACCAGCACGGGAACGGCGATCGCGACCTCGGCGGCCACCGACCCCGCCTCGCCACGCCGCTTTCCGACTCGCCGTGTCAGGACCGAAGCGGTCGCTCGGCACCGGTCCACGAGAGCACGTCGGGCGTTCGGTAGCTCAGCGGCTGCGGGGGCGGCGGCCTCGCGTGGCGCGGCGGTCATGGCGCCGCCGAGAACTGTTCGATGGGTCCGGACGCTGTGGCGTGCACCGGCAATGCCGGGCCTAGCCAGACGCGCTCGGCGCGGCCGGTGATGGTCACCGTCACGCTGGTGGCGGTCCTGGTCACGGTGACCTGCGCGTCGACGAGCGGGCCGGTCGCCAGCTGCGCCAGTACCTGATTGGCTTGGGCCTGTCCGTCGGCGGTGGTGCCGTCGAGGACGCGGGCGGCGTCGAGTGCCTGCTCGGCCGCGCCCTGGGCGATGTGGTTGGCGTAGGCGGTGAGCGCGACCTGCACGATTCCCAGCACGAGGACGACGAGCAGCAGCATCGCGATGACAACCTGCGCGGCCACCGCGCCTGCCTCCCGACTCGACAGCTCTCGGTCCGGGGCAGCGCTGACGTGGCCCGGTGGCCTTATGCGCGACGGGCGGCGGCGTGGGGCCGCTGGTGGCGCGACAGGCGGCGTGGCGGTTGGGGTGGTGGCGGTAGGCATAGGCGTCAGGAGCACACGGGGGCGCGCGGTCAGAAGGAGATGCCGTTGGCTTTGCCCATGACGGCGTTGTAGATGACATCGCCGATCGCGGCCAGGGCGAGCGCGACGAGGATCGCGGTGACCACGACGGTCTCGGTGGAATAGCCGCTGTCGGGGTGCTCGCGCAAGTCGGTGAGGTTGGCGCGTAGCTGTGCCCAGGCGGCTGCGATGAGTGTCAGCATTGGTGGGTCTCCTTTCGTGTGGTGCCCGGTCGGGTTCTGGATGTTCGGGCTTACAGGCCGGTGAGGATTTGATGGAGAGCCGGATAGCCCAAGAACACGAGGAATCCGAGGAACAGCAGGCCCCAGGGCAGGCCGAGGCGTTCGGTGGCGGCTTTGGCTTGGGCGTCGGTGTCGGCGAGCAGGTGGGTGCGCAGCGAGTCGGCGCGGGCGGCGAGCGAGGCGCGGATGCGGGCGCCTTCGGTGCCGGCCAGGGAGAGGGAGGCGGCGAGTTCGGCGAGGTCGCGGTTGTCGATCTCGCTGCCGAGTTGTGCGAGTGCGGTGGCTTGGGGGATTCGGGTGAGGCGGGCGGTGTCCAGGGCGCGGCGGAGCTGGTGGAAGGCCCAGCCGTGCCCGACGGTGGCGGCGTCGGTGAGGGCTCCGTCGGGTCCGGCGCCGCCGGCCAGCGAGACGACGACGAGGTCGAGGTAGGCGGAGAGGGCGTGGCGGAAGTCGGTCCGCCGTTTGCGGGCTTGTGCGTGGACCTGCAGGTCGGGGGCGATGAACCCGATAGCGGCTAGCCCGAACGCGAGGAACACGGGCAGGGTCGGGTCGAGCGGCGCCCCGAGGCCGAGGAGCAACAGATCCAGGATCGGCGGGGTGAGCAGGCCGAGCAGGGTCAGGGTGGCCTTCTCGGCGAGGTGGGCGTCGACGTCGCGGCCGACGACGGTCAGGTCGCGGCGCACCGACAGGCTGGGCAGACCGGCGGCCCGCAGGGCGGGGGTGGCGCGGCGCCCGGCTCGGGCGGCCCATCCTGACCGGTCGGTCGCGAGGATTGCCGGCGGATCGGGTTGGTGGCGCAGCTGGGCGAACATGACGGCCAGCGGGGTGCGGGCGGGACACGCGAAGACCAGCAGCGCCCACAGACCCAGGCCGAAGCCGGCGCCGAGCACGATCGCGGCGATCACGAGTCGACCCCGGCTGCTCGAGCAGGCTCGACAGTGCGGTCGCCGCTGCCCGCAGCCACGGTGAGGAAGCGTTGGGGCTCGGGGATGCGGGCGAACCGCTGGGTCAGCGCGAGCCCGCCCGCGAAGAGGACACCGACGGCGAGGAGCACGAGCTGCCCGGCGGCGCTGTCGTAGGCGATCAGGTAGTGGCGGTCGAGCAGCAGCAGACCGAGGGCGAAAGTAACGGTGACGCCTACGGTGATCCGGACTTCGCTGCGGGCTTGGGCCCGGCTGGCGGAGATGCTCAGCCGCAGCGCGGCGTGGTCGCGGGCGGCCTTGGCCAGCGAGCCGAGGAGCTCGCCGAGGTCGCGGGCCCGCTGCTCGGCGGCCATCACCAGGGCGGACAGGACGAGGTCGGCGGTGGGATCAGCGAGGTCGTCGGCGAGGTCACGCAGCACGGGCGCAAGCCGCTGCCCGGCCTGCACCCGGCCCGCCGCCGCTACCACATGAGAGCGGATCGCGTCCGGGGTGAGGGGCGCGGTGACCAGGATTGCCTGCTCGAGCCCGGCCGCCGCCGACAGCGTGTCGCGCAGCATTTCGGCCCACGAGGCGACGGCCTCGAACCGCGCGATGCGCCGCGCCGATTCCCGGTCCGGGCCAAGCAACCGCGGAAGCCACCACGCCGCGATCCCGGTCAGGGCCGCGCCGACGACCCAGCCGGTGAGGACCCCGCCGAGGAGGGCGGCGGCCAGGCAGGCCAGCAGCTTGAGCAGGTCTCGTCGTTGCGCGCCCCGGCGACCGGGCCACGGCCGCCGGGGCGCGGCCGGAGCAGTCCAGCCGCGCAGGACGAGCCAGAGCCCGAGTCCGATGCCGCCGCCGAGCAGCGCGCCGAGTGCCGGTGAGATCGTCATCGCGGCCATCGCTGACTGGCCGCGCCTGTGGCGAGGTCGGGGTCGAGTCCGGCGGCGATCAGTTCGTCGGCGGTGTCGGTGCGCAGCGGCGCGCCGGGTGTGGCGCGGCGGTCCGGGCCGGGCTGGTAGATCTCGTTGCTGATGACCTGCCGCTCGTCGGCGTCGACGACTTCGCGGATGGAGGAGACGACGCGGGCGCCGTCGGTGGCGTAGGCGAGATGGACGACGAAGTGCACGGCGGAGGCGACGAGCAGGTTGGTCGCCTCGAGCGGGAGCCGCTCCGGGCCTTGGGCGGCGTAGGCGGCCAGTCGGGTGAACGCGATCCGGCTGGAGGAGGCGTGCAGGGTCGCCATGGATCCGTCGTTGCCTTGGGACATCGCGTTGCACATCGGGACAACCTCGGGTCCCCGTATTTCTCCCACCAGAACGCGATCCGGCGACATCCGCAGCGCCCACCTGACGAGTTCGGCTTGGGACACGGCGCCTTCGCCTTCGATGTTCGCTTCGCGGGCCTGCAGGGCGACGACGTCGGGGTGCAGAACGGCGTCGTGGTCCAGGCCGAGTTCGAAGGCGTCCTCGACTGTGACCAGCCGCTCGGACGGGTCGATGGCCGACGCGAGTCCCCTGAGCAGGGTGGTCTTGCCGATCGCGGTGCCGCCGGTGACCAGCAGGTTCTTCCTCGCCCGCACCAGCGCCCGCAGGAGATCGGCCACGTGGTTGTCGAGCATGCCGAGCTCACGCAGCTGGTGGAGGTCGACGGTGCGGTAGCGGTGGCGCCGGATCGAGAGCGACGGTCGCCCGTCGGCGGTCAGCGCCATGACCGCGAACAGCCGGGAGCCGTCGGGGAGGTGCAGGTTGACCGCCGGGGAGCCGCGGTCGAAGCGCCGCTCCTCAGCACCGGTGCGGGCGGCAAGGGTACGGACCAGTTCTTCGAGGTCGCCGTCGGAGTTGGCGATCGGAGCAACGCGGGCGCGGGTGCCGTCGGCATAACGGACGAACACTCGGTCGCAGCCGTTGGCGTTGATGTTCTCGATCCGCTCGTCGTCCAGCAGCGGCTGCAACCCGGCCAAGCCGAACTGCTCGTCCAACACCGCGGCCGTCACGGCTTTCTCGGTGTCCGGATCGGGCAGCGGCCGGTTGGCCATCAACTCCGCCTGCGCGTGCCGATGCGCCGCAGCGGTCAGGATCTCCTCCGCGATCTGCCGACGCGCCGCCACCGACAGCGGGGCGCCGGCCTCACGTTCGGCCTGCTCGATCCGGCCCGGTAGTTGCCCACGCAGAGCCGAGCGCAGCTCATCGCGCAGCGCGCCCCGCGTCTCGCTCCCGGCCGGCGACGCGCCGCTTACGACAGCGACACTCGTCGGGGTGGGGCCGTTGACGTAGGCGGTCATGGCCAACCCCGACGCGGCGGGCCGGATCCATTCGGGGACACGGTCGTCCAGGGACCGGGCAGTGTCTTGCCCTGCTCTTCGGGGTCCGGCACGCCCTCGGGCGCGGGGTCGGTCGCTGCGTGATCGGCCGGGCCCGATCCGATGCGGCGAGGGTCGCCAGCCAGTTTGTTCGCGAGTCGGGTCGCGGTCCGCACCAAGGCCGCTCGCGGCCGCGGAGTCCTCGCGCCCTGTCCGGAGACGGCGGCCGCCGTGCGCGGGTCCCACGGAACGGTGCCCGCCACGCTCAACCCGACCTCGCGCGTTACCTCGGCGGCCGGGTAACCCGGTCCCACGAGCAGCAGCCGCGTGCGAGCCGGCCCATCTACGATCCCGCTGATCACCTGGTCGGCGACGTGAGCCAGTTCGTCAGCGCGTGGCCGGGCCAGAATCAGTAGCTGATCGGCCGCCACGATGATGGGGCCAGCGGGACCGTCGGGGTCGAGTCGGCCGCAGTCGACGACGGCGACGACGTCGTCGCGGCCCGTATACGACCCGAGCACGCCCGCCCGGCCGTCCGCGCCGGTGATCGCGGTCAGGGCGGCGCGGGCTTGGTCCGGCCGCGTCGGACCGACCACGACCGCGAGTCCGCCGACGAGCGTCTGCGTGTGCTCGCCGACCAGCGCCGCATCGGTGCTGCGCCGGGCCGCCGCGGCCAGGCTGATCAGACCCGGCGCGAGCGCCAGCCGGTAGCGGGCCGCGAGGTCACCACCGGCCGGGTCGGCCTCGACCAGAACTCTGCGCCACGGTTGCGGCCAGCGTGCCGACAAAGCAACCCCCAGAGTGGTGACACCCGGGGACCCTTTCAGCGACGCGAGACACAGGAGCACGGCTTGATCACCCGACCCCGTTCAAGACCCTGGAACCAGG
>Ga0335073_10001531_pt1 | contig 31029 bp, 30 predicted proteins | sample Lox_Sample_22_FD_207093 | JGI IMG/M metagenome (GOLD analysis project Ga0335073, IMG submission 207093) | Soil microbial communities from Loxahatchee National Wildlife Refuge, Florida, United States - Lox_Sample_2.2 | ecosystem: Environmental > Terrestrial > Soil > Wetlands | place: USA... | reverse complement strand
CAGCTTCGTCAACATCATGATCGGGGGAGCTATTCTCCCTTCCCTTCTTCACCAGGACCCGCGCTACTTTTATCAAGGCTCAGGCACCGCCAAGTCTCGCGTACTCCATGCGGTCTCCTACCCGTTCATCTGCAAGGGTGACAATGGGCGGTTGCAGCCGAACTATTCGAGCATTGGGGGAGATCTGGCGACGGGCGCCATCTCGAATATCTACTATCCGTCGAGTAATCGCGGACCGGGATTAGTATTCGAGGGCGCTCTGATCAGCACTGGCGGACGCATGCTCAATGGACTGATCCAGGAATTCATATTGCGCCGGTTCACGCCGAGTGCGAGACATCGAAACTGAACACGACAGTGGATCGTGGACGCTAAAGAAAGTTAGGACGCAAACAGTGGATATGAAAACTCCCCAACGCTCGCCGAACCAGAGCGTGAGGCAATAACCCCACTCGACCGGGAACCCTCGAACGTGAGCTCAACTGCCCGTGAAAACGAGGAAGAAATGAATATTTCCAGTTCAATGGCCGGAAGCCTTAAGAGAGAAGGAAGGCTGTGCCAACTATGAATTCGAACACATTGCCGATGTCGCAACTGTCCAGAACGCGCTCAGCCCTCACTATCATCCTCGCCATCAGCGCGGCGGCCACGTTGTTTCTCTTTTGGTTGATCTATGTGCATCCAGCCGCAGATGCTGCCAGCGCACGGCTCACTTTTCTACCCGCGCTCAATGCCTTGCTCAACGGGCTCAGCGCGGCAGCTCTCCTCGTGGGCTTCACGTTCATCCGTACGCGCAACATCGCCGCGCACCGCACATCGATGATCACGGCATTCATCTTCTCCACGCTATTTCTCGTGAGCTACATCCTTCACCACGCGCTCCACGGAGACGTCCGTTATCCAGCCCTTGCCCCCTATCGCTCGCTTTATCTTCCGCTCCTCGCCAGCCACATCGTTCTGGCCGTAGTCGCGCTGCCTCTGGTCCTGGTCACCTTCTTCTTTTCGCTCACCAGCCGCTTTCCGCAGCACCGCAAGCTTGCCCGCTGGACCTTTCCACTTTGGCTCTACGTCTCGGTCACCGGCGTCATCACCTACTTGATGCTGCGCCTGGCGGAATAATCGCCTCCGATCCGCGTGCGTCTGGATCGCTTCGATCGTCTCGGCCGGACAAGGCTCCATGGGCCGGCGGACCAATCGAGCCACAGCCAATCAGCACAGAGCGTCGGCAAAGCGCGATCAACTCGCGCGCAATCTGACGACACGCATTGGGACAAACTATCGCACAGTGAGCGGATAATAGTACGAAGCTCGGTCCGATTCGTGGGTGGTCGCGAGGTAGTACTTCCCTTGGGGCAGATTGCGCAGGTCGAGCGTCACAGCTAGATCGGCGTGGAAGCCGTTCACATTTGCAGTTCCCATTCCCTCAGCTTTGGCCCGCCTTTCGTCCTTGCCCATCGTAACGGAGACAACATATTTGCCTCCCGGACTGAAATACGGGAGGAGAATGTGCGCCGCAATCACACGCCGCGGAAGGGCGACCGGTGACACGGTCGAGGTCTCGCTTCCCCGGGTCGTTCCAGCTTGACTCAAATCAATGGTCTCCGCGATCGGAGTGGCTGGAATTGATTGGGATATTGATGCCGGCACGTGGACACGCCAATAGGCCACACCAACCAGAGCCAGACCGCAAACTAGAACTGCGGCGATTCCCGCCCATCGCCAATCCGGGGATCTTTTCGTCGTCGGCCGAACTCCCGGAAGTCCGACCTGCCCGCGCTGCTCATTTCGCCGCTTTCGCAGTTCGATCAGTTCACGGGTGCATTCCGCGCATTTCAGGACGTGGAGATACTTGGGATCGGAAAGATCCAGTTTTTGGGGAGAGTAGACGTTAGCGCAGCAGCATCGTCAATTGCGGTGCTGTGGAGTCGATAGTCGTCGACGCCAGACCCAGACCGGAGCCGTGCGCCCTTAGCTCGATGCGGCCGGTGGCCCTCCATGAACGAATCACGACGAGCGCGCGTCCTTCGAAGAGCTTGCGTCGATCGCTGTGGTAGGAGTCGGGATCATGCCCGTCACCGTTTCCAACCGCAGCAACTTCACCGGGCCCGCGAATCTCGAACTGAATTTCCTGGTCAGCATGAAGGTCGGGGCGACCGTTCGCATCGAACGCTTCAACTTCGACGAAGGAAAGGTCCTCACCATCTGCCTGTAGCGTGGCCCGATCCGCGGTGAGACAAAGCCTGGTCGCTTCTCCTGCCGTCGTGAGCACAGATTCTGCAACCTTGTGTCCATTGCGGAGACCAATCGCTCTTAATGTACCGGGCTCGTAGGGAACGTCGAAGAGTGCCTTAAACTCCTGCGCAAGACCGGTTGGCTTCTCTCCAATGAGTTTGTCATTCAAGTAGAGCTGTACTCGCTCGGCTCCAGAATAGACTTCAACCGTGAGAGTCTTGCCTTCCTGTCCTCTCCAGGTCCAACTCGGCAAGCTTGGATAGACGGCCCACGCCATCGCAACAATCTTCTTTCCTTCGGGTTCGGGGAGACGCACGGTGGCATATATCCGGTTGCCGCCATTCCAAAGAATATCTCGATAGAAAGACCGCGGCTTACGAAGTCCCGTCAGATCCAAATCTCCGCAATATGCCGCGTGCCATGGGTATCCTGGCGACATTGGACTTGGCGGCTGGCCATTCTGAAAAGGCGCCATCGGATTCTTGCCGTCCTTGCCCATCGTGGCCATATAGTTGCGTAGAAAGCCCTTCAGTTGGGCCGCTTGGGTAGCTTGTTTGGGTTCTCCGTAGCTCCATGCTCCAATACCCGATTCACCCAGGTAGTCCATGGCCGTCCAGACGAATTCGCCGAGGATGTAGGGATTGTCGTGAACTAGCCTCCATTGCTCGAACGCATCTGCAGAGAACGATTCCGTCGTCATCATGATGCGTCCTGGGACGCGTCGATGATCCTCGATGTAATTTTGAGCGAGATTGTAGTTGTACCCGGCAATGTCTACCTGAGCGATAGCCGCGTCTGGATTGGGCCCGAAGGTGGCTCCCGGAAACGCCTGCGTAAGCGGCCTCGTTGAATCCAAAGAACGCACTCTCTCCGCAATCTCCTTCGCAATCGGAGCGCCTTCGGCCGTCCAAACCTCGGGAATTTCGTTTCCGATTCCCCAAAGGATGATCGAAGGATGATTGCGGTCCCGCAGGATCATAGAATCAACATCGCGCTGCCACCAGTCATGGAAGTCCTGCGCGTAGTCGTACTTTCGTTTGCTCACCGTCCAGACATCGAATGGCTCTTCCAATACGAGTAGCCCGATGCGATCGCAAGCGTCCAGAAACGCGGGAGACGGCGGATTGTGGGCCGTGCGCACGGCGTTGAACCCTGCCGCCTTCAGCAGCATTGCCTTCCGTTCCTCTGCGCGATCGAATGCTGCGGCCCCGAGTGGACCATTGTCGGCATGCACGCTGCCTCCCGCAAGCTTCAACGCTTGGCCATTGAGCAGCAGGCCGTTCTCGACCGACCAAGCCAGCGTGCGAATGCCGAAAGGCGTAGTCACCTGATCGACAATTCGCCCATTCATGCGGATCGTCGAAACAACGCGATACAGAGTGGGCGAAGCCGGCGACCAAAGCATCGGTTTCGCCACCGCAATTTCCAGTTCGGCTTCCTCGCTCTTGCCCGGCGCGACATCGGCCTTCGACTGCGCGCCCGAGATCTTCTTTCCCGCACCATCCAGCAGCGTCGTCTCCACCGTGGCCTGAGCAGCGACCGCTGATTCATTCGCCACGCGCGTGCGCACCAATACCGTCGCCGACTGCTCTGTTGCCTTGGGAGTTGAAACAAAAATGCCCCAACGTTCCAGGTGCACCGGATCTGTCACGACCACACGAACGTGTCGGTAGATGCCCGAACCGCTATACCACCGGCTGTTCGGCTGCTCCGAATTGTCTACCCGGACCGCCAGTACATTTGGATTTGAGAAATCCAGGTCCGAAGTCAGGTCGAACGCGAATGACGTATAGCCGTTGGGGTGCATTCCGAGCTTGTGCCCATTGAGATATACGGTTGCGTTCTGATAGACGCCATCGAATTCAACGGTCACGCGTCTTCCTTGCCAACTAGAAAGGGCGCGGAATGTCTTGCGATACCAGCCAATCCCTTCGGGAAAATATCCTTCACCAGAGCCGCTGGCATTGTCCTTGTCAGGCTTACTCTCGATACTCCAGTCGTGCGGCAGATCCACCGCGCGCCAGGAGCCATCTGCAAACGTGGGCATCTCTGCTCCGCCAGGGTCGCCAAGATAAAACTTCCAGCCGGCATCAGCTGCTAATACTTGCCGGGGAGACTCAACCCTTGCCGCGCTCACCGAAGCCGGCACGCAGCATGTAATCAGGGCGGCCAGAACGACAGGGATGTGGATTTGAAGAATTGTCATTGGAACTTCCTTCTTCCGTGTCTTTCTATCTTGCCAATTGGTGGAGTGCTTATGCTGCGTCAATCGGGGAGGAGGCCCTTCATCTGGTTTGCGATCATACGAGCGGCAAATCCTGGGTTTAGTCGAGTGAGCAGGCTCATAAACGCTGAGTCCCGTCCTACGCAGACGTGGCGAGCATTACGTTCCATCGCTTTCACGATGAGTTCCGCCGCGATGTGAGCCTGTAGCGGTTTGATTTTGCTGCTGCTCTGGTGGACCGATGAAGGAGCCCTCGCGCCGGAGTTTGCTGCAATGTTGGTCGCAATCGCTCCGGGGAATACCACGGTCACTCGAACGTTCGTGTCGATGAGTTCTGAGGCGAGGCCTTCGGAGAGAAGCCTTACCCCGGCCTTGGCAGCACAATAGATCGTCTGCCCGGGAACAGGGACAAAACCGCCCATGCTGGAAAGATTGACGATGTGCCCCTCAGGCCGTTTGAGGAGATGAGGCAGAAAGGCTTTGACGACGTGGAGTGTTCCGAGGAGGTTCACGTTCAAGACGCGCTCGACGGTCGAATAGTCTAGAGCCGTCACTCTCACGAAGGGCTGGATGATTCCGGCGTTGTTGATGACGCCGTCGATCATTCCGAATCGCGCGACTAACTGTTCGGGAAGCCGTTCCACCGCATCCCTGTCCGCGATATTCGCGACAATCGGCTCGAAATCGGCTGGGTTTTTTGCAGCTAATTTCGCAGTCTCCGCCAGCGCTCCGGCATTCAGATCGATTCCTGCGATCTTCGCTCCCATTGAAAGAAGCAGAAGGGTAAGCTCGCGGCCGATACCGCTTCCGGCTCCGGTGACCGCAATTATCTTGCCGTCGACTTTCATGGTTCAACTCATTTCCGAGACTTGTTAGGAAGAGGCTATTTTGCAGGGGCACTGGTGTCCTTAACCGCAGTGAAATCTCCGTCGATTCCCATTTCAGCGACGTGAGCAGCGCCCGCCATCTTTGCGTCCGAGTCAAGCTTGCCCTCGTAAGAAACCGTCAATGGGCTGCCGTTGTATTCGGTTTTGAAGCTCCAGGTGACCTTATCGCCCTCGACTTTGCCGGTGATGTCGTTCTTGCCGTTGTCCCCCTCACAAGTACCGATCAGTTCGGTGTCCTTCTGAGTGAAGGTGCATGTAGAGTCCGACTCTTGCACCATAACGGTGTGCACTTTCCATTTGCCTGTTACCGAAGCCGTGGTTTGAGCTTCGAGCGAAGCGGAGGCGGTCAAAAGTACGAGCAGTGCGAGTGAAACTTTCATTGGAGCTCCTTGAAATTGAGATTGTCAGTCTAGGAAAAGATACGATGGCACTTGGTGCCATGTCAACCACTAACTGCCAAATTGCGGCAAAGTGCCATTCGTGCTATCGTCAGACCATCATGCATACCTTCCTGGATTCAACTACTGTCGACGAGCCGCCTCGAACGAGCCTTCAGGATCGCAAACAGGAATTTGCTCGAAACGCGATTTGGGATGCCGCCATCGATTTGTTCTTTGAGAAGGGATTCGACGAAACCACGGTCGACGAGATCGCCGCGCGAGCGGGAACATCCCGTCGCTCTTTTTTTCGCTATTTTGAATCGAAGAGCGATCTCATGGCTCAGCCTGTAGTTGACTGGGGAATCTCCCTCGTTGACGCGATTGAGTCTTGCCCGCACTCGTTATCGGTTGCAGAAGTCTTCCATGACGTCGTTTTCAAGGTCGCCCAACAATCGGAATCGAATCCGAGATCGCGCAAATTGATGCAGATCGCCGCGAAGTATCCCGCGGCGCGTGAGGCACAGCTTTCACGTATTGCTGGAGTGCAGGACAGCCTAACGCAAGCATTCGGCAAGCGTTCCAAAGACGAAATCACGGCTCATCTGCTGGCCGGACTGATCTTTGGCGTCCTCGGAGCAACACATCAGTTGTGGTTCGAGAAGCACGAAAAGGATATTTCAGCGATGGCACATAAGGTCTTGGCAGCGCTTTCAAAAGTGGTTCACGATATGGACCGCTCGAGTTCGAAGGTGCTGTCACGCCATGCAGCTCGACAGAACAAATCCACCTGAGGGACCAATATCCGTGCCCAGCAATTTTCACTCGCGATTCCGGCCAACGGAGTTGCTCTTATAGAGGTGCTTACATGCCCGCAAGGAGAAAATCGTGAACGGAAAGTTCGTGATGTTTGCCATTTGCTTCGCTGCTCTGGCCAGCCTGTCTGCCGATTCGCAGGAATCTTCAATTGCGATTTACAAAGACGCAAAGGCGCCAGTCGCGAATCGCGTGAACGATCTTCTCAACAAGATGACGGTTGAAGAGAAAGTCGCGCAGCTCGAAGGCAATTGGATTCTTCCCGCATTCCCAGGAATGAAAATGCCGACTCCTTTCGAGGGCGACCACGTTAACGAATCCATCGCCAGGAAGATGGCTGCGAATGGTCTTGGAACCTTCAGCTTCCTTGACGAATTCACAGGGACGACCGGCTCAATGGATCCGCGTATCGGTGCTCACAAGAGAAACATGCTGCAGGCCTGGGTACTCAAGAACACGCGCCTCGGAGTCCCGATACTGTTCCATGGCGAAGCCCTGCATGGCGCAGTGGTGCCTGGCGCCACTACCTTTCCTGCGGCTGTAGCACTTGGCAGCACTTGGGATCCGGAGTTGCTGCAGCAGATGTTCAGCTCTGTTGCGCTCGAATCGCGGGCAGCGGGCAACGTGATGGTGTTGGCGCCGGTCCTCGACCTCAGCCGCGATCCACGCTACGGCCGTGTGGAGGAGATGTACTCCGAAGATCCTTACCTTGTCGCCCAACTCGGTATCGCTGCCGTCAGAGGTCTTCAAGGTCCAAACGGCGTGACCGACCCTCTTGAGGATGATCATGTCTATGCGACCCTCAAACACTTTGTGCACGGCCAGCCCGAAAACGGAACCAATGTCGGCCCCAACGACTTTTCTGAACGCACTATGCGCACCGTCTTCCTCTATCCCTTCGAGCAGGTCGTCAAGAACGCTCATGTCGAAGCGGTTATGCCGTCGTACAACGAGAATAACGGTGGCATTCCCTCGCACGCGAACCCGTGGCTGCTTCAACAGATCCTTCGCAATGAATGGGGGTTCACGGGCCTGACGGTGTCCGATTACACGGCTGTAAGCGAGCTGGCCAGTCGACATCATCTTGTCGTCAATGCTGCAGCAGCCGGCGTGCTCGCCTTCAAGTCGGGTGTCGATATGGAACTGCCCGCTCCCGCCGGATTTCCCGCTCTCGTCGATGCCGTCAAGTCCGGCAAGATTCCGGAGAAGGACCTCGACTCTGCCGTGGGTCGCGTTCTTTCAGCAAAATTTCGTGCCGGCCTCTTCGAACATCCTTACGTCGACGAAGATCGAGCCGGAAAAGAAGTTGGCAGCAAGGATCGCATCGCTCTTGCACGCCAAGTTGCCGACGAAGCCATTGTTCTGCTCCAGAACAAGAACAACATCCTTCCCCTTGATCCCGCAAAAATCAGAACCCTCGCGGTGATCGGCCCCAACGGGAAGAAAGAGCGACTGGGCGGCTACAGTGGACTGCCGCCTTATTACGTATCGATCGTGGAAGGAATTCAGAAGCGCGCTGGATCGAATACGAAGGTTCTTTTTGCAGAAGGCTGTCACATATCCGAGCCCGACTCGGCACCTAACGTCAACACCATGGGCGTCTACAAAGCTCCGACGGCAGAGGACGATCAAAAGCTGTTGAATGAAGCTATCGAAACCGCAAAGACTGCCGACGTGATCGTTCTCGCACTCGGCGGCAATGAGATCGTCTCCCGCGAGTCGCTTGGCATGGCCGGACCCGGAATGACAATGCTCGGCGACTCGGACACACTTGAGCTTCCCGGCCGCCAGAACGATCTCGTTCGAGAGATCGCAAAACTCGGCAAGCCCGTAGTCGCCGTTCTCCTCAACGGCAAGGCATACGCAATCGAGAACCTCGCTCTCAATGTTCCAGGTATCGTTGAAGGCTGGTATTTGGGCCAGGAAACTGGAAACGCGATCGCGGGAGTTTTGTTTGGTGACGTGAATCCTTCAGGTCATCTCCCCGTCACAATACCACGCAATGTAGGTCAGCTTCCGGTCTACTACTATAAGACGCCTGCAGCTCGCCGCGGCTACGTCTTTGACGACAATTCTCCCCTGTTCCCCTTCGGGTGGGGCCTAAGCTATACCGCCTTTAACTTTGGAAAGCCGACGCTCGATCGCGAAACCATCTCGGCGGGTGAGTCCGCCAAGGTGTCCATCACGTTGACCAACTCCGGATCCCGACCCGGCGACCAAGTCGTTCAGTTGTACATCCACCATGGCGTGAGCAGCGTTGTTCAGCCGGTAATTGCTCTCAAAGGCTTCAGGCGGGTCCACCTGGATCCCGGCGCCTCAACAATCGTCAGTTTTGACGTAGGGCCGGATCAACTGTCGATCATGAATGCCCGAATGCAGAAAGTGGTTGAGCCAGGCCCGATAGACATTCGCATCGGCGCGAACTCCGTAGATACATCCTCAGTGCGCCTCACCGTTGCCGAGTGAATAGGTCGACAATTGTTCGTACCTTGCTTTGGCTGAAACCGTATCGAGGCTAGTTCGGACGAGGTGATTCCAATGGAACGGCGAACATTTCTCAAATCCAGTTTGGCCATGGGGTTATCCGCAACAGTTTCCAAGCCTTGGTCCCAGGACTACGACGCCGCGGCTTGGGCCAAAACCTGGGATGCTGCTTTGGCAGCCTTGGCCGGCAATGTGAAGATCATGCCGAAGTACGATCGGCCGATACTTCAGGAGGGCTCGGTGTATCGGGGCGCATGGATGGAGTGCGGCCCGCATGAAAGCCTCGCATACGCTGAATTAGCGAACTTCGTGGCGCCCGTTGAGCAGGGCCCGTCGCCGCTCGAGATTGCAATCAATACGCACAGGGCATTCTTCGCCAACCAACGCGAAGACGGTCAATTTCCCGCCAACGTGACGCAGTGGGGAATGAGCTGGATGATGATCCAAATGGTCGTTCCGATCGCAGCGACCGCCTGGGAGCTCGCTCAGATTGCAAAGGATGATGCGTTTCTCGCCGAGTCATACACCGCATGCGCCCGTTGGGACGCGTGGCTCCGTCGATATCGTAATACCCGCGGCACTGGGCTGGTCGAGGCCTTTTGCACCTGGGATACGGGACAGGACAACAGCCCCCGCTGGAAGGGCGTTGCGAATGGGTGTCCAGGAAATGACGCAAAGAATTGTCCGAAGGGACAATCGGTGCCGCGCCTATGCCCGGATCTTTCTGCAACTGTCTTTGGCGCGCGGATCGCATTGAGCCAGATGGCCAAAGCGCTCGGCAAACAGGCAGAGTCGGACAAGTGGGTGGAGGATGCTGAACACATTCGAAAGCTCATCCTCGAAAAGCTTTGGTGCGAAGAGGATGCAAGTTTCTATGATGTCGCGCCAGATGGAACCTTTGTTCGAGTTCGGTCCGTCGCCAACTTCCGCGTTCCTGGCGAGCACGTGATCCGCCCCAATGTGAGCCACGAGCGGAAGATATTCCATGCTCTATGGGATCGCCAGATCCATAATCCGAAAGCATTTTGGGCGCAATATCCGCTGCCAAGCATTGCAATGGATGACCCTCTGTTTGTGCGCCCGATTCCACAAAACTCCTGGGGAGGCTCCTCACAAGCTTTAACCGCGTTGCGCACTCTGCGTTGGATGGAGTACTACGGCAAAACCAACGATCTTCACTTCATCATGGAGCGTTGGGCTGATGCGATTGTGCGTTCAGGCAAATTCGCGCAGCAGTTAAATCCGGATACTGGGGAGTTCACAAAAGGCGATCCAGGCGGCTATTCGCCCTGTGCGCTGGCATTTCTCCATTTCGCGAAACGATTGAGACGTGCACCTCGACCATGAACCCTATCTGTTCGCCTGTTTTGAGGCTAGCTCCTCTGTCAGGTCCAATCGTTTCTTCCATGGATCTGACTTAGCCACTGGCCCGCTGTCGGTGAAGTCCAGCAGCATGTCGCTGGCTGAGTGGTATACCGGCCAGTCCGGCAGTCCGTTGCCGTTTGGGTTGCCGGTCTCACGAAATTCGCCCAGTAGGTGTTAATTTCCCGCGCGGTCCTCTCGTCTGACTCTGTAAATGGCGCGCCGTAATGCACTCTGGCAGTATCGAAGACAAACGGAACGTCCGTGGCGTGCGGCGCTCCCGTCCACTCCTTAGATCGTCATGATGCCAGTCTAAGACAACACGCCGTATGTCTTTGGTTCGACAGAAGCCAACCCATTAGGGACCTATGGGCGCGACTTCCCGTTCTGGATCAGACTTTCCGCCTTCTTCACTCAAACAGCCTTTGTGACCATCGGCGGCTCATACACCGTAATTCCATACGTGGCACATGTAGCCGCAATGAAACTCTCCTGGCTAAGCCATGCGCAAATGTTGGATGGATTTGCGCTAGCGGAGAAAACGCCGGGACCGCTGATTATTGTTGTCGGATTCGTCGGGTTGATGGCTGGATTTCATCATTTTCTCGGGTCCATTCTGATGGGAGCGATCGCCTTGGTGGTCACGATCTTCTACACTTTCCTGCCTTGTTCCATTACGCCCATTTACAACCCTTCGGGCGATATCCCAATTCGAATCGTGGATGGATTTTCGCACTTAAATGCATACGCAGAAAATGAAGGAGTTCGTGACCCCATCGTTGAAGTTTTCAATTCTGCGGGACAGTCGAATTCGGCGAAGTTCGGCGAAGTTCGGCGAAATTCGATGAACATCGAAATGATGCGTCATCGCAAGTGATTGATTTTAAATGCGATGGGCTCCTCGGGTAGGACTCGAACCTACAACCCTTCGGTTAACAGCTAGAGTTTTGGTCATCTCAGGATTGCTCTGTATTGTTCTATGTTGCTTAATTTAAGCAACATGTAGCGATCTCATCTTTAATAAACATTGTGGGTACTAGCCATAATTGCTCGCTTTTTTGAAACACTCTACCCACAAAAGTCCCCACAGCGGTTTAAGGCATTCGACAGTGATTAAAGGAGGCCATCGCCGCCGTACGCATCCGGTCGAGGTGTCTCGCCCCATCGCCTCCGGCGATGCCATTTCGCCCGAAACTGAGCCCAAACGGGTTCTCGTGGCACTGAGTTTCGATCGTAAGGTTCTTCAACGTGGAAACGCATGACGTGGCAGGAAGTTGATCGCGGGATCGAGGAGTAGCAGGCTCGGGAATGTACAGGTCGGCTCGACCAACGCCGACTCCATGATCGCTCAGCCGATTACGAAAGAACCTGCGAGAAGAAAACTTCCTCGCAGGCATCGGTGTTGTCGTCAATGCGGAGCGATAATAAGGCTGTTTGCGCAGTTTGATACCGGTCATAGTCAGCATTTTCTTCCGAAGCCGAGCCTCCGCGATTCAACTAATCAGCCAGTTCTCAGCATTTGAGCCTTGGAATTCCTCGACGCCATGACGGTCCAAATAACAGCAACGATCACAATCGCAGACATGATTCCCAGAGAAATTACGCAGTACAAACACCACATGTGAATGACATCTCGTTCGATATGCGCCAGGTAGAGCGCGTAAACCTCTCCGGCAATCGAAAACCCCGTGGTCCACACGCTCCGACCTGCGACAGCCAGCGCGGCCAGTAATAGATATCCCGCTCCGCCGATGCCTGCCACCGGAACACGCCCAATTTGCGAATATGTGCTGTGGTTAACGATCCCGCAGTCCCACTTTTCGTTCACGTAGCATGGCTCAGTTTCGTCCGAGTAGTGCACGCGGAGAGCGAGTACCGCGTCAACGATTCCCGCGACAGCCAACAACACTATTAGTATGCGGAGCATTTCATGACCTCTTAGCTGACGGTGAGCCGTTCAATAAAAGCACTCTTGAGTCCAGCCCGCTTTTCGCCACGATGATGACACCCGCGCGCGCATGGCAGGCACCGTACGTTCAGATCAGAATCCGGTACGGTGGGGAGTCGACCGAGTATGGTCCCAGCTTCAATACACACTAAGACGCACATTTGAGTCCCCGTTACAATCACGTACGCACCTGGATTTCCGAAACGACATGGAACCGCGTACGCGCGAACTTCTCAGATTCTCGCCGCAGTGCCCTAGAAGCGCACTGCGGCAATTTGTCGCAGGTCTGGATCAGCCGAATGCTTACAATGAACGGTGTATGAGCACATTTGCTGCAAGTCACAGTGCTCTCCTCCTATCTATGCGAGTCTTAGTCACGGATCGGCAGCATGTTTCTGAGCAACAGCTGGTCTCCACTAGCGAACTTGCGCCTACGTTGGTCATGCCATGGCTGAGGAAGCTGCGCTACTGCATTCTCGCTTTCGAGTGTGTCTTGATCCTCTTCGCATCGTCGGTTGCTCATATTGCGCTTCTGCTCGACTGGCTCGCTTTTCCGCTCTCAATCGGAGTGGTATCCAATCTTTCCCTCCCCCGCTTTTGCGCTCGGATTGGGCCAAGGCGTGCCCTCGGCCTCACATTGGTCCTCGATATCATTCTGCTCACAACTGTGCTTGCGATCGCCGGTGGCCCAGCAAACCCATTTAGCTTGCTGTACCTGGTTCAGATCACGTTTTCGGCCGTGGTCCTAAGCCGAATGTGGACCTGGCTGCTAGGTCTGTTGTCAATCTTAGGATTTGGATTTCTTTTCTTTTTTCATGTACCTGTGACGGCGCTTGAGGGACATCATCCTTCCCAGACATTTTCCGCGCATCTGATCGGCATGTGGGTCGCATTCGTCACGGCCGCGGTGCTCGTTTCCGTTCTGATTAGCAGGATTACGCAAACTTTGCGCGGTCACGAGCAAGAGCTTCTTAGGCTACAGAATCTTTTGGAGCGACAGGAGCGAGTCGCGTCTCTTGCGACTCTGGCAGCGCAAGCCGCCCATGAAATGGGAACACCCTTGGCAACAATCGCAATTGTCGCCAAGGAGCTGGAACGCTATTCAAGGAGCGTAGAAGGAAACCCGCACGTTGCTGCTGATGCGAAGTTGATTCGCGCTGAAGTCGATCGATGCGCCCGAATCCTGCGCGATATGAGCTCGCAGGGAGCCGAGCCGATCGGGGAAACCCCCTCGCCGATTGATATTGACGCGCTTTTCCAGCAGCTGCGGAACAGCTTTCCCGAGCCACAGCGACAAGTAATCGAAACATTTGCGGTCACGGGTCTAACAGCGAGACTTCCGGCGGAGACCACCCGTAAAGTACTAATGGCGCTCGTAAAGAACGCGCTTGATGCCAGTACTGCAGGGCAGCCGGTTTGCTTGAGGGGAGATGCCGACGAGGGCACTCTCTGCTTTACCGTCTGCGATCAGGGTATAGGCATGTCCCCTGAAGTGATGAATCGCATCGCCGAGCCGTTTTTCTCCACAAAGGGACCTGATCGCGGCATGGGTCTCGGAACTTTTCTCGTGCGGGCGTTTGCCGAGAACCTGGGAGGCAAGCTGACCTTCGAATCCCAAGTCGGAAGAGGAACAACGGCGACCCTGGAGCTGCCCTTTGTCATCTAGATCTGAAAGTGATGAACTCACCGCTCTCATCGTTGATGACGACGAGTTGTTTCGAACCAGGCTTGGTCGCGCCTTTGAAGCTCGGGGATGGGAGGTCTTCCTGGGATCGAGTCTGGCAGAGGCAGTTTGTCTTGTCCGCGAGAACGCGCCGAGCCTGATCATCGTGGACCTACGACTCAACGGCGAGAGCGGGTTGGATATCGTGCGCGCTCTTCGCCCACTGGATCCGACAATGTCGATCATCGTGCTGACGGGTTGGGGAAGTATCGCTACGGCCGTTGAAGCGGTACGGGATGGCGCCGATCACTACCTCAGCAAGCCTGTCGACGCAGATCAGATTATCGCTGTATTCGAATCCCTGCCTGCAACGACCATCGCCACCGACGCGCCATCTGTCGTGCCAAGTCTGGCTCGTGTCGAATGGGAACATATCCAGCGCGTCTTGACCGACTGCCGGGGAAACATCTCCATGGCAGCAAAACAGCTTGGCCTCCATCGCCGTTCTCTGCAACGTAAGCTCGCAAAGTATCCGCCAAGAGTCTAGATGGAGCCATGGTGTCGAGGAGTTAAAAGCATATGCGCCTTCGTTCATTGACCGTGCTGACGATGAATGCACTCTTTTTCGCTGTAGTCGCGCTCGAGGGCTGCCGCAAGAATAATAGTGATCAACCTGGTGAGGTCTTGCATCCGGTAGCCGCGACCATCGAGCATTTCCACCTTAATGGAAAGGTCTTGGCGACGAGTCCGGCCACGGGTGCAATCACGATCCAGCACGGCGATATTCCAGGCTTTATGCCGGCGATGACCATGCCCTACAAGCTCAAGGACCCATCGGAAGCAGCGCGCCTCAAGCCAGGCGATGAAATTTCTGCGGATGTTCTTGCCCGCTCCGACAGTGACGAATACGTGCTCGACGCCGTGGTAGTGACGAAACAGGCCGTGCCCGGTTTAGCGCCGGCGATGTTGCCGCCTCACCAGTTGATGGTCGGTGAACAGGTCCCGGACCTGCCACTCGTGAATCAAGATGGCAACGCAATCCATTTGCAGGACTACCGCGGCAAGGCGCTATTGATCACGTTCATCTACACGCGCTGCCCAATGCCTACGGCGTGCCCTCTTATTTCCAGTCATTTTGCGAAGGTGAACGAAACCCTGGCTCGCGATCCGAAGACCTATTTGGCGAGCCATTTGCTCAGCATCAGCCTCGACCCCAGCTACGACAAGCCGTCGGTTTTACGCAAGTATGGTCTTGCTTATCTTGATGACAACGCATCCGGATTCTCACACTGGGAGTTCGCTGACACGACTCCAGGCGACCTCAAGAAGCTTGCGGTGGCGTTCGGCCTCGAATATACAGAGGAGGACAATCAAATCACGCATACCATGGAGACCACGCTGATTGGTCCCGATAGCAAAGTGGCGCAAACATGGAGTGGCAGCGATTGGAAGCCCGACGAAGTCGCCAGCGCAGTAGAGGCGGTGGCCGCAAAGGGGGCGAGGTAACCGCTCCATGTTGTACGTTTTTTCAGCATATGGCTTCGTCGCATCGGCTCTGTTGGGGGCTCTACCTATCACTTGCATGCTCGGCTGTTCGAAGACGCTGAACCAATCCGAGATGCGCGGTGCATCTCTCTATACCATGCATTGTTATGACTGTCATGAAGAGAACCAGCTCGGTCTGAAGAAGGTCCCCCCGAAGTTGCATCGGCTCTTTTCGAGCCGTTTTTTGCCGGACGGGTCTACGCCAGCCACGGATGAGTCAGTACGTGACGTCATCGTAAATGGGAAACGGACAATGCCGGCATTTAGCGGACGCTTAAGCGATCGGCAGATTGCTGATCTGATCGCCTACCTGCATCGTAAGTGAATCAGGGACCAATTGGTCCCCTTTCAGTCTCCACGCCATCCCAGTCTACTCAGGAGGAAATATGCATCAACTTAAACCGAGGCTTCGACCAATTGGCTGTGTGCTAGGGCTCATGCTTGCGATGGCACCGTCCGCCTTTGCGCATGCGCATCCTAAGACAATGGTTCCGGCGCCAGATTCAACTGGCCCAGCACCCAGCAAGATCTCCATCACATTCTCCGAAGCGGTCGAGCCAAAGTTCAGCTCGATCAAATTAACAAATGCAAAAGGCAAGTCAGCTGACCCCGAGACCTCGGCTCCGGTACCGGGCGATCCAACGACATTGACCCTCGCAGTTCGATCCTTGCCGCCAGGGACTTATGTCGTTCATTGGGCCAACGTGTCCGTTGATGGACATCGGCTGCAGGGAAGCTACAAATTCACGGTGCGATAGAGACGCAGGGAAACAGATGCTCGCTTTCTTCCCAGCTATGCGAATTTGCGCAGACGCGATATCTGACTTGGCCTATTCGGCCTTGGCGGGCGTTCTGCTCAATCGCCTCTGGTTGGGGAGAAGTGAGTCTTGCGAACGACCGCTTCGGTCATCCCTAAGATTTTGCTCCACGGTCCTGATCATCGTTCTCCCTCTGCAATACCTGCTGCTCTCTGCGTCAATGATCGGGGACACCGGCTGGACAGACGCCTGGAATGCTGCTCGGGATGTTGGCGCCACGCACTCCGGTCGCGCTATGGTCGCAAGCTTTTGTTTTGTACCATGTCTATTATTTTTTTCTATGTTGACCTTCCCTCTAAAGCGGATAAGATCGGTTCTCATCGGCTTAGCCCTTGAAGCCGGATTCATCGCGTGCCGAGCCTTTAATGGACACGCTGCTTCCGAAGGCGATTTCACTCTTCGCGAAGGAGTTCAGTTCCTCCATCTCTGTGCAATTGCAACCTGGGGCGGAGGAATTCTCGTAGCCGGATGGATTACAGTTCCCCGATTAGCATCCTACGCAGGATTCGATAGCCTTGTGCGCTTTGGAAAGCGACTTTCCGCAACCGTGAGCTTCGCTCTGGTAGGCGTCATTCTGACAGGAATCTACAACTCCTGGAAAGGCCTGAATGGGTCTCTTTCCCCACTGGTTATCTCGGGCTGGGGACGGATGCTGTTGCTGAAACTCTTCTTTGTCTCTCTCGCCTTGCTTCATGGCATAAGAGTGCGGCTTCTCCTAAGAGAGAGCACGCCTTGGACACTGAGCCGAGCCACCCTCATGCGACACTGGCTTCGCACAGAGGCTCTGTTCATGTTTGTAGCTCTTACGTGTTCGGCGTGGTTAGCCCACTTGCCCCCTGCCGAAATGTGAGGAGACTTGCGGTTCTCCGATCGCGACAGAGGACCATAAAATGCACCTGCTGCATACCTCAACTCAATCCTAAGGAATCCATGGAGCCGCCGCCGCGATTGCCACAAATGAAGGAGGACTACCGATGAAGTTACCACTGACCGCCTTTCTCATTCTCTTCCGTGTCCTTGCTCCGACGCCGGAGCAGGACAAGACGATCAAGCAGCTGGAGGACACGCTCATGGCGCCTTGCTGCTATTCACAGACCATCCGAGTGCACATGAGCGCCGAGGCAGAGCAGATGCGCGAGGAAGTGACTGATATGGTCCTCGCAGGCAAATCAAAGGCCCAGATCATCAACTTCTACAGGGCAAAATACGGAGAGACCATCCTGGTCGTGCCGGACGGAACCGCAGGAAGGTTTGCGTTTGGAGTTCCAGCTGGCGTCCTGCTCGCTGCCAGTTGCATGTTTACATTCTGGATCGCGCGCTTGAAACAAACTTCCAGCAATGCGGAAGCAACCTCCCATACCGTCGGGGTCAACAAGATGGACACAGACATCATTGCGAGGATCAGGAAAGATGTTGAAGGAGAGATGTGATCGCGTCGCTTTTGTCGCGATGATTCTTGCGTAAAAGTGACACGCAGTTAGTAGACTCGTAGCGAGGTTTGAAAGGATAGACTCCTCAATACGTCAACCGTGGCCGAAAAAACCGCAACACGATAATATCGGTGAATGGATCAAGCTGTTCGGACGCAGGTCGATTGGTTCAGCGGAGGCCTTCTTCTTGAGCACTAGTCGCTTTGCCCAGCTCCGCTTTTGCGCATTCTGTGTCCTGGCCGGAGCCGCTGCATGGTTAGCCCTTCCAAAGCTGCGAGGAGAAACTGAGAACCTGGGACCGGTCACACCCACCTTCAATCGCGATGTCGCGCCGATCCTTTACAAGAACTGCACGCGATGTCACGGAGGCGGTGAGATCGCATTTCGCGTACCACTGACTAAATACGAAGATGCGCGCCTCCGCGCGGTCCGAATTCGGAAGATGGTTGCCTCGCGCACGATGCCTCCGTGGCCCGTCGATTCCGCGCGAAGCTTGAGGTTCCGTAACGACGCACGCCTCAGCCAGAAAGATGTCGACACGATTCTGGCTTGGGCAGATGCTGGTGCGCCTAAAGGAACCGGCACCGCTCCAAGTCCGCCCGCGAATGCCTGGGCGCGGTTTCAGGGTCGAGATCCCGACTTCACCGTCGAGTTGACCGGCGATATGCACATTCCTGCTGAAGGCGCGTTCCCCTATACGACGGTCTTTGTAAAAGTACCGTTCCCCGATGATCACTGGATTGCCGCGGCTCAGACCAAACCGACCAACCCTTCTGTTGTCCACCATATGGCACTGACAGAGGTCTCTGTTCCGGAGGGTATGACACCTCAGCAAGCCGAGCGCACAGCAGCACAGCTCGGCATTCCCACTTCTGCCTTTATCCAACCTGCAGTCGTCACACCCACACACCCACCGCGCCCCGACATGCTCTCGATCTACACGCCGGGAAGTGGTCTCGAGACATATCCAGAGGGTAGCGCCAAGCTGCTCAAGGGCGGTAAAAACTATTACGTGATCTTCAATATTCACTATCAAACAACGGGCAAACCTGAGACCGATCGCTCTAAGATTGCTCTTTGGTTTGCTCCCAAACCGCCTGCGCGTCAGTTGTATCGCGTGAATGGCGCTGGCGAAACGATCATTGCCAACGGTAAAGAACTTCTCGCTGACAGTCCGGGAGTCAAAGCCGAAGGTACACACGTGGGAATTCCGCCGATCCCCCCGTTCGCCGCGAGCTATGAGCTCGTCGGGATCTCAGCGTACGTGGAGCCCGTCACAATCTATCAGTTCCATCCCCACGCTCATTACCGTGGCAATGACTTCACTTACTCCGTTGTATATCCCGATGGGCATGAACAAACATTGCTTTGTGTGCCTCGTTTCGACCATCGGTGGCAGCTAGCCTACGAACTCGAAACGCCGCTCAGGCTACCTGCTGGAAGCAAATTGATTGTCACTGCGCACTATGACAACTCCGCGAAGAAATCTGGCAATCCAGCACCTGAGAAGCCGGTTTACTTTCGGGCTATGAACCAAAGCTGGGATGAGATGTTTACACCATTCATTCAGTTCAGTATCGATGGCAACGGAAAGGACGCTTTGAAGATAGGGTCTGCCATTGGATGTCTGTCGCGAGACTCGCGAGGCAATTGGCGTCTGCAACGAGGCAGGTTACTGCAGCATGCTAATTCCCAAGATCTAGCTCAGACCCAAGGTGCGACATCCTTCGAACTCAAAAAAGAGAAGGACTATCCCCTCGGGAGTGACAACTACGCGCTTTACGGAGTATCAGTGTTTGGTCCAGCCAATCTTCTTGGCGAGAAGGTCGCCGTTAAAGGTGTGCTCCTTGGCAAGCCAGGCCAGCTGGGCCTAAATGTTACTTCACTTCAATCCATCGGGACAAAATGCGACGAACGAGTATCTCCCTTTTGAACGGAGTTACGGTGTAACTGTCAAATGTCTGGCAGTAACAACGATAGATGTCTATGCGGGCCGGTCCTTTCCAATTCTGAACACGCGCTTACGCCACTGATGAATTACGAACAGCATGATAGTCAATGGGACCACCACGATTTCCCAAGTCGTTTCGCTGGAGACGAGAGTGGCGGGGACTACTTCGACTACTCCCGAGCATTGACCCACATCTGTTCCTTGCTGAACGTTCACTGTCACCCGCCAAAAGCCACTCGCTGGCAAGTTGAAGTTGGCAGCCTGCAAAAGACGGTTCGTGGCTGCGCCGTGGGAGGTGTGGAGGACAAGACGGCCACTCTTTCCATCCGCCGGTGTCAAAATCAGAGTCACGTTCGCGTCCTCGATGATGCCGGAGACGCCCGGCCGCTCAACTGCCACACTGAAATCCGCTTGTCCTTCTCGAATGGGGTCAGGGCTCGTAAACAACGTGATGGTGAATGGGCCAGCCTGTTCGTGAAAGCGAAGTCTGCCTCCATCAGCAAACGCATGGGAGGCACTCAGGGTGAGGATGAACAGCAGCGGCCATCGTATCGTCACATTCTCATCCCGCGCATTTGCATCGGTTGAGTGAAGAGCCAGATGCCAATGGCGTAAAGCGCGCCAGCTGCAACAATCCAAAGCGACGTAATAACCGCCTTGCTGCGGCGGGAGCATGCAATACGACCAATCGTCTTCCAACCCGAGTAGAGAGACAAGCACACGCCAAAATCAAGAGCCCATAGCTGAAGGCTGAAGAGGTCGAACCCCTTCGAACCCGGAATCAGTTGGATCTCCAGGGGGCGGCAGACAGGCGAGAGTTTCGCGATCCTTCCCACTATCGGATTCTTCCTGCTTAACATTGGTTCGAGGTGTGCATACGCATTTTGAAGCATCGGCGCAACCGATGAGACCGATGTTGCCAGGTGGAAACCAAGGTGCGCAACCCAAATGGCTAACCCAAGAGGCAGGGCGGCAAACGCAAAACTCACGAAGTAGTGCCGGACGCTTTCGCGCGCAGACAGCCTCTTGAGCGTCCAGGCAAACACCAGCCACGTCAGAAGAAACGAGCCAAATGACGCCGCTTCAAGCCCAAATGATCCGAGATTTGATGCCAGGAACGGATGTCTCTGCCCAAGATCGTCGAGCCGATTCGCAATGGGTGCAATCATATATGCGGCATTCATCAGAGAGGCGAAGGAAACGAAATACAAAAGCACTGCAATATCGAGACGCGACGATGAGCGGCTTCGCGTCAAATCTCCGATCGGCAGAATCGCCGTGATGCCCACATTGTTATGTGGGCACGCTTTCACACAGTCCATACACATCGTGCAGTCCATGTTCCCGACCTTCTGGGGAAGATAGAGCTGTAGCTCGCATCCTCTTTGGCTTTGATTTCCACGAATGCAGTCATGGGACTCGCATTGCGTGCAGACCGACTGACTGCGGGCGCTTACGCCCAACGGAGCAACGAGGGATGCGGCAAAGTTGAATTGGCCGATCGGGCAGATGAATTTGCAGAAGCTAGCTCCTCCAAAGAGCGAGTCGACCAGTAGCGCCCCCATAATGTAGGCCAGAAGGAGGAGCGCGGTGGCGTAGGGCGAGTCCCACAGTGCAAATTGTTCGTAGGCCCAGAAGAAAATCGACATCAACGCTATGGCCGGCCATTTGCTGCTGAGCGATCGCGGCCATCGCAAACGAGCGATGCCGAGCAAACGTGCCAATTCGCGCGGCAGCGTGAAGGGGCATGCCATACAGAACAAGTTTCCGACAATGACAATCAACAATAAGCTCACAGGTCGGATAATGTTCCAAACAGCGACTCCGGCGAGATTCATCGAGCTGAGTGGAATGCCTCGCAAGCCGTCCACGATGACGAGTGTCATCGTCAGAGAAGAGACGCTTTGCAGCGCGATTCGCCCATGGCGAGAACGCAGGAGTGCGCCAACCGCAGGGAATTGCATGAGATCGAACTTTCGAACCGACGACGGAGCCAGGGCCGGCAAATGCGCCGTCGCCGCATGGCCCCTGACCTGCGCAGATGAAAGCATCTTCCAAACCGAAAGCACCGCGGGGACAAGGAAGATCGTCGATCCGATCACCCACATCTCGGCCCCTGCAGCGGCTTGATCCTCGATTGGACTGATAGGGAAGATGCGGGGCGAGGAAGCATAGGTTGGGTAAACCGCTTGACCATAGAAGGCAAGAAATGCCGATACGGCTGTATTCACCAGATCCGCGGCTATAAGGTAGACGGGAACGGTCCACGGAGACCATGCACTCCTGCTGGGCCATGGACGAAGCACGTGCCACCAGAACAGCATTGAGGGCAGAAAGAAGCACGCGTGTTCGATGTCGTGCCAACCATTCGAACGCAAAGCCAATTCATAAGCCGCGGGGACGTGCCAGCCAATGAATGCGACATTCATGCCGATCCAGCCAACGGCCGGATGCATGATGGACTTGACCGTCTTTTCAAAAGCTTTCAAGCTTATCCAGGGAGCAAGGTCTTCGCGAATCCACGACCGGGGCAACCCCCGCAACAAAGGCACCACAGGATTTCCGAGCACGAGAAGCGGCGGCGCAACCGACATTAACACCAAATGCTGCGTCATGTGAGCGAGCAGCAGGAACTGGCCCAATGCATCGATCGGCGACGCAAGAGACAACCAGAGGACCGCTTCCCCACTCCAGAAGCACCATGCCCGCCACTGCGGCAGCTCGCGCGGGCGTGTGAGACGCACCTGCAGCCAGCCTCGCAAATAAAGTGCTCCGGCGATAATGAGGATGATGGTCGGCCAAAGAGGCAGAGTCCAGGATCGCGCAATCGCGGCTGTGAGATCGTCCGGCAACACCCAACCTCTCGTAGAGAACGCTTTTAATCGCTCTCCCCTATGATCGCTCGGCAGCGTGCCTTCAGGACAGAGCAGATGATTCTGACTCTATGATGCACTCGCCGGTCGGTTGTTTCTTCTGTCGCCTAGCGCTTCGTTCAGAAAGATTCGTATGCGTACTTTCAGAAGCGTTCGAAACAGCGTATTCCGCACTCCCTCGCCTACGGAGCCATAAGGGAAGATTCTTTTCTTGGAGGGGCCTCGCAGGACCCGTCTGTTTGTGCCGCTCTGCCGCAACTTTGAGAAAGATGCGCCGATCGAGCAAACGCTCGACTTCAATTACCAGGTCTTTGCTGAGGACATCGAAATCGTCGAAAAGCAATTCCTTGAAGATCTCCCGCTCAATCTCCACGATGAGGCACACTTCCCGGCAGACCGCAGTTCCGTCACTTATCGCAAAGGGCTGGCCGCACTCGGCTTGGGGTGCGCGTTTACCGCCTGAGAAACCCGGTGCCCCAAAACAGAAGGATGCCGGTAGGCCACAATGATCTTGTGAAACGGATAAGCGGTGTCGATGACAGGATGCACTCGATGCTCTGAGAAGGTTGCAATCATGCGTTCGTACGCTTTCCTCGATCCGACGGAGTAGCCGCGCAGCACCGCTTGCTTTCCGAAGATGGCAAATCGTGGAACCGTGATGCGCGCAGGGTATGAGGTCGTTCTTGTCCGCACGGAACATGGACTTGCGACCGGGAGTACCCTTGTTCGCTGTCGATGACGGGTCACGCGGCGAATGGCACGTGACCCATGCCGGAAAATGACTCCGCAGGATGCTTCCCCTACCTGGAAGCTTTTGGAAAGATTGTGATCCACGGGCTTGCCACTTAGATCGGAACTCGAATCTAGGACGAGTGAAAGGAAGTCTCTCCTAGAAACCTCTCGAACAGGTTCAGCGTTTGCCAAAGCATGCGGTGAACAATTAAGGTCGCCATCGTCCATTGTCGATGGTGGCTGTTCCAAACGAGTAACAAATTGTCAAATGCATAACTTTACCTTCCGCGGAGAGAGAGTCCTGTTCTCAACAGTTGACTGCAGCTTCGCTGCAGGCTTTAAAAGCCTAGAGCTATTAGCTCTTCGCAGAACCGGCCCGCACATATTTTTCATACGCCGCGATCCAGTCGGTGGCAATTGCCTTCTGCGCCGTTGCGAGATCGAGCTGATGGGAGCAAACCATCTCATGCAGACGCTCTTCCAACGCGTCTTTTACGTGAGCGCTCCACGCCGCTGTGCGATAAGGCTCAGGCCATAAATTGCGGATATCGTCCTTACCTCCCAACCCTGGGGTAATCAGGTAGTCCACTTCATAGTCATCTGCCTTGGCCGCAGGGATGCCGTACTCCGCAAAAACCTGCTCTCGTTGTGACGGCGAAACCTCTTTCACCACCTCTTCTTGCGCCACAACGCACACTTCCTGGAGTGAAGCCGGACGCACTGCTCCTGGAGTGAAGTCACGGTTGGGCAGAACACTGCCAGAACTTGATGAGAGTGGAGCACTTTGGTTCCGTGGACCGAATTGGCGCATGATCGTTACGCTTGCCACAGCCATGAAAATTGCTAAAGCGGCGAATCCGAATGCGCCTGCAAAGAACCTGGGCGCAATCGGACGACTTGCTTCGCGTGCGGTTATCTCTGATATTCGGGCTCTAAGCATCGCGCGAGGCCGTGCGATCGATGGCAGTTGAGAATCCAGGCGGTCTCTTTGGGCCTTAGCTAAGCGGGCGATTACGTTATCGAACTCGGTCACCCGTTTCCTGCACTCGACGCAGGCTTCGAGATGAACGCGTGCTCCCTCAGACCTCAGCTCGGCATCCGCGGCAAGGATAAGGTCTTCATCCGATAGATGTTCGTGATCGTGCTTCATACTACCCCCGATCCGCTCGAATCAGCTTTGCGAGTGAACGTGTGAGAAACGCCGAGACGCTCCCCAGCGAAATTCCAAGGATCGCGGCAATTTCTCGATAGCGAAGCCCCTCGGCACGCATGCGAAGGCAACTCTGCTCGATATCAGGAAGGGCCTGGACAATCGCCAGGAGCCGATGTTGCCTCTCAGCGTTCGTACAAGATGCTTCTGGGTTCGCTGATGGATCAACCAGAAGAGCTGCTATCTTGGCATCGTCATCCAGAAGCTCTAGCTGGCGCTTGTTCGCGTGTCGACGCTTCAGCGTGAGATTGTGCGCCACGCGGAAGATCCAACCACGCAAGTTACGCCTAGACCGTCCAAGGCGCAGGTGCTGAAAGAGAGAAAGAAACACGTCCTGTACGATCTCTTCCGCATCCGCGACCGGAACCCCAAAAGAGACTGAGTATCGTAAGAGCCGAGTCCGATATTCCTCGAACAGGGTCATGACCTCCGCCTCGATCTCGGCCACACCTGTCTGAGCCTCTTTTGCAGAAGCCAAGAGCGGCAATTTGCATACAAGATCGGCAGGCGAGTTTAGTCCTTGCCCTTCCATTTGAATATCCAAATCCCTCTCAATTTGTTCAGCCTTTCTTTTGGAAGAGCTGGTAAAAAACACTGAACAGACTAGGGTCTAGGGGAATATCCAGGGTGAGAGAAAAGGTCTGACATCCCCACGGACCCAGAATAACGCCCCAAACGCAGGTGAATTTCAGTTCCTCCGAGGCTAAGCCATTGAAAAGATATGCCCTGCCGCTGTTTCTTGCAGCAGTTCCTGTCCTATGCCAGAGCAACACAGGTGAACTGCGCTTGACTGTGACCGATCCAGCCGGACGTGTCGTCCGCTCGGTAGTCCAGCTTGTGAGCGACGCGAATCAGTACAACTCCACGTTCACGACCGATGCTCAAGGTGCCGTGGATGCGAGGCGCCTGCCCTATGGAATCTACCAGGTGTATATTCAAGCGCCCTCTTTTGCGCAAGTCTCCGAATCGGTTGTCGTGCGTTCCACTCTTCCGGTTGATCGTACGATTCAACTGAAAGTGGCTCCGGTTTCCCAGTCAGTGCTTGTTCAGGAATCTGACACGCTGCTCGATCCTTATCGCGCCGGGTCTGTCAACGAAATGGGGCAGCAGACTATTCAGAACCGGTTGACGTCAATTCCGGGCCGCACAGTACAGGGCCTGGTCAACTCTGAACCGGGCTGGCTTTACGAAGGAAATGCAGTTCTTCACCCCCGAGGATCTGAATATCAGACACAGTTCGTGATCGACGGCATCCCGCTTACCGACAACCGTTCGCCAGGTTTCGGCCCATCGATTGAAGCCAACAACATTCAGTCCATGTCGATTTATACCGCCGGCATCCCGGCTCAGTATGGCCGTTCGCTGGGCGGCGTGGTGGTGGTCAATATGATCCAAAACGAGCAACCTGGTTTTCACGGGGAGTTCACCCTGCTTGGAGGCAGCTATGCCACGGGTGGGATCGAAACGCAGGACCAATACACATGGGGGAAAAACACGATGGGGTTCAGCGGGGCAGGAAACATGACCGACCACTACCTCAATACCCCGGCCCCTGAGAACTACACCAATAACGGGACCGTAGGAGAGTTCTCGTTCAACTATGAGCGGCAGTTCACGCCGAAAGATCATCTCACGATGATTGTCAGTCACGAACTCGCCCGCTACGCGATTCCCAACGAATTGGTCCAGCAGAACGGCGCCTATGTGCCAAATGGCGACAATACCGATGGATGTTCAGGTCCAGACCCAGCCTCAGATAACTGCGTCTACATCCCTGGCGGCCAATTACAGACCAGCGACAATTTCGAAACCATGGGCATTATCTCCTACGAACACATTTTTTCTTCCGATACCATGGGCACACTACGCGGAATGTGGCGTGACAATTCTCTCGACTTTTATTCCAACCCGGCATCGTGGCCTGTCAATGTCACGCAGCACAACGACTTCAAGGACATTTACTTCAATGCCAGCATCACTACCGATCGTTCTCATCAAGAGTGGAAAGCTGGCATTCAGACAGACAACAAGTTCCTCCATGAAAATCTCAGCTACCTGATTCCCGACTGCGACGAGCCGAACAATCCGCAGTGCCCATTCAACGTGGGAGTCATTGACGTTGCCGCAACCAGTTTCACCTTCTCCGGCAGCCGACCGGATCTGGAACACGCGGCATACGTCGAGGATTCCATACATCTCGGCAACTGGTCGATTGATGCCGGAATCCGCTGGGACCACTACCAGCTCACCGTTAACAAAAATGCAGTCAGCCCGCGTGTCACTATCGCGCGCTATTTCCCTTCGGTTGGAGTTCAAGTCCATGGCTCCTGGGATCACATCTTCCAAACACCCTCGTTCGAAAACATTCTCTTGTCCAGTTCTCCGGAGGCGCAGGCGCTCGATACCAGCTTTCCTATCGTCCAACTGCCAGTTGAGCCCGCGCATGGAGATTATTACGAACTGGGCGCAACAAAAGCGCTGTTCGGCAAGCTGCGTGTGGACACGAATATGTACAGACGCGATGTGAAGAACTATGCAGACGACTCCCAGATATTCAGTACGGGCATCAGCTTTCCGATCGAATTCGACAAGGCAGTCATTTATGGCGCTGAAGGAAAGCTGGAGGTCCAGCAATGGGGACGGTTCTCAGGATTTGCCAGTTACTCCTACATGGTGGGGAGCGTCTGGAACCCGATCACAGGTGGCCTGTTCCTCGGTGGCGACGCGATTGACGCGACAAGTCAGCTGACGGGTCACTCCCCTGACTCGCAGGACCAGCGGAATTCAGTGCGTACACGCATTCGGTATCAGGTCACCCCGCGGGTGTGGCTGGCGTTGGGAAGCGACTACAGCACCGGCCTCCCCTTCAACGCAAACCAGACAGTTCAGCAGGATGTCGCGGAGTATGGTCAGGCAGTGGTGAATCATCTCAACTTTGATCGCGGCCGAATCCTTCCCTACCTGACGGAGAATGCTTCAGTCAGCGCCGATCTCTATCAGCGGGAAAAGGTTTCGGTGCGCCTCCAAGCCGACGGCGAGAATCTGAGCAACAAGCTAGAAGTAATTGATTTCGGAGGGTTGTTCTCCGGCAATGCCATCGGCCCTGGGCGCATGGGCATGCTTCGCTTGGTAATGACATTCTGATCGTGCTCCGAGACTTCTCGGTCCACCAGATTTCACGCGCTTTCGGGAGCACGTACTCGTCGGAGGTCCACCTCGGTGAGCGCTCTCTCGGAGACTGGGCGGGCTTGAGATCTGGGCGGCAGACATTCCAAATGCAGAACCAATGCGCAGCGCCTACCTAACGCTAAGAATGGACAGCGACTCTGAAGCGGAACGCGCCTTCAGCGCGCTTTCCGCCGATGGTAATGTCCTGATGCCAATCCGCGAGACATTCTTTGCTTCTCGCTTTGGCCAGGTGCGCGACTCGTTCGGCATCAACTGGATGATTCTTCACGAACGGCCCGCACCTCCACAGACGCCTTAGCCTAATTCGCCAGTTGGTTCGAACGACATCGCCCGTTCTGGGGAGCAGAGCAGGAACTGGCTCGACGATCACCTGTCGAAACTTGGGACGCGGGAGAAGAAGAATGCCCACAAAGCGAAGCTCCGAAGTCACAGTGTCTCTTCCATCCGACCTGGAGATTGTATTCACACGCTCATTCCAATGGCCGCGATCTCTCCTTTTCGAGGCATGGACAAGGCCGGAGCATGTGCGGCATTGGTGGGGATGCGACGGGTCGAGCGTTGTGGCTTGCGACCTCGATGTTCAGGTCGGGGGCCTTTGGCGTTTGGTGTTGTGGATGCCGGACGGAACGGATCACGCGTTTAACGGCATGTACACCGAAATCGTTTTAGATGAGCGACTGATCTACACCGAGCGGTATGGAACCCGCATATTGGCAATCCCTCATGGGTGACAACCGTGACCTTCGAGGAATCCGAGAGCGGAGGTCAACTCACCCATAAGATTCGTCACCCATCGCGTGAGGCGCGAGATAGCCACCTGCAAGCGGGTATGGAAACAGGGGAGACACAGTCATTGAGCAGGCTCGACGAGCGAATTGCGTGCATCTTCGACGGGTAGGCCCTGCTGATTGCTTTCAACAGAAGCGCACGCAGATACCGAAAAGGAGATAACGAGTGACCCACGCAGCAATTGTCAAGGCCGCGGCGGGAGCAATTCTGACCACATCTGTTTTCTCACAAGCGCGGGCCGCGCGGGCGCGCTCCGGGTACGCTCCGGTATACGGACTGAAGATGTACTACGAATACACGGCAGTGGCGCGCCCCTGGTCCTGATCCAGGGAGGGCTCGGCTCGACTGACCTGTTCGCCGACGTGATGCCACAACTCTCGAGGGATCGGGAAGTGGTTGCCGTCGATTTACAAGGCCATGGACGGACAGCGGACATCGACCGCCCCATGAGCTTCCAGGCCCTGGCCGAAGAGGATTACAACTGGTCGAGCGAGGTTGCGAGGATCAAAGCGCCGGTGCTGCTCGTCTTTGGCGACGCAGATGCCGTCCGTACGGCGCTCGCTGTGGAGTATTTCGAACTCCTTGGCGGTGGCAAAAGGGACGGCGGATGGGATGGGTCAGGCATGTCCAACACACAACTCACCGTACTCCCAGACGTGACACACTACACGATCTTGCAATCACCACTTCTTGTCCCCATTGTGGGTCGTTTCCTGGATTCGCTGCCCACACAAACACGTTCACAATGAAGGCGCCACCAGGCCTCGGACCTCCTGTTGCCGGGGTCCAAATCTGATATTTCCAACAGGCCAATTACGCTTACCGAGCCATTCAAATCAATTAGCGTTCTCGGCACTTGGCCGAAAAGCCGCCTTCGCGGACAGGTAATCTTTGCCAATTGGCTCGCGGCAACTCTGTCGACGAGTGGTACACCGGCTGTGCACTCATCGAGGGACAAAGTCGGTTCTGGGGCGGCTTCCTCCTGCCCGCTCGGCGCCGGAGATGCGTAGATCACGACCAGCAAAAGGAATAGACATTGACCCACCTGCAGGCGGAAATTTGATTCGCCGATGGTGCCCAAATGAGTAGACACTGCCTTCACCTGCACCAAAAGGAGGCAGCTATGCAACAAGGAAGCATTATCCAAACCAGCCGCAAACAGGGTCCGAACGTCTGGTTGTTCCGCTGGTCGGAGAAGAATCGGAATGGACGGCGGCGTCCCCGACGGGATTTGAACCCGTGTTATCGCCGTGAAAGCCGCATCGGGTCCGCTGCGAGAAGAGTGCGTTTCTGACCTCGGTTCCAGGCGCCGGATTGTCGCTCTGCACAAAGACACATCGAAACGGTGGAAATCAATATTCATGACTCTACAAAAGGGATGTCTGAGAAAATCGTTTACAAACTCGCAGTTGCTGGAGATTGCTCATGCGAAATCAAGTCGAGTCTCCGAATCAGCAGAGTCAAGTCTACGTACAGTCACGTGGCTTCCCGAATCCGCAAGGGAAATCGGACAACCGAGTCTGTATCGTGATCCAGGAATGCGGAATCAGCTTTCGGAGATTTGATATCTCGTCACAAGTTTGCCTTCTCGCCGCGATCCTTCTCGTCGCGGCAGGGTCTGCGGGGGCGCAGATCGATCGAACCGGATTGAGTGGAACCGTCAGCGACTCCTCAGGGCGAGTGCTGCCGGAGACACACATCACAGCGCTGCAGAGTTCGACCCAGTTGCGCCGCGATGTGGAGCAGGTCATCGGCGCGACGCGTACGCTCGATGCCAGGCTAGAAGTGACCGGCGGCGAAGAGCGTGTCAACGTCTCGTCCGCTTCAGCCTTAATCGACCGGAACAACAGTGCAGTGACCGGATTGATCGAGAGAGAGCAGGCGAACGAGTTGCCGCTGAACGGCCGCAACTGGGCGGCACTGACGGCGTACATTCCCGGTGCAATTGATACGGGCGGCAGCAACCAGAGATCGATTCGATTTGCCGGGCGCGGGCTCGATGACAGCAACTTTACCTACGACGGCGTCGATTCCACCAACATCGTGAATCAGACACAACGCCAGTGGGTGCGGCTCGCCATTCCGCTGGACGCGATCGCGGAGTTCCGTGTTGATACGCTGATGTCGACCGCCGAGGGCGGCGCAACGGGAGGAGCGCAACTCGACGTGAGCTCACCCACCGGGACCAACCGTTTTCACGGGAGGCTCTTCGAGTACCTGCGCAACGATGCCTTCGACGCACCGCTGCCTGAGTGGGCCTCAAACGGCGAAACCGAGCAACCGCTTCGGCTGAATCAGTTTGGCGGAGCGCTGGGTGGTCCCATCGTACATGACAAGACGTTCTTCTTTCTGGCTGCGGAAGCCTACCGTCAGAACTGGGGCTACCCGGTGAGCGGTGATGTGCCCAGCGAGTCGCTCAAAGCCACGGTTCCAAACACCTCGCCGGTATACGCGATCGTCAACGGATTCGCCGGAGCCGGTCCAAAAAGAATTCTGACA
>Ga0335073_10001530_pt1 | contig 31034 bp, 24 predicted proteins | sample Lox_Sample_22_FD_207093 | JGI IMG/M metagenome (GOLD analysis project Ga0335073, IMG submission 207093) | Soil microbial communities from Loxahatchee National Wildlife Refuge, Florida, United States - Lox_Sample_2.2 | ecosystem: Environmental > Terrestrial > Soil > Wetlands | place: USA... | reverse complement strand
CACTCCACCAATAGCTTGTGGCCGATCTCGAGAGGATCCATCTGCGTGATCGGCAGATGCAGCAGCGCGCTTGATGGCCGCACTACCAGCGACGACATTCTTGCAAGCCGCGCGGCGATAGCGTCAGCCAGCGCAAACCCGTAGAGTGGTGCGACCTCCGACGGTCCGAAGTTCTGAAACGGCAGAACGAGAATTGTGTTCTGCTTCTCCTTCGTGTCCGCCGATTCGCGAAAGCGCTCAGCCAACATGGAAAGGATTCCAGTGGTACGCTTCTCCGCCTCGGCGTTCGAAGGCGGCAGATTCGCCGCGGCATCGCCGGGGATAATGCCCGTCTCGATCTGCGAGGTCTTCATGATCGTCTTGAGCGACTCGCGCACATCCGCCGCACTTGCATATCGCTCCGCCGGATTCTTCTGCAGCAGCTTAACGATGAGGGAATTCAGCTCGGGCGATCCATCCAGCGACTGCGGATCCAGGTATTGAATGGCCCGAATGCTCTGAAACTCTTCTGCATCGGGCCGCGCAAAGGGATGACGTCCGCTGGCCAGCTCATAAAGGATGACGCCAAGCGCCCAGAGATCACTCTGCACGCTGCTCTGCCCGGTCACGAATTGCTCAGGCGCCATGTAGGCAATCGTCCCTCCGCGCGCGGTATAGGTAGCCTGCACTGGACCCACCTTGCGCGTCGCCGGCTTGGCCGGATCGAACTCCGCATCCTCAAGATTGATACGGCGCGCCAGGCCGAAGTCGAGAATCTTCGCCAGGCCGCCATCGGTCAGCACCACATTCGCCGGCTTCAAGTCGCGATGAAATATGCCCAGTGAGTGAGCCGCGCTCAGACCGTCTGCTATCTGGATACCCACCGAGAGCAGCAGCTGCAGGCTCGCCGGCCCTCTGGCAATCAGCTTATCCAGCGACTGTCCCGGAACATATTGCATCACGATGAAGGCTTCCTCGCCCTCTTCGCCGACCTCATAGATCGCGCAGACGTTGGGATGCTCGATCGCCGACGCCATCCGCGCCTCTCGCAGCACAGTGCTGCGCATCTGCTCCAGGGTGAGCGCGCCGCGCTTCAGAACCTTCAGCACAACAGGCCGCATGAGCAGCGTGTCGGTGGCAAGATAAACGATTCCGCTGCCCCCCGCGCCCAGCCGGCGGATCAACTCGTAATGCTTGATTGTGCGATGCTTCATGCTGGCCCTAGTGTAGCGGCTTCGAGTCTGTTGAAGATGAATGCCGCGCACCACGACGTCGGGACAGCACGACGTTTACGGCTTTGCTTTCAGCTTCGCCGCTATATCAAGGAAGAGCGGCACATGCGTCCGCGCGCCGGCATAATTCGCGACCCAGCCATCCTTCACCGAGATGCACGTCAGCGCCGCCGCCGACTTGTTGCCGACCGGCGTCGCTTCAAGGCAATCCATCCCCGGCGAATTACCTTCACGGCTGGTGACGTCAAATTCGGAGGCGGGATGCGCCTGGCGGAACAAACTTTTCCACTGCTCTGACTCCTGCGCGGGCGTGTCTCTGGCATCGGGCAAAAGCAAGTTGAAGTACATCATCTCCGCTCCGGCAACCTCGAAGGCCAGGGTCTTCGGCTGCTTCTCGACTGTAATCCCCTGCGGATTCGCAGGAAAGTCATCCTTCATCAGAGTCAGATCTGATGTCCATCCCAGCGGAACCCGTACGCGCAGCCCGCGGTAGTTCACAGTCATGCCGTGCACCAGGTGCCAGCCCAGCGAAACCAGGAACGGCGTGTAGTACACAGCCAGGCAGATCACTGGAATGCAGAGTGCAATCAGCGGCCACATCCTGGGGGTCATCTTCTTGGACATGCGGGCCTGGAGTTGGGCGGACGGAGCGGGCGTCGACATTCACCGCATTCTTACACGCGGGGAAATGCTAAACCAATGAATTAATCGACGATCCAGAAGTATCTCCAGGCTGCCGTTCCTACTTCTCAAACCACGCCTCAAGCCCTACGGGATTCTCTTCGATCCACGAACGCTGGAACGCCACCTGGTCCAACATCTGCCTGAACTCCGCGATCGTGTATGCGCGGCGAATCAGCATGAACCTGAAAGCGAGTTTCACCAGGATTCCGTTCAAAGCATTCCCGCCCATTCGATCCACGTAGTTCGAAACCGCCGTCATCGAGGTGTCGCGTCGCAGGTCGATAATCACACCCTTGCCGCCCAACCGCAAGACACGGCGCATCTCGTCAATTGCCCTCACTGGTTCGGAGAAGTTCTTGAATGCTGCCCTGCACACCACGAAATCGAAGCTGTTCTCTGCAAACGGCATGTCGGAGGCGTTTCCGTGCCGGAAATCAATGCTCACCCGCGCCGACTCGGCATTCTTTCGCGCGATATGGACAAACGTCTTGCTGATGTCGAGTCCGGTCACCCGATGCCGTCCGCGCTTCGCCAACCCTATGGAGAGAAAGCCCGGCCCAGGGGCGACCTCAAGAATGTCACCTCCACTGGGCAGCATCTCGTCGATCCGCGCCGCGAGCCGTTCGTATTCCGACAAGTCTCTGCGCGTCGTCTTGTCATACCATCGCGCCACCGAGCCTTCCATACCCATTCCCCTGTAGGCCTTTTGCATCGTCTTATCTCCTTTAACAAGTATCTTATTAAATAAGATATATATAGAATAAGATGCAATGCCACGCACGTCAAGATCCGCAAAATCTGTACCGGCTGCTGCTGCGCTCGCCTACCAGCTTCGACACTTCATCGCCGGCGTCATCCTTTACAATCAGCGCGTCGCTGAGCAGCTTGGGATGCATCCGACAGACATGCAAACTCTGCACCTGCTGGAATTATTGGGCCCGCTCACGCCCGGAAAGCTAGCCGAGTGCACCGGGCTCACGACGGGCGGGGTAACCGTCATGCTCGACCGGCTCGAAAAGGCTGGATATGCGCGCAGGGAAAGAAATCCCGCCGACCGCCGTAGCGTGCTGGTCTATCTCAATACGGCGAAAATGGCGAAGATCGGCGAGTTCTATGTCGAGATCAACGAACAACTGGCCAGGTTCCTGGCTGAGTATCCGCAGCGCGATCTCGAGACCGTGGTCAAATTCCTGACGAAAATCAATTCGATCCGGACGCCGCCCTTGCGGCTACGGAAAACGAAAGCCCGATAAGCCGAGCGGCCTAATGGCCGCCGTGGCCATGCCCCAGCGGCCGCGTCGTCCCCTCGATCCCGCCGTCGACTAGGGTCGCGCGTGGCCGCTTGTCAGCCCTGCGACCAAGGGTATACATCGTGACGCCGAAAATCAGCATCACGACTCCCCAGATGAGATTGATGTTCATGCCGTCGGACCGTTCGTAAATCGAGCTGCCGCGGGTAAAGAACCCGTAGACGCTCATGATTGCGCCTACAATGGTGAAGAGCAAACCCATCGGGATGCGAAGATCGAGATTCATCCGCTTTTACTCCTGCCACCTATTTGAAAATCAGATTCAACGCGACCAGCAGCACGATCAACCCCACCGCTATCATTTTGGGACGCGCATACCACTCCATGTGATGCTCGACCGGCTTGGGCGTCAGCGAATAGACCAGACCCACCAGCTCCGGCTCCGGACGCGGCTTCGTCATCAGGCTGACGATCACCGTGATGATGAAGTTGGTCGAGAAAGCCCAGATCGCCGTCCAGAAGTTCTGAGCCATTTCACTCGGATAATAGTGAACAACCGTGATCCATCCCCCATGGATGCCGGGATGCGCATCCGTAGGCAGGGTAAGGCCGTGGTGAATAATCGCAGCGACCGTGCCGCTCACCAGCCCCGTGAATGCTCCGTGACCGGTAGTCCGTTTCCAGAACATGCCCAGCAGAAACGTCGCAAACAGCGGCGCATTCACAAATGAGAAGACCAGCTGCAGCGTGTCCATGATGTTGTTGAATGACGTGGCTGCGTAGGCTGCGCCGATCGAAAGTAAGATGCCTCCGACTGTGGCCCACCTCCCCATCTTCAGGTAATGCGCATCGCTGGCGTTTTTGTGGATGTACGACTGATACAGGTCATACGTCCAAACCGTATTGAATGCCGTCACATTGCCGGCCATTCCGGACATGAAGCTGGCCAGCAGCGCCGTGAGCCCCAGACCGAGAATCCCGGTCGGGAAATAGTGCAGAAGCATATTCGGGATCGCCAGATCGTAGTCGAAGAGAGGATTCCCCTTCTCATCCGTCATCACCTTGCCGGTGACAGGATTCACCTTTGCAGGAATCAGGCCCCTCGTCATCTCCGTCGAGCTCCCGCCCGGCGTGTTCGCAGAAGTGGTAATCCCGGGGGTTTGGAGCATGGCATGTTGTGTAACAGCCGGAGTAGCAATTGCGATCAGTCCCGGCAAAATGACAAGAAACGGAAAGAACATCTTCGGAATTGCAGCGATCAGGGGCACCCGCCTCGCCGATTCCTCGGTATCCGTAGCCATCGCCGTCTGGATAACAAGGAAATCCGTGCACCAGTATCCGAACGAAAGCACAAAGCCAAGTCCCATCGCCAGCCCGAACCACTCGACACCCAGCGGATTGTTGTGTGGGTTCGTCATGCCGCGCCAGGAATGCGTATACGCCGCAGGCAGCGCCGTTTTGAGACCGCTCCATCCGCCGACATTTTTGAGACCTACCCACACCAGCGGTATAAAGCCCGCGACGATCAGGAAAAACTGCAGCACCTCGTTGTAGATCGCACTCGTCAATCCACCAAGAAAAATGTAACCGAGCACGATGATCGCCGAAATGAAGATGGCGAAGTGGAAGATCCAGCCGACCGGCATGTTCATCTTGATGAAGAGCCCGTCGAAGACGTGCAGCGTCTGGATGAGCCGCGCCATCGCATACATCGAAATGCCCGATGAAAACACCGTCATCACCGCAAACGAGCAGGCGTTGTATCCACGAGTCTTCTCGTCAAAGCGCAGCCGCAGAAACTCCGGCACGGAACGCGCCTTTGAGCCGTAATAAAACGGCATCATGAACACGCCAACGAAAATCATCGCCGGTATGGCGCCAATCCAATAGAAGTGGCTGGTTGCGATGCCGTACTTGGCGCCCGACGCACCCATGCCGATGACTTCCTGCGCGCCGAGGTTAGCGGAGATGAAGGCGAGTCCACAGATCCAGGCGGGAAGAGCACGGCCGGCCTGGAAGAAGTCCTTGCTCGTCTTCATGAATCGCTTGAGTGCAAAACCGATGCCCAGCACAAAAACGAAATACAGCAGCATGATGAGCCAGTCGATAAGTGTCAGATTCACTGTGCTCTATTTGATCCTTCCTCTGGATGTCGGTTACACGTCCGCCAAATGTACGTGGGCGGATGCACAACACTCAAGGCAATAACGTGGGCGCTTGATTACTGCGTAAATGTACACGCTTTCACGACTATACGTCTATGGTTCAAAAGGTGAGGAATGCAAGTAGAACTCAAGTTCGGAGATGCTTCCGGATAAGATCATGAGCGGCGTCTGAATTTTGAGAGGGCCTGCCATGTCCATGAATGCAGCCAACGCGGAGAGCGCTTTTTCTATCTGGTGTCGTCAGAAGGACCTTGGCAATAAGGCCATCGGTTCCTTGAAAACGGGCCTTGCTGCTGTCCTTTCTCTTTTGCTGGCACATCTCATCGGGCTGTCGTTCCCTTATTGGGCGGCCGTATCTGCGATTGTCGTCATGGGCTGGGACACCACACTGACTTTTGCCTCGTGCCGTGACCGCATCATCGGCACCGCCATCGGCGCATTCATAGGCTGGGTAACCTTTTACATTTGGCACGGAAACTACGTTGTTTATGGCGTGGCCGTGGCTGTCTGCATCTTCGCCTGCAGCACATTGCAATTTGAAAAGGCAGGGCGTCTGGCCGCCGCGACCCTCAGCCTCATCGTGCTCGTACAGCCTGACGACACTCCGGGCCATATCGCAATTGCAAGGTTTCTGGAGATTGTGATCGGAGTGGTGATGGCTCTGGCGGTAACTCTGCTGGTGTTTCGCCCCCGCGCTGCCACGCCAGATACAAAGGCTACCGTTTGAGCGTGCGCGTCTAATTCCTGACCGGAACCCTGAAATCCACCCCGGCCGCGCGATTTGCCTGCTCCGTCGCGGGAAGATCGATCTCCTGCAGCGACACCTGCTCTGTGCGGCCTGAAGACGCATCGTCGAGCAGCAGCAGCGTGCTCTGCGTGAGCGCGTAGTTGTGGACCTGCTGCGAGCGACCATCCTTGTAGACAATCGTCAACGCCGGTTCCGGCCCGGGAGCGGCATATGTGGCAACTTCAGCCTGATAAGGCTGGTACGCAGGACGCGCCTCAGCTTCCTCCTCCGCAGGCGCGGACTCCGGCTCCGCGTATGGCTGAGCGGTCACTGCACCCGTGTCCGAGTCAGAATCGTAGCTGGAAGAATCCCAGTTGCCGAAGTACGGCCATCCTCCATACCACGGCCACGCGTAGTAGGGATAGTACGGCACCGTGTTGATTGAGTAGGTAAATCTGGAATGCGAATGATAGTCCGGCCGGTGCCCATCAGAGTGCCCCCCATGCCACGAACGCCCGCCCGACGTTCTGCCATCGGCTACGCCTGGATAAGGCCCGCGCCGCACTGCCGGCGCATTCAATTGTCCGAATGGAGACCGCGCCACCGGCCAGCTTCTTTGCGGATAGCCGGCGTACGGCCGCGTTGAAAATCCGGATGGCCTCATTCCGGGTGAGAAGCCCATCCTGGGGGCCGAGAAGCTGCGTGGCGCAAAACCTGAGAATGATCCGCCATGTGGTGCCGAAAATGACCCACCAAAGCCGCCGCCGAAACCCCTCGCGCCGGCTCCGCCCGAGAAGCCGCCCGCATGGCCGCCTCCGCCTCCGTGACCCCCGCCCCGCTGCGCGAGCATCACCTGCGGAACCGCCAGAGCCATCGCGCCAGCCACCAGAAACGTCAGCACCCGCCGCATGCGGATAGTCTACGCCTCATGGGCACAGCTTTATAGTCCCAGCCGCGCAGCCTCAGCGTGTGCGGCGACCAGCGGCGGCAGATCGGGATCGGCGCCTTTCCAGTAGTCGAAAAACGCCTGGTATTGCTGGCGAGCCTTGGCCAGATCATTCTCGAGGACCTCAGCCCTCGCCAGCCCCAGCATGCTGAGCGGATACGCCACATTCATCCCCTGCACCTGGCAGAGGACGAAGACACTGCGGCGTGTGGCTGCGAAGTTGAAGTCCGTGGCCGCAGCCGTGCCGTCTTTCACGGCAAGATGCGCCAGCCCGCGCAGGTACGATCCAATCCCGAGAATGTCGTAGTCCGCCGCCGGAGCAAGGTCCGTAAGCGCGTCCTGCGGATGGTTCCGGCCAAGATCAATAACCGCATCGATATCGGGCAGAAATACGTGATTGATAATCGTGTCCTGCGGATAGGCTTTGGCCAGCGACCGGCGTATCTCCATCGCCCGGGCAGGCTGCCCGCACAATGCAAAGGCCAGTGCCGCACTTCCCTGCATTGTCCGTTCATGGTCGAGTTGCAGGGCGCGGTCCAGACGTGGCGCCGCATCATCGCACGAGCCAACCATCGCCCGGTCCAACGTCTGTTGGACGATCAGGGTTGCTGTCGCATTCACGAGCTTCTGATCCGTCATGCGGTTGATGGCCATCTGCCAGTCCTGGGCAGCAGCGGAAAATCGCCCTTCGTTTTCGTGGATCAGGGCCATTTGCGAGTTGAGAATGAATCCGTCCGGCTCGCCATGTGCCCAGTCCAGCTGCTGCTGCACCGATCCCTGGTCACCCATCAGATACGCGGTGTAGATCCACATGCCGCGCACTGACGCATCATCGGCCAGTTTCAGTGTCTCCGCCTTATCGAAGACTGCTTTTGCGTCCTGGAAGCGATTGAGCGCCGTCAGCGAGAGAATGGCGTTTGGAATCGCAGGACCGAATCCCGGATTCAGCTTCAGAGTCTGCTTGACCTCCTCGTACGCCCTGTCGAACTGACCCAGGGTCAGATAAGCGACCGAGAGCTGGCTGGGCACCGCCGGATCATTGGGATAGGTCTCGCGGTAAAGGCGCAGAGTCTCGATGGCGACGGGCAGGTCTCCGGTGACATTCAAGTAATACCGCGCTCGAATGAACAGCCGCTCGCGCTCCGAGACCTTATCCGACAACTCGAAGGCTTTGGTGATCGCGGCGTTTCCGCGCGTTTCATCACCTAGCGCGACGTAAGCAACGCCCAGGTTTGCATAGGCCATGGCAAAGTTGGGATCGAGCTCGATAGCCCGGTTGTAGAACGTGATGCTCTCTTTGAAGTTGGCCTGCGCGTGCTGTTGTTGCCCCATCGCATAAGCGCGAAAAGCGTCAAGAGATGGGGTCGTAGCATCATTACGAGGAACGTCAAACTTGTGAATGGATGCCAGCGATTCGCCGAGATTCTTCCTGAGCTCGTCAGAGGCGTCGCGCAGTGCGTCGAGAACCTTGTTTTTGCCGTCTGCCTGTTTTTCCGCGCCGGTCAGCACATCTCCTGTTGAGGCGTTCACCGCTTCCAGCGTGATCAGGTACTGATTGCCGATGCCGGCAATCGTTCCGTTGATCACCGCCTTGTCGCCCTCGTGCTCGGCGAGTTCGCGCGCGATCGCCGGGGTAATCGCTGTATCCGCCGGCTTGCCGAGGTATGTAAGGTTTTCCCGAACATGCGATTCGCTGACCACGTTCAGGTTGGGCGATTGCTGAAGCCGTGACGTCAGGGCCTGCTTCAGGGCAAAGTCAAAGCTGGAGTCGCCTGTCCGGTTCGTAAATTCCGACACGATGATCGAGTCAGCCTGACCCAGCGGCGTTGGTTTGACCGTCGTCTTCAACCAACGCCAGCCCAAGAACCCTCCCAGCCCGAGCAGCACAACCACTAAGGAAGCGGTCAGCCATCGCCCGCGGTCTTTACGCCGTTTTATTAAGCCGAGCGTACCCGCCGAGATAGTTCCTCCGGTCAGAGCCAGCAGATCCAGTCGCACCCGTTCGAGATCGGCAAGCAGTTCCGCGGCGGAGCCATACCGCTGCTCCTTATCCTTGGCCAGTGCCTTCTGAATCACCCGGTCCAGTTCCTTCGGAAACTGCGGCAATCGCTTGCGGATGGGTTCTGGTTCTCGGGCCAGCAGGCCGGCAATGATATCGGCAACCGACTGGCCAAAAAACGGCGCGGATCCGGTCGCCATTTCATACATCACCACGCCAGCTGAAAAGACATCCGCCCGGCCGTCCAGCTCTTCCCCACGCGCCTGCTCGGGAGCCATGTAGGCCACAGTGCCCACCGTCGAGCCAGTAGTGGTCAGCGTTCCCATGCCGTCCAGCCCCGTCAGGTTGCCCATGGAGTTGGTAGCGCCGGCGTCACCGGCCAGCAACGAGCGCTTGGCTAGACCAAAATCAAGGACCTTCAACACCCCATTTCCCTGCCCGCGGCGAACGACAAACAGGTTCGCAGGCTTTATATCGCGGTGCAGAATGCCATGACGGTGGGCTTCGACCAGTGCGGAAGCAAGCTGAATGCTGTAATCGAGAACCCGATCGACGGACAGCGGCAGCGCATGGATGATCTGCTTGAGTGTCTGCCCCTCAAGCAGCTCCATCACCAGGTATGGACGCCCATCCTTCTCTCCAACGTCGTAGATGGTGCAGATATTCGGGTGATTGAGTGCCGACGATGATCGGGCTTCGCGCAAGAAACGCTCATGCGTGGCAGCAATTGGCGTTGCCGAGGACGAGAGATAGGCCTCCGCGATGACCTTGAGCGCGACATCACGGCTCAGGCGCGTGTCGTGTGCGCGATACACGACACCCATGCCACCGTGGCCAATCTCTTCGATGATTTCGTAGGGCCCGAATCTGATGGACGTCTGCATGCGATGAGCGGGGGATGTGAGCCAAGTTTACCTTCTTCAGATGCTTGCGCCTATGAAGATATCGGCATCGGTACACTCATCTGTTATGAGCGACGTCATGAATGTCGAGCCGATAGCGTTGGAAGGACAGCTTGTCCGCCTCGAGCCGCTGCGCACGGACCACCTGGCCGCCCTCGCCGGGGCGGCATTCTGCTCAGATGTCTGGCGTTGGATGCCGATGCGCATGGAGACCGAAGACGATCTGCGCACCTGGACCGCGCAGGCTCTGGATCAGGCCGCTGCCGGCAAGGCTCTTCCCTGGGTGACGTGGAGTCGCGCCGACAACAGGATCATAGGTTCCACCCGCTACATGGACATCGATGCGCGGAACCGCGGACTCGAAATCGGCGGAACCTGGCTGGCGCCGGCGTGGCAACGTTCGGGGATCAATGTGGAAGCCAAGTACCTGCAGCTCAAGCACGCCTTCGAGAGGCTGGGAGCGATCCGCGTGTCCTTCAAGACCCACCATAATAATCTGCAATCCCAGACTGCCATCGCCGCTCTCGGAGCGAAGCACGAGGGCATCTTCCGCAACCACATGATCATGCCTGACGGCAGCTACCGACATAGCTACTGGTACAGCATCACCAACGACGAGTGGCCTTCGGTACGCGCCGGCCTCGAAGCTCGCATGGCGCGCCATCGCGCGTAAGTACAGTAGCCTCCCGGGGTGTGAGGCCGTCCTTGTTCCGATTCGTTCAATCCGCGGCGGCTTGCTTCGCGGCTATCGTGAGTTGTTGCACCTTGCTGTGCTTCGTCGAGTAGGTGAAGTAGATCACCAGCCCGATGATCAGCCACGCAATCGCAACGATCCACGTGATCAGCGGCAGATTCAGCATCAGGTAGAAGGCGCTGAGGACGCCGAGAATCGGTACCAGCGGCACCAGCGGTGTCCGGAAGGGACGCTCCAGATCGGGGTGTCGAACCCTAAGAATCCAGACGCCTGCCGACACGATGGCAAATGCCAGCAACGTGCCCATGTTCACCAGCGCGGCCAGCTTGGCAATGGGCAGCAGCGCGGGAAGAAACGCAACGATCGTGCCGACAACAATATTCGAAATCCATGGCGTGCGAAACTTGGGATGAATGTCGCTGGCCCACTTCGGAAGCAGCCCGTCACGGGACATCGAGAAGAAGACACGTGACTGGCCGAGCAGCATCACCAGCATCACCGTGCCCAGTCCAAAAACCGCACCAATTTTCACCAGCAGGCTGCCCCATGCAACGCCGGTTGCATCGATGCCCACGGCCACCGGCTCCGCCACATTGAGCTCCGTATATGGGACCAGCCCCGTCAGTGTCAGCGAAACAAGAATGTACAGAATGGTGCAGACAACCAACGAACCGAGGATCCCAATCGGCATATCCCGCTGCGGATTTCTCGCTTCCTGCGCGGCTGTGGAGACAGCGTCAAATCCTATGTAGGCAAAAAAGACAAACGACGCTCCGGCGACGATGCCTTGAATTCCAAAAGCTCCCGGGCCTTGGTGAGGCGGAATGAAGGGATGCCAGTTTGTCTTGAGCAATTCCGGATGATGAATCAGGTGATTGATACCCAGTACCAGGAAGATCGCTACCACCCCGAGCTTGACCATTACAATGGCGGAGTTGAGATTGGCCGATTCCTTGATTCCGATCACCAGGACAGTGGTCACGACGAGAATCACCAGAAATGCAATAACGTTGAAGATTCCCACCACGTGAGTCAGGCCCGCCGTCGACACACCCATCGGCAGGGAAGCGAGCGGCTCCCACTTGCCGTGATACAGATACAGATCGTTGCCGTAGGTCGTTGTAAAGCGTGCCAGGGAGGGCGACGGAATCAGCCCAATCTGTTCAAGAAGGCTCAGCAGGTAGCCTGACCATCCCGAAGCGACAGTGGCTGCGCCAAAGGCGTATTCCAGTACGAGGTCCCAGCCAATGATCCAGGCTACGAGCTCGCCGAGAGTGGCATAGCCATAGGTGTAGGCCGATCCCGCAATCGGGATAATCGAGGCAAACTCTGCATAACAAAGTCCGGCGAAGGCGCAGGTAATTCCGGCAATGATGAAGCTGAGCGCGATGGCAGGTCCGGCGTGGAGGGCGGCGGCCTGACCAGTGAGGACAAAGATGCCCGCACCGATAATGGCTCCGATGCCGAGCGTGATGAGATTGACCGGCCCCAGAGACCGCTTAAGTGTATGCTCCCCTTCTTCGCTGGATTCCGATTTCAGAAGAGAGAGCGGTTTGACCGCCAACAGTTTAGCCATTTAAAAGGCTGATCCTCCAGACATAATTCAATCCGACGACTGCGCCGTCCCCCTGCGTGACCACAACATATAGACCGGTACGCCCAGCAAAACGATAAACAGGCCCGGCCAGGTGTATTGGGGCTTGTAACGCAATAGTACGATACATATCCACGCCGCCATCACTATGTAAACCGCCGGCAGCACCGGATAACCCACCGCACGGTAGGGTCGGTCCGCCTCAGGACGCTGCACGCGCAGCACGAACAGGCTGCCGATGGTGAGGATGTAGAACACCAACGCCGCGAACATCGTGTAATCCAGCAGTTGGCTGTAAGACCCCGAAAGACATAGAAAACAGGTCCACACCGCCTGCACAATCAGCGATACCACCGGGGTACTGTAGCGAGGATGCAACTGGCCAGCGGACTTAAAGAACAGCCCGTCGCGGCTCATTGCGTAATAGACGCGAGCGCCGGCGAGCGCCAGCCCGTTCACGCATCCGAAGGTCGAGACAAGAATTGCCGCCGCCATCAGGTAGGCTCCGCGCGCGGAGAAGATCTCCTGAAGCACCGCCGTCGCTACCCGGTCCTCCGAGGCATATTGGATGCCCCGGGCAAAGATCGTCGCGCCATGCGGATCGCCATGCAGCGGCAGCGCCATCAGGTATACGAAATTCGACAGAATATAGAGCGTCAGCACCAGGCCGGTGCCGATCGCCAGCGACAGGGGCAGGTTGCGGCGCGGATTGCGCACCTCTCCCGCCGTGAACGTCACATTGTTCCAGGCATCTGCCGAGAACAGCGACCCGGTCTGCACGACAGCAAGGATGGTAAACAATCCCACCATCGCGATCGATCCTCCGACCCCTACCTCGACCGCATGCAGAGTTGAGAACGACGCTCCCTTCCAGAAGTTCGCGCCAAAGTTCGCATGAATGGCGTCAGCGTTCCGCCCCATCAGAAACCCGAATGTCACCAGTCCCAGCAGCGCCGCCGCTTTTGCCGTGGTAAACACATTCTGGACCAGAGCCCCCAGCCGTACTCCGAACACATTAATAAACGTCAGCAAAAGCACGACGACAATACCAGCGAGGTTGGCTGCATTCACCCCTATGTCCATATTCCCCAGCAGCATCGGACCCACTCGCACCGCAGGTACGTGGCCGATATGCCACAGCCAGTGCGACGTGGAAACGCCCGGAAAGAACACGCCGAGAAATTTGCCAAACGCCACGGCGACGGCCGCAATAGTGCCGGTCTGGATGACCAGAAACAGGGTCCATCCATAAAGGAATCCCCACATCGGCCCGAGCGCCTCGCGCAGATATACATACTGTCCGCCGGCCCGGGGCATCATCGCCGCCAGTTCCCCGTAACTTAATGCGCCGATAATTGTCATTGCCGCGGTTATCAGCCATGCGGCGATAAGAAGTGCCGGTGACCCTACATTCCGGCTGATATCGGCAGGGACGATAAAGATTCCCGACCCGATCATCGATCCAACGACAATGGCCGTGGCGCTGAAGAGACCTAGTCCCTGCACCAGGTGCGTGCCCGCAGGGGACGCCGGCTTTTGGGTGGTTGGGCTGCTGATGGGCACTTCAATTTGTTCTACCGGAAAACTGTGCCTCGCGCCATACGCTTCTTACCATTCATTTTTGGCGAGTCCGAATATAGGCCATTTGCGGACCCCATCCTGACAGGGTTGTTCCTTACAACTGAGCAGTAAAAAGCAGACTTTTGATCGGCGTACACTGTTTCTCGTCATCCTAAAAGCCCTTCGCAAAATTCTCTTGACAGTCGCTTATCGCTCCACATATCTTTTCGCCGCGATGCTAAATCGTTTTAGCAATCGCCTGCAAAATTACCGCTCCCAAATCAGGTAACAGCGCAGATGCACCTGTTCGACAGAAGCGGCGGTCCGGTTCGATCAATGCAGATGAGACCGCGCTCAAAGAAGCACCGGAACCAACTTTGGATGGAGGCGCACTATGACGAAGCACGCAAGGTATCGAATACTATTGCTGTGCCTGACCTTTGGGCTGGGTTGCGTAGGCGTTTATGCGCAGCAGAACTCAACGATCACCGGCACGGTGGTGGACAAGGAAGGTGCGGCGATCGCCGGCGCAAATCTTGTCCTGACGAACACCGCCACCGGGAATTCGGACAGCACGGACAGCAACGGCGCAGGAGTTTTCACATTTCCGGCGTTGAATGTCGGCACCTATAAGCTCACAGTCACAGCTAACGGATTTCAAACCTACGTCCAGACCGGGTTGCAGGTAAACGTCTCGCAGACCCTGCGCACCGATGTAACGCTGACCATCGGTGCAGTAAGTCAAACTGTTACTGTTGCCGCGCAAGCCCTGCAGGTTCAGACCGACTCCAATGTGGTCAGCACCCTGATCAGCGGACAGCAGATCGAGAAGATCGCGACCGAGAATCGCAATTTTGCTGCGCTGGCCACTCTTGGCATGGGTGTCAGTTCCAATCTGCCGGACAACAACACTCCGACATCGGTGGCCGCGAACTTCACCTTCAGTGTCAACGGCCTTAACCAGAACCACAATATCTGGCTGATCGACGGCGGCGAAGCTGATGACCGCGGCGGCGCCGGCGGCATGGATATCATGCCTTCCCAAGATGCCATCGCGCAGTTTGAAGTGCTGGCCAGCAACTATCCTCCCGAGTATGGAATTTCCTCGGGAGCGACGATCAGCCTCGGCATCAAGAGCGGCAGTCAAAAGTTCCACGGTGAGGCATGGGAATTCAACCGCAACACCGCTTACAACGCCAACAACTACTTCAATAAGACCACTACGCCGGTCACTCCGCGGACCAAGCTGAACTACAACATTTTCGGCTTCAATATCGGCGGTCCGGTGTACATTCCCGGTCACTTCAACACGGACAAGCAGAAGCTGTTTTTCTTCGTGAACGAAGAATGGCGGAGACTGATCCAAGGGAGCGCTCCGTCAGCCAAGAATACATTGCCAGCGGCCGATTTTCCGGTTGCAGGCACCGATTTGCACTATGTTGCACCGGGGTTTGCCCCCAACAACAAGATCGTAGTTCCGAATCTGGGTGATCCGGGCTACACCGCCAAACTTGTTTCTCTTGGCCTTGCACCGGGACAGCCGTTTCCGAACCAGACTATTCCGGCATCCCTCTTCGACCCGAATGCTCTGGCGTACTTCGGTACCGGCATTATCCCTCAGCCGACCACATCCAACGGTCAGGCCGTTGTATCGGCGGTGCAGCCCATCAGCGTTTGGGACAATGTGGTACGCATTGATTACAACATCAATGACAAATGGAAGCTGCTCGGGCACTACCTGCATGACGGCGTGACGCAAACTTATGCGGCGCCGATGCTCGGCTGGTCAGGCGCGGACTACACCGCTATCACCAGCGTGCTCTCCAATCCATCGAACAGTGCGGCGGTGAAGCTGACCGCGTCACTTAATCCTTCCCTGCTCGCCGAAGCCAGCTTCAACTACGACGGCAACACCATCAACATCACCAACAGCCCGAACTCTCTGGTTCCCTCGGGCTGGAGCGTGAACCGGTACTTCGATAATACTTCGATGAACCTGCCGAATATGCATTGGGGCGCTCCTTACAATACGCAGGAGAATCCCGGTTCGGCGCCGTGGTCGAATGCCGCCCAGGATTATCAGCCCAGGTTCGACGTTTCGTGGACGAAGGGCGTGCACTCCATGAACTACGGCTTCAGCTACATGCGTTACACCAAGAACCAGCAGCTCTTCGGGCAGCCCGGAGGCCAGTTCTACTGGCAGGCAAACCAGACAGGGGATGCCATGATGGACATGCTCCTGGGAATATCCAGCGCCTACGACCAGACGGAGGTTTTGAACAAGAATCACTATGTGAACAACACGGTCTCGCTCTGGGGACAGGACAACTGGAAGGTAAACCCACGGCTAAGCCTGCAGCTCGGCCTCCGCTGGGATGGACTACCGCACGCGTGGGAACGGAACAACCAGATCGCAAACTTCAACCCGGCGCTCTATAACCCAAGTCTGACGCCACAGTGGAACGTAAATAGCGCAGGTGTTCAGGACGGCTCCATGAATCCGAATGGGCCCGGCTTCGTCACCCCACCGGGATTTACTACTCCCTTCTACCTGAACGGTATTTACATCGGAGGCGTAAACGGCTACCCGCACGGACTGGTCAACAACTTCTGGAAGACCGTCCAGCCTCGCGTGGGATTCTCGTTTGACATATTTGGCAACGGCCGGACAGTCCTTCGCGGCGGTTTTGGAACGTTCTACGAACGGATACAGGGCAACGATATCTACAACACCGGAACGAATCCGCCGTTCTACTTCGATCCGTCAGCCACCAACGTTTATTTGTCCAATCCGCATACCAGCTGGGTGAGCGGCTCAACTGCGAACACGCCGACCTTCCCCCAGGGACTTACAACGCTCGATCCCTACTACCCTGCCCCCGGTGTTGCGCAGTACAGCCTCGGCATTCAGCATGAAATTGCGCCATCGGTTATCTGGATTGTCCAGTATGTCGGCAATGTGGCCTGGAGCCAGCAAGTCCGGCAGCAGATAAACAACTTCCCGTTATCTACGCCAAACAACATTCGCGCAAATGACGGGGACGCCAGCAACAAATCGGGAACAAATCCGCCAAAATCTACGACATGTCCAACGTGCACTGGTGCGCCGCTGGCTAATGCCAACTTCTATAACACGTACCAGGGCTTCGCCAGTATCCAGCAGCAGCAGACGAACGCGAATGCAAACTACAACGGCTTCCAGACGGGTCTCCGCATTCAGAACCGGTGGGGACTGAGCGGCGAAGCCGATTACACCTACTCGCACGAGATCGATATCTTCAGCTTCGACAACGCCTGCTGCCTCAGCAATCCATTCAACATCAGGTATGACTACGGCTCGGGCGCGCTCGACCGTCGTCATATCTTCGTCCTTAACTACGTCTATCAGCTTCCTTTCCTCAAGAACTCCACCGGCCTGCTGAAGACGTTCCTGGGCGGATGGGAGCTTGCGGGAACCTTCGTCGCAGAATCCGGGTTTGTTGGCGCCTTGCAATCCAACCAGGGCGTGGGTCTTTCTGTTGGCTACGACCCAGTCGGCTTGGGCGGCGGATACACCAACCGTCCGAATGTAAGTGCAAGGCCGAAGGCGATCAAGAAAGTCAACGAATGGTTTGACACGAGCGTCTTCAGTGCCCCGATTCCCTCCTGGGCGGGAGGCCCCAATCTGGGCTTCGGCAATGCGGGAAGAGACATCGTTGTCGGGCCTGGACGGACCAACTTCACAACCTCGCTCTACAAGACGTTCAACATCAAAGAGGTTGCTCACATCGAGCTTCGCTTTGAGTCGTTCAACACTTTCAACCACACGGAATTTAACCAGGTAAACAGCAACTTCGGGACCGGAAACTTCGGCGCGATCAGCAGCACCTGGGATCCGCGTGCACTGGAACTCGGCGGCAAATTCGTTTTCTAACCTCAACCTAACCGGCGCGGCAGGCACTAGCCTGTCGCGCCTTTTGTTTGCGCAAAAGGTTCATACGAGTTGCCGTCTCCTCATACACACGGTTAGGTTATGGTCTGCAGGCTCCTACGGAAGGCGCGATTGACCCCCTTTTCCCAGATTGGATTGTGCCTGCTGCTGGCGTGCGGCATGATGACGCCGCGTGCTCTCAGCGCCCAGACCGCCACGCGCCAGCAAGCACTCACACTCGAGCAACAGGGCAAGAATGCCGAGGCAGCCGAAGTCTGGCTGGCGATCGCCCAGGCCGATCCACACAACGCCGAGGCGTTCGCGCATCTTGGGCTGATCGAGGCCCGGCAGGAACACTACGCTGAAGCCATATCGGATTACCGCAAAGCCATCGCGATCAATCCCGACATGCCAAGCCTCGAGATGAATCTCGGCCTCGCACTATTCAAGACCAACCAGTTCGCCGAAGCCATCAAGGCCTTCAGCGCGGAGCTCAAAAAACATCCCGGCGATCCGCGGCTGACCATTCTGCTGGGCATGGCGCACTACGGCATGGGCGACTATCTTGTGGCGATTCCCTACCTGATGCAGGCTGCCGAACACGATCCGCAAAGTCTCCAGCTCCGGCTCACACTTGCGCATAGCTGTCTGTGGAGCAAGCAGTACCAATGCGTCCTCGACACCTATAAGGAGATCCTCACCTTGAACGCCGAGTCCGCTGAAGCCGACATGATTGCGGGTGAAGCCCTCGACGCCATGGGCGACACCACTCACGCCACCGAGCAGTTCCGGGCCGCCACCAAGGCCAATCCAAAGGAGCCGGATGTTCACTTCGGCCTCGGCTATCTATTGTGGACGCAGAGCCAGTACACCGAGGCGGCCGAGCAGTTTCAGGCCGAACTCGACAACGATCCCACTCACGCTCAGGCCCGTTCTTATCTCGGTGACTCCTACGTCCAGCTCCACGACTACACCAAAGCCCAGGGCGAGCTTGATAAGGCAGTCGCGGCCGATCCATCGTCGGCCATGGTGCACCGAGATCTCGGCATCGTGTATGCAGAGTCAGGACGCCAGCAGGATGCGGTCGCTGAGCTGCAAAAGGCAATTGCCCTCGACCTCAAAGACGTAAGCTCCCACTGGAGACTGGCCCGGCTTTATCAATCGATGGGCAGAAAAGACGAGGCCAAAGCCGAATTCGCAACCGCCAGCACCATGAATAAGGAATCCATTCAGGGCCTCGTGCAAAAGATCTCCGGGGCGCATGCTCCCGCGCAACCATAGGAAGCGCAGCTACAGCCGCGCGCCTATTCGGTCTTCATTCGCTCCTTCAGACTCTTGGCAAGTCTTTCCACCTCGGCCGCCTTCTTCACAACGGCGAGCGAAAGAGTGTTTTTGCTGCTCTTGGCTACCTCGGTCTGCAACTCCTGCGCCAATTGGTAGAGCTTGTTCGTGTCGGCCACAAGCTGCGCCTGACGCTCCTCGGCGGGAGTCATTGGCTTCTGTGTTGCTGAATCATCGATCTTCTTAGCCGTCGTATCCGCCTTCTGAGGGCTCGGCGCGACAGTGGGCGTGGCGTCGGTCTGCGGTGGGACCGGTGATGGCTGAGATTGAGCGGTGATCGTCTGCGCCCACATCGAAATCGCACAGAGAATGACAATGGAGATCATGCCTGACATCGAAGGCTTACGCGCCCTGAGAACCTTGAAAGAAATGGAAGTCAGCACCTTCATCTCTGGATAACCTTATTGCATCTGCATCTTTTCCTTCACGCTTTTTGCCAGTTTTTCAATTTGGCCCGCCTTCGTGGCGTTCACTCGACTAGGCGCGTCCGTGGGGCCCTTTGCCACATCGTCCCGCAATTCCTGCGCCAGCTGGCATAGCTTGTCAGTTGTCTTTGCCACCTGCGCCATGATCTGCGCGTTTCTCAACATCGTCGCCTGTTGCTGCCGCGCCTGGGCAGCAGGATCGCTCTCGTACTGCTTCTTGAGATCTGGAGGCCGAGGTGTCGGATCCTTGAGTTCGAGGTGTTGCGACGTTGGGCCCGGCTGTTGCTGCGAGATCGCCAGGAGCGTAGACGCGCAGAGAAACGCGGCGGCGATAAGGATGGTGCACAGTTTGCCCGACAGAAAGCGCATACGCTCGCACCTCGTGGCTTGGGGAAAATTGAACCAGAATCGGGAGAGCTTCGTCCAGCAACTATCTGGCCGATACTCATTTCGTTTCGACCTGCTCAACCTCGTATCGCCGCCTGCTATCATCCGTGGCGGAGATCGAAGCCCGATGGCCTTACACAGACTCACCTGCGCCACGATGCTCTTCGGGCTGCTCGCCCTGGCACGCCCGCAAACGTCCTCCGGAACATCACAACCAATCCGCCTCGATCCCAGGAATTCGCATTACTTCCTCTTTCGCGGAAAGACCGTCGCCCTCATTACCAGCGGAGAGCATTACGGCGCGGTGCTCAATGCCGATTTCGACTACCGCAAATATCTCGACACCCTGCAGTCCGACGGTTTGAACTACACCCGGCTCTTTCCCGGAAGCTACGTAGAAGTTCCCGCAAAATCCTTCGGCATTCGCCGTAACGATCTTGCGCCCGCCGAAGGCAAATTCATCGCTCCGTGGGCGCGCAGCACCGTACCCGCATACGCCGGAGGCGGCAACAAGTTCGACCTTTCCCAATGGAACCCGGCATACTTCTCGCGCCTGCACGATTTCCTCTCCGAAGCCGCCAAACGAGGGATTGTCGTCGAGATCAGCCTCTTCTCCTCACAGTACGGACAGGCACAATGGGCACTCAGTCCGTTCAATCCCGCTAACAACGTCAACAACACCGATGCAATCGACTGGAAGCTGGTCAACACCCTCGACAACGGGAGCATTCTGGCATGTCAGGAACATTACGTTCGAAAGATCGTCCGCGAGGTCAACGCATTCGACAACGTAATCTTCGAACTCCAGAACGAGCCCTTTGCCGACCGCCCGGTCCTGGAAGGCGTCGTCAATCCCTATCTCTTTCCGCCCGCTCGCAATCAGTTCCCCAACACCATCGAGACAGCGGACGACAAGTCGATCGCGTGGCAGACACGCGTCGCCAAGTGGATCACCGGCGAAGAAGCATCTCTGGCGAACAAACATCTCATCGCGCAGAATTACTGCGACTTCGGCCTGCCAGTAATTGCCCTCATCCCGGGCGTGAGCATCGTCAACTTCCACTACGCCTATCCCCAGGCCGCCTCAGCAAATTACGGACTTGGTAAGATGCTCGCCTACGATGAAACCGGCTTCCTCGGCCGCGACGACGCGGCCTACCGCCGCCAGGCCTGGAACTTCCTTCTCTCCGGCGGAGGCGCTTTCGACGGACTGGACTACTCATTCTCCGTAGGATACGAAGACGGCTCCGACGCCGAGCCCAACGGCCCTGGGGGAGGCAGCGCCGCCTTTCGGAAGCAACTTGGAATCCTGAGCCAGTTGATGCGCAGCCTGCCCTTGGCCTATCTTGCTCCAGACATCCGCACAGTCAAGCACGCCAACGGAGCCTATGCCCACGTCCTGTCGAATCCCCGCAAGGAGTACGCCATTTATCTCGACGGCAACAGTCCGGGCGATGTGACACTCGACCTACCGCCCGGAACGTATTCCGGTGAATGGATCAACACCCAATCCGGCCAGGCAACCGAAATCAAGTTCGATCACGCGGGAGCCGACAAGCTGTTGCATCCGCCGTCCGCCGACAATGGCATCGCCCTGCATCTAGTCAGAACCTCGCGTTGAAGCCATCGGGGCCTCAGGCATGCGCGCATCGGGATACACCTTGATCCAGTGGTTGCGCATCTTCGCCCGCACTACCTTGCTTCCGGTCTCCGACACAATCACATTCGTCGGCTCGAACGGCATGTGGCAATCGATGCAGTCACTTGCGATCTTGTGACCCATCGTTTTCGCCACTCCGCAGCTTTCCCAACGATGACACGTGAGGCAACGGTCCGAATAACTCGCGGCCGCTCGCTCCGATGCATGGACATCATGGCAGGTCGAGCACGTCATCTTCGGTGACGACAAATAGCATTTGCTTCTCTGCAACAACCCCACCTGGTTTCCGTGCACATCAGGATGCTCCAGCGTATCGATCGGCATCGGTTTGAAATAATTCGTCAGCGGCTGCCCAGGTATGTATGAAAACGCTGGAGCAATCTCCTCTCGCTGGATGCCGTTGTGGCACAGTGCGCATAGATCCACCTGTCTGTCGCGCGAAAACTTCGCCGGATTTAGAATTCCCTGCCCCTCACTCGTCCCCCCCGCCTTCTGCTCCGCGACATGACCCGCACCCGGACCATGACACGTCTCACACGATATTCCGGTGATCAGGCTCTCTCTTTCGTAGAGATTCGTCAGCGGATCAGCCGACAGCGCCCTGATATAGGTTGCGTGACACTCCAGGCATCCGGGGTTGATAGGCCGCGAGAACCGCGCTGTCCCGTTATCGTAGCCTGGGCTGTTGATCCACTGGTGCCCGTCTGTCCAGTAGCTCACCGGCAGTTCATACAGCCGGTCGCCGTCCCAGTACAGATACGTCGCCCCACGCACACCCGAGCCAGTCACAATATCGATCCGCTCTGTACGGCTCTCTGTCGTGCCCTCCCAGCCCGTGACGGCAATCTCATAGTAGCTGCCGTTCTTCTCTTCCATCTTGAAGTAGAGACCTGGCTCCGACGTCGCACGCCCGGGATCGCTGATCATCAGAACGTTCGCTCCCGGGCGGAACGTGCCGAGCACGGAACCTGCACTCGCCAATTGTGATGTCAGTCTGTGAGAAGTGTGTTCGTAGGAAGCCTGCTCCTTGTGACACTCAAGACACACCGCGTCGCCGACGGACTGAGCGCGCCGCGCAGCTCGGTCGTAGGGCGTAGGAAGCGATTCCTGTTCCTGTATTCCGTCGGGGCGCGCGCTTCGGGCCAGGGCAGGACGGGCACTTCCGGCTGGCCAAAGCAGGATGGCCGCGCAAAGGAAGGCGATCAGCCGAATTACGGTCATGCCAGGCGGTTTGATTCTGAAGCCGGCTCCGTCTCCTCCATTGCGCATCCGCTCCAATCTACCGTTGCGTACGGAGCGAGGCAAGGCACCGAAGACTCAACCCAACGTGGGCGAACCAGCCTGCTTACGGAACACATCCAGAAACTCAGCTGCTGCTCGAACCGGTTCTGCTTTTGCGCCAAATATCCCCGAGATCACTGCGACAGAATCCGCCCCCGCCTTCCACACCTTGGCGACATTTTCGAGCGTGATGCCCCCAATGGCGACGACCGGCTTCTCGGTCAGGCGGCGCGCCAGCCGCACTCCCTCAATGCCGACCACCGGGTCAGGAATCTCCTTCGACGCTGTCGCGAAGACCGGGCCAATCGCAATGTAGTCCACCGGTTCAAGCGCCGCGGCCGTAAGCTGTGCCTCATTGTGCGTTGAAATGCCGATAACCGCATTCGGTCCCAGCAAAGCGCGCGTTTCGTGAGGCCGCTTGTCGGTCTGGCCGAGATGAATGCCAGCGAACCCGGCCTCCGCGACCAGGTCGACATAGTCATTCAGGATCAGCGTCAGACTCGTCGGCGCAGCCGCCCGGATAGTCTGGGCATCGCGCAGAATGTCTCCGTCACTTCCCTGCTTGTTCCGGTACTGGAGGATTTCGACACCCACTTCCGCAAGCCCTACGACTAAGCCGGCCAAGAAATTGCCTCTGTTCTCATCACCCGGCAGGAAACCGGCGTCGAGGATCGGATACAGCGCAGGCAGGTTCGGGAGGCTCACAATGCCCAGTGTATTCGGTGAGCCTCCTCTCGCCGATCAGTTCCAGTTATCCTTCGTCCGCCGACGGCCCATAGCAGCCCGGAATCGGAACGCCCAGCATGCGCAGATATACACCCAGCTGTGCCCGGTGATGGACCATGTGGTTGATCACCCACTTGCGATACACATCGCCACGCGGCTCGTCGATCATCGCCTGGCCATTCCACTCAAATTTCCAGTTGTGCGCCATGGCTTCATCGCTGGTGGCTGCCAGGGCGGCCCGCGCCTCCGTCAGGTCAGCGTCGAACCGGGCCAGCATCTGCTCGTGAGTCTTATCCTTCCACGCGCCCATCATCTTTCCGGCATCGTCATCGGTAAAGGTCAGCACATCCTTGGTCAGCGTGTCCCTGCACCAGCTGGGAAAATCCGACACGTGCCACGCCAGCCGGCCGAGCTCCATTGATTTCTCGTGAGGTTTCCACGTCATCTTGTCATCCGGGACAAGAGCAATGAACTTCCGCGTGTTTCCATACTCCACGTCAAACTCCGGCAGCAACTGCTCAGCGATCGTTTTTTCAGCAACAGGCATAAGAGCCCTCCTCTGGACCGGCAACAGCATAGCAACCGGAGAAGACGACATTGGTAAATTCCTCCGCCATCGTGGCCAGTTACTGTCCTCGACACGCGTTCACGAACCAGCCGGTCGGAGCGACGTCCCAGCACCCGGGAACGAACTGGGCGACTTCAGCGTAGCCATACTTCAAGGTTCGTGCTGTTCCGCACGGTACAACCCGGAGGCCGCCGCATGGCAATGTTCACCGATCAACTCAGGCAGGTTCTGCGCCGACTGGGCCGCGCGCCGCTATTTACGGCCATTACCCTGCTCACCCTGGCCATCGGAGTCGGCGCAAATACCGTTATCTTCAGCGTGATTGAAGGCGTCCTCCTCAAGCCGTTGCCCTATCCGCATCCTGAGCAGTTGATCGGAGTATGGCATACCGCGCTGGGCATCGATATCAAAGATCTGAACATGTCGCCCTCGATTTACTTCATCGACCGCGAGCAGAACAGGACCCTCCAGGACATCGGCGTCTACGATGGGGACTCTTTCGACGTAACCGGCACCGGCGAGCCCGAGCACGTGCGCGGCCTCGACGTCACCGATGGCACCTTGCCACTCCTCGGAGTCGTCCCCGCCCTCGGACGCCTGTTCACCCGCAACGACGATTCGCCCGGCGCCCCGGCAACCGTTCTGCTCTCTTATGGATACTGGCAGAAGAAATTCGGTGGCGACCGCTCCGTCATCGGCCGCTCCATCACCGTCGACGGCAAGCCGCGCCAGATCATAGGCGTCCTGCCCCAGGGCTTTCACTTCCTCGACTGGCAGGATCCCGCGATTGTCGCCCCTTTTCAATGGGATCGCAGCAAGGTAAAGCTCGGCAACTTCAGCCAGCGTGCCCTCGCACGAATGAAGCCCGGCGTCACCATCGAGCAGGCCAGCGCCGACATGGCTCGTCTGCTCCCCATTGTCTGGCGCAGCTTCCCGGCACCCGAAGGCTTTAGCGTCAGCCTCTTTGAGAAGGCGCGCATCTCCCCCAATTTGCGGCTTCTCAAGCAGGACGTCGTCGGAGACATCGGCAAAGTGCTCTGGGTATTGATGGGCTCGATCGCGCTGGTCCTGCTCGTCGCCTGCGCCAACGTCGCTAACCTGCTCCTCGTCCGCGTGGAAGGTCGCCGCCAGGAGCTTGCCATCCGCTCCGCTCTCGGCGCCGGGTGGCGCCGCATCGCCGGAGAACTGCTCTTCGAAAGCGTCGTGCTCGGAGTCGCCGGCAGCCTGATCGGATTAGCTCTGGCCTATGCCGCCTTGCGTGTTCTGGTGGCCGCCGCGCCCACCGGGCTGCCGCGCATTCACGAGATCGGCATTGACCCGCTGGTGCTGCTCTTCACCCTCGGGCTCGCCCTTTTCACAAGCCTGCTGATTGGATCCATCCCCGTGATCAAATTCGCCGGAGCCAGCCTAAACAGCGGCCTCCGCGAAGGCGGCCGCGCGCTCAGCCAGAGCCGCGAGCGGCACCGTGCGCGCAAGGCGCTGGTTGTCGTCCAGGTCGCTCTGGCACTTGTCCTGCTGATCTGCTCCGGACTCATGATCCGCACCTTCCGCGCCCTCATGCACGTTTCACCCGGATTTGATTCGCCGGACACCATCCAGACCTTCCGCTTCTTCATTCCCGAAAGCCAGATTCCGGATAAAGACCGCGACCGCATCGCGCAGATGCAGCAGGCGATTCTCGAAAAGCTTGCAGCGATTCCCGGAGCCTCGTCGGCCGCCTTCAGCAGTACAGTCCCCCTCGATGGCTATGACTCAAACGACATCCTCTACGCGCAGGACCACATGCAGAACGAGGGCCAGCTGCCGCCCATCCGCCGGTTCAAGTTCATCTCGCCTGGCGCGTTCGCCACTCTGGGCACAAAACTCATCGCCGGCCGCGATCTGACCTGGACCGACATCTACCAGAAACGCCCCGTGGCCATCATCTCGGAGAACTTCGCGCGCGAGTACTGGCACGACCCCAGCAATGCAATCGGCAAGAGAATCCGTGTAGCCAACAACGATGATTGGCGGGAGATCGTCGGCGTCGCTCAGGACGTTCACGACGACGGCGTGGATAAACGTGCGCCTTCAACCGTCTACTGGCCTATCATGCAGGACAACTTCGAAGGTCAGAAGATCATGATTCGTCGCGGCGTCGCCTTCATCATCCGCAGCCCGCGCGCCGGATCACACGCCTTTATCGACGAGGTTCAACGGCAGGTCTGGTCAGTCAATCCCGATGTGCCCCTGGCGGAAATGACCACGCTCGGCACCCTTTACACCAAGTCCATGGCCCGAACATCGTTCACGCTGGTAATGCTCTCCGTTGCCGGCGGCATGGCCCTTCTCCTTGGCATCATCGGCATCTACGGCGTTATTTCCTATTCCGTCTCGCAACGCACCCGCGAGATCGGCATACGCATGGCGCTTGGCGCGCAGCGTCCAGCCCTCACCGCCTTGTTCGTGCGACAGGGATTGGTGCTGACCGGCATCGGCCTGGCTTGTGGCCTGGTGGTCGCCTTCGTCACCATGCGCCTTATGTCCTCGCTGCTATTCAACGTGAGTCCCGTCGATCCGCTCACCTACATCAGCATCACCGTTTGCGTCATGGCGACGGCGTATCTGGCTTGCTATCTTCCTGCACGTCGCGCCGCCACCGTCGACCCCGTAAACGCCTTGAGAGCAGAGTAGGAACTCTACTTTTCCTCGTGGAATCAGCGGCTTATGACGATATATGGCCCGGCTACCCAACAGTTCATGCGGCGCCGGAAGACGTTCCCGTTTTGTAGCGAGGTGCCGGCTCCCGATTCAATGGCATGCACACTCTGGCTTTGTTATTCTTGACCCTGGCTTCCATGGGCGTCTTGTTTGCGGTCTTCGTTTTAAGCCTCGTGGCGCTTATCTGGACGGTTATTGCGCTGAGGCGCCATATTCACAACCACGATGTGCGCGGCAGTGAGCCCCTCCGTTTGGAGGGCACCGCAAACGACGATCCACTCAAGAATCTCGATTAACCGGACTGGGGAGGGCAGATGAGTCAGGCGCAAGTTGCAATTTCTACAGGTGTTACACGTCCAGCGGTAATATCGGCCGGAGTTTCACGCGGAGTTGCCGTGCTGCTCGGCAGCCTGCTTGTCGCCGTCTGTGCCCACGTTTCCATACCGCTGCTGTTCACACCCGTGCCCGTTACGCTGCAGACCTTTGCCGTGCTCCTTCTGGGTCTCCTGCTCGGCCCGGCGTCAGCCTTCGCCGCGCTCGTCCTTTATCTGCTTGAGGGAGCAGCTGGACTGCCCGTCTTTAGCCCCCACGGTCCCGGCGGCATGCTGCAGCTTTTCGGCCCGACCGGCGGTTACCTGCTCTCTTACCCATTCGCTGCAGCTCTTACCAGCCTGATTGCCCGGCGTATCAGCCGCGCCAGCTTCTCTTCCTACGCGCTGTCATCGGCAGTAGGCAGCCTGCTGATTCTGGTGCTCGGCGCGTCCTGGTTCTCGGTGGTTGTTCATCAGTCTGTGAGTGCGGCCTTGACCATGACCGTATGGCCCTTCCTGCCGGGGGATGCCCTGAAAGTCTGCGCCTCTGCCGGCGTCGCCTTGGGCGTTATCCGGCTTCGCAACCGATTTCGCGGCCCTTCGGCTAGCCTCGATGGGGCGGCGCGTTAGGCATTTTGGAAATAACCCTGCTTCCGAGCGTTTCCGCTCTGGTTTGCCTTGCCTCTTTCGTTGAAAGGATTAGATAACCGCAGTGAGCGCAACACCTTCGATTCCCGTTGATACCCAGGCGCCTTCATCGCAAGTGCGCGAAATCACCATTGCCCACAGCCCCGATTCCGACGACGCATTCATGTTTTACGGCCTGGCCACCAACAAGGTTCGGGTGCCCGGCTTCAAGTTCAACCACTCCCTCACCGATATCGAAACTCTCAACCAGAAGGCCATTCGCGAAGCTTTTTACGACGTGACCGCCATTTCATTCCACGCCTATCCCTACCTTCAGGACAACTATGCTCTGATGGCGTGCGGAGGCTCGGTCGGGGAAGGGTACGGCCCGATGATCGTCGCCAGCCGGCGCTTTACGCCCGACAACATCCGCAGTATTCGGATCGCGGTTCCCGGCACCCTGACTACTGCCTATCTCGCCCTCAAGCTCTTCGCGCCTGAGATCGAAACCGCGGTCGTTCCCTTCGATCGCATCATTCCCGAGGTGCAAGCCGGCAACTTCGAAGCCGGCCTAATCATTCACGAAGGGCAATTAACTTACGCTCAGAGCGGCCTGCACAAGGTGCTCGACTTGGGACAATGGTGGCGTGACGAGACAGGTCTGCCCCTGCCTCTGGGCGGCAACGCGATCCGCCGTTCGCTGGGCGAGGACACCGTGCGCATCGTGACCCAGGCGCTGCGTGACAGCATCCAGCACGGTCTCGATCACCGCGACGAGGCTCTGAGCTATGCCATGCAGTTCGCGCGCGATCTCGACCAGGTCCAGGCCAGCAAGTTCGTCGGCATGTACGTGAACGAGCGCACCCTGAACTACGGCGAGGACGGCCGCGATGCGATTCGCAAGCTCCTTAGCCTCGGCCACGAGCGCGGCATCATCCCTCATCAGGTCAAAGTCGACTTCGTCGGCTGACCCGCTCAACGAAACGAGCCAAAATCAAAAGGCCCGGTTGCAATTGCAGCCGGGCCCTTTGCGTTTCAAGGGGAGGGGGTAACCCTAAGTGCCTGTACCGCGCACAACCACTTCAGCCGTGCGGACGAGAATCTTCAGGTCCAGCCAAAAGCTCCAGTTCTCGACGTAGGCGGTGTCCAGTGCAATGTACTTTGCGAAGGATGAATCCTGACGTGCTTGAACCTGCCACAGGCCGGTGAGACCAGGCAGAACCTCCAGACGGCGGAAGTGCTCCAGCTCGTACTTCTCGACCTCACTGGCAATCGGAGGGCGAGGACCTACGATGCTCATCTCGCCGCGCAGGACGTTGAAGAACTGCGGCAGTTCGTCCAGGCTGTACTTGCGCAGGAACCGGCCCACCCTGGTGATACGCGGGTCGTTGCTCACCTTAAATAGAACGCCGTCTCGTTCGTTCATCTCGGCCAGGTTCTTCTTCAGCCTCTCCGCGTCCTTCACCATAGTGCGAAACTTGAAACAGGGAAAGACCCGACCGCGTTTGCCGATACGCTCAGAGACGAAGAAGATCGGACCCTGGCTATCCAGCCGGATCAGGATCGCAAGCGTCATCATGAGCGGAAATACTGCGGTCAGAGCCAGCATCGAAAGAGCAATATCGACGACCCGCTTGAGGATAAGCGCCACTGTGCGCGGATCCCGCCGATGCAGAGAAACGACAGGAAAGATACCGAGATATTCAATCGGGGTATTGGCAGTCAGCTCGCCGTAATAACCCGAGATCGAACGGATATCGACATCAAGCTCGCGCGCCTCTTCTACCAGGCGGATCGCATCTTCAGTAGCACACGGCTCAGCGATCACGATCTCATCGATAAAGTGCAGCCGGGTGAGTTGGCGAATACGGTCAATCCCGCCGAGGATCTGATTCTCCGGCACCTCGCGGCCCGATGTGCAGCCGGGAGAGGGCAAAAATCCCCTCAATCTGTAACCCAGCCGGTAATCTTTCGCGATGTGCTGACCCAGGGCGTAGCTCAGGTGATTTGTACCCAGAATGACTACATTTCGGGTTTCAAGGCCGCGCTCGTACTGCCGGTAACGCGCCAGTCTCCAGACCACGCGACGAATGGACAGCGAGACAATCGTGGTCAAAATCAGCAACACAACCAGAACTCTGGAAATGCCGAAGCTGTTCGTCATGTAAAGACCGCCGCACAGCAGCAGCCCCGCATTCAGGCATGCCTGCACCGTGAGCCGAAGCTCGTGGGCGCCGGTGGCCAGCGGGATCGACGAATAAAGACCGTAGCGACGCGCAACCAGAGCGTAGGCAAAAACAAACCAGGCGAGATAAATCAGGCTGAGCGGAGTGCTGGTTACGTCGTGGAAGAGGCCTGAGAGTCGAGTTGCCTTGTCAAAGAGGATGGAGCGCAGCACCAGCGCGGCGCCGAACGCAAGCAGGATCGCGATGCCGTCGTTCAGCATCATGATCAACGACGAAACCAACGACGGTCCTATAAAGCTCGTGCGAGACCGCCTTCGCACCGGAAAGCCGGCAGCGGGTTGATCCGCATCACTCGTCTTTCGAATGAATTCCGAAGTAGCCATCACCGTCCCAAAAAACTGCAAGCAGAAAACGATCGAACACCCTGGTGCACTTCCAGCATCATGAACGACGTGCTACAGGTGAGGATTGAAATGTGACAAGAGACCTGAACTGAGTCTCTAAAAACTTCTGGGGAGAAGACCCTACAAACGCTTTAGTTTCTGTACTAGGACCAGCCTAAGGTGACTTGCGGAGGATCATCGTGGGCCCACGCGAATGCGTCGAACCCGATTCAACTACGACTATACCATGAATCAAATTTCGAAAAAGTGTCTGGTCGTTAACAAGCAGATAAATTGGGGACACCTCCTAAAAAATCTCTGGCACGCCGTGAAACTCTGTACGCGAAACAACCACTTTTAATGCCCCAGAGCCCATAACTGCAACGGTGAGACTTGCATCATCTTCCATTGCCTGAAACAAAGAGTTAACAATTGTTACCGTGGCGGTGTCAAATAGAATTTCCGACGGACTTCTCCACTGCTTGTTACTAAACACGCCATTACAGAAAGTTTTGTGGCGCATAAAATTTTCTTTTCCACATACCCCATCGCTGACTAGCAACTTCGGGGTATGGCTCGCCCCAGGGCTACGCGCTCTGAGCTAGACTGGCGACAAATGCCAGCAGATTTTCGCCATTTGCTCGCCGAGCTTATCCAACGTGAAGCTCGGCCCGTAGATAAGTACGGACACCAGCCTCGCCTCTACTCCCTAACCCGTGTCATCGGAGAAGGTTTCGCCTACGACGACGATATCGTCTATGCCGCTGTCTGGCTCCACGACATCGGCGTGTTTGTCG
>Ga0335073_10001529_pt1 | contig 31061 bp, 27 predicted proteins | sample Lox_Sample_22_FD_207093 | JGI IMG/M metagenome (GOLD analysis project Ga0335073, IMG submission 207093) | Soil microbial communities from Loxahatchee National Wildlife Refuge, Florida, United States - Lox_Sample_2.2 | ecosystem: Environmental > Terrestrial > Soil > Wetlands | place: USA... | reverse complement strand
GCACCAGCCACCACATCACCGTGACTTTGGGGTAGAGCCACATGCAGTCGACGATCTGATGAAAAGCCATGGCTAGGGACGCCATGCAAGCACCCAGTGCGAGCGGCTCGTCGAGGCGCCGAACGAACGCGCCGACCGATGCAGCTGTCACCACCAGCGCGGCAATCAGCCCCGCAATGCCTTGCTCCGCAAGCACTTGAAAAAAGATCCCGTTCGCGTGCGTGCGAGCGCCAGGAACATAGCGTCCGATTTCCAGTTCGAAGTTTCCCGGTCCGATTCCAAAGAGCGGATGCGAGCGCCAAAGTGCAAAGGCGCCGTGCCACAGGTCGACGCGCGATCCGAGGCCGCCGTTGAACGCAACGTCTCCGGTCAGACCGAACAACGATTGAATACCTCCCTGCAACGCGCCGGAAAAAACGCCGAACGCCAGCACCAGCACTGTGCCAAAGACCGCAATCGCGCCGAAACCGACCCAGGCCCGCCACGCGGGAAAATAGCGGAGCGCCAACATGACGACGATCGCGAAGAGCAACGCAGCGCCGCCCCCCCGCGAAAACGTCAGCACGCACGCGATGAGTCCCATCGGAATAGCGACCCGCTCCACGAGAAGCGGTCGCCGCAACAGAACGAAGGCCAGCATCGTTGGAATAACCACTCCGAGAAAGCCGGCGAGTTGATTCGGCCCTTCGAGGGGTCCCGCGATGCGCGCAACGTCATAACCAGCGATACGCTCGGTCTCACCAACGGGGAGCGCCAGCTGCACAAAGGCGAGTGCGGTCACAACGACCGTAATCAGCGCAATCGCTATTCGTAAAGCGCGCTCGTCCGGGTCGAGCCGGTACGCGCCGTACGCGACGACGAACGTCATCAGGTATTCGACCGCTTTGAGCGTTTCTCGTAAGGCGGCGTCAGGGAAGGTGGCGTATACGGAACCCGGCAACATCGTAACGACAAAAAGCAATTGTGCTCCACCGAGCACAAATAGCGCACGCAGAGGACGGGCTCGGATAATCTGCGGCAAGCGGGGAGCGAGTCCGACTGCGACGGCGATCAATGAGACTTTTGTGAGCGTTACCGTCGTTCCATGAATCGCATAGGTGAAAAGAAACGGGTCGGTCGCGATCATCGCTAGCAAACCATAGATCGGGCGCCGTAGCGTCACGAGCAGAACGACAAGGAAACAACACAGCAAGATCGGGATCGCTGCTCGCAGGGGCAGCCCCGGCAGTGGAGCTTCATCCAGGCGCTCGCCGGTGGCCGAATCTAGAAACCCCACCTGGCGAAGCATCACGCTGAGGTGACGCGAATCTCCATTCAATCCGAGCTGTTTCGGAACGAAGGTGTGATCCGGCCGAAGCGTTATCGTCAGCAAGCCATGCGCCGCGCGAGGCAGCGGGATCTTCAGCTCGTGTTCGCCCGGCCCGAGGCAGCAGCGTCGCGCCGACGGCGCTCCATCTATTTGCACGGACAGCGAATTCGCGCCGCTCCTCACTGCGAAATCCGGGAGATATACGTTAAGCAGGAGCGTGTCCGCACCGGCCGGCTCCAAGACCTTTAGCTCCGCATGCGCAGCCACCCAGCAGCAGCTTCCGGCGTCGTACGCGGCATATATGCCGCGAACGATCTCTGAAGGCGTAATGCCCTGCGGGTAGACGGACGGCTGCGCGTCGGCAGCCAATGGCGCGAAAAGAAGCATGCCGAGGAAGGCCGCTAGCGTGTAGAAAAACCGGTTCATGTGCGTCTTTCGAGAGGTCTTCTCGCAGACCAACGAAAAGGCTTGCCTTGGTGAACGCATTTTCGCCCAAAGTGGTTTCCGTCGTATTGAATTGGAACGGCTGGCTCGACACGATCGAGTGCGTAGAGAGCGTGCTGCGCAGCGATTATGCGAACCATCAGATCGTCGTTTGTGATAACGCCTCGCAGGATCATTCCATCGAGCGGCTCACGGAGTGGGCGGACGGAATGCTCGAGGTCAAACATCCAGGCGATGCCAAGGGCGTCGCCTGGGAGTACCGTCCGGTTTCCAAGCCGTTGCCGTACGCGCTTTACGATTCACCCGATCAGGCATTGGCGGTTCCGACCGCTCCCGAGGCGCGGGTCGTGTTCATCCGCAACGGCGATAATTTGGGCTACGCTGGCGGCAATAACATCGGCATGCGTTTTGCGCTCGAAATCTTGCATGCCGATTACGTGTGGGTCCTCAACAACGACACCGTCGTGGACCGCCTGGCGATGAGTTGCTTGCTTGAAGCACTGATGCTTCGTCCCGATGCGGGAATTCTGGGCTCGCGTCTCATGCAATATCATTCCCCCGACACGATCCAGGCGCTTGGCGGCGGCCGGCTCGACCCTCGCTGGGCCCTCGACACGCAAATTGGCCGCGGACAGCACACCCACGAGGCGGTCGACCAGTTGATCGAACTCGAGCACGTTATCGGCGCGAGCATGTTCTTGCGAGCGGCAGTCATTCGCGACGTCGGACCAATCGACGAATCGTACTTTCTTTACCGGGAAGAAACCGATTGGTGCTTGGAGATGCGAAAGCAGGGCTGGCGCTTATACTATTGCCCGCAAAGCATCGTCTGGCACAAAGAAGGGCATTCGGCCGGGTTCAAGAGCGGCGTGCACGATTATTATGCGGTTCGCAACATGCTGTACTTGATTCAAAAGCACTACCCGCAGCACTTGACGTCGGCTTTTCTCATTTCGTTTTGGCGCGCAGTCGCGCCGAAAATTGCGCGCTTGCAGTTTCGGCGACTGATCTACGTGCTGCGCGCCTACTACGATTTCTTGCGCGGTGTGCGGGGCAAGACCGAGGTCGATCCCGACCTCTTGATCCTGCTCGAGCGCAGCTTGTAAAACGACCGACCCTTTCGGAGAAGCCCTTGCCCGTATATAACGCGTGCAAACTCATATTCATCCATGTGCCAAAGACAGGTGGCACGTCCATCAGAGCAGCTCTCGATGCGGCGGCCGGCGAGGGAGCTGAATGGAACTCCGGCGGCATTTGGCCCGGTCTTCTTGCAAGCCCTCGACGAGATGAGCTGTTTCGCGTGTTTAAGCGGTTTTTTTCGATGGAGTCAGCGCTGAACGTGTCGCACCAACACCTGCCGGCCTGTCTGCTTCGAGAATTCGTTAGCACGCAGGTTTGGGAAACCTACTACAAGGTCGCAACGGTTCGCAATCCCTGGGACTACGTCGTATCGATGTACCACTATCTGCGCCAGGCGTTGCAGGACGAAAAAGGTTTCCTCAACCGCGACCATCCCGACCTGGCCTATCTGGTTCGCCGATGCACGACCTTTGAAGACTGGGTCAGGCTGATGCCCATGTTCGAATTGGATATGACGTCGTACTTCGCCGACGACGACGGCAACGAACTAGTGGACTACGTCGCGCGCTACGAGAGCCTCGAGGAAGATTTTGCTCGACTTTGTGACCGCGTAGGTATTATCGCGCAGCTGCCGCGCCTCAACATCTCGTCGAGAGAGGCGTATCGCGATTACTACACTGCGGAAACGAAGGCACTTGTGGCGCATCACTTTTCGCGAGACATCGAGCGCTTCGACTACTCATTTTAACGGATTCTCTGCGCGGTGCGGTGCAAGCGTAGCCAGATGCGGCGGCGGGTCGGACCACAAATGGCGCACGCGTTCCTGAAGAACGAAGTCGATCCCGGAACGCTGCGCCTCGAGAAATTCGCGGAATGCCGAGACCTCGGAAAAGACCTCGGAACGATCGTAGCGATCGAGCCGCAGGTAGTGAATGACTTTGGCTTCCGGAACGAGGGCTGGGTACAGAGCTTCGTAAGCAGGGTCGTTGATGAAATTGTAGACCGGCGGCAACGAGATCGTGTCAATATTGTACTTCTTGCAAAGTAACGGCACAGCCAGCTGGTACTTAAAATACTTCAGCTTAAGAAATTCCTCCGCTCGATCCGCGAGGGCAAGATAATCCGCCCCGTTCGATTCCATGATCCTGGAGTGCATCGCCACAAACCCATAGTTCGGATAAAACGGGGCGGGGAGGTCACGGCGAATTGAATAAGCGTAATCCAATGCGAGTGGAGAGCCGACGATTGCCTGTCCGAGCGCGGACCAGTTCTCGTCGTCCTTTACTTCACCCCGTTGCCATGGAGGGGGATAGTGCGCGATCACGCCGGCAATCGTATCTCGAGAATGCCTCAGTTTTTCCAACAACTCATCGATCCGCTGAAGCCAAATCGTGTCCGTATCGCAATACACAACGAGCGCGGCGCGAAAATCTTGATGGGCGAATGTCGCATCACACTGCGCGTAGAACCCATTGAGCCTCACACTTTCTTGGTCGGCCCAAATCACCTCGACTCCGTTTGGCGGTTGATGCCAGAGCGCGTCGATCTCGTCGTCGCACGAGGCTCCCAGAAACACTTTCACGAACGCATCGGAGGAAGAATATCCTAGAGCGCGGAGACTCTGGACGAAAAGTGCGACTTGGCCAAATGATCCGCGCGTCGGCGACGCGACCAGACGAATCTCGAATTCACTCACGGCAACCCTCTTAGCGAAACCGCCTACGCTACCTTGCGAGACCCAATGCGCGAACGTTTTAATAAAATCATTGCGACCTACGATCGGGCATTGGCCGAACACGGTGTGACCCCGGCGGGGATCCTTTGGCCGAATGCTGCCGATCTTGCGACGCGCTTCGAAGTTCTGCTTGGCCCCTGGTTGCCGGAATCCGGCGTGGGTGCGCGTCCCCTAAGGCTGCTCGACCTCGGCTGCGGCCCGGGCTTTCTCCTGGACTTTCTGCAGCAAAACGGACTTCGAAGCCACGTGAAATACACCGGCGTGGACATTAACGCCGCGATGATCGATATCGCCCGGGCCCGGCACCCAAGCGATCGTTTCATGTTGCGCGACGTAACCGAAGCGCCATTCGAGGCGAACCACTTTGATGTCGCAATTATGTGCGGGGTCTTAACGGTGCGGTTCGGCAATACATACGCGGAGATGGAAACTTTCGCCAAAGAGACGCTGTCCGCGGTTTGGTCCGGCGTGCAACGTGGCCTCGCCTTCAACGTGATGTCGAAGCACGTTGACTGGGAGCGCGACGATCTCTTCCATTGGCCGCTCGACGAGATCATGAAGTTCTGCAAAGCAGAGCTTAGCCGGCACGTGAGCATTCGGCTCGATTACGGATTGTGGGAGGCTGGGGTGTTCGTTTCGCGCGAGCCGGCATCGACGCGCGCAGTCGCACCCGCCGCGTGGTTCTCTCGACCTTGAAGCGTACGGTTGCCATCATGCAGCCATACTTCATCCCGTATGCGGGCTATTTTCGCTTATTTGCGGTTGCGGATCTGTTCGTAGCGCTTGATAGCGTGCAGTTTCCTCGGGAAGGCTGGGTTCACCGAAATCGGCTGACCGGACGCGACGGCGAGAGTCGCTGGCTCACGCTACCCATTCAAAAAGCACCGCTCGATACACACATACGCGATATCCGCTTGACCTCGGATATGCGGGAGCGCCTGGCGCCACAGATGCGCCGTTTTCCAGCATTGTTAGAACCGAATCCCGATGCGGTCCAGCTCGCTGCGGCGATCACCCTCCCGCGAGATTCGCTCGTTGACTACACTATCGAACTCATCGAGATTGCGGCACGTGCACTTGACCTCGTGCGCCCAATCGTTCGTTCGAGTTCGCTCCCGTTACCGCCCGAACTTACAGGCCAGGAAAGAGTTATCGCCATCGCGCAGCACCTTGGCGCCACCACGTATGTCAACGCGCCCGGAGGGAGAGACCTCTACGATCGCGACGCCTTCCTTGCCGCCGGTCTGGAACTGCGATTTCTGCCACGATATGAGGGCGCTATGGCCAGCATCTTGCAGCGTCTCCACGACAATGGTACATCGAAGCTTCGACAAGAGATTCTTGGTAATACACGAGCACTATGAAGCGGTGTGGGGGGCGAGACCGAGGTCGATCCCAACCTCTTGGTCCTGCTCGAGCGCAGCTTGTAACGCCGCGCCTACGTGCGTCCGCACGACATCCGGGCTAAAGGTTTGCGCCACGCGGCGGCACTCGTATGAAATTTCAGTCCACAAGGCTTCATTACTGTAGAGGCGTAGCACCGCTTCCGCAATATCGGAGGCGCTCTCACGAATGAATACGCTCTTACCGTCTTTCAGGTCGATGCCTTCGGCACCGATAGACGTGGTAACGGTGGGCAACCCATAGGAAATCGCCTGGACGATCTTGCCCTTCATGCCGGCTCCGAAGCGCAGCGGCGAGACGAAAACACGCGCGCTTTCGAACAATGGCCTCGCGTCCGGAACGTAGCCGGTTACGACAACGCGCTCGCCCGCAAGCCGCTCGACACGGGGCGTTGGATCTGCGCCGGCAAGAATCAAGCGCAAGTCTGGGATATGCTCCCAGATTTTTGGCATGACCTCGTGGACGATCCACACGGCCGCATCGGCGTTCGGCGCGTGCGTGTAGTTCCCGAGAAACAGCAAGTCATGGCGTGCGGAGTACGCAGTATGCGTCTTTGTGGACTGCTCGATGATCGGTACGACGTGCGCCTTCAGCGAGAGTGCGGCGAGCATTTCGCGCTCCACTTCCGAGGTTACAATCGTGCAATCGGCTTTGCGAATCAAATCGATTTCGAGCTTTTGCATCGACTGCCAGCCATTATCACGTCCCGTGAGCTCCGCCTCGCGTTGGAGCCGCAAGAAGTGCAGATCTACGGTATCGTAAATGATTTTCGCATTTGTGCGTCGGTGGAGCAGCGGTAGGTATTTCCGAAGCACGTCTGGACGTGAAATCCAGGCGACGTCGATGGGCACCGGAACGTTGCTTATCGTCGCCAAGCCGTCACCGCGATGCGGCAACACCTCGATGCCCGAGAGGCGTGCACGGCTCGCGTATGGCTCGTGCGCAACTCCCTCGTCCGAGACGAAGATGACGTGCCACCCAAGCTCGCGCATCAGACGCATGACCGCCAGCAAACGACGACCGCCTGCGGAGCGGTCGTCGAACGGAATGAACGAGTCCATGACTAAGATCGTCCGGACGCCGGCGAGCCGGCGTGCGGCGCGTTCGATGAGTTCAACGTCGGGGGGAAAATGCTTAGTGAGTTGATGTTCCCACTTTTCCGCAAATTTTTTGCGGTTTATCAACTGGTAGCGTTTGATGCCCGACGCGGTATCTTGGCCGCAGGTCCCGCCTTCAAAGTGGACGACCACTGACTCCGGCGTATACATGACCCGATAGCCGGCCGCGCGTACGCGGAAGCAAAGATCGACGTCTTCGTAATATGCCGGCGCGAAGTCTTGCGAAAAACCTCCGAGTTCCGCAAAAAGGTCTGCACGGACCATCAGGCTCGCACCCGAACAATAGTCGACCTCGCGCGGAAAGCAGACCGAGGGATCGGTAGCGCTACGGCCGCGCGCGAAGTTGGCGGCATTGCCGTCGCGCCAGACGAGCGCGCCGGCTTCCGAGATCATTCCGTCCGGGGCACGTAACTGAGAACCGACAGCACCCACGTTCTCGCGTGAATCGAACGCTCGAAGCAGCGCCACCATCCAGCCGGGAGTGACGAGCGTGTCGTTGTTCAGGAAATGGACAAACCGGCCGCGAGCCACCGCTGCGCCATCGTTAACGCTGCGAACGAATCCTTGGTTCTTTGCATGCGTGACGACCGTAATGCCGGAGCATGAGGCGAGATATTCCGCGGTTCCGTCGGTGGATCCGTCGTCGACGACAATTACTTCGCACGGAATTGTCGAGAGCTCGCGCAAGATCGAATTCAGGCACGCCGCCGTAAAGCGCACCTGGTTGTACACCGGGACAACGATGGAGACAAGAGGGGTCTCGTGACGGGGGAAAAAGACCGGCCGGTTCCGCCCAACCCGGGCGATCAGTTTGTTCCAGGCTTTGCGCTGGGCGTTGGCTTCCGCTTGCACAGCCATCCGCAGCCGGACGCGCCGATACCCGCGCCGTATAAAGCCGCGCACACCGTGGGTCCGAAGAATCTGCCAAGCCTTTTTTAGAACCCGCATTGCGGTTCCGTTCTAGCTTGGGCCGGGAAGAGGCCTGTCCAATGGTCCTAACGGCACGCTAGACGAGTGGCAGCGCGCCAGAGCCTCTTGCCAGGTCGGCTGCACGAGCGAGCGTGGCGTTCGCGCGATAGGCATCGACGATGTCCGAGGCGGGTCCAAAGGCCGCGACGCGGCCGCGATCGAGCCAAAGCGCGGAATTGCACCGCTCCGCGATCGTCTGCGTGCTGTGCGAGACGAGAATAATCGTCTTGCCGCGATCGCGAAAACCATCGATTGCCCCCATGCACTTTAGCTTGAACGCTTCGTCACCAACGGCAAGCACCTCGTCGAGCAGGAGAACATCGGGGTCGACGCTCATCGCTGCGGCAAAAGCAAGCCTAACCCGCATGCCGGTCGAGTACGTTCGCGCGGGAGCATCGGCGAAGTTTCCAATTTCGGAGAAGTCGATGATTTGATCCATCCTCTGATCGATCTCCTTTGGCGAAAGCCCGAGGACAAGCAACTCGATACGCACGTTTTCCCGGCCGGTAAGCTCGGGATGAAATCCGGAACCTAGGCTGAGCAGTGGCGTTAAGGAACCGGTAATCGAGATGCGGCCCTTATCCGGGCGGTAGACGCCGGCCAGCAAGCGGAGCAGCGTCGTCTTCCCGGAGCCGTTGCGCCCGATCACCCCGAGCATTTCACCGCTATCGATCGAGAAACTGACGTCGTGCAACGCCTCGACGATTCGCTGCCTCGATGAACGGCGAAATGCGTATTGTACCAGCGTTTCCTTCAGCGTAATCCCCTTGCCGACCGCGACGTAGCCAAAGGTTTTTGAAAGTCCCTCAACTTGCACGGCCACGGTTACAGCAGCTCCCCGAACGATTCACGATAGCGACTGAAGAACGCGTAACCCAACAAACACAGCACGATGGCGACGGCAAAGAGGTAGGCGATCGACGATAGTGTAGGAAAGCGCCCGAAGAACAGAATCTGGTGATACCCGATGATCAAGGCGGCGATCGGGCTTGCAAGAACGATGTTGCGGTACGGTTCGGGGATTGATTGGACTTGATAAAAGATCGGGGTCAAGTACAGCAGCATCAATACGAGATACGTTTCGAGTTGCCCGAAGTCGCGATAGAAAACGTTCAGCGTGGAGAAGAAAAACAGGACGCCGATCGTCAGCAGAATCTGGCCCACGATAAGGACGGGCAAAACCACTATGCTCGGACCGAGAGGTTGGTGCAGTGCGACGTCGGCAATCAGCAGAATGGGCAACGACAGAACGAAGTTCACCGCTCCAGAAAGAACCGGCACTACAACAAGGACCTCCGGCGGAAACACCGTCTTCCCCACGAACATGCGGCCTGAACGAATCGCCTCGGTGCCGAGGTTCAGCGAATTACTAAACCAAATATACGCCAGGTTACCGCTCAGGAGATACAGCGCATAATTGTGGAATCCGAGGTGCAAGAATGTGCCGAAGACCAGCAGATATACGCCCATGAACAGCAACGGGTTCAAAAGCGTCCAGGCAAAGCCGAGAACGGAACCACGGTAGCGCAGTCGCAAATCGCGCGTCACGAGTTCGTAAATCAGCCAGCGAGCGCGGTACAGCCTCGAGAACGGGCTGTGATCCGAGGACAGCGGGGCTTCTGTCGACCCGACCACGGGTTGTAGGGGAGCTGCGTTCACAGCCATTCTTCATTCAAAGCAGACCACTAACGCCCCTGGTTTCACGCAGTGACTAGCGCATTGCGCAGGCTCGCGACCACGTTATCGAGTTCGTCGTCGCGGAGGTCGTGAAAGAACGGCAAGCCGAAGACGCGCTCGGCCAGGGATTCCGTGACCGGCAGCGCATCGCGCTGAAAGTTCCGATAGGCATCCTGTACGTGTACGCCGTTCTGCCACCAGCGACGCGTCTCGACACCAAGATCGCGCAGGCTTTTTATTGTGGGACCGGACGGCCCGGAGGTCGCCACGTTACAATATGAGGAGATCCATCCCCGGCCGTAGCGCGGAAGCAATTCGAGATCAGGAATTGAGCTAAGCCGATCGATGCACCTCTGCGTTAAATTCCTGAGTTTTTCGCGCCGCACGTGCCACTGGTCGAGCATGGCTAGACCAACCGCCGCGTTGTATTCGTTGAGCTTGCCGTTGTAACCAAGAATCTGCCCCAGCGGCACATCCCAAATTCCGAAGTTGCAGATCTGCTTGAAGCGGCGCACAGTCGATTCATCAGTCGATAGCAATAGGCCACCTTCACCGACGCCGAATACCTTCGTCGCGTGCATACTGATCGCGATCGGTGACCGGCCCGGTGATGCTTCGGGAATGTTGGCGACCGTGTCGAAGGCTGCGGCGCCGTCGATAACGACAGGTATGCCTGTGTCATTCGTAAAGCGATCCCACGCAGCTCGGTGGACGGGCGAGCCGAATGCCGAAACAACCATAACGGCTCCGACGCCATCGAGGTCCTCGCGCCGCTTGAGTACCTCCGGATCGAGCATCCACGTTTCCGGTGACACGTCGACGAAGTGCGGTTGCAACGTTGCGGCCCAGGCCGCCGCCGCTGAAGCGACATACGTCCATGAGGGAAGCAGGCATCGAGAACCCGGCGACGCGCCGACCGCAATTAATGCTGCACTGAGTGCAACTGTTCCGTTTGCAACAACGGCGATCTGTTCCGGAAGGACACCAAAATAAAGCGCCAGGCGCTGCTCGAACTCGCGCAGCAGCGGCCCGTGGTTTGAATACCAACGGGCTTCATCGATGCGGCGTAAGTATGGAGCGAGCGCTTCGGTCGTCGGGAGTTGCGGCCGCATCACTGGTATTGACGTCATCGCGAACATCGATTCAACGTCGTCTCCAAAAGCTCTGCACCGCGGTGACGCAGAATTTCGTTCGAACCCGTTAGGTGATCGCGATGAGGCGGTTCAGTTCGCGCCAACCTTCGGCGGAACGCACTTCAAGGAAGGCACGACGATCGTTCGAACGAACCGGCCTGGCGTCATCATGCGAGATGTGAGGGATTGCCGGGCAAAGGTTCCTGGCCCTTGCCGTGTTCGTTCATGTGGGGGAATGGAGCGCTCGGGGGGGTCAGGCCTAGAAACGCGCATAACTTTTCCCAGCGCGGCTCCGCCGTCAGGTCCAGCTCGAGAAGGTCGCTCGGACGGCCGTCAAAGTATTCGCGAACTTCGTTATGATGGCGGATAAATGCCTCGGTATGCTTTGCTTCGTCGTACGAAACCGTCCCGGCGAACGTCATCCGGCGGAATATTGGAATGTTCTCTTCTTGGCTGCGAACGGGGTACAGGGCGAGGACGTACTCGAGCGATTTAAGCCAGTCACGCAAGGGGCGTGTCGTCAAGATGAATTTTGAATCGGGGAACCGGTAGTCGAGATACCGGTAAAACAACGCGCACTCAAGGCCGGCGGCCGCATCGGCCGTTTGAAGTTTAGTGAAGTGCGGCTCGTGCAGCACACGGTCGTATCCAAGTTCTAAGAGAGCTGCACAGAGAGTTTTCGTCCCAGTTCGACCGAGACCGATCCCCCATACATGCTTTGCAGGTAGCACCATATCGACCGGTTTACCGGCGCACAGATTAATACCCTGCCCCGTTACGGCTGCGGCGTCGGCCTATTTGCGGTCAGGCATTCTATTAGAAATAGACGCTAGTCACCACGCACTGGTCGTGGCTTTCGCGATTGGTTTCGACGCAATCGAGTCGCACGGGAATCCGCCCCTTCGCCCGTTTCAGGCCCGCGGGAACGCTGACGGAAACGTCCTGATACTGCGACGTCAGGTGTTGCAGCCCGTTCTTGCCGCCGATTCCGGGAAAGGAGATTGCTATAACATGCGTCTCGTCAAGCACATGCACCCACACATGTAATACACTCTCCGCGGCCGTCTTCGCCACACGGAATTTGGCGCGCGCGACCACGCAACACTCAACGGGCCCAACGGTATCACCGAAGCCTGCTTTGCCCACCCGTACTGCAGCGATGCCGGACACCGGTCCGGTGATTCCCGCCGGCAGCATAATGCCGGAAACGCGGAAGTGCCGCGGATTGTATCGTTCGTCCTTGGGACCATGGCAGCCGGTCACTGCATGAAGAGTGACCACGAGCGCGATCGAAGCACGTACAGAAGGCCCCACTAGAAACGTGGATAAAAAGTTCATCCGATGTTCATGTTGACTCGCTTGTGCGAAGGGCTGATAACAGCCCATCTCTGTTTAGCGCTGTCACTTCTTGCCGGTCTGGTTGCCTTCCCGTGGCCCGAGCGACCCGCGGATTCGCCGGCGCAAACCATGCTTCGTTTGGTCTGCACCTGCGCGGCCGGGTTTGCGTTGATCGGCTTTGTAATTTTCCTGCTCGCGCTCACAGGCTTTCTCAGAGCGCCGTTCTTGATCGGTACCTACGCTGCGACGCTGATCTTTTTTGGCCTGCTACACCGTCGAACCGTCGCCAACGTCCGATACTGGCGCTCGTGCGCCGACGAAATTCGAAAAGGATGGGACGTTCCGGCATTTGTGGTTTATGCGATCGTACTCGCTATTGCGCTCCCCGCCGTCGTCCCTAATTACCGCGGCGACGCGGTCGCGTACCATCTGCCATACGCCGAAGATTGGGCGCGTGCAGGTCGGCTTGTCGTCGACCCGTTCCTGCTTTTCCCGTTTTACGCATTCAACCTGCACCTGTTTTTCGCTACGTTTTTCGTGTTTCACGCCGACGCTTTGGTGAATTTTTTGCCGTGGGCAATGGCATTGTTGACGGCGCTCGGTATTTGCGCTTCCGTGAGGGTTTATCTGCGGGATGCTGCGCCCGCGAGGTGGGCCGGCATCGCGGGCGTAGCGCTTACCCTTTCCGTCGTGCTTTCGGAAGGTTATTTACGCTGGCTTCCGTTCGCGATTCTGGACATCGGGATTGCCGCATTTGCGTTGATCTCGGCGCTCTGCCTGCAGTTGGCCCTTCTTGAAAACGAACGGCGATGGTTGATCGCGTTTGCGATCACAGCCGGCTTCCTGATCGGCATGAAGGGGTCTTTTCTCGTCCTCCTGCCCTTATTCGCGCTCGCCCTCTTCATGGCGATCCGTGCAGTCCGGCCCGGCAAACGATACGGAGTCGGAATCCTGTGCCTTCTCTGCCTCTGCGCGTCACCGTGGTATGCGCGCAACCTCGTGCTTGCCGGTGATCCCTTTCCACCCGTAACAAACATCGCACTCTACGGTTATGACGCCTTCTTCACCAAAGGCGAGTGGCAGAAAATCGAACACAATATTGAATCGGGATCGAACCGATCGATAAGCGCACTCGTATCGCTACCCGTTCGCGCATTCCTCAGTCCCGAAAGCCGCGATTTCGGCGAATTCGGTATCACGGCATTATTTCTGCTGCTGCCACTCCCGACGTTACTGGTCATCGCGCAGCGGTTTTTCATTGGCGGCTACAAATCAAGCGTTGGCGTTCCGGTGTTGCTACTAACGGGACTCATTGCGTACTGGCTCGTCACTTCCACACTGTTGCGGTATGCGTTGCTTTTTTACCCACTGCTTGCCGTGTGCGTGGCAGCCTCTGCCGGATCGCTCGTCAAGGGCCGCTTCGCGGGTCCGATCGTGGCAGCGGTCGCGGTTTTCGCAATGCTAGAAAGCCCCGATCAGTGGGGCATAGCAGCGTTGAGTTATCTCTCGCACTACAATCCAGTGAATGCCATGTACTGGACGTATCCCGGCGACGATGCGTTCCTACGGCACGCTGGATGGGGTTACACGGAGGAATCGTATACGGTCGCGCTTTTGCGAGCGAACCAGATTCACGGACGCGTTTATTTGTCTCTTGGTGATCCCGATCTGGAGGAGAACTATCTTCTTCGACGCGATGGCTTCGTCACCGTCAGCGGCTTGTACGGGACAGGTGGCTATTGGCGCCTGGAAACGGCAGTCGACACGCACGAGGCGGCGCAGTTCTTGAGCGATTTCGACATCGTCGCTGTCCAGATACCGGCCGTAAGTCTTGCCGGGCTAGGAATACCGCTGGAACGAACGCTCGAGGGCGCCGGATTCTGCGGGCTCACGATCCCAGGAACCCAGACTCAGCTGCTCGTGAAGTATTCGCGTGGATGCGCGAATTTGATCTTGCCGGCGCCGCAACCGACTTAGCGCCTCTCCGCGAAGCGTTCTTCGATAAGACGGCTGAGTTGTGCCGTGGTCGAGCGGAGTTGATCCTTGGTCTTGGCCGGCGGAATTTCCTCAACCACGTTCTCCGTGTACGCGGCGGGAAGAATGTGCTCCGGCGTTATCGGGCCTTCAACGCTTGCGATGTCGAAGTCGGCGGGCGAGAGATCCCGGTACTTGAGCACCGAATTCGTCCACGCGAAAAACCAAAACTGCAGGTAGGAAAGACGACCTGGAATGTGACGGCGTGAGAGCGTTAGGAGAAGCCCACGGAGCGCCCAGTAACTATACTCCGGCCGACGTGCAAAACGGAAAAGGCGTTGTGTCAGCTGCTTGAGGGCGGCGGGATTACGCAATACCATTTTTAGGAAGAGGGTGGGATTGCCGTAGCCCTTGCCCTCGATCGGAACGAAATTCCCACGCTCGAGATTATCGAAAAACACCTTGAGGCGAGCATACTGCTTCTTACCGTCGGTAAATTGCGCGACGAAATACTTGTAGCCCTCGATGATCTGCTCGCTCGGCATCAGGTAACGAATGTTCGTCTGATACTTGAACCCGCCCAATCCGTAGCGGACGTCGCGCAGTCGCCCCGAGACCTTCATGCGACGATGCAACGGCGTTCCGGGTAGCGCCGTCAGGAGGGATGGGTCGCCCGAGAGCATCCCGGCCTGGAGCAACCCGTCGAGGGTGATGTCAAACGCTTCCGGGCCGTCGGAATCGAAGCCGAAGATCAGGCCGCCGACGACAATAAACCCATATGATTGAATGTCGCGAACTGCATCCGCAACCGGCGTTACGGCATTTTGCACCTTTGCCGTTTCCAGCAGTGAATTGGAGTTAAAGCTCTCGACTCCAATGAAAACCATATCGAAGCCCGCGCGGCGCATTTTGCGCATGAGGTCGTGCTGCTTGTAAAGATTGATCGTCAGCCAGGTGTAGAGGCTTGGCCGGTAGTGTGTTCGCGATTGCCACTCCAACAGTGCGTCGATGACCTCATGGGCCCACTTCGGGTCGCCGATAAAGTTGTCGCAAGCGAGCAGGACTTGCGTGACGCCCAGTTCGCAGATGTGTTCCAATTCCTGGACCAGGAGCTCCGGGGATTTTGAGTGCGAACGGTTATTATCCGGAAGAACTCGTATGTCGCAGAATTCGCAAAGGAATGGACAACCACGCGAGACCTCCAAAACCGCACCGTAGTAGCGACGGATCGTGGGGTCCATGAGCGGTCGATACATCGGTCGCGACTTGGAGATATCGAATCGCTCTTTGTTTTCGATGAGGTGTTCGAGCGGCTTTCCAAGTCTTACGCTCTCGAGAAGCGATGTTATTGCGTCCTCGCCGTCGCCAATGAAGATGTGATCGAATCCATCGAGCTTTGCCACATCGCCGGCCTGGTTGAACGACCAGCAGATAGGGCCGCCGATGATCGACACGGCTTGGGGGAAGCGCGCCTTGAGCTCGTCGCGAACGCGCATGAGGTTCTCATGGTCCTGATTGATACCGCTAAAAAGAAAGACGTCACCGGCGCGAACAGATTCGATCGGATCGATCCGCGCATCGTAGAGCGCGAGAGTAAAGCGCGCATCTTCGGGGATGTGCGCCGCCAGCGTGTAGGCCCACACGGGCATAAATTGAGCGCCGTAATTTTGCGTGTCCGCGTACGTTGGATCGGGGCAATGGATAAAACAGACGCGCAGTGTCACGTTTCTATGCCACCTCGCGCCCGCTTACCCGTCAGAGAACGCCGGAGAGCGGTAGTCACCCTCAGCTCGTGGTGAGTTCGTGGAGAGAACTGCACGTCGTACATCAGGGCGTTGAGTAGAAGCTGGAACCCGATCAGGATGGGGAGCACCGCAAGCATGACTGTACCAGTCGTGCGCGCTACGTGTGTCGCTAGGGTAACGGTAAATTCGTAGATTCCGAACCCCAGGCCCGACAGCACCAACAAAGAGCCGAAAATGCAATATAAACTGCCGAGGTTAATGTCCAGGATGAAATACTGGATAAGCAGCCGTCGTAGCGCTGCGCGAAAAAGCTTTGGTGGGAATTCTAAGGCCACACGAAACGGGGAGAGCGAACTCCTCGCGTCATTATAAATGGTAGGCATTTCGAGCTCGATGATCGGCACATGCTTGAGCCCGAATGCGCACAGGACCGACATCTCGAAGAAATAGGTGTCGGCGAACTCTTGCCAGCGCATTGCCTCGAGAATGCGAGCGTTGAAAGCCAGGTAACCGTTCGTGGGATCGATCGTGTTCCAATAGCCCGAGGCGCTTTTTATTAGAAGCGAAAGCGCGGCATTCCCAAACAAACGCGTCTTCGGCATGCTCCGAACGACGTCGGCGTCGAAAAAACGGTTCCCTTTGACTAGCCCGACGGACGGATACTCTGTAAGAAGATCGCGCATGTCCGGAATGACCGCGGGGTTCATCTGTCCATCGGCATCCAACTTCACGATGATGTCGGCGCCACGTTGCAGCGCCGCTTCGATACCGGACTTCATCGCGGCACCAACCCCGCCATTTTGCTCGCGCTCAATGACCTCGACCTGAGGAATATGCGCGAAAGCTGCACGCACCATGGCTCCCGATTGCTCCGGACAGGCGTCGTCCACTACGATGACGCCGTCGGCATAGAGCAATGCTCGACGAACGACGTCGACCACGGTCGAAGCGGCGCGAAAACTGGGGACTACGCAATATGTGACCGATGCTGCGGCATCGGCTCCTTCGCCTGGATAGTTTGCGACCGGCAACGGTGGAGCGGCCATCTCTGCTCCCACTACGGCGGTCCACCTAAGCGGCCCCTGCCCAGGACCCGGCTAAATGTACTCGGCCTTCGTCACTGTGACGCCGAGGATCGCCATTTTGGGCTTAGTGGTAGTCGACGGCCTGCAACACGACAGCCAAATCGCGTGTATCGTTATTTATCCCGAGTTTGGCCGGGTTGAACGATTTGGCAACGGAGATTTCAATTGGGACCTCTGTGCGGAAGATGTATCGCGGCGGCAGGGACAGCGAAACTGCGACCCACTTTCCAGCCACACCGGAGCCGGTAGCGCTCGCTCCGGCCACCGAGGCGGTTATGCTTTGGCCGTCCTTGTAGGGCGCAACGTTTGGAACAAAAAACCGCAGCGTAGCGATCCGCGCGCCTGACGGCTTGTCGAGCGTAAGGCTCGCGCGTTGCCTGATAAAGCAGCAATTGTGCATGGTGTAGCTCGTGTACAGCCCGGCATTAAAGGCCAGCGTCGCATTCTTAAATGGCTTTACTCCAGCTGGATACACGATGGCGGCCGCCGACTCGGCAGTTTCCGACGTCGCAGACGAGTTCGTCGAGGGAGAACCGCACGCTGCGAGTAGCGCCAGCAGTAGGGCTGCCTCGACTCGCCTGCCGGAACGCACCCTAGTAAACCGCACTCAAATCAGCAGACTTAATTTTACGCGTCTGTCCCTCCGTAATCCATCTGCTTATGAAAAGCTTCATGATCTGGTTTGCAAGATCACCACGAACGTGCCGCCGGTCGGGAATCCACGCTGCTTTAGGGTCGGTGTTCATTACGATCTCATAACTCGGAAAGTAGTCAACATTGTCGTGGCGCTCCATAAAATCGGTAGCCACTGCGCGCAGCGTGTTCTTCGAGTAGCTATTGGCGACGACAACATCTTCATCGGTAAACGTCGTCATCAACGGCACCGGCGAAACAGTGACGATAATCTTGTGCCCCGCCTTGCCGAACTCTGCAAGAAGCGCGTGAACCGCTTCCAAGTTGTCCAAATTTTCTACATATGTTAGCCTCCTGAAAACAAAACGTTCAGGATCCTGCCGAACCACACGGGGGTCAGGGGTAACGTTGGTCACGACGCCGACGCGAGTGTCGTACCACACTTCTACTAGACCGAGGGTGATAATGATCACGTCAGCGGTCGCGACTTGGCGCATAACGCCTGTATAGATGTTTCGCCGCTCCAACGTCGTTGCTCTATCGGCGAGCTTGAGTGTCGGATTCATGTGTGGATCGAAGCTCAGCTCGCCGTCGATATCGACGACTGCTTGTTCGGGAAAAGGCGATGCCGGATCAAGCGCCCATCGGAACTCGTTGAGAATCGCTCCGGTGTTGTATCGATTGGTTGCACCCAGCGGAGTCCCGACGCCACTGTGGTTGAAGCGATCGAACTCCTTTGAGACGCTGCGAACGGTGAATCCATTGCCGGCCAGCACCGACTCGAGCCCGCGCGCGAAACAAGAACCGATCATGAAATAATAGCCTTCAGCGGACAAGCTAAATCGCGGAACACAGTGCACGTTGAAAAAGTCGGACCCCAACCGGTCGAAAGCGTATAACTCTACACTTCCGGACGCCTTGCCCTCCGCGAACCAGGTGGAGGCTGGGTTCACGCGTTGATTGTTCCGCGCGGCTGAAAACGATATCGGCTTCATAGCGGAAAGGCACTTACGCAACGCCGAAGGAGAACCTTTCCGAAAGGGTGACCCAGCCGGCTCAATGAATCGGACACCGGCATCAAATCCGGCTACGGAGGCTCCAGTTGGCGGTCCAGACTCATGGCACATTGCGGCGTGTCTCAGTGGTGAGCTGGGCGCGTTCGCACTGGGTGTACATCGCAATTACCGGCGTGGTCCTATTCAACCTTGCGATGCTCGTGGCGTACCAGCATTATCTTGCCGCCGACTTCCCTTTTCAGGATGAGATCGGGTACGTCAATCGCTTGCAGCACCTACCGGAGACCGGCCTCTTTCACTATGTATTCGATCCGTACTGGCATTACTATATACCAACACAGTTGTACATCTGGTATCAGTTCTATGCCCTTACGCATCTAAACATCATGACCGTGCGCTACACGGGCGCGACGATTAGCGCCCTGGCGTCACTTTTACTGTGCGTGATGTTGTATCGCAAGGCCTTTACTTTGAACGTGCAAACCTTGCTAGCGATCCTCTGCTGCCCGTTCATTATATGCTCGTATAATCACTGGGCATCATACGACCAGTCGATTGAGTCCGTCGTAGAGCCACTCTTGTTCGGCCTGACGCTGGCTCTCATTTGGATTGCCGAGAAAATTCAGCGAGCGTTCGGGGAGCGCGCGCCGATCGGGCAACGCGTTGGCTGGATCGGCCTTTTTACCGCTATATGGATACTGGCAAGTGGAATCGGACCGCCGCCACTGGTTGTACTTGCTGCAATCGTCGGCGCTCGCTTCTTATTGGAGCGCCGGTTCAGTCCATCGCTGATCCTTCTCGCGATCATCGCCGTGGCCGCGCCGTGTTTCTACCTCATAGCCGGCGAAGGAATCAGTCAGAAATTTTCGGCGTCACAGTCCGCCTTTGGGCTCAAGGAGCTATTCGACGCACTTAAAGCTGCCATTGGGCTCATTGGTAATTCATTGTACACGCCGGTCGTTGCGCGGCACGAGCCCGTCACGCTCGGCCTTGGAGTGGCTGTCCTCGTTGCGCAGATCGCAATTGCGACGTACGCTTTACGGCTGCCAGTCGAGCAGCGTTCGCGATTCATGATCCCGCTCACGCTTACGCTCTATAGCTGGCTGGTTCTCCTCGAAATCATCGGAGCGCGCTTGCACGAACTGGGCGTGGCATTTATCCCGCGCTATTCCTGGTTTGGCCTCTATGCTCCAGTCAGTTTGTTCTTTTGGTTCGTCACTCTCGCGAGCTCCGTTCGACGGGAAAGAGCACTCAGCGCCTGCGTGCTCGTTCTCGTCTTGTTCGGAACCGCGTCGGCCGACGAACAGACGGCGCGCCAGCTGCCTTTCGCCCGTACGGCACTGGCCAAAGACCGTGAAACACTAATGTCTCTCCAAGGCCGCCCCACTCCGGAGCAGCAGGCCGTCATGTTCGTAAACCCCCCGCTTGCGGATTATGTCTACCCCGATCTCGAGTTTCTTCGACGGGAGCATCTCGCAATGTATGAGGGAGCGGGAGCAACGCTTACAACCGTAGATGAACCTCTCGCCGTGCTTGCTTTCGGTCCCAGTACGATTAGAGCAGGAGCGTCGTTTAACGTTCAAGCAAATGGCTCGTCCTCTCTTTGGCTCAGAACAAATTGGCAGACGGAGGGTCAAGTCTTTATTGTTATTGGCGGGACGAAGCTTCACGGCTTTCACCGCGACGATATCGTTACTACCTTCGTGCCCGCGTTTCTTTATAGTAAGCCCGGCAGTTACCCGATGTATGTGGTCGAGGCCGCAAACGGTAAAACAACGCGCAGTAACACCGTCAGCTTCGTCGTTCACTGACGGGAGGGCGTCCTACCGAAGGAGTCATCAGCGCCCGTGGGAAAAACGGCGGCGATGAACCCGGCCAAACCCGTCCTGTTCAATCGTGCTACTTCGGTGCCGAAGGAGCAGGCGTATTTGGCTGCTGCAATCGAGGCCGGCCATATTTCGGGAGACGGCGCCTTTACTCGCCGGTGTCACGAGTTTTTCGAACGAGAGCTGGGTGTAGCGAAGGCGTTGCTGACGACCTCGTGCACGCATGCGCTCGAGATGTCGGCGCTTTTGCTGAACATCGAACCCGGCGACGAAGTGATCATGCCGTCGTTCACGTTTGTCTCGACGGCCAACGCTTTCGCCCTGCGTGGAGCGCGCATCGTATTTGCCGACATCCGGCTGGATACAAAGAACATCGACGACCGATCACTGGAATCGTTGATCACCGCCAGAACCAAGGCGATCGTCGTGGTTCACTATGCGGGCGTTGCCTGTGAAATGGACAGCATTATGGCTCTCGCCGGCAAGCATGGGATAGCCGTGGTCGAGGACAACGCCCACGGACTGTTCGGCAAGTACCGAGGGAAGTATCTAGGCACGTTCGGCGCTCTCGCTACGCAGAGCTTTCACGAAACGAAGAACATCACGTGCGGAGAAGGCGGCGCGCTCCTAATCAGCGATGCCAAGCTCATAGAACGGGCTGAGATCGTGCGCGAAAAGGGAACGAATCGAAGCCGCTTTTTCCGCGGGAAAGTCGATAAGTACACGTGGGTAGATCTCGGCTCGAGCTATTTACCCTCGGATATGCTTGCGGCTTTTCTCTGGGCGCAACTCGAAGAGTATCAGACGATTCAGCGGCGCCGAAAGGCCATTTGGGAAAGATACGCGCAAGCGCTGCACAGTTGGTCGAACCGATTCGGTATTGGATTGCCGCACGTTCCGGATGAGTGCGAACAGTCGTATCACATGTTCTACATAATCTTGCCCGATCTCGAGACGCGGCAGGCCCTCATTTCGCATCTCAAAAATGCTGGAATAGAAGCGTTCTTCCACTATCTCCCTTTGCACACCTCAGAAATGGGGGCTCGCTTCGGCGGCCGTCCGGGTGACTGTCCGGTTACCGAATCTATCAGCGACCGGCTTCTACGGTTGCCTTTTTACACCGACCTCACGGAGAGCGATCAAGCTCGCGCTTGCGAAGCGCTATGCGCATTTGAGCCGCTGCGGGCCTCTTCCGGTGCAGCCTAGAGATAGAGACCTGCCAAACCAACCCGAGCTTTCCATCGTCGTGCCGGTATACCGCAGCGCTGCATGTTTGCACCCGCTCGTCGCCGCCATTGCTCAGGCAATGGAGCCTACCGCGAAAACGTATGAGGTCGTGTTGGTCAACGACGCATCGCCGGACGATTCTTGGCAGCAGATACAAGATCTGTGCTCGGCATATCCCACTGTCGTTGGGGTAAACCTCCGAAAGAACTTTGGTCAAGAAGCTGCATTGCTTACCGGCATCGAAGTAGCACGCGGCAAGTACATTGCAACGATGGACGACGACCTGCAGCATGATCCCGAGGACTTGCCGCGGCTCATAAAGGCTTTGGAAGAGGCCGATGCGGACGTCGTCTACGCCAATTTTTCTTCCAAGCATCAGGCACTTTGGAAGAACCTGGGAAGCAAGTTTTACGACATGGTCGCCCAATGGGTCATTGCGAAACCGAAAGGCGTCTATCTTTCAGCGTACCGAGTGATGCGCAGCGATGTCGCAAAGATGATTTGTACGTCGGAGGCGCGCAGGGCTGCTCTCGACGGCCTACTTTTTCAGGTAACTGCGCGCATCGCGCAAATTCCGGCGGAACACCACCCGCGCGTTGCTGGTGGAAGCACGTATACATTCGCGAAATCGGTAAAAGTCTGGTCGGATCTTGCGTTCTCCTTTTCGACCGCCCCGCTGCGCCTCCTGACGGTACTTGGGTCAATCTTTGCGTGCAGCGGGGTGCTGCTCGCGCTCATTGTGGCAGGACGCCGATTGCTGTACCCCGGCGGCTTCACGATCTATGAGGCCGGGTGGGCTTCGCTGATGGTTGCGGCGCTACTCATCGGCGGCGCGGAGCTATTCTTTTTCGGCGTACTCGGCGAGTACATCGGGCGAACGTACCTTGCGGCCAGCCGAGCGCCGAAAACGTCCATTGCTTCAGTCATCGGGAGAACAGCGGACGTTCGTCGGGAACAATAAGTGATGAGGCCCGAAAAGCGTCTTGCGATCTTGCAGTCAAACTATATCCCCTGGAAGGGGTATTTCGACCTGATCGCTTCGGTCGATGAGTTCATTATCTTCGACGACGCGCAGTATACGAAGAACGACTGGCGTAATCGCAATCGGATCAAGACTCCACAGGGCGTTCAATGGCTGACGATTCCCGTCGAAACCAAGGGGAAACTCTCTCAGCGCATACGAGAAGCTGAGGTCAAGGATGATATTTGGCGCGAGAAGCACCTGCGCACTCTCTTGCAGAACTACGCAAGAGCACGGTACTTTTCCGATTACAAAGCATGGTTGGAGCAGCTGTACGGCGGTTGCAATACGCGCCTCCTGTCGAAAATCAACTATCATTTTCTCACCGCGATCTGCAATGAGTTGAAAATCACGACAAAGCTCACGTGGTCGAGTGATTATCACCTAGGGGACGGAAAGACCGAACGGCTGGTGAGTCTGTGCGAGCAGGCCGGGGCAACAAGTTACTTGTCTGGTCCCTCAGCTCGCGACTATTTGGATCCGGCGCTTTTTGAACGAGCAGGTATAGAACTGCATTTCAAAGAGTATGTTTACCCGGAATATCCGCAGCTGTATCCGCCGTTCGATCACGCGGTGACGGTGCTCGATATGATACTCAGCACGGGTCCGCAAGCGCCCCAATTTATGGTGGGAAGGATTCAATGACGTCGGGACACGATCGGATTGTCGATAAGGTTCGCGACTTCTTCACGTCGACGGTCACCGCCCATGGCGCGACGCACCGCGGCGTCGATTGGAACTCGGTGGAATCCCAGGTCCTGAGGTTTCGCGAGCTACTGCGCATCTGCACGAGCGACAGCTTTAGCATAATCGACTACGGGTGCGGTTATGGCGCGCTTGCACAATATCTCCTGGACCAGGGAATAGATAGTGTGTACCAAGGGTTCGATGTCTCCGAGGCGATGATTGCACACGCACGCGAGCTTTTCGGCTCCGATTGCAGCGCACGATCGTTCTCGAGCTCGCTCGATGCACTAAAGCCGGCGGACTTTACTGTGGCGAGCGGCGTCTTCAACAAGAAGCTCGACACGCCGCCGCTGGAGTGGGAAAAGTACGTCAAGGCCTCGCTGGAGCACATGGCTTCCCTCAGCCTGCGCGGCTTCGCTTTCAACATGCTCTCCGCGTATTCTGATGAAGATAAGAAGCGCTCTGACCTCTACTATGGGAGCGCCACCGCATTCTTCGAGTATTGCCGCCGTTTTTCCAAGCGCGTTGCGTTACTCCACGATTATCCGCTCTATGAGTTCACGATTCACGTGCGACTTACTGAATGAAGCGTTGCATGCAATGCGAGACGCGCTTTACGTCCGAGGGATGGGTGTGCCCAACATGCCATTTTGAGCCGGCGAAAATTGGCGGGTTTGTTGCCCACGCACCGGCTCTCGCGCGCGATGTCGAGGGCTTTGAACAGCAGTTTTTCGATGAGCTCGCAACGTTTGAAGAGGATAGCTTCTGGTTCACCTCCCGTAATCAACTCGTCATTGACGCGATGCGAAAGTTCTTCCCGTCGGCGGAATCGTTTCTCGAGGTCGGTTGTGGAACCGGATTCGTTTTGCAAGGCTTGGAAAAGGCCTTCCCGCGCCTTCAGCTGTCGGGTAGCGAGGTTCTTTGCCATGGGTTGAGCTACGCCCAGCAGCGTGTCTCGCATTCGGTTGTCTTTCAAATGGATGCTTTAAACATTCCATTCGAAGAAGAGTTTGACGTTATCGGCGCATTTGATGTCGTCGAGCACATTGAAGACGATCTTAGCGTCCTACAAAATTTTCATCGCGCTACGAAACCTGGCGGCGGAATCATACTAACCGTTCCGCAACATCAGTGGTTGTGGAGCGAGGCCGACGATTATGCTCACCACGTTAGACGGTATTCGCGAGGCGAGCTCGCGGAAAAAGTGATTGCCGCGGGTTTTACGATCGAGCGAGTCACGAGTTTCGTATCGCTGCTCCTAGTGCCAATGGCACTTTCGCGGCTGCTCAGGAAGAAATCGGGGTACGACGACTGCGCAGAGTTCAAGATGAGCTCCGCGCTGAATCGCGCATTTGACATGGTGATGGCCGTAGAGCGCATCCTTCTGAGCACAGGTGTCTCGCTTCCGGCCGGGGGTTCGCTTTTGCTGGTTGCGCGCAGGATCTGAAGAATTAACTCCGCGCGCACTCCATGATCAGGTGGGTATACGGCATGGGCGCCAGCAAATCGTGCAAAACCGTAGCACGGACATCGCGGAATTCACGTTGCGCGAGCGCTTCATATTCGTCCAGCCGCCTGACATATTCACCACGGTCCTTTGAAATGATGAAACGTGCGATCGGCGATTGCTTGTCAACGTAAACCCCGTCAAATGTGATGAGACGGCCTCCCGGCCGCAAGGCCTCGTGGGCGAGGGTGAACAGTTCATGTGCCTCGTCATCGTCGAGATGATGGAGCACGCCGATAGCCATCACGATGTCGAAGTCGCGCTCGGGGAGATTTTGCGCATTCACTGTCGCGCACGTGAACTCGCCCCGCGATCCCCATCGTTTCTGAGCCTCCCCTATGTATGCTTCGCTTGCATCGAACCCAATGTAGCGGCCTTCGGGAAGAAACTCCAGCATATTGGCCGGACCACAACCAATGTCCAAGATCTTCGCACCGGGGAAAGGTCGAACGTAGTCGCGCACAAGGACCTCGCGCGCGCGCTGTCCGCCCACGATGTTTGTCCAAAATCGATAGACGGCAGGTACTGAAAGGATCGATCTTATGTCCACAATCTCAAGGCCAAAGGCCTTCCCTCACCAGCGTAGTAAAGTCGTCTTGCATGCAGCGCGTCTGGTCAATTTTCAACGGAATCCTTCCCGCGCCTTTCCGCAGGCTTCTTGCACCGATCATCGGAACGCCGCAAAAGCTTCGTCAGTTCATAACCTACGGGTCGATCAGCTGCACCGCACTCATTTTGGATTTGATTACCTATAGGATCATGATTGGGTATGTGGCCGTACCGCTCGCCCTTGCCTCGGGGTTTACGGTCTCTGTCACCTCGCATTTCTCGCTGAACAAGTACGTGACATTTCGGAATCACGACCGTCCAGTCGCGATTCAACTACGGACCTATCTCATTGTCACCGGAATTCTCTACGTGGTCGCGCTTACCGTCGTCGAGACGGCGATCCATTATTTTCATTTGAGCGAGATGACCGCGAAGCTGGTCTCCGTTCCGATCACGATTCCGTTTGGATATTTAGCGAACAAGCACCTGATATTCGGGCCTGGGGTCGCAACAACAATTCAACGCTTTCGGAGACGGACGTGAAAAGTATCGTCGGAGAACTTATGCGCGTTCTGCGCGCCGCGCTGCTGGTTTGCGTCGTAGCGTGCTCATCCTCGACCGGTGGCTCGTCAGGTGGAAGCGGGTCAGTGATTTTGCCGCCGGGCATCGCGGCCTTCAAGAATGCAAGCGCCGCGGTTGATGCCGGCGTTTACCCGGGTAACCAGAAAGCCTGCTGCTTCTTGGGGCCAACTGCGCGCCTTATCTTGAATAAGCCCGCTGGAAAACTCGTGGCCATTTTCAATTTCTATGTTCCGAAAATGGAACCGGATGCATCCAGCCAGACCATCACGGTCGCCGCAACCGGGACCAGCGCAACGGGTTCGCTTATGGGTGCGGTGGGCCGGCGAATCGTGGTTTCGCTCGAGTTTCCGGCAGCCTATCAAAATAGAACGATGGTCCCCGTGACGATCGCCGCGAGCAAATCGTTCGTACCCAGCGAAATCGGCATGAATGGCGACACGCGCAGGCTCAGCGTCATGCTAATAAAAGTGGAGTACCGCTAGTTATCGAGCAGTGATCTCTAGCTCGGGGAGGGTACCCTTGAGAAGGCGCAATACGAAGTTCTTGTGGCTCTCGTCGATTTGTTCGGCTGCAATCGGGTCCGGATCCCATGTCGCACCGACAAAACGCAAGACCTCCGCATAAAGCTCGGGGATCTTCGTCTTCGCCAAGTATTTCGCGATCTTCGGCCGCAGACGCTCGCGCTCTTCGGCGCTTACGCTCGAACTGTTGATGCGATCCCGATAGACGTCGGCTGCTTTCGCAAAGCGCGGTTCACCCAGGAAATCAAAGAGCGTTGTCAACGTTTCGGCGGGTGACGCTGTGAGGTGCTCGTAGGATACGAATCGAACGGCGTCTGATCCGAAGGCGCGGCCCGCGAGGACCGTGCATTCGGTTTGACGCCGCCACATCTCCGCCGCCTCTGCTATCGGTATCGATTGGCCGCCGGCATGCTCGAAGTGCAACATCGACGTCACGACGTCGATCGGATCGCGTACCGTGCAAATAAACTGCGCTCCTGGGAACAGACGGCGCAGCACCGCCATGTGGCCGGCGTTTTCGGGGGTCCCGTCTGCCCAGCGCCGCTTACTGCTAAAAAGCGTGCGCGCGAACGCAAACCCTCCTCCCCGCTTGTCGTCGGAGTTTTTGGGGTGAAGTTGCTCGAACTCACTACGCTCGACACGGCGCAGTGTCGTCCTCTTCACGAATTCGTCGATGCAGTTTCCCCAATAGGCAAGATATTCGTCTGCTGAAACGTCGCACATACTGAAATAATTACGCCGTGGCTGCGTGCCTACCCAATTGCCCGCAACGGCGCCTGTTCCCAGCCACGGAAGAAAGTGCGTTTCGGGAATGGGCCATATGTTTGGATGCTGTCCCATCGCCCAAGTTAGGATGCTCGTGCCCGAGCGGTACGGGCCAACGATAAAGATTGGTCGCGGAATTTCGTCGACAAGCGCCACGCGTTGGTGCGAAAAATAATCTCTGAATGGCGGCACAGCAACACGTTGCCGCGGAAGAACGCTGAGAAGCTCGCCCGCGCGCAAAGAACGCAAGACAAGTGCGAGTTCACGTTGCTCGGCTTGCCGCGGCTGCGGCGGAAGTGATAGCTCGGAGACGAACGTCAAGCGAAACCGGTCGGCGGGGACCTCTACAACGATGCTTTGCGTCTCGTGCGGCGTCGAAAACTCGAGCACGGCAGCTGGCCGATCGTCGACGTAGACGTACGCGGAAAAAGGAAAGTACCGGTAGATCGCTGGCGGTCCCGACTGCAGGTCGATCCGAAACTCTCGGATTTTGCCGGCGGCCGAAGCAGCATCGGCAAACGTAATATCCATCTCAGCTCGTCCGGGAATCCATTCTGGTTCTCCGGCAAAATACGATTCATCGTAACGTCGAACTACGGTCATGGAATTATCGTGCACGATGTTGCTCAATGCGTTGCCTTCGCGTGAACGCCTGCTTTAGCATTGGCAACGAGGGCTTGCAATCGCGATCCGATGGCTTCGGGGGTGTACGGCTCGATACGGCGGAAGGCGCCCGCGGACAAACGCTTCCAAAGCGACTCGTCCAGGTATACGCGAAGAACACTGCTCGCAAACGATGCGGCGTCGTTAGCGATCAATGCATCCTCGCCGTCAGCGATTCCGAAACCTTCGGCGCCGACCGCCGTCGTTACCGTCGGCAAGCCATAGCCGAACGCGTGGCCGACCTTTGCTTTCAATCCCGCGCCGAATCGAAGCGGTGCCACGAAGACGCGCGCGCGTTCGAAGTACGCGGTAACGTCGGGTAGGTACCCAGGGACGTCCACTCGCTCCGACTCCAGACTACGAACGGCCTTCGGGGGGTTACTGCCGAGCAACGTTAGCTCGAGGTCGGGAAGCTCGGCCCAAATCAACGGCATGATTTCATTGCAGAGCCACAGCGCTGCATCCACGTTTGGTGGATGCTGGTAGCCTCCGATAAAAAGCACACCGCTCGTTTCATCAAACGAATACTTTCGCTCGAAAATCCGGTGCATCGTAGGAATAATGAAGGTGCTGGTTACGCCCTCCGCCGCAAGCGTATCTCGCTCACTCTCGGCGATTGCAATGGCGACATCGGCGTTCCGTATAACACCGAGTTCCGTTTCTCGGTCCTGCCGCCATTTGTCCCATTCCTGTTGATCCACGGTCTCCTTCAGCTCCAGTTCGCGCTTGACCCGAACGTAGTGGAGATCGACGGTGTCGTAGATGACCGGAAGATCCCCTCGCTCGCGTAAGACCGGCAGCCACCGCGCCCCGACCTCCGGTCGTGAGACCCACGCTAGATCGATGAGCGCAAGCCTTTCGCGCGCGGCATCGGCCTTTGACGGGCCGCTTTCCGTGCCGTAGACGACCTCTACACCCATTCTTTGGAGCACGCTGGTATAGGGTTCGGAGCGGAAATAATTGTCAGGGATAAAGATCACGTCAAAGCCGATCGCCTGAAATTGCTTGATGAGATTAAACATTCGATCGGAACCCGCGTCCTTGTCGAACTCGGGCACATAATTGTCAATCATCAAGATCGTTTTCGGACGTCGCAGACGACGAGCAGCGAAGTCGACGCGTTCGGGATCGCGCTCGACATGATGGGTAAGCGCGTCACGCCACTTGTCGAAGAACTTGGGTCCATTAATCGCCTGGTAACGCTTCACGCCGCTTTCCAACGAAGTCCCGGACGAGGTCCCCTCATCGTGGACGACAGCGGAGAGCGGCTGATAGACGACGCGGTAGCCGACTTGCCGTATCGCGAAGCACAAGTCCACGTCTTCGTAGTACGCGGGCATGTAGATTTCGGAAAAGCCCCCCAAATCTCGAAACAATTTGGTGCGCACAAGGAGAACGGCGCCGGAACAGTAGTCGACGTCACGCATGTAGTTGTATTGCGGATCGCGCGGATCGGCGCCGCGTCCATAGTTCCAGCCGCTGCCGTCGCTCCAGATCACACCGCCGGCTTCCTGCAAACGCCCGTCGGGATAGAGCAGCTTCGCACCCACCGCGCCGATCGATTGATCGCTCTCGGCCGTTCTAAAGAGTTCGTCGAGCCACCCGGGAGTCACGATCGTGTCGTTGTTAAGGAAGCACACGTAGCGACCGCGCGCGAGCGCAGCTCCCCTATTACATGACCGGATGAAACCGGAATTCACGCCGTTTCGAATGTAGTCGATGCCGGGGAGTTGGTTCATGATCGCTGCGGTTGAGTCGGTGGAGCCGTCGTCGACAACGATAATCTCGCACGCGAGCTTCGCCGGCCATTGCTCGACGATCGACTGCAACGCCCGCACGGTGACGTCGGAGTTATTGTAAACGGGAATGACGATCGATACCGCGGGTTCCCCTGCGAAAGGACGCGTTTGCATGAGCTCCCGCCAAGCCGATGCGAGTTGGGCAACCGCGTCGCTGAGAGGCTGATCCTGCGAAAACGAGATCTTTTGGCTTGCAGGTTCGACGCTGCCGCCGCGGCGGATCGAACCGGGGGCTACACCCGTGCCAACCGTCAATCCGGGTGACCAGACCGCGAACACGTCCTCGGCCGCACGAAAGCCCAACATTGCTTTAAGTGAAAACCAGAGCATGCGCAAAGCATGAAAGCGGCTTTTGGTTATAGCCGCATAGTCATCGCGCAGTCGGTTTAGAAGGCGGCGTTCGTCCGCTAGTCGCTCTGCTAGATCTAGACGGGGCTCCACACGCCAATCTTACCTGCACCGGGGCGAACACCTGCCCGCTGCGGGCGGGGGAGCAGGACGCTAAAATGTGAATAGACGAGCAAGGATGTCAACCAAGCCAAACGTGTCACCCGAGCGCGCCGACGCAAATGCTCACCCAAGTGGAAACGAGCGAATAGCGCATCCTCCGCTCATCGTCGTCGGCATGCATCGCTCAGGTACATCGTTCGTTGCATCGCTGCTGCACGCGGCCGGTCTCGACATGGGCTCACGCCTGATGCCCGCTGCGCACGGCAACGAGCGCGGTCATTTTGAGAACATGGACTTCGTTGAGTTCCACGAGCGCGAGCTTCGAGTGAGCGGTCACGACGATGCCGGATGGGAGGCCCTGGAGTCGCTGACGCTCTCGGAGGAAGCGGCTTCCGAGGCGCGCGCGCTCATTGAAGCCAACGCACGAACGTCCGCCTGGGGTTGGAAAGACCCGCGAACTACGCTATTCCTCGATTTTTGGTCGAGCGTTGTTTCGGATGCGAACTATCTCTACATCTATCGCGAGCCGAGTGAAGTCATCGATTCGCTCTATCGGCGCGGCGACGAGTCGATTCAGCTCACGCCCGAGCTCGCTGCGCGAGCATACGTCATCCACAATGAACTGATGCTCCGGCATGCGCGTCAACATCGCGCGCGGAGCTTTATTGCCAACGTATCGGCTATTGCACGCGATCCGCAGCGGTTTCTCGCAGCGCTGGCTGAAAAATTCGATATCGACCTGGACGCGCACGTGTCTTCGACGTTTGAAGCCGAATTGATGCGTACGATCGCTCCCGACGCACC
>Ga0335073_10001528_pt1 | contig 31063 bp, 38 predicted proteins | sample Lox_Sample_22_FD_207093 | JGI IMG/M metagenome (GOLD analysis project Ga0335073, IMG submission 207093) | Soil microbial communities from Loxahatchee National Wildlife Refuge, Florida, United States - Lox_Sample_2.2 | ecosystem: Environmental > Terrestrial > Soil > Wetlands | place: USA... | reverse complement strand
GTGCGCTGGGTGCCGAGCGAGATCCGCCAGCCACGCGGCAAAGAAACGACGAACGCTCCCTCCTTCGGATCCTGCCAGCTCTGGTAGCTGTTCAGGCCGGCGCGTCCAGGTTGACCTGTGACGGGATCCATCGAGGTTTGAGCGTCGGCGGATGTTTGCCCGTGTACCGCGATCAGGCTCATCAGGAGAATCGCTGTTGCGGCAAATCTATGTGGCATGGTTAGCAGTAGCCTCCTCTGAACTTTATCGGTCGTATCGGCTGAACTGTGGACTCACCGTGGCGGCCTTCAGCGGCCAGTTAGACCCTTGGTTGCTCACAAAAATCTACTTATTGAATTTCGTGAAATACATCGGTCGCCATGGCTTGGTGGCGCAGGTTCTTAACCCGCGCGCCGATTTTTTAATCGGCGCACCTTTTCGTTTTGCAAACGAACAGGCGGACTGAAGGCAGCGCGAACGTGCGGCGAGGCGCCTGCACGAACGACTGAGGACCTTGGCTAGCTCGTCAGCGAGCTGGTGCTACTTGCCGAAGACGCTTGCCCCTGGAGCCACTCCTCGGCGATCGGGTCGGCGGCGATATCCGTGCCATTGGCGAAAGCGGTGCTCACGGCGATCGAGCCGGCCGGCGGATCGTCCGGGTTGTAGGGAGTGACGCCAGGCATCGATACTCCAGGCGCGTCCTGAACGCTCGACTGAAGTGCGGAAGGCACCCACGTGTAGCCTTCTTCCTGGCGTTGGATCATCGTCGCCAGCGGATCCGAGCCCCAAACCATGATCGGAACGTCAATCGCGTAACCTTCCGTGGCCAGTTGTTCCGCCATCGCCGCTTTTTCGTCGTCGGGCGCGTAGCGAAGCGCCTGGACCGCGGCGGGTTGAGCCGCCCAATAAGCGTCCGTGGGCGTCATCGTCGAATCGCCGCCGGAAACCGTCGGGTTTTCGCTGCTCCCAGTGTTGGCCGGCGATGCCGCGGTCGCGGACGACTCCGGATTTGCGGTCAGAGCGATGGTGTATTGCGGATTCGCCGCCGTCTGGGACGCGGTGTCTTGCACCTGAACGTTGAACTCATTCGACATTCCCGCGGTTGTGAGCGCGTTCTCGATCGCAGACTCAAGTTGCTGTAGGAAATCCGACGTTGTCTGGGAGCCGGCGTTCTGCAAAACTGAATTTTCCTGATTTGTGGTCGACGATGTCGCGGTAGCCCCGATCACCATACCCGATGTCCCTCCTTTAAAAAGTAAGCATCTCGACAGCCATTCCGAGATTCGGCAACTCAGCGCGCGCGGCGCCCTTTGCCTGGCCGCAAATTCCGGAGCCGATGAATGTAGGCGAGAACTTCCGCCACGGCCCGATACAGATTCGCGGGAATTTCGCGCCCCACCTCCACCGATTTGTACAGCGCTTGCGCGAGCGGCGGATTTTCCACCAGTGGCACCTGATTTTCAATCGCCAGCTGGCGAATCCGCAGCGCCAGGAAATCTCTGCCTTTGGCGACCACCACCGGCGTCGCCATGGTGGTGTGCTCGTATTTCAAGGCGACGGCGTAGTGCGTCGGGTTCACGATCACGGCCGTTGCGGCCGGCACCGCTTTCATCATCCGGCGCCGCGCCAGGTCGCGGCGCAGGCGGCGGATTTTGCCGCGCACATGGGGGTTGCCTTCCATATCCTTCACCTCGTCTTTGACCTCCTGCTTGGTCATTTTCAACCCTTCCATGTAGCGCCGTCGCTGCCGGACGAAGTCAATCACGCCAAAGACAATAAACACCGCCGTGGCCTTCCACAGCAGTTCTTTGAGCGACGCGGCGATGGTCGAAATTCCGACTTCGAGACTGGCGAACGGAAGCGACAAAAAAATTCCCGCGTTTTCCTTGGCGACGTAATAAATCGTCGTGCTGAACACCACCAGCATGGCCGTTGTCTGGAGCAGGGCAACCGGCGCCTGGGTGGCGATCTGGCGGATCTTGTTGGCCGGGTTGAAGCGGCCGAAATCCGGTAGAAATTTTTTAAAAGTGAATCCCATCCGGGTGATCGAAAGCTGCACGGCGAGCGACGTCACCACGGCCGCAAACGCCACGCCCGCAAGCGGCAAAAAGGCGCGATCGATCAGGGCGCGGGCGATTCCCGGAGCGCGCGCAATGTCCAATTCGCCGTGAAACGCCGCCGCCAGAAAATCCCGCAGCATGGCTTTCATCCCGTCGAACCAGACCGGAAAGAACGCTCCCAACATGATCACGAACACCAGAAAATGTCCGGCCGTGAGCATGTCGCGAGAGGCAACAAACTGACCCTCTGAGCGGGCCCGTTGCAGGCGCCGCCCGGTCGGTTTTTCAGTTTTGTTGGAATCCGCCATGATTTCAGGAAGACAGAAGCCGGCGGATCACATCAAACACCGGACCGGCCACCTGCGAAAAAACCGTCGGAAAAATCGCGATCAGCCAGGAAAGCAGGACCAGCGCGAGCAGCATCTTTAACGGAAAGGTCAGCATCATCAGATGCAGCTGCGAATTGAGACGCGCCAGCAGCGCCACCGAAATTTCGACCATCAGCAACAATCCCAGCACCGGCAGAATCAGCCGTAGACCGGTGATGAAAATCATCGAGCCGAGCTTGATCAGCGCGTTGAGCACGGACGGCGAAATGGCGAAATGTCCCGGCGGCTGCGTGGCCAGGCTGTGCGCCAGAGCCAGCAGAATCTTCCGGTCGAGACCGGTGGCGAAAAACAGCAGTCCCGCGCTGAGCTCCGCGATCGCCAGCAGCACCGGCGAATCCGCTCCGGAATTGGGATCGATGGTAGTGGCGAAACTGTACCCCGCCTGAAGGTTGATGATCTGCGCGCCCACCTGAAATCCCTCCATCAGAAACGCGACCGTGAGTCCCACGCCGATTCCGATTCCGGCTTCGGCGAGCAGCCACCAGATCAGCAATCCCAGCCCGACGCCGGAGCCGTCGATTTTGGGCCACGCCGGAAACAGGACGAAGGTTAAACTGAGAGCCAAAACCGCTCGCGTCATTTCCGGTCCGGCCTTGATCCCCGGCAGCGGGATAAAAATAAAAGCGCCGGAAATACGCGTCAGCACCAGCAGGAACGCGTACAGCGTGCCCGTTTCGAGCGTCAGCTCAGTGGCCATAATGGGCGATTTCGCCGCACAGCCGGATCATGTAGCCGGTCCACTGCTTCAGCATCCACGGCATCAGCATGGTCAAGCCGGCGAGAAATGCGGCCAGGCGGGGAAACGTGCTGAAAGCGTTGTCCTGGAGCGACGTCGCCACCTGGACCATGTTCATCACGATGCCGACGCTCAATCCAATGGCCAGCAGCGGTGCGCTGATCCAGAACGCGGCCAGCAACGCTTCGCGAATCAGGTGAATTACGCTTTCCGGGGTCATAAAAAATTCCTTTTCTTAAAAATTTTCAGGAGAACGATTTGAGCAGCGATCCGACCACCAGGTTCCATCCGTCCACCAGCACAAACAGCAGGATCTTGAAGGGCGCCGATAGCATCTGCGGCGGCAATTGCACCATGCCGATCGACAACGTCACGGAGGCGACCACCAGGTCGATCACCAGAAACGGCAAAAACAGCATCGCGCCGATCTGAAAACCGGTTTTGAGCTCGGAGAGAATGTAGGCGGGAATCAAAACGTCCAGCCCCAGATCGGAGACGTTCCTTGGAGCCGGATCCTTGGTCACTTCGAGAAACAGCTTGACGTCCTTTTCACGCGTGAATCGCGAGAGGAAAGCCTTCATCGGCTTCGCTCCGTTATCGAACGCCTGGCTGGCGCTGATTTTCCCTTCGTCCATCGGTTGCCACGCGTTGTGATAAATATCGGTGATCACCGGTTGCATGATCACCATCGACAAAAACAGCGCCAGTCCGACCAGCACCTGATTGGACGGCGTCGTCTGGGTGCCGAGCGCCTGGCGCAAAAAATGAAGCACGATCGTGATCCGCAAAAACGGCGTGATCGACATGACCGCCGCCGGCAGCAGCACCATCAAGGTCATCGACAGCGCGATCTGCATGGGCAGGCTGAGCGAGGACGTGGTTCCGTTTATGCCCGCTTTCGCCAGCGAATCCGCACTGCGCGCGGCCCAGGCGCTTGAAGCGCTTAGCGCCGCGATCCAGAAAATTCTCAGCATGGGTGATCCAATTCCCGCGGCGCGAGGCTGGACGCAGGGGAGGTTTCGAGCAGATTGCAGCCGTTCGGCGAAAGGCCCACCAGCAGCGTCCGGTCCGCGACGCGGATCAGATGCACCGAGTGGTGCGGCGTGAGAACCAACCGGTCGATCGCTTCGAGGCGCTTCTGACCATTGCGCGAGGCTCCCACGCGGACGCTCGCCCAGCCTTTTCGCTTCAGCGCCCACACGGCCGCGCAAAGGGCGCCTAAGACCAGGGCGATCGCCAGCAGTTGTTGAGCAATCTCCATCTCAGCGGCTCTTTCCGATGCCAAAGCTCAACACGCGGATCGCCTCCGTGCCGCCCGATCGGATCAGCTCGCCCATGGCGAACGGTGCTCCGCCGGCGAGCAATTGCACCTGCGTACCCCCGGCGGCCGGCAGTTGGATCACGCTGCCGGGCGAGAGGGAAAGCACCTCTCGCACCGACAACATGGATCGCCCGATTTCGGACTCGAGCACCACGGGAAGGTCTGCGTAACGGCGAATCTGTTCGTGAGAAATCATTTAGCTTATCCTTTACGGATTGATCGCGAGCAGCGCCTGATCCATCTGGTCCACCGTCGTGAGCACCTTGGAATTCGCCTCATAGCTCTCCTGGTAAACAATCAGATCGGTGAACTGCGTGGCCATGTCGACGTTTGACGCTTCGAGCGATTCGCCCACCAGGTCCCCGCGCGCGCCGGTGCCCGCCGCTCCCACGCTTGGCGTGATGGTCCCGGGGCCCAGGGTGAAATCGTTATTGGCCGTCGCGATCATCGTGTTCGGGTTCGACACCGCGGCGAGCGCAACCTGCGCCAGGTCCTGCTGCGTGCCGTTCGAATAATTCGCGACCATCAACCCGCCGTTGGTAAGCGAAACTCCGGTCACCGTGGCCGCGGCCGAGCCGTCCTGCGTGGTGCCCGAGGAAGCGGAGGTTTCCGCGTAGTCGGTGATTGTCGGATTGTTGTTCGCGTCGTACAGGTTCCAATTGATGTTCAGCGTCGCGGCGCCGTCGGCCAGCGCCGTGCCGTTGGTGACCGTGACCGGGGCTCCGGCCGCGGGCGATGTCAGTTGGCCACTGGAATTGAAAGCGAGATTTCCGGTCGCCAGCGACGTCATGGTTCCCGCCGTGCCGCCTTGCAGGTCCTGGCCCGGAATTTGAACCGCGTAGCTCCATGCGCCGGCAGCGGTATTGGTAAACGTCACCGTCAGCGTCTGCGCGTTCCCCAGCGAATCGTAAACCTGAATCGGAGTGGAGAAGGTGGTGCCGACCGCCGCACTGCTGTCCAGATTCGCGGTCAGGCTCATATTTTGCGTGGCCACCGGCGGAAGCGAGGTCAGCAGCGGAACGGTGATGCCCGCCGTCGCGCCCGAAGGATTCACCGTGCCGTCGGTCGCCATCCAGCCTTGCACCTGATCGCCGTTGGCGTCGACCAGTTGGCCCTGCGAATTCAGGCTGAAATTTCCGTCGCGGGTGTAGAGCATCTGGCCGGTGCTGTTCTGGACGACGAAGAATCCGTTGCCTTGAATCGCCAGGTTGAGAGGCTGTGCGGTGTTGGTGATATTGCCTTGGGTAAAGTCGGTGTTGGTGATCGTCTGGCCCACGCCCGCGCCGACTTGCAGCGAACTGGTGGCCTCGTTCATGGCGTCCTCAAAAAGGATGTCATCGGATTTGAAGCCTTGCGTATTCATATTGGCCAGGTTGTTTCCAACCACATCGAGGGCGGTGGTGGAAGCTTGGAGGCCGGAGAGTGCAGTATAAAAAGACGACATGTGCGTGTTCCTCTTTCGCTAGTTTTGTGTGGGGGTGGTTCCATCCGTTGGCGTAGTGCCGGCGGTTGTCGAACCGGTGGTCGGGTCCAGTTCGGAAACGCCCTGCCGGATTCCGATCAGTTGCTCGAGCTGGCTGAACTCAGCCAACTGCGTCAGAAAGGTGTTGCTGTCCACTGGGTTCGTCGGATCCTGATTCTGGATCTGCGCCACCAGCAGTTGCAGAAAAGTGTCTTCGTTGCCCAACGAATCCGTCGCGTTGATGGCCGCGGTGGTTGCGGTGTTCGACGAACTGGCATTGGTGTTCGTTGGCGAGCTGACGGGATTGACTGCTGAACTCATAAAGATTGCTCCTGGTTGGCGGCGAAAGAGTCCGCGAAGGCTTCTTGCCACCGGTTCTGACGAGGATCGCGTTCCTGTCCGCGCTCCGCGTCGGGTTGTTGCTGGCCGGAACCTCGCGAGTCCGGCGATGTCTGCTGTGCGTCGCGCCGCGTGCTGCTTTCGCCCGCCGGCGCGCTCGAAACCTCGGTGCGGATTCCCGCGTGTTGCAAGCTTCCGGCCAGGTCGTTCAAGCCGGAGCGCAGATCGTGCGCGAAATCGGCGTCCGGCGTGCGGACCGAAACATGAATTTCTCCGCCGCGCTCGACGAAGCGGACATTGGCGCCCGTCACGTTCAAGTTGAGGGCGTTATTCGCCGAAGCGGGACGCGCCGGCGTTTCGATCAATTCGTGCATCCGCGACGCAGCCGGTTCTTCCGTCGCCGCGGTCTTCGGCCGCGCTTGCGGGGCAACGGACGTGGATTCCGCCACGCTATTCGCAGGCGATGCGGTCTCGACCTTCACGGCTGAGGCCACGGGTTCGGGTTGCGCCGCGGCTGCATCCGCCGGAACGGAAGACCATCCCGATAACGGTTTGGCAGATGGGGCCGCCGCGCCGCTGTCTCCCTCCGTGATCGGGGAAAGCTTCGCTTCAAAAGCGACACTGCCCGTGGTGTCCGACGGATCTGCGTCCTGGGCGTCAACGCGTGGTTCATTTCCATCGTTGCTCGATTGGTCCGTTTGTCCGCCCCAACTGGGCGAATCGTTCGGCTGCCCCGCGAAACGGTTGGAATCCGGTTTCGAAGAGAACAGCTCGGGAGCGGGAAGGTCTGACTCTTGCGGCGCCGTAACCGGCAGAACCGCGGGAGACGGCATCTGCGCGTTCAAAGCGCTCTGCGGCTTTGCTTTCGTTGCCGTGTTCGTCTGCGCCGCGGCCGGGTTCGCGCCGGATCCGGAATTGTTCTGCTCCGCCTGGCCATCATTTTTTAAAGACGCCGCTGAGTCGCCTTGACGGGGATCAGCTTCGCCGAACATATTCAACGCCGGTAGAGACGACAGCAGGCTGGCCTTCGAGCTGGAAGCGGCAAAGACGCCGGATCGCGATTGCGGCGTCGAATCCTGCGCGGATTCTCCATCGTCGCCAGGCTGCGTTTCGTTCGTGCCTGCGTTCTGTAACGGCCCGGGCGGCGTCAAGCTTTGCGAGCCGTAACTTTCGGAAGTAAGGGATTGCGAATCGGAAGCCGATGTTGTGTTTCCTTTGGTGGAATCGCCTTGCTGCCGCGATCCTTCGGCGTCCCCGGAATGGGTTCGAGTGGTGTTGGCGTTTCGCGCCGGCGGCGCATTCGGCTCGGCTGAACTCTTGCCGTCGAAATTGAAATAGTTCGAGTCGGACCCGCCGTTGCGCTCCTCACGCGGGCGCGGGGATTTTGTGGGGGTGTCGTCCGCTTCGGGTGATCCTTTCCAGAAGGTGTGGAAATCCTCGCCGTCCGCGGGCGTCGAATTCAAGGAACCGCGCGGTCTCTCGAAAGCTTCGCCGGAAATCGCGGAGGAACCGCCTGCGGTGATGCGCGCCGTGAGGGCCATGCTGGTCGCCCCCGGAAATGCAGGCGACGGACCACCTTGCGCGTTTCGTTTTTCAACGGTTTAGGATTTCATCACCGTCAACGGTTCAACGATGACGGCGGAAACTTGACGTCGAACAATTCCTGGCCGTGTTGTCTTATCGCAAAAATCAAAGAAATGTTTAGAAAAAATCGTTCGCTTATTTTGGCTGCGTGTTTGCTCTCGCACAGGGCACGGCTTTATGGATCAAGCGTCAGTAATTGCGGCGAGCGGTTTGCGGTCGCGCATGCAGGCTCTCGACCTGCTTTCGAACAACCTGGCGAATTCGAGCACCAGCGGCTACAAGCTCGATCGCGAATTTTACAGCCTCTTCAGCGCCGCCGGCGAGAGCGTCGAAACCGACGAAACCCAGTTGCCCTACGTCAAGAGCCAATGGACCGACTTCTCGCAGGGAACGCTGACGCCCACCGGCAACCCAATGGATCTCGCCTTGGATGGTCAGGGCTTTTTCGTGGTCCAGGGACCGTCCGGCCCTTTGTACACGCGCAACGGCGCTTTTCAAATTTCCGCGGCGGGCCAGTTGACCACTTCCGAAGGCTATCCGGTCCAAGGTGTCCTGCAAGGCGTGGAGGGTCCCATTCAACTGCAATCGCAGGCGCCCGTCGAAATCGGCCCCGATGGAACGGTGCTACAGAACGGAAACACCATCAGCCAGCTTGAGATCGTCGACTTTAAAAACCGCGGCGCTCTCGAAAAAACGGCCGGCAGCTTTTTCACCAATACGCAGCCGAAAGTCTTGCCCATTGCTTCGCAGGCCACCGTCGCGCAGGGCCGGCTGGAGGGATCGAATGTCGCGCCGGCCGAATCGGCGGTGCGCCTGGTCGGAGTGATGCGGCAGTTCGAAATGCTGCAAAAAGCGATCACCCTGACCGACGATATGACCAAGCAGGCAATTCAGGAAGTCGCGAGAGTAACCGGCGGTCAATAAAAAGGGAGAAGACAATTCATGATCCGAGCTCTGTACAGTGCGGCCAGCGGCATGACGGCCCAGCAATTGAACGTCGATAACATCGCCAACAACCTGGCCAACTCCAATACCGCCGGATACAAAGCGCGGCGCGCCCAGTTTCAGGATCTGCTTTATCAAAATATGATCCAGCCGGGCGCTGCCGCGGGACAGCAGACGGTGGTGCCGACCGGCTTGCAGCTCGGCCTCGGCACGCGCGCCGCCTCCAACGAGATCGTCTTCACCCAGGGCGATTTTTCCGAAACCGACAACCCGCTGGATGTGGTGATCCAGGGCAGCGGCTTCTTCCAGATTCTTCAGCCCAGCGGAACCATCGCCTATACTCGCGCGGGCCAGTTCCAGTTGAACGCGACGGGAAACCTGGTCGACGCCAACGGCAACCTGCTGCAGCCGGCCATCTCGCTTCCGCAGAATGCGCAGACTATCACCATCGCCACGGATGGCACCGTCAGTTACACGCTTCCGAATCAGACCGCCGCGCAGACCGCGGGACAGATCCAGTTGGCGATGTTCGTCAATCCCTCCGGACTGAACAGCCTCGGCCAGAACTATTATGAGCCGACCACCGCTTCCGGCCAGCCGATCCTGGGCACGCCGGGCGGCCAGGAGGGTACCGGCACGCTGCTTCAGGGCTACACCGAGCAGTCGAACGTCAGTGTGGTCACCGAATTTGTCAACCTCATTCTGAGCCAGCGCGCCTATGAGGCCAACTCCAAAGTGGTCAAGGCCGCCGACGAAATGTATCAGGAAATGAACAACCTCACGCGATGATCCTGCTGCTGCCTTTATTTCTCGCCGCCGCGCTCCCTCCCGAGACCTGTCATCCCGTCGAATCCGGATCGGTGCTCGCGCGCGACGTTGCGCCATTCATTCCAGAGTTCGCGAAATTACCGGCGGATTTTCTCCTCGGCTATGTTCTCGAATCCGGCGCGCCGAGAGTTTTTCCAGGCGCGGATCTGGAGCGAATCGCCCGCAATCGCGGCCTCGATCTGCATGGCTTGCCGGACCTTTGTTTCGCTCGCCACACCTTTGTGCCCCAGCCCGCCGAAATCGCGCAGGCGATGAAAAAAGCCTTCGAAAACCCCGCCGTGAAGATCGAAATTCTCACTCCGATGGACCACGCGATCCCCAGCGGCGAACTTGTTTTTCCCCGCAGCGGGGTGCAGGGCGCCGGGCCGGAGGTCACCTGGTACGGCTACGTGCAAACGGCGGAAACGACAAAAATTCCGCTCACGATTCGAGCGCGGGTCACGGCCACCATGAATCGCGTGGTGGCCGCCACGGACCTGCGCCCCGGTAAGGCGATCCTGCCCGGGCAGCTTCGCCTTGAAACCTCCGAGGATTCCCCCTTTGACCAGGACACGGTGCGCGCCATCGACGACGCTATGGGCTTTATCGCGCGCGCCAATATCGCCAAAGGCTCGCCGGTTCGCAATTCGCAGGTGGAACGTCCCAAGGATGTCGCTTTCGGCGATCTGGTGCGGGTGGACGTATTCGCGGGCGCCGCGCATTTGACGCTCGAAGCGCGCGCGGAAACCGCCGGAATGAAAGGATCCTTCATTACCGTGCGAAACATGTCGAGCGGCCGCTCCTTTCGCGCGCAAATTACAGGCAAAGACAAAGTGGTGGCTGGAGGAGATCAGGAATGAGACGATGGATGACCGCGCTGCTGATTCTCTCAACGCTGGCAATGGCGCAAACCAAGGACAAAAAGAAGGCCAAGGTCAAGCCGCCGTCGGCGCTCGATAAATATATCCAGGAAGCCTCGGTGCCGCAGGCTTCCAACGGCCAGGTGCCGGAAAACGGATCCATCTGGTTTCCCGCGGCCCGCTATGCCAACCTGGCAGCCGATCTGCGCGCGCGCAATGTCGATGATGTGGTGACCATCATCGTGAATGAAAGCGCCTCGGCGGTCAGCACCGGCCAGTCGAAAACCTCCCGCGCTTCGAGCGCCCAGAGCGCCATCACTTCTTTGCTCGGTCCCAAAAGCGCGACCGGCGCGCTGGCAAATCTGTTGAACTCCAACACCACCACTTCCCTCGATGGCGAGGGCACCACCAGCCGCCAGACCACTTTGACCACCACCATCTCGGCCCGCGTGACCCATGTGCTGCTCAACGGGAACCTGGTGATTGAGGGGACCAGAAATCTGGACGTCAATTCCGAAAACCAGGTGATCACGGTCCGCGGCGTGATCCGTCCCATCGATCTGGATACGACCAACACAGTATTATCCGCGCGGATCGCCGATATGGAAATTAAAGTTGACGGCAAGGGCATCGTCAACGACGCCATCCATCGCCCGAATTTCCTGTACCGGCTGCTGCTCGGTTTGTTGCCCTTTTAGGAAAGTTTAGAATGAAGATCCGCCTTTTTCTCTGGATTTTCGCCGCGGCGCTCGCCGCCGCTCAGGATTCCGCGGAGGTGCGGCTCAAAGACCTCGTCTCGATCGAGGGCGTGCGAGAAAATCAACTGATCGGCTACGGCCTGGTCGTCGGGCTGAACAGCACCGGCGATCACCAGACCACCTATTTTTCCGCGCAGAGTCTTGCCAATATGCTGCAACAGATGGGCGTTTCCATCAACCCCACTCAGCTTCTGGTGAAAGATACCGCGGCCGTGATGGTCACCGCGACCTTGCCGCCCTTCGCCCAGCCCGGCATGCACATCGACGTGACCGCGGGCGCGATCGGAGACGCGCAGAATCTGCAAGGGGGCATGCTCCTGCTCACCAGCCTGAAAGGTGTGGACGGACAAGTCTATGCTTTGGCGCAGGGTCCCGTCGTGACCGGCGGTTTCGGGGCCGGCCGCGGCGGAAACTCCGAAGTGGTCAATCATCCGACCGTCGGACGCGTTCCCGCGGGCGCCATGGTGGAGCGCGGCGCGCCCTCGATTCCGCCAAAGGGGGAAGTACGCCTGCTCCTGCGCGACCCCGATTTCGCCACGGCTCTGCGAATCAGCCGCGTAATCAACGAAAAATTCCCCGATGCGGCCAAGCCGCTGGCCGATCCGGAAACATCGTCCACCGTGGCCGTGCGAATTCCACCGGATTACACCACGCGGGTGGTGGAATTTATGGCCGGCCTGGAGGACCTACAGGTGCGCGCGGACCGCGTGGCGCGCGTGGTGATCAATGAGCGGACCGGAACCATTGTGATGGGCAAGGAGGTTCGCGTCGCGCCCGTGGCCATCATGCACGGGAAACTGACGGTCGAAATCCGCACCGTCCCCATCATCTCCCAGCCCAATGGGCTCTCTCAAGGCAAGACGACCGTGGCGCCGCTAACCACCGTCAACGCGCATGAAGACACTTCGCGCAATCTGGTGCTCGAGCAGGGCGCCACGGTGGAGGAACTGGTGCGGGCGCTCGGCACGATCGGCTCCACCGCGCGCGATGTCATTGCGATTCTCGAAAGCCTGCACGCCGCCGGCGCACTCGAAGCCGAGATTGAGGTGATTTGATATGGGCGGCGTACTGAACCCCGTTCTTTCCTCCGGATTGGGCGCCAGCATCTCTTCCGGGTCCAAAGACAGCCCGCAAAAAATCCGTGATGCCGCTTCGCAATTCGAGGGTCTGCTGGTGGGCGAAATGTTGAAATCGATGCACCAGGACGGCGACGGAGGCTGGCTGGGGACCGGCGAAGATCCAACCGCATCTTCCGCCATGCAACTGGCGGACGAATACCTGGCGCAATCCATTTCCAAAAACGGCGGCCTGGGACTGGCGCGAATGATCGACCGGCAACTGGAAGCTAAAGACTCCAGTCCCGCGACCCCGCCATCGCCGCACCGCTCCGGTACCCCGCATACGCATCGCTGACGGTAGGCTCCGGCGTTTTCGAAGCTTCCGCGGTGGAATCCGGCCGGGCCGGCTCGTCACAGGTTCGCGTCTTGAGTTCCGTCCAGGCCTCCGCCAGCGGGCGCAGCACGGTAATCGCCTCGGTGAATGCCCGCTCCGATTGTTCCGCGTGCCCGGCGGCGATCCGGCCGATCGCGAAGCGGTACAGATCCGCGGACCTGCGCGAGAATGCCGGGTCCACCGAATGATCCAGCGCGATCAGGAGCTCTTGAATGGCCTGTTCGGCGCGCGTCACCGAGCGCGCACGGGCCAGACGGTCTCCCGATTTCAAATGCCTGATGGCGTCCGCAAGGTTTTCAAGCGCGGCCTGGAACAACATCGCCACAACCTCCACCGGGTGCGCGGAAAGGATCCGGTTCTCGAAATACTCGCGATGCAGGCGCTGGAAATTGTCGTGGGTCATTGACAACTGTTCTCTTCGAAAAGAAACCGACTTATTCGAGGAAAATTTTTCGCAAAAACAAAACATTACGATCCGCTAATGGCCTACGGTATAAGAAATTCTCCTATTCCTACCGATCTACAGGTTACACAGACAAAGGAAGGCCACAGGGCCTCAGTTTTAGAGGGAGATAAATGCCTCGAATCTTATGGTTACGGTCAGACGGCCGTAATGATGAAACCGACTCGGTTGAACAGCAGACGGGACTTACGCTGAAAGTGGCGGATTGTGTATCGCCGACATGGCCCGATGCGTTCTCGATGGTGCAGTTGGTTTTAATCGAATTGCCGATCGCCGCACACGCCATCGAGAGCTGCCTGGCCGGCCTGAAGCGCGAACAGATGCCCATCCCGGTGATTTTCTACGATCCGGACTCGGTGCTGAATGAACGCCTGGTGGGACCTGAACTCGCTTCGGTCAGCCACATCCGGGAGCGATTAGGCCCGTCCGAGCTCGCTGCCGTGCTGACCTCCGAGATTGGGCGCGCCGCGGAACTCTTGCGGGATGCGGCGGCCGTGAAGGAGCCGTGGCGGGAGCTGCTGGTCGGTGAAAGCAAGCCGATGAAGCTGCTCTGTTCGATGATCCGGCTGGTGGGACCGCGCAAATCCACCGTGCTCATCACCGGCGAAACCGGCACCGGCAAGGAAATCGTCGCCCGGGCGCTGCATCAGGCCAGCGGCCGCGCCGGCGCGCGGATGGTTTCCGTGAACTGCGCGGCAATTCCCGAAAATCTTTTCGAAAGCGAACTGTTCGGACACAGCAAAGGCGCTTTCACCGGAGCCGTTTGCGACCGGATTGGCCGGTTCGAACAGGCGCACCGCGGCACCATTTTTCTGGACGAAGTGAGCGAGGTCCCGCTGGATACCCAGCCCAAGCTGCTTCGCGTCTTGCAGGAACGGGAACTTCAGCGTCTGGGCGGCAACGGCGATATTCAAATCGACGTTCGGGTCATCGCGGCGTCCAACCAGGATTTGCCGCAGGCCGTGGCCGACCGGCACTTTCGCGAAGATCTGCTGTACCGACTGAACGTGGTTCCGATCGTGGTCCCGCCGCTGCGCGAACGCGCCGACGACATCCCGCTGCTGGTCGACCATTTCATCGAAAAAGTCTGCCGCCGCGAAGGAATGCGGCCTAAGGCGCTCTCCGCCGACGCGCTGCGCCGCCTCGCGGAGTATGAATGGCCGGGGAATGTTCGTCAGCTGGAACACGCCATCGAGATGGCGCTGACGCTTTCCGGAACCCGGGAGCGCCTTTATTCCGGCGATTTTCATCTGCCGGCGCCCACGCGCAATCCGCTGCCCGCGGCGCCGGAGGTCAGCGCGCCTGAAAATCCCGCCGGGATCAGTCTCGAAAAAATGATGGATCGCGTGGAGCAGATGCTGATCCAGGAGGCTCTGCGCCAGTGCGGCGGCAACAAGGCCAAAGCGGCCAGCTCGCTGGGCATTCCGCGCACCACGCTGGTTTACAAGCTGCGCAGCATCGGCGTTTGCGCGTGAGGTTTTGACACCCGGGGACTTGCTTGTCACAGGCCACCACAGTCGCGGCGGACGATTCGCTCCAAAAGCTTTCGAATTGGACCGAATTCGGCGTTCCGGTCGCGATCATCGCGATTATCATCGCGCTGATCACGCCGATGCCGTCGATCCTGCTCGATTTTCTGATCGTCACCGACATCATGCTCTCGGTGATCGTGATGATGGTCGCGGTGTACATTCGCCGTCCGGTCGATTTTAGTGTTTTTCCGACCGTTCTGCTGTTATTGACGCTCTTTCGCCTGTCGCTGAATATTTCTTCCGCCCGTCTGATTCTGCTGAATGGAAATACCGGCACGTCGGCGGCCGGCCAGGTGATCGAAGCCTTCGGAAATTTTGTGGTCGGCGGAAATTACATCATCGGAACGGTGATTTTTCTGGTGCTGATCGCGATTCAATACGTCGTCATCAACCACGGCGCGGTGCGAATTTCCGAAGTCACGGCGCGCTTTACCCTGGACGCGCTTCCCGGCAAGCAGATGTCCATCGACGCCGACCTCAATTCCGGCCTGATCGATGAAAACGAAGCGCGCGCCCGGCGCAAACACCTGGCGTCGGAAGCGGAATTTTACGGCGCCATGGACGGGGCGTCGCGGTTCACCCAGCGTGACGCGGTCGCCAGCATTCTGATCACGGGAATCAATATCATCGCCGGTTTCCTGATCGGAGTTTTCCAGCATGGCATGGAATTGCAGCACGCGATCGAAACCTACACCGTGTTGACCATCGGCGACGGCCTGGTGACGGTGATTCCGGCGCTGATGATCTCGGTTTCGGGAGGTTTGATCATCACCCGGACCGGCACCGAAGAAAGTTTGGGCGCCGAGGTGCAAAAGCAGGTGCTCAAATCGGCGCAGCCGCTGCTGCTCGCCGGCGGTTTACTGATGGTCCTGGCCATGTTTCCGGGATTGCCGACGCTCCCGTTTCTGGTGCTCGGAGGGGGATTGGGGACGGCAGGTTGGCGAATGCGTCGAAAATCCGACGCCCGGCTGGCTCCGGCGGCCGCCACGGCCAAACCGAAGGACAGCTTCGAAGACCTGCTGAAAGTGGAAGCGCTTTCGCTCGAAATCGGCTTAGGTCTGGTTTACCTGGTCGAGCGCGGCAACGATTCGGCGCTGTTGCAGCGGGTGTTGGGCGTGCGCAAGCAGCTGGCCAAGCAGATCGGGTATTTGATGCCGCCGGTGAAAGTGAAAGACAACATCGGGCTGCGTTCGCGAGAATACGTGATCCTGATGCGCGGCAACGAAATCGGACGTTTCGAACTGCTGCAAGGCCACGAGTTAGCAATCCCCAACGGGGCGCCGGATAAATCGCTTCAGGCCAAAGCCACGCACGATCCGGCTTTCGGGCTCCCCGCCGTGTGGGTGCGGCAGGAGCAGGCCGACCGGGCCCGCGCGAGTGGCTACACTGTGGTCGACGCGGTCAGCGTCATCGGAACGCATCTGTCGGAATTAGCCAAGCGCTACGCGCATGAGCTGTTCAGCCGCCAGGACACGAAAACGCTGTACGATCGCGTGGCCCGCGATAACCCCAAAGTGATTGAAGATCTGGTCCCCAAACTGCTTCCACTGGCGGCGGTGCAGCGGGTGATTCAAAATTTGTTGCGCGAACGCGTTCCGATCCGCGACGCGGTCGCCATTCTCGAAGCGTTGGGCGAAGCCGCGCAGAGCAGCAAGAATCCGGTGCTGCTGACGGAGTACGTCCGGCAAACGATTCGCCGAGGAATTGTCCAGCCGCTCGCGAACAGCCAGGGCGAATTGAGCGCGTATGTGATCGATCCGGCCATCGAGCGATCCGTGGAATCCGCCGTCGAACATAGCGAGTTGAACAGCCTGCTGGGCATGCCCCCGGATACCATTCGCGACATTGTGGCGCGCTTTTCCAAAAAAATCGAAAAAAGCGAATCGGCGGTGGTGGTGACCAGCGCCGCATCCCGCTATTTTGTGCGGCAGATTGTGGAAGCGGCACTGCCGAACCTGACCGTGCTCTCCCACAACGAGATTCCGTCCGAGGTCAAGATGCGATCGCGGGGGGTGATTGACTGATGCGAATCAAATCTTATTTCGTGAAGTCGGTGGATGAGGCCATGGCCAAGGCTCGCGCCGAGCTGGGCGATGAGGCGCTTCTGCTGAGCACGCGCAAGAGCGGTGAAGGTGCCAGCGAAGAGTATGAAGTGGCCTTTGGTTCCGCGGAGGGTTCGCCAGAACCGGCCGGGACTCCGGCGCAGGCGCAACAGAAAAGCACGGCGAGCGCCGATCTCGCGTGCGTCCGCGCGCAACTCGACGAGATCCGGCGATTGCTGATCGCCGAACATAGCAGGCAGCGGCTCCCGGAACTCGCCCACGTCTATGAAAATCTGGCGGTGGCCGGTTTGGATGCCGAGCTTGCCGGCGAAATCGTCGACCGGGTGCAGGCGGCCATGCCGGAAGCTCAGGTCAAATCCAAAAAAACGTTCCCGTTTGCATGGCAGACCAGGCGATTCAGCTGGGAGAAGTTCGAACAGATTCTCCGCGCCGAATTAAGCGCGCGGATTCCGGTCGATTCCCGGCTGGGAACGTCCGCGGAAGAAACTACCGTGCTGCTCGCTGGTCCGGGCGGAGCCGGGAAGACCAGCACGATAATGAAAATCGCCGCGTTTCAGGCGAGTCCGGACCGGCCGGTGCGCATCCTGACGCTCGATACGGAGCTGGCCAGCCGCATGCAGTTGCAGTTGTTCTCGCGAAAACTGGGCATTACATTTACGGCCGTGGAGGCGCCCGAGAATTTGCCGGAGATTCTGGAGACGGCGCGCCACAGGGAAATCGTCCTGATTGACACGCCGGCCTATGCCGCGCCGGCGGAGCGCGAGAAAATCGCCGCAATCTTCGATCGGTGCCGCGGCATGGACGTGCACCTGGTCGCTCCCGGTTACATGGCGGCCGGCGCACTGCGGCAATGCATCGCGCGCTATAGAATCTTCCATCCGGCGAAGCTGATCATCACCAGGCTCGACGAGACCACCTCGATTGGTCCGGCGGTCTGCGAGGCGGCGCAGGCGGGATTGAGCCTGTCGCTGGTGACCGACGGCGTGTCCATTCCTAAGAGTTTGCACGCCTTTTCGATCGAGGACCTGGTTGCGCTGGCGCTCGGCCGCGACCTCGGGCGGGCGGCCTGTGCGTGAGGGCACCATGAACCCGTCGACCGCACTGGCCTACACTCAGGCTGGCAATCACGGCGACAGCGAGCGGGAACAGCTGATTCTGGATCATCTGCCCCAGGTTCGCTGGATCGCCACGCGAATTCATGAACGTCTGCCCAACAATACCTCGCTCGAAGACCTGATTTCCATCGGGATTATCGGGCTGATCAATGCCATTGACAGCTTCGACCCGTCCTTCAATGTGCAATTGAAGACCTACGCGGAGCATCGCATTCGGGGCGCGATCCTCGACAGCATTCGCGGCCTGGACGGCGTCGCGCCGCACAAGCGCAAAAGGGTGAAACAGATCCAGGTTGCCGTGGGCAAACTGGAGCAGGCGCTTCAGCGCGCGCCAACCGAAGAAGAAATCGCCGCCGAGCTGCGCATGACGCTCGAAGAGTACCGCGAATCGCTGCTCGAGCTGCGCGGAGTTACCATCGGCAGCCTGGACGCGCCGACGCGGGGCGACGATGCGCGTACCCTGCTCAGCTATCTGGCCGATCGCGAGGACCAGACCCCGGCTCGCCTGCTGGAACGCTCCGAACTGGAGAAGCTGATCGAGCAAGGGATCGAGCGGATGCCGCGGGCCGAACGCATCGTGCTGGATCTGTATTACCGGCAAGGACAAAATATCCGGGAAATCGCGCCGATACTTGATTTGCACATTACCCGCATTTCGCAACTCAAAGCCCAGGCGATTCTGCGGCTTCGGGAATACATCGAGCGGTACTGGCCGGTGTCGAGGGGAGTTTAAATTGGAAGTGTCTGAAGATACGAGTCGAAATTCGATGGAAATCCTAATGCAGGTGGAAGTTCCGCTGAGTGTTTCGCTGGGAAGAACCAAGGTGCGTATGAAGGACCTGGTGGCGTTGACGCACGGCTCGATCGTGGAACTGGACCAGCGCGTGGGGGATGAAGTGGAGATTCGGGTGAATAATTGCCTGATCGCCTACGGCGAAGTGGTCGGCGTGGACGGGAATTATGCCGTTCGCGTCCTGCGGATGGCCAAAGAGGCCGGCGCCGGCGTGCCGCGCGCCCTCGGATCGCGTCCGGATGGCCCCGGTGAAGAGGCGGAAATAGGAAAATTCACTTAGTACCCCCAAAATTTGGCTCAACAACCGGCGATTTTTCGCGATATAGGAGGCTGACCGCTTGAGGATAACAGGGCAGGACACCGTGAACACAATTTCGAAGTCACAAAACGATAGCGCGTTCGAGTTATCGAAAACGGCGGCCGGCAGCCGGACGGCGCAAAGCGCGAGTCCTTCCACCGACGCCATCGAGCTGGGGGGTCAGAACGGCCTGTTGTCGCAAGCCCAGAACGCCGGGACTGGCGATAGCGCGTCCCGTATCGAGCAATTGCGGGCTCTGGTGCAGTCCGGTCAGTACGAAGTCGACGCGGGGGCCTTAAGCCAGTCGATCGTTTCGGCGACGATGAACGGCTACTGAGGAATCTTCATGACAGCGCGGGATCAGTGTCAATCGGCCGAGGATCATCTGGCCATCGCGCAGGACCTGTTGAGGAATCCGAGTCCGGAAGGGCTCGACCGGGGAATCGAGGTTTTATGCGAGGTCGCGGAAATTCTGGAACGGCTGGTGGCCGGAACCTCGCGCGACTGGAATCCGGCTGTTTTTCTGGCGGTTGGGCGGATTCATAAAACCGTGCGCGGTTTGCGGGTACAGATCGCCTATGGAACCAACCTGGTTCGCGGCTGGCGGCAACGGCAGTCGGGCGCCGGATATACGCGCGGGGGATTGCCGGAGTTCGCCGAGCGGGGAAGCAGACGATCCTTCGAGATCTGAACAATATGGGCGGCCTTTTCGGTGCATTGAACAGCAGCGTGAGCGCGCTCGACGCGTTGCAGAACGCGCTCGACGTCGCGCAGAACAATGTCAGCAATTCTTCCACGCCCGGCTACTCCAACCAGATTCCGACCTTTGAGGCGCAACCTTTCAATGTTTCGGGCGGCCTGGATGGCGGCGTCAATTCAGGCCCGACGCAGAGCACCGACGATGTCTACGCCGATCAGGCGGTGTGGACGCAGCTTGCCCAACAGGGAAATTACACGGCGCAATCGACGGCATTATCATCCATTCAATCGCTGTTCGACGTGACCGGGCAAACCGGAGTTCTGGGGGCGCTGAACAATCTGTTTCAGAGCTTCTCGGCGTGGAGCACCGATCCGGATTCGTCATCGAATCAGCAGGATGTGATCTCGCAGGCGCAGGCGTTCGCTGAACAGTTCCAGTCCGCCGCCTCGAGCCTGTCGCAGACCACCACGCAGTTGAATCAGCAGATCAGCGGCGCCGTCGGACAGATCAATTCGCTGGCTTCGCAGATTGCGACCGATAACGCGGCCATCGCGCAAAGCCAGCCGCCGGACCCGAACGTTCAGGCAAATCTACAGGCGGCGATCGAGAATCTTTCGCAGGTCGCGGATGTGACCGTGCAATACGCCTCCAACGGAACGGCTACAGTGCTGCTCGGCGGGCAATCCGAGCTGGTGGTGGGAAGCCAGCAATATTCGATTCAGGCGAACTTCGCGAATGCCACGGGCGGCAACGCGAACGCTGTTCCGAACGCGCAGATTCTCGATAGCAACGGCGACGATATTACGGCCGATATTTCGCAAGGCAGCCTCGGCGGGTTGCTCTATGTACGGAATACGGTTCTGCCGTCGCTGCAAGGCAACGGACAGCAGCAGGGCTCGCTGAACGTTCTGGCGCAGCAGGTGGCCGACCAGGTGAATCAAATCCTGACCAGCGCGCAAACCACCGGCGGGCAAGCCGGGACCGCATTGTTTACCTACGACGCCGCGAGCCCGGTCGATGTCGCGGCAACGCTCGCCGTGAATCCTTCGATCACCGGAGATGAACTGGCGCCGGTCGATCCGGGTCCGCCGGAGGTCGGCAACGGCGCCGCGCTGGCGCTGTCGAATCTGGGAAATTCGACGGCTTCGACTTCGGCCACGGATGGCCAGACGATTCTGGAGTATTCGGCGTCGATCGCGACGCAGGTCGGCCAGCAGGCTTCCGACGCTCAAACCGGCCAGACGCTTCACACCCAGCTGCTGGCGCAGGCGCAATCGGTGCAGACCCAGATTTCCGGCGTTTCGCTCGATGCCGAGGCGGCGCTGGTGCTTCAACTGCAAGAGGGCTACGACGCTGCCGGCAAAATGGTCACGGTAATCAGCTCCCTCGCCACCACGCTGATCAACATGGTTCCGTCCACTGCATAAAGGATCGTCATGATTCAAGGCCTCAGCATGATTACCGAGCAGTTCCTCGCGAACCTCCAGACGCTCAATCAGGAAACCGAGCAGACGCAGGAGCAGATTTCCTCGGGCCGGACCCTCAATCAGCCTTCCGACAATCCGGCGGAGCTGAGCGATGTGCTGCAACTGGAATCCAGCCTGGGCCAGGTCAACCAGGTTTCGACCAACCTGAGCAACGTGACCAGCGAGGTAAATACGGCCGAATCCGCGCTTGAAAGCGCGACGTCGCTGCTCAATCAGATCACCTCGCTCGGAGAACAGGGCGCCGACAGCAACACCAGCGCGACCGTGCGCAGCGGTCTTTCGCAACAGGTCGAGCAGTCGCTTTCCGAGCTGGTGTCGATTACCCAGACGCAGTACGACGGGCAATATGTCTTCAGCGGCGACGACACCGCGCAGGCGTCCTATCAACTGGATCTGAGCAGCGGCAACGGCGTCGATCAGCTGATTACCTCGCCTTCGACGCGGCTGATCCAGGATGCGACGGGCGTGACGTTTGCCGTTTCCCAGACGGCGCAGCAGATTTTTGACGATCGCAATACGGACGGCAGTTACGCGTCGGATAACATTTTCGCGGCCGTAAACAATCTCCGCCTGGCGCTCGCCAATAACGATCAAACCGGGATCGACAATGCATTGACTTCGCTGCAATCGGGGCAGAATCATCTTTCCGCGGCGCTGCAATTTTACGGTGGCGTGCAGGACCAGCTTTCCAATGCGACCGATGTCGCGCAGAAATTTCAGCTTCAGGATCAGACCGCTATTTCGCAGGAGACCGGCACCAACATGGCACAGGCCGCCGTCACGCTGACGCAGGAGCAGACCTCCATGCAGGCTGCGTTGCAGGCCGAAGCGTCCTTGCCCAAGACGACGCTGTTCGATCTGCTGTCCGCAGGCTGACGATTATTTTTTCGTGTCGATTTTTCTCAGCGCAAGCTGGTTCATAATCACGATATCCACGCGGCGATTTTTCGCTCGTCCTTCCGGCGTGTCGTTGGGGGCCTCGGGTTCGTTATCGGCGAAACCGACGATGGCCACCCGCGTGGGATCCAGGTGAAAATGTGTCGCCAGCAACTCCATCATCGAAATGGCGCGCGCGGCGGACAGCTCCCAGTTGCTGCGGAAGCGAGCGGTGTGGATCGGCACCGAATCGGTGTGGCCTTCGATTCGCAACGGATTTTTTACCGAATTCAACGCTTCGGCGACTTTTTCGAGGATCGAATACGTGGCGGGATCGATTGCGTCCGTTCCCGAGGGGAAAAATGCGGTCTGTTTCAAACTCACCACCAGGCCGCGCGGCTGGAGACTCACTTCGACCTTGCCCGCTTTAATTTCCTGTTGCAGCGTGGCGTTCAACACCTTGAGCGACGGGATCAGCTCGACTACATCATCCGGCGGAGCTTCTTTTGCGGCGCGCTGAGCGCCGCCGGGCCCGCGCATCTGGGCGTTGCCCTGGCCTTTATCGTCGACGGTGCCGCCCAGAATCTTCGCGACCTGCGGCGGCACGCCCACCGTCTTACCTTGTTCCAGGGCTTTTTCCACGGCTTCCGAAATCTGTTTGGCGCGGGACTTATCGGTTTGCGAGGACGCAAACATCACCACGAAAAATGCGAACAGAAGGGTGATGAAGTCGGCGTAGGAAACCAGCCATCGTTCATGATTTTCATGGGCCTGGCCCCCTTTGCGTTTCGCCATAGGCGGCTACCCTTCAGCGGCCGCGGGCGCCCCGGCGCCGCTTTTCTCCGCCGCGGCTTTGACTTTTTTCCCGTGATTTTGCGAAAACGCTTCCAATTTCACGCGAATCAGCTTCGGATTCATCCCCTCCAGAATGCTGCTAACCCCTTCCATCATCAGTTCCTGGAGCTGCATCTCTTTCTGAGCACGGGATTTAAGCTTGTTCGCGGCAGGCAGGAAGAAAAGATTTGCGACGGCGACGCCATACACCGTGGCGACGAACGCAATGGCGATTCCCTTGCCGACCTCGTCGATATTTTCCAGGTGTTTCATCACCTGGATGAGGCCCATGACGGCGCCAATAATGCCGATGGTCGGAGAATAACCGCCGGCGGCTTCGAAAACTTTGGCTTGCGCCTCGGCTTTTTTCTCGCCCTGCTCCAGGTCGAGCTCGACGATCTTGCGCAATTCGTGAAGGTCGGTGCCATCCACGGCGAGGGTGAGGGCCTTTTTGAGAAATGGTTCGGAGATTTTTTCCAGGTCCTCTTCGAGCGAGATGAGGCTGCTCTTGCGGGCCTTGGTGGCGTACGCCACAATCTCCTCGATCGCGGCGTCATTGTCGATCGCTTCTTCGAGGAAAACTTTTTTCAAGCCGGCGGCCGCGGAAATCAGCGAGGACAGCGGCGAAGTGACCATGACCGCGCCGAGCGTGCCGCCCAGGACGATGATCGCCGCGGTGATCTGGGTGACATCGGAGATCTTGCCGCCGTCAAGGATCAACCCGCCGATCAGCGCGCCCACAGCAACGGCAATACCCAAGAGACTGGCAACGTCGGGACGCGTGGAGCGGAGTTTAGCCTTGCCCGGTTCTTTATCTGGCATGCGCGCAGGTTTCGATCAAATGGCGGGCGCCGGCCAGGTGCGCGGAGCTGTCCACCAGCACGGCCTTGCGGAAGGCGATGATTTTTTCCACCACTTCTTCCGGCGTCTCGGAGACCAGAAACTTCTGTCCCGAGATGAGGGAGACCACGGTATCGGGAGTGGAGTCGATGTGCTCGATCAGGTCTGAGTTCAAATAAAGCGGAACCTGGTTCAATCGGGTGAGTTTTATCATAGGAGTCTCTGGGTCACGACAGCATATCGATGAGAATCGGCGATTGTTTACCTCTACCCGGCTAAATCGAACTCGGGTAAAACCCTGAGCAGGCCTATAGGAAGCTGCGGCGGCAGACGATGAATGCTTGAGGAGAACTCCCTTGCTGCTGGTGCGGAACGATTCCGATTCGCCCCAAAATCGCGTAATTCGCAGCGTTCATGAGACGTTTGCGCGGAACCTGGCGGGCGCGCTTTCGACCTTTCTTCAGGCCGAAATCGGTGTTGCGCTCGATTCCGTTTCCTTTACTACCGCCGGCGATTACCGCCGCACGGTGGAAGCGCCGGGCTGTTTCGTTTCCTTCCGGCTGGACCCGCGTCCGGAACAGATGATTCTCGCTTTCGACCCGGTCAGCGTATTCGGATTGCTGGAGTTGCTGTTGGGTGGTTCCGGTTCGACGCGCGCGGAGGCCCGGGTCCTTACGGAAATCGAGTGGGGCCTGCTTGAGGAAGTGGTTCGGATCCTGGTACGGTCACTGGGCGAGTCCTGGAAAGCGTTTCATTCGGTCGAATTTCACGTCCTGAAGCTCGAAAGCGACCCCGATCTGCTGCCGTTCCCGGACGCGGTGCTGCCGATGGTTCAACTCGCCTTCGCGCTTCGTTTCAACGAGTTGGAGGGGAGCTTCCAAATCGCGGTTCCGCGCACCCTGTTCGAACAGGAGCGGTCAAACGAGGGCCAGCCCGCCGCGGGCGACGCAGAGAACAATTTAAAGCTGCTGGGCGAGGCGGTGGTCGAGGTGGAAGTACTGCTCGACGGGCCGACGATGGTGTTCCAGGAACTTGCCAACGTCCATCCCGGAAAAGTGATCGGGTTCGACTATCCCCTGAAAAAACCGGTTCGGGCGGTGGTCAACGGCTCTGTTTCCATCCCGTGCGTCATCGTCAGCGCGGGGGGCAAGCGTGCGTTTCAGGTGGAAGAACTGCCGTAAGCGGTGAGGGTCGCACAGGCCGTTTGTAAACGATCCGAACGGACCATATGGCGCAGCACCATCAGGCTGGCGTCGCGGTCCGCGGTGCTCTTGTGGCCGTGCATCCATCCGCCAATCACAAGACTGGCTTCGCGAACCAGTTCCAATCGTTCTGCGTCGGCGCCGGTGAGCGCAGCGCTCCGGACCGTGTGCGCCAGGGAAATGGCGTCCTGAATCGTCCGGGAGTCACCGCTGTTGCAGGCAGCGAGCAGGATTCTCGCGCATTCAGACACGGAGAGGAAGGATTGCACGCAGGACATATCGTACCGAAGCGGAAAAATTCGAGGACCGGGCCGTTTTTTTTTCAAATAAAAAAAACTGAAATGGCGCTTGAAATTTTCGACAAGCATATCGCCGCTGAGAAAAAAGTAGGATTCAGGCGGTCCGGCGAGACGCCGTGAATTCACCTAGAGAAGGACCAAGCGTATGTCTCTTTCGTTTCAAACGAATATCGAGTCACTGCAGGCTCAGCAAAATCTGCAGATCAACACCAACTCACTGGACAATGCCATCACGCAGTTGACTTCGGGTTATCGCATCAACGATTCGGGCGATGATCCCGGCGGTCTGGCGGTGGCGAACGGACTCCGCGCGGACGTGACGGAATTGCAGCAAGGCGTCAGCAATGCCAATGACGGCTCTGCCATCCTGCAAACGATCGACGGCGGTCTGAACAACATTTCCAACATTCTTGATCAGCTTCAGCAACTGGCGACGCAGTCGGCCAGCGGCACGTTCAGCGGCAGCCGCTCGACCCTGAACGAGGAATTTCAGACGCTGCTCGGAGAAATCAACCGCCAGGCGGCGAACATCGGACTGGCGAGCGGCGGCGGCGGCACCACGGCGTCGCAGTACAACAACGTGATCGACGTGTACATCGGCGGCGGAAGCAGCCAGACCAACTCGCAGGTGGTCATCAATCTAAGCGGGTCGGCGAACATCGTCGATTCCGGCGGACTGGGAATCAGCACCGCCGCGGTGGACACGGCGGCGCACGCGCAGACAGCCATCACCGATATCAACAGCGCGGTGCAGGCGCTGGGACTGGTGCAGGGCTCGGTGGGTGACGGCGAAAACGATTTGAACTACGCCATCGGCCTGGCCAATTCGCAGATCACCAACGAATCGGCCGCGGAATCGGATATTCGCGACGCTAACGTCGCGCAGGAAGCCGCGGCCCTGACGCAGGGTCAAGTCTTACAGCAATCCTCGGTCGCCGCGCTGGCGCAAGCCAATGCCGAACCGGAGGCGTTGTTGAAACTCTTCTCGTAAACTGACGACGGTTCTCCGTCGAACTAATGTTGCCGGATTCTCGGGCCGATCTTCCTAAAGGAGAACGGCCCGGGATCCGGTTTTTTTCAGGAGGACAAAATGGGAACGAGTGCGACCTCACTGAGCTCACTGACCTCAGGGGTGTCGAGTTTTAACGGAACCAGCCAGTACGCGGGCGACCTGCAACAGGCCATCAACCAGGCGGTCACCATCGCTTCCATTCCTCTGACCGAGCTCCAGGACAACGTATCCTCGCTGCAAGTCCAGTCGAGCGAGCTAACCACCCTCACCAACGATTTCTCAAGTCTTCAGACCGCCATCGGAAACCTTTCCTCGGCGAGCGGAACCAACTCGCTGTCCGCGACGGCATCGGACAACTCCGTCGCCTCGGTCACGGTGGACTCTTCCGCGGCGACCAGCGCCGGCACCTATACTCTGAACGTGGTCAGCGCGGGATCGGCAACCACGACGCTCAGCAGCGCGGGTTTACCCACGGTGACGGATCCGAGCAGCAGCTCCATCAGCAGCTCATCCACTTATACGCTGACGGTCAACGGCTCCAACTACACCGTTACGCCGGCGGCGGATACCTTGAACGGGTTGACCGAAGCGATCAATGCCGGCGATTATGGGGTCACCGCGACGATAATTAATATCGGCTCGCCGACTGCTCCCGACTACCGGCTCAGCCTGCAAAGCACCTCGCTCGGCGACAGCTCCATTCAGCTCAACGACGGAACCCAGAATCTGTTGAGCGTTTTGGCGGCGGGCACACCGGCCCAATATCAGGTGGACGGGCAGCCGTCGACGCCGATTTCCTCGGACAGCAGCACGGTGACCATCGCCCCGGGCGTGACGGCGAATCTGCTGGAGGCGGGAGAAACGACGGTGACAGTGGCGCCGGATTCTTCGGCCGCCGCGAGTGCGCTTTCGGCGTTCGCCACGGCGTATAACCAGGCACTGAGCGACCTCGATGCGAATCACGGAACCAGCGGCGGCGCTCTGACCGGCCAGAGCATTGTTCTTCAGCTCGGCCAGCAGTTGCAAAGCCTGGTCCAGTATTCCGGCGGGAGCGGCGGTGTGCAGAACCTGAGCGATCTGGGCTTGACCTTCAACTCCCAGGGCCAGTTGAGCTTCGACCAGGCCACCTTCGAGAGCGCCGCGGCGTCGGACCCCAACGATGTCGCCAATTTTCTGGGGTCGTCCGCCGGCGGAGGCTTTCTGGGGACGGCAACGAATGTGCTGAATGGCCTGGAAGACGTCGGCACGGGATTGTTCGCGCAGACCCAGGATTCCTATCAGCAGCAGATTACCGCGGACAATCAGGAGATCACCGAGACGCAAAGCCGCATCACCACGATGCAGAATAATTTGACGGCCCAGATGTCGCAGGCCGACGCGACGATCGCTTCGCTCGAGTCGCAGGTGACTTACTTTACCAGCCTCTTCACGGACACGCAGGATGCAATCCAAAACGGCTGAATTTCGCGCGGCGGTGTGCGCAGGAAATCTGGGCGCGGCCGATCGCCTGCTCAGCGACCTGCGGCAGGAAGTGGAACTGCGCTGGTCCGCGGCAACGGCCGCGGAGCGCCCCGGGATCGCGGCGCAGATACTCGATCTGTTAGCCTGGGCGCGCCAGGTTCTGCTCGCGCGGAGAGCGCACACGCAACGCCGGCTTACGCAGGTTGTGCGTCAGGGCGCCTACGCCTGGCCGGCCGCGGGCGCAACGCGGGTGGACTTCGAAGGATAGCGTCGAAAACTCAACGGCGGCGTTGGATTTATGACGCCCGACGGCGAACAGCTTTCGCAAAACCAACGACTTAGGCTGGCGGATTGCGTGCACCACGCGGCAGCGTCATGTTCGAAGGCATCGAAGCCAATTACGAACGCTACATGAGCCTGTTGAGCGAGCGGCAGAAATTGGTCGCCTCCAACATCGCCAATGTGGATACGCCCGGCTATCGCACCCAGGACATCGATTTCCAGGCCGAATTTGAAAATGCGATGGGCGGCCAGCCAGCGGTCATCGAGCCGCCAAACCTTGCCGTCAAGCCGGACGGCAACAACGTCGATCTGGACCGCGAAGCGCGGCTGCTGGCGGAAAACACACTGCGATTCCAGATTGCCACCGATTTCGCGCGCAGCGATCTGGCGAATATTAAGCTGGCGATCCAGGATGGGAAGACCTCATGAACCTTCTTTCCGCGTTGTCGGTCAGCGCGTCGGGGATGTCGGCGCAAAGAGAACGCACCGAGCTGCTGGTGGAAAATCTCGCCAATTCGGATACCACGCGCACTCCGGAAGGCGGTCCTTACCGGCGCAAAGACGTGATATTCGAGGCCGACCCTTCCACCGGCGAATTCTCCTCGCTGTATGCCAGCCAGATGGGTGGCAGCGCCGAGGGAGTGCGCGTCGCGCAGGTGGTTACCGACACGCGCGAACCGGAAAAAAGATATATGCCGGGCCATCCGGACGCCGATAAAGACGGCTACGTCTCCTACCCGCGAGTGAATCCGGCCGAAGACATGGTGGACTTGCTCAGCGCGTCGCGCAGCTATCAGGCCAACGTATCCGCGATCTCGGCGGTGAAGGACATGATTCAAAAATCGCTGGAGCTGTTCCGGTAGAACCATGTCGCTGACGCTCAAAATGCCCTCGCTGGCGACCATCGCGCCGATCGCGCCGCAGCCGGTCGCGCCGGAGGCGGCACAGGGCTCGACGACACCGTTCGGGGACGTCCTGAGCAGCGCGATCCAGGAAGTGGAAGGCACGCGCGCATCGTCCGACCAAAGTATTCAGCAGTTTCTTTCCGGCGAAGGCGGCGATCTGCACGCCACGATTCTCTCGAGCGAGCGCGCCGATCTCGAATTCCAGATGTTCCTTCAGGTACGCAATAAAGTGGTTTCGGCGTACCAGGAAATCATGAAAATGCAAGTTTAGATTCTTACATGCCCACAGATCAAATCCTACGATTGCTGCGAACGCTTTCGATCCGCCAGCGGTGGACCATCGGTATCGTCGCGGTGTTGCTGGCCGGCGGAATCTATGCCTTGTCGGTCTGGGAGCGGGAGAGCGGTTTTCGCCCGTTGTTTACCGGATTGGCGCCCGAGGACGCCGCGGCGATGCTACAGAAATTGAAAGAAACGGGGGTCGCCTATCGCCTGAGCAACAACGGCGCGACGATCTCGGTTCCCGAGGAGCGGGTCGCGGAACTTCGCCTGGAAATGGCCGGCGCGGGATTGCCGAAAAACGGGCGCATCGGTTTCGAGCTGTTCGACAAAACCACGTTCGGCATCACCGAATTCGCCGAACACGTCAATTACCGCCGCGCGCTCGAAGGCGAGCTCGAAAGATCGGTTATGTCGGTGGCGGAGATCGAACAGGCGCGCGTGCATATCTCGCTGCCGCAGGAATCGGTTTTTCTGGATTCGCGCGAACCGGCCAAGGCGAGCGTGCTGATCAAGATCCGCCGCGGCGCAACTCTGCCCGATACGGCGATTCCGGCGATCACCAACCTGGTGGCGAGCGCGGTGGAGGGGTTGACGCCGGACAATGTCGCCGTGCTGGACATGCGCGGCAATCTGTTGAACCGTCCGAAGCGCGCCGGAGCCACCGATGACGAGACCTCCAGCTCAGCGCTCGAGTACCGTCACAAAGTGGAGCAGGATCTCGCCGCGAAAATCAATTCAACGCTCGAGCCGCTGGTCGGCGCCGGGCGTTTCCGAACGGCGGTTTCGGCCGATTGCGACATCACCAGCGGGGAACAGAGCGAGGAAACGTTCGACCCCACGCGCTCGGTGATGGTCAGCTCCCAGAAAACCGAAGACACCTCGAGCACTTCGCGCCCGGCGGGAGTTCCAGGAACGGCATCGAACCTTCCGGAGCCTCCCGCGCGCCCGGCGAACGGCGGATTGACGTCGCGCAAGACAGAGAGCATCAATTATGAGACGTCGCGAACGGTCAAGCGGACGGTCCTGCCGCAGGGCGCGATTCGACGGCTTTCCGTTTCGGTGTTGCTCGATCAAGAAGTGCATTGGGAAGACAACGGCAAAAAACGCGTGCTGACTGCGCCCAGTGACGAACGGCTCAAGACCATTCGCGACCTGGTGAGCGCGGCGGTGGGCCTGAATCCCACCCGCGGAGATTTGTTGATCGTCGACAGCCTGCCGTTCGAGCAGACGCTCAACCTGGAACCGCCGAATTCCTATGCGCCGCTGGCGGAAACGAACCGGAAGCTGACGCCGCAGGAGCAGCTCCGCAATAATCCGAAGCTGCTGGTCGGCGTGATCGGGATGTTCGTGCTGGTGCTCGGCGGAGCCACGCTGGCGCTGCTCAAGATGCGTAAGGCGAAAAGAAAGGTTCTCGGCGTCCAAGTGGAAGGGGCTTTGCCCGGATCCGCCGCGGGGGCCACGGCGGCGCTTGAAAATGGCCGCGCGGCGAGCCCGGAACGATTCGCGCCGCCGACGGAAATACCGGGTCTCGGACCGGGCCGGGTCGAGGTGCTGACGACGCAGCTCCGCGTGACTGCGCAGAAAAACGGTGAGGTCTGCGCCGGTATTCTGCGCGGCTGGTTGCGGGGAGAAAGCGCCTGATGGCTGCCATCGCGACCGCGCCGAAGCTCACCGGTCTGCAAAAGACGGCGATATTGCTGGTGCTCCTGGGCGACGAAGCCTCCGGGGTGGTGCTTCGCCATCTCAATGATGAGGAGATTGAGCAGGTCACCGGCGCCATCGCCACTCTCCCGCCCATCGCCGCGGAGCAGGCCGAAGCGATTCTTGAAGAATTTCGCCTGGCGACCACGGGAGCGCTGCAACTGGGCAGCGGCGGCGCCGAGTCGGCTCGCCGGATGCTCACGCACGCGTTCGGGCCGGAGGGCAG